>OBLW0100001872.1_pt1 | contig 17566 bp, 17 predicted proteins | sample 1520161 | NCBI WGS metagenome assembly OBLW01 (sample SAMEA3539309, study PRJEB22396) | soil metagenome | biome: tundra; feature: field; material: soil | place: USA | collected 2010-05 | depth 0.15 m | reverse complement strand
CCGCTGCGCGTCCTAAGCTGGCTTGGCCTGGCAGCCCGGCGCGGATAGGCCGCGCCTTGGCCGGGCCAGGGACCGTCACGGGCCAGCGCGCCGACGCTGGTCCCACGAGGCCGGTCCCGCAAGGAGGTGAGCCTGCCGATGAGCGTCGTACTCGCGGGCGGGGGCACTGCCGGCCACATCGAGCCCGCCCTGGCTCTCGCCGACGCGTTGCGGCGTGCCGATCCCCGGATCGACATCACCTGCCTGGGCACCGAGCGTGGCCTGGAAACCAGGCTGGTGCCGCTGCGCGGGTATGAGCTCGCGCTGATCCCGGCCGTCCCGCTGCCCCGCAGCCTGAACAGCCAGCTGCTCAGCGTGCCTGGCCGGCTGAACGGCGCGGTGAGCGCGGCCGCCGAGGTGCTGGACCGGACGCACGCCAGGGTGCTGGTCGGATTCGGCGGCTATGTCGCCACGCCCGGCTACCTGGCCGCTCGGCGCCGCCACGTCCCGATCGTGATCCACGAGGCGAACGCGCGGCCGGGACTCGCCAACCGGCTCGGCGCGCGGTTCACCCGTCATGTGTTCACCGGCAGCCCGCGCACCCACCTGCCCAACGCCACCTGCATCGGCATACCGCTACGGCACGAGATAGCGTCCCTGGACCGGCTGGCCGTCGCCGACAAGGCCCGCGCTCATTTCGGGCTCCGGCCCGACCTGCCGGTTCTCCTGGTGACCGGGGGGTCCCAGGGCGCCCGGTCACTGAACTACGCGGTGCTGGACGCGGCGGAATGGATCCGGGCGGCCGGCGTGCAGGTGCTGCACATCCTGGGCCCGCGCAGCGACCTGGATGTCCGGATGCCGGCCGCGGGGGTGCCCTACATCACGCTTCCCTACGTGGACCGGATGGATCTCGCCTACGGCGCCGCCGACTTCGCGATCTGCAGGAGCGGGGCGATGACGTGCGCCGAGCTCACCGCGGTGGGGCTGCCCGCCGCGTACGTGCCGCTCCCGCACGGCAACGGTGAGCAGCGGCTGAACGCCGTGCCGATCGAGGAGGCCGGGGGCGGCCTGATCGTGCCTGATGCCGAGCTGAGCCCGGAGTGGATCCGCGACATGCTGCTGCCCATCCTGCTGGACGCGGAACTGGTGGCGGCCATGGCCACGGCCGCGTCCTCGATCGGCTCCAGGGACGCGGACTCCTGGCTGGCCAGAGAGGTGATTGCGATCATGCGGGGCGATCGATGACACAGCATCAGATGCGGCACAGGCCTCACCCGCAGGTGTGCCATGGGGAGGCGCCGTGGGCCTGGTGACTCCGGTGGATCCGGTCGGCCTCGGCGAGCTGGGACGGGTGCATTTCACCGGCATCGGCGGCGCGGGCATGTCCGGGATCGCCCGGATCATGCTGGCCCGGGGGGTCACCGTGTCCGGCAGCGACTCGGCCCGCTCGGACATGCTCGCCGGGCTCGCGGCGCTCGGCGCGCAGGTGCATGTCGGGCACGCTGCGGCGAATCTCGGCGACGCGGACACCATCGTCGTGTCCACCGCGATCAGGGAGAGCAATCCCGAGCTGGCCGAGGCGCGCCGCCGCGGGCTGCGGGTGCTGCACCGGGCGGCCGCGCTCGCCTCCATCATGCTCGGCCAGCGCGGGATCGCGGTGGCCGGCACGCACGGCAAGACCACCAGCACCTCCATGCTCACCACCGTGCTGCGGGAATGCGGCGCCGACCCGTCGTACGTCATCGGCGGCATCCTCGCCGGGACCGGTCTCGGCGCGGACGAGGGCAGCGGGGACATCTTCGTGGCGGAAGCGGACGAGAGCGACGGCTCCTTCCTCATGCTCTCGCCGGAGGTGGCCATCGTCACCTGCGTCGAAGCGGACCACCTCGACAACTACCCGGGCCTGGCCGAGATCGAGGCGGCCTTCGCCGCCTTCGCCCGCCGGATCCGCCCCGGGGGCTTGCTGATGGCGTGCGCCGACGACCCCGGCGCGGCCGCGCTGGCGGCCACAGCACGGGCGCTCCCGATCCGGGTGCGTAGCTACGGCGAGTCGGCCGGCGCGGACTACCGGGTCAGCAGGGTCGTCACCCGCGGCATGGCGGTCAGCCTGGATGTGACGGGATCCGCGGATGGTCCGTTGCGTAATGGTGGGCCTTTTAGAAATGACGGGGTCCGGCTGGACATCGGGGTTCCCGGCCGGCACAACGCGCTGAACGCGGCCGCGGTCTTCGCTGTCGCGGCTGAGCTCGGCTTTCCCGCCGGGCAGATCGCCAGCGGGCTCGCCGCTTACCGCGGGGCGCTGCGGCGGCTGGAGCTCAAGGGCGAGGCGGACGGCGTGCGGGTCCTGGACAGTTACGCGCACCACCCCACCGAGGTGACGGCCGACCTGCTGGCGGCGCGGGACATCGCCGAGGGGGGGCGGGTCATCGTCGTATTCCAGCCGCACCTGTTCAGCAGGACCCGGATCTTCGCGGCCGAGCTCGGCGGGGCGCTGGGCCTCGCCGACGAGGTGCTCGTGCTCGATGTGTACGCGGCCCGGGAAGATCCCGAGCCCGGTGTCAGCGGGGAGCTCGTGGCCTCCCGGGTGCCCGGGGGACGGGCCCGCTACCTGCCGGATCCGGACGGCGTGGCGGGCGCGGTGGCGGCCACCGGCAAACCGGGAGATCTCGTGCTCACCATGGGGGCCGGTGACGTCACCGCGCTTGGCCCGCTGATCGTGGCGGCGCTTCGCGCGCGGGCCGGGGGGACGGGTGAGCGGCCAGGTGGGCAGCAAGCTGAGCAGTGAAGCGAGCGGGCCGGTAGCCGGGCAGCCCGGCAGCCCGGCAGCCGGCCAGGCGGGCCGCCAGCCGGGCGGGCAGCGTCATACCCCCTGGCGGTCGGCCTTCTTCGCGATCGCCATTGTCGCGATCGTCGCCGGGGTCGGCTGGGCCCTGCTGGGCTCGCGGTTCCTGGTCGTGCGCTCCATCCAGGTCAGCGGTACGCACCTGGTGCCGCGGGCCGAAGTGCTGGCCGCGGCGGCCATCCCGCACGGGCTACCGCTGATCAGGGTCAACACTGCCGCGGTGGCGCACCGCGTCGCGCAGATCAGGCAGATCGAGTCCGCTCACGTCGCCCGGGCATGGCCGGACGGCGTCACCATCTCGGTGCGTGAGCGGACGCCCGTGCTGGCGGTTGCCAGCGGCAGCGGGTACCAGTTGATCGACAAATTCGGCGTGCCGGTGGAGCAGGCCGCCCGGGCCCCCGCGGGGACGCCGCGCCTCATGATGGCCGGATCACCGGCCGCGGGCGCTGTGTCGGTGGCCTCGCTACGGGGCAGCCCAGCGGTGTACGCGGCCGCGGGCGTGCTCAGGGAACTGCCTGCGGGCCTCCTCCGGCAGGTTACCGAGGTAGCCGCGCCCGACCCGTCCGATGTGACCCTCACGCTGGCCGACGGGATCACGATCGTGTGGGGGAGCACAGGCCGGGCTGCCGAGAAAGCAAAAGAACTCGGCGTGTTGATGCACACCCACGCCCGCAGCTATGACGTAAGTGCGCCGGAGACTGCGATGACCGGCGGGTAATCGACGGCCCGCGAGTTGCGCCGATCGCGACACGCCGGCCCAGTTAGCGCGTGGTTAGTTGACCCAGGTCCCGTGCAACCCTACTGTCCGTATCAATCGCCAGGATGACATAACTCTAAATCTCAAGTTGAGAGTGAGGGTTGATTCACTGGAATTCGCGGGAAATGCCCAGCCGACGCTATGGGGGAAGTATTTCGGCAGTGTTGGCTAAAGCAGCAGGGCGCTGAGACGGTGGTTTCCCGAGATTAGCACCCTCACCCGCCGTAAGAAACGGCGGCCAGGAAAACGATACAGGAACACGACAGAGGCAAACGAGCGGAAAGGTCCCTCCTCGTGGCAGCACCGCAGAATTACTTGGCGGTCATCAAGGTAGTCGGTATCGGCGGGGGTGGCGTCAATGCCGTGAACCGGATGATCGAAGAAGGACTCAAAGGTGTTGAGTTCATCGCGATCAATACCGACGCGCAGGCGCTTCTCATGAGCGACGCGGACGTGAAGCTTGATGTCGGGCGGGAACTGACCCGCGGGCTCGGGGCGGGCGCCAACCCTGAAGTTGGCTCCCGCGCCGCTGAAGACCATCGTGAGGAGATCGAGGAGGTCCTCAAGGGGGCCGACATGGTCTTCGTCACGGCGGGAGAAGGCGGCGGCACCGGCACCGGCGGCGCGCCAATCGTCGCCAACGTGGCCAGGTCGATTGGCGCGCTGACTATTGGGGTAGTCACCAGGCCTTTCGGTTTCGAAGGAAAGCGCAGGGCGTCCCAGGCTGAACTGGGCATCGAGCGTTTGCGCGCCGAGGTGGATACCCTCATTGTCATCCCCAATGATCGCCTGTTGTCGATTTCAGATCGCAATGTGAGCGTGCTTGACGCGTTCAAGGCGGCCGATCAGGTTCTCCTTTCAGGTGTGCAGGGAATTACCGACCTGATCACGACACCGGGCCTGATCAACCTGGACTTCGCCGACGTGAAATCGGTGATGTCGGGAGCGGGTTCCGCCCTCATGGGAATCGGCTCCTCGCGTGGAGATGATCGCAGCGTCGCGGCGGCCGAGATGGCGATCTCAAGCCCGCTGCTCGAGGCCAGCATCGACGGCGCCCACGGCGTTCTGCTGTCCATACAGGGAGGCTCTGACCTCGGCCTCTTTGAGATCAACGAGGCCGCTCAGCTGGTCTCGAACTCGGCGGCGCCTGAGGCCAACATCATTTTCGGCGCGGTCATCGACGACGCTCTGGGCGATGAAGTCCGGGTCACGGTCATCGCCGCCGGGTTCGACGAGGGGGGCAGCAGGCGGGCGCGGCCAGTGCGGGCGGTCACCGCCCAGCCCGCCGCCGCCGGGGCAACGGCCACCGACGGGTACCGGTCGGCCGCGCTGGCCGATGTCGCCTCGGCCGAGGCGCCCGCCACGGCAGGCGCGGGGCTGGCCGCCGCGACGGCGTCGAGTCAGGAGTACTCCTTCTCGGTGCCGGAGCAGTCAGCTGGCTCATCCGTGGTCGACGCGTCCACCGAGCAGGACGCCGGGACCGACGCTGTTCCCTCGCCTCGGCCCGAGGCCGGAGCCGGGTCGGCCGCCACGCCACGGCCGCGCCCGGACGCGGCGGCCGCGGCACGGGTCTTCGACGCGGCGACCACACGGCGCCGGTCCGTGGTGTTCGAAGAAGACGACGAGCTCGACGTTCCCGACTTTCTCAAGTGAGCGGCCGTCAGTGATGAGCGGCCGTAAGTGAGCGATGCGGCGCAGCGGCGGGGTACTGCCACCCCGGCCGCTGCGTTTGAGTTCGCGCCCGGGGTACGTGCCGCGTTCACCGGCCGCTCCGGGGGAGTCAGCTCGCCGCCGTACGACACGCTGAACTTGAGCGGTGCTGTGGGTGACGAGCCCGCAGCCGTGGCCCGCAACCGGCAACGGGTGGCGCATGCCTGCGCCGTCGAGGAGTCCGGGCTGACCTGGATGCGGCAGGTACACGGTACGCGGGTCGGTTACGCGGGTCCCGGCTCGTCGGGGCAGGAAGTCGATGCGATCTTCACCGACGTGCCCGGGCTCACCCTCGGCGTGCTGGCCGCCGACTGCGCGTGCGTCCTGCTCGCAGATCCGCGAGCCCGGATCGTCGGCGCCGCCCACTCTGGCCGCGAGGGAACGGCCGCCGGGGTGGTGACCGCCCTCGTGGCGGCGATGACGGGTGGGGGCGCCGACCCGGCCCGGATGCGCGCGCTGATCGGCCCGGCGATCTGCGGTGGCTGTTACGAGGTCTCAGCGCCGGTGCAGGAAAGGGTGGCGGCCGCCGTCCCGGAGACTGCCTGCCGCACCCGGCGTGACCGCCCTGGGCTGGACATCAGGGCCGGGATCACGGCCCAGCTGGCCAGCGCGGGGATCGCGCAGGTGGCCGATGACCGGCGGTGCACCGCTGAGACCCCGGATCTCTACTCCTTCCGCCGCGATGGGCGCACCGGGCGGTTCGCCGGCCTCATCTGGCTGGCGGGATGAGCGCGAGCGACGGCCCACGGCCGGCGCCGGAGCGCCGGAGCGCCGAGCTGGCCAGCCGGCTTGACCTGGTGCAGGGCCGGATCGAGGCGGCCTGCCAGGCTGCGGGTCGCAGCGCCCGCGAGGTGACCCTCGTCGCCATCACCAAGACGTTCCCCGCTTCCGATGTCCGCCTGCTCGCCGCCCTGGGGGTGCGCGACGTCGGCGAGAACAGGGACTCGGAAGCAGCGCGGAAGGCAGCCCAGTGCGCCGACCTGGGGCCCCCGCTCACCTGGCATTTCGTAGGCCAACTGCAGACCAATAAATGCGCGAGCGTGGTGTCTTATGCCGCCGTCGTGCAGTCGGTGGACAGGTTGCGGCTGGTCCGGGCGCTGGGCACGCAGGCCCGCCGGGCCGGCCGCGAAGTCTGCTGCCTGGCGCAGGTCAGCCTCGACGGGGACCCCGCGCGCGGCGGGGTGACGGCCGAGGAGGCTCCGCGGATCGCGGACGCCGTCGCAGCGGAGCAGGGCCTCGTGCTGGGCGGCGTGATGGCCGTCGCGCCGCTGGCGAAGCCGCCAAGCGCCGCGTTCGGGAGGCTCGCCGAGATCGCCGCCATTATCCGCGCGGAACACCCAGAAGCGGTCATGATCTCCGCGGGAATGAGCGGTGACCTGGAAGAGGCGATTGCGGCCGGCGCAACACACGTGCGTGTCGGTACGGCGTTGCTCGGCGGCCGTCCGGCCTTCGTCGGGTAATGTCCGACCCAGCGGGGCTCCGCGACAGTGATGACGGAGGGCTGACGGATGGCCAGCGCGATGCATAAGATGGCGGTCTACCTCGGCCTTGTCGAGGACGACCACCGGTACGACGATGGCTACGACTCCTATGAGGAGGAGTACCAGGAGTACGACGAGTCGGCTGAGCCGGAGCCCGTCGGTGACCGGCTGTCCGCACGCAGCGCGCGTGTCGAGTTCACCTCGGAGGACCAGCCGTCGTCCGGTCGTGGCCTCACTGCGACGGCACAGGCTGCCGACCTTGCGCGTATCACGACGTTGCACCCGCGCACTTACAATGAAGCCCGTACCATCGGAGAGCACTTTCGCGAGGGCACTCCGGTGATCATGAATCTGACCGAGATGGTCGACAGTGACGCCAAGCGGCTCGTTGACTTTGCTGCTGGGCTGATCTTCGGGCTGCACGGGAGCATCGAGCGAGTGACCAACAAGGTGTTCCTCTTGTCTCCGGCCAATGTCGAGGTGACGGCCGAGGACAAGGCGCGCATGGCGGAGAGAGGCTTCTTCAACCAGAGTTAGCGCTCGAGTATTTTCACGCTCAGTGACGAGCCGACAGCAACGGCACCCGCGGTGGTCATCCCGGCGTCCGTGAAGGTAGGGCAGGGATGTGGGGATAGTAAAGATCGTCTTGTTTTACGTGCTCTCGATCTACCTCGTGATTCTCCTCGGAAGGCTGATCCTCAGCTGGATACAGACTTTCTCCCGGTCGTGGCACCCCACCGGGGTCGTGCTGATCATCGCTGAGGTGATCTTCACCGCGACTGATCCGCCGCTGAGATTCCTAAGGCGGTTCATTCCGACGGTCAGGCTCGGTAGTGTGGCCTTGGACCTCAGCTTCATGGTGCTGTTCTTCGTGGTCATTTTCGCGATGCAGGCCGTGACGCTGCTGTGATCGGGTAACGTCCGACAGGAACACAGTCCAGGCGTGCCGAGGAGACGAGATGCCACTGACGCCCGCGGATGTGCGGAACAAGCAGTTCAGTACCACCAGGCTCCGGCCCGGCTACGACGAGGAAGAGGTAGACGCTTTCCTCGACGAGGTGGAGGTCGAGCTAGACCGGCTGATCCAGGAGAACGAGGAACTCCGGGCGAAGCTGGCTGAGAGCCTGCGCGGGGGCAAGGTACCGATGTCCGCGCTCAGTTCTCCCCTGGCCGATCCGGCCCCGGAGCTGATGGCTCCCGAGCCGCCGCGCCCCGAGCCAGAGCGCCGGCCGGAGCCCCAGAGGATGGGCATGCCGCCGGTCGAGGACAACATGGACACGGCCGCCCGCGTCCTCGCGCTCGCGCAGCAGACGGCAGATCAGGCGATCGCCGACGCCCGCCGCGAGGCCGACGAGACGCTGGGTCGCGCCCGCCGCGAGGCCGAGGATCTCCTGGGCAAGGCCCGGCGCCAGGCCGAGCAGATCACCAGCGACGCCAGGGCCAGGGCCGAGAGCCTTGAGCGTGACGCCCAGGAGCGGCACCGCCAGGCCATGGGCTCCCTGGTCCAGCAGCGTGAAGAGCTCGAGCGGCGGGTGGACGACCTGCGTGCGTTCGAGCGCGAGTACCGCAGCAGGCTCAAGGCGTACCTCGAAGGCCAGATGCGCGACCTGGAAGCGGGAGCGACCGACAGCGGGACCTTCCCGGCCGTGGCCACCGGGCCTCAGCCGGTTTCCGCGGGGATCCCGCGGCTGGAGTCCCGTAATGGGGGCCAGCCCGCGGTCGCTGGCGCCTACGCCGGTGCCCAGGACTCTGTGCAGCACACCGGAGGATTCCACCCGGCCGATGGCTCAGCGCACGACCGGCGTTAGGCCGCACCCCGCAAGGTCCAGCAAGGCAGCAGCAACAGGGCTCTAGCCGCCTCGTTACCCGTACGGCCCGTGGAGAGCGCATGTGATTCGGTTCAGCGCTCTCCTCGTTGGTGCGGCGATCGCCGTGCTCATCTCGGGGGTGGCCACCACCAGCTTGCTGCTGGTGTACGTGTCGATAGCCGTCTGCGCCATCGCGCTGTTCCTCCTAGCAATCGGCGTGTTCCTGCACCGCCGGGAGATCTTCGCGGCCGACGGCGCCCTCGTGCCGCTCGGCCCGTTGGATGCCTTTCCACCGGCACAGCAGATACACCTGGCCGGCATTCCGCTGCCGTCCGGGCGGCCCGCAGCGCCCGCTGGCGGCCCATCGACCGGGCAGATGGCCGGATCGGCATCCAGACCGGGCCGGGAGACCCCGGCCGGGGAGACACCTCCGCGGGAAGCTACTCCGCGGGAAACCCCAGCGGGGGAAGCCGCCGCGCGGGGAACCACGGGACCAGGAACCAAAGGGCCAGGAACCACCGGGCGTGGGTCGGCCGGGCGTGCATCGGGCGGGCGGGGGGCACACGGAGCACGGCCGTCGTCGCGGGGGGCGCCAGGAGGACGGCCGCCGGCCCGGGAATCGGCGAGTGGGCCGCCATCCGGGAGGCCTGGACCCCGAGATCCCGCGCGCCCAGACGCGGCGCCCAGGCGTGGCCCTGAAGACCCTTTCTGGCAGCGTGTGAACGACGAAATCGGCGAGGCCGGCCCGCGCGACACCGGTACGGCCGCACGTCCAAGAACCGACGATCCGAAGCGACCGGAGCCAACGTCGCCTGAGCAAACTCGGGCATGGGACCAGGGCTACGGCTCGCGGCCCCCTGTGCGTCCAGGCTCAGGCTCGCGGCCCCCAGTGGGGTCGGAGTCTGGCTCGGGGCCCCCTGCCGGGTCAGGTCCCGGCTCGCGGCCTCCGGTGCGTCCAGGTTCTGGCTCGCGGCCTCCGGTGGGGTCGGGGTCCGAGTCTGGCTCGCGGCCCCCGGTGGGGTCAGCGCCGGAGTCTGGCTCGCGGCCCCCTGCCGGCTCCGGGTCGGAGTCCGGCTCGCGGCCTCCAGCGGGTTCGGGTTCTGGTTCTGGCTCCCGGCCCCCCGCGGCGCCGGGTTCCGGCCCGCGATCTGCTGAGCCGCGGTGGCCCGGAGCCACCGCTTGGCGCCCGCCGGCTCATGAAGCTTTCAGGGAATCTCATCCGGCGAAGCCACCCAGTTCGCGACCGTCCAGTTCGCGACCGTCCAGTTCGCGACCGTCCGGTTCGCGACCGTCCGGTTCCCCGCCCGGCTCGCCCCCGCCCAGCTCACCGCGGCCTGGCTCGCCCCCGCCCGGCTCACCGCGGCCTGGCTCGCCCCCGCCTGGCTCAACGCCGCCGGGCGGCTCGGCCCGCGAACCCGCCGTCCGGTGGCCCCCAGCTGACGCCTGGCCTGCGGCGGGTACCAGGCGACCCGATACCCGGGAACCGGCTGCCGATCAGGACCGGCCCGCGAATTCACCGGACCAGCACGAGCGGAGCGGGCCACCCCCGGTCCGCCCGGAAGTGCGCACCGAGTCGGCTGCGGTCGCGGAGCCGGATGTGCCAGCGGCGGCGCCCGAGCCCGATGTCGCCATGCGGCCGGATGGTGCGGCCCCCAGGGCCGCCCCGCCCGGCGATGCCCATCCCGGTATTGATCCCCCGGTGGCTGAAGTCCGAGCCGGTGTTGCCGGGCAGGCTGCTGCGGTTGCTGGTGCCCGTGAGCCTGAGGTGGCCGACGACGCTCACGTGGCCGATGACAAAGCCGATGACAAAGGTGACGACATCCCCGCCCGAGGCGGACGGGACCAGCCGTCAGTTCAGCATGCTGAACCGGCCGGAGCCACTGGTCCTGCTGGTCCCGCCACCCCCGAGCACGCTGGTCCTGCTGGTCCCGCCACCCCCGAGCCCGCTGGTCCCGCTAGTCCCGCTGGTCGTGCCGAGGACGCTGGTAACGGCGGTCCAGCAGCGCATCATGATCCCGCGGGGCAGGCTGGCGCGGGCCTAGCCGATGAGCGTGACGACGCCCGGCCCGCTGGCGCGGACGCGACAGGTGACGGCCCGGCGGCGGCCGGGTCCGGCGATCAGCCTGCGCAGGCTCCCGCGATCGGCCTGACCGCGGACGTCACGGTAGTGCCGGGCGTGGCCCGGTACCACCGCAGCGACTGCATCCTCATCCGGTTCCTCGGTCCTGATGATCTTGAGATCCTGACGAGGCAGGCCGCTGAGGCGGCCGGCTGCGTGCCGTGCCGGGCCTGCGTCCCCGACAAGCCGTCTGCGGACGCGTAGCCACCGCGGGCCCAACCCAAGCCACCGCGGGCCCCACCCAGCCACCGCGACGATCCAAGACGCTTCCGGCCGTCAGAACGACCCCCTAAACGCTTCTCGTGCCCCGTTCGCGGCGTGCCCCGTTGGCGGCGTGCCCCGTTGGCGGCGTGCCCGTTGGCGGCGTACCAGGCGGCTCAGGCGCGGCGGAGCCAGAACGTCAGCCCCAGGTCCTGATCTGCATGTTCACCGATCGTTGCCCCCGCGGCCCCGCCGGCCACACCCGGGTCGGGCTGACCGGCCCCGAATTCCACCGCGAGCACCTCGCTCGCGACCAACGACGCGTGTTCCGTCAGTGCCGCGGTGAGTTCGGGGTCCGAGGCCTGCCACCATAGCTGGATGCGGTCGCTGACGTGCAGGCCGTCACTCTTGCGAGCGTCCTGCACCTGCCGGATGACCTCACGGGCCAGCCCTTCCCGGCGTAGCTCGGGGGTGATGGCCACCTCGAGCGCGACGGTCTCGCCGCCCTCGGTGGCTACCGTCCAGCCCGACCGGGGTGTCTGGGTCACGATGACCTCGTCCGGCCCGAGCACGACGGGGGCGCCGTCGACGGTGACAGAAAACTCTCCTGCCGAGCGCATTGTCGCCGCGACTGCGGCAGGATCTGCTGCGGTGAGCGCATTCGCGACGGCTTGAGTTGTCTTGCCGAACCGGCGGCCGAGTGCCCGGAAGTTCGGCTTGACCATGTGATCCACAAGGTCGTCCGCGACCGTGGTCAGCGTGTCGAGTGACCGCACGTTGAGCTCCTGGGCGATCTCGGCGCGCAGTTCGGGCGGAAGTTCGGCGAAGCCCGGGGCGGCGACGAGCGCGCGGGGGAGTGGCTGCCGGGTCTGCACTGACGCAGCAGCACGAGCCGACCGGCCGAGTTCCACCAGCCGCCGGGTGAGCGCCATCTGTGCGGACAGCTGCCGGTCGATCAGCGTATGGTCCGCCTGCGGCCAGGCGGCCAGGTGCACCGAATCGGGTCCGCCGGTGGGACGCAGCACGCCCCACACGTAGTCGGTGAGGAACGCCGCGATCGGCGCCATCAGCCGGGTGAGCGTCTCCAGGCATTCATAAAGGGTGGCGAAGGCCGCCATGCTGTCCGGAGTGGCCGTGCCCTCCCAGAACCGCCGCCGTGACCGGCGCACGTACCAGTTGGACACGTCGTCGATGAACCCGGCGAGCCTGCGGCCGGCCGCGGCGGTGTCGAACCCGTCCAGAGCGTCGGTGACGTCCGCCGTGACGGCGTGCAGTTCGCTGAGCACCCACCGGTCCAGCAGCGGCCGGGAGGCGGGGGGCGGGGCGTCGGCCACGTCAGCCGGTCCCCAGCCCGTGCCCTGCGCGGCCGCCGCGTTGGCGTAGAGCACCAGGAATGACACGGTGTTCCAGTAGGTGAGGAGCACCTTGCGGACGATCTCGTCGAGCGCGCCGGCGCCGATCCGCCTGGTAGACCACGGTGATCCCGCGGCGGCGAAGAACCAGCGGACAGCGTCGGCGCCGTGCGCCTCCATGAGCGGCATCGGCTCGAGCACGTTGCCGAGGTGCTTGCTCATCTTGCGGCCCGTCTCGTCGACGACCAGGCCGAGGCAGACCACGTTCTCGTAGGAGGACCTGCCGAACACCAGGGTGCCGACGGCCATCAGGGAGTAGAACCAGCCCCGGGTCTGGTCGATGGCCTCGCAGATGAACTGCGCGGGGTAGCTGCGCCCAAACTCCTCCCGGTTGTGCCGCGGCGCGCCGAGCCGGGCGAACGGCATCGACCCGGAGTCGTACCAGGCGTCGATCACTTCAGGCACCCGGCGGGAGGGCTCGCCGCATTCGCGGCAGGCGATCACCACGTCGTCCACGTAGGGCCGGTGCGGGTCCAGGTCGGTGAGGGCCAAGCCGGCCAGTTCGCTCAGATCATCGAGCGAGCCGACACAGGTCAGGTGCTGCTCGGGGCACTCCCAGATCGGCAGGGGGGTGCCCCAGTACCGGGTCCGGGACAGCGCCCAGTCCACGTTATTACGGAGCCACTCGCCGTACCTGCCGTGCTTGATGGTCGGCGGCTGCCAGTTGGTCTTCTCGTTCTCGGCCAGCAACTGGTCCTTGATCTGCGTGGTGCGGATGTACCAGGACGGCAGCGCGTAGTAGAGCAGCGGGGTACCGCACCGCCAGCAGTGCGGGTAGCTGTGCTCGTACATCTCGGTGTGGAAAAGCAGCCCGCGGTCGGCCAGGTCGCTGACGATGAGCGCGTCGGCGTCCTTGAAGAACATCCCGCCGACGAGCGGGACGGAGTCCTCGAAATGCCCGTCTGGCCGGATCGGGTTCACCACCGGAAGCCCGTGCTCCCGGCCCGTTTCCATATCGTCCGCGCCGAACGCGGGCGCCATGTGCACCAGGCCGGTGCCGTCCTCGGTGGTCACGAACGTCCCCGGCACCACCCGGTGCGCGTTCGGGATATCGATCAGGTCCAGCGGCGGCTGATAGGTCGCGCCGGCCAGGAGCGCGCCGGTGACCTCGCCTACCACTTCCCAGTCCTCGCCGAGCACGTGTGGCACCCGCTGCTCGACGACCACGACGGTTTCGCCGCGGCGTGAATGGCGGGCGATCGCGTAGGTCTCGTCCGGGTGCACGGCCACCGCGGTGTTGGACACCAGCGTCCACGGCGTGGTGGTCCAGACCAGCAGGTCAGCGTCGGCCAGCAGGGGGTTGGCCCCTGCGGGCAGGCTGGTCAGCGGGAACCGCACCGTCACCGAGGGGTCAGTGACGGTCTGGTACACGTCCGGCTGCCCCATCTCGTGGTCGGAGAGCGGGGTTTCGCAGCGCGGGCAGTAGGGGCTGATCCGGAAGTCCTTGACCAGCAGGCCCTTGTCGAATACGACCTTCAGCGACCACCAGACGGACTCGATATAGCTCGGATCCATCGTCCGGTAGGCCCGGGACAGGTCGAGCCAGTAGCCGAGCCGGGTGGTCATCGCCTCGAACGCGTCCACGTGGCGCAGCACCGACTCACGGCACCGCGCGTTGAACTCGGCGACGCCATATGCCTCGATGTCCTTCTTGCCGGACAATCCGAGTTCCCGTTCCACCGCCACCTCGACCGGCAGTCCGTGGCAGTCCCAGCCGCCTTGCCGTGGCACATGGAAGCCCTGCATGGTCTTGAAGCGGGGGAAGAGGTCCTTGAACACCCTGGCTTCGATGTGATGTACGCCGGGCATGCCGTTGGCGGTCGGCGGGCCCTCGTAGAACGTCCACAGCGGACCGCCCGCTGTGGCATCGAGGGAGCGTTCGAAGATCTTCCCGTCCTGCCAGCGGGCCAGCATCTCGTGCTCCAGCGAGGGCAGGTCGATCGCCGCTGGCAGGTCAGGGAAAGAACGCGGGCTGTCGGCCTCGTGCGGCTCAGACTTGTGCGGCATGGCGGTCGGGCCTCCTGCGGGGCGTCGCGCGGGCGGGCTCGCTGCCCGTGCGAACGGCTTCGCTGGAGGGACGAGGCTCACCGGTGGCGGCCCCGCGGTACCACCCTCCTTGGCCGCGGCGACCCGCCTGGCGCGGGACCACGGCCCTCTCACTGTCCTGCGGCCGGTTCTACTGAGCGCGGGGCCACGCCTGGCCACGGCTGTTCTTCCGGCAGTTCCGGGGTGATCTGGTCCGCTGGGCCTGCCCCGGGCTCCCACCATCCCCGGGTCGCTCCTGGCCGCGGTCAACGGCAGCTGTCCCCATCAATACCTTCGCAGGGCCCCAACGATAGCCGATGGCCCGACCAGGAGCAGAACCGTTTTCCGCCAGCCCTGCCGGTCGCCGGGATGATTGATCGGCGCGGATGTGTTTGCAGACGCAGGGGGCAGGGATTTATCCTCCTGTGACTGCACGGATTCAAGATCAACTCCCGCGCAGTCATCATCGTCGATATTCGCTGAAAGAGAGCCCGACATGACCGCAGCCGCGCGTTCGGGTGCCGCCACGCTTCCGGTCCGGCCAGGCGAGAAGCACTGGACCGAGGCGGAGCTGGTAAAGGTCCGCAAGGAACTCGAGACGGAGCTCGCGGGACTGCGCGCCGACATCTCCCGGGCCGAGTCGCAGATCGCCGAGCGGCTCAATGACGCAGTGGGCGACGCGGGTGACGATCAGGCGGACGCGGGGGCCAAGACCTTCGAGCGGGAACATGAGCTCGCCATGACCCAGAACGCCCGTGACCTGCTGGCCGGCAGCGAGCAAGCCCTGGCCAGGATCGATGCGGGCACCTACGGTGTCTGCGAGTCGTGCGGGCAGCCCATCGGAAAGGCGCGCCTGCAGGCATTCCCCCGTGCGACCCTGTGCGTGTCATGCAAACAACGCGAGGAAAGACGCTGACTGGGATGTCGGATTCGCCCCAGCCGGATCTGCCTAGTCGCCCGCGCCGCATCAGGCTCTTGCTCGCTGTCGCGGCCGGCATTTTCGCCGCCGACCTGGTCACCAAGACGATCGTGGTGGCGACGCTGTCGGACCGGGCGCCGGTCCGGCTCCTCGGCGGCCTGCTTACCCTGCGGGTGCTGCGCAACAGCGGCGCGGCGTTCAGCATTGGGACGTCCATGACCGCGGTGTTCACCCTGATCGCGGTCGTGGTGATTGTCTCCATTTTGCGTACTGCGCGCCGCCTGCGCAGCCTGGCCTGGGCGGTGACGCTGGGCCTGCTGCTCGGCGGCGCCACCGGCAACCTGGGAGACCGGCTGTTCCGCTCGCCCGGCCTGCTACGCGGGCACGTGGTGGACTGGATCGAGCTGCCGCACTGGCCGGTGTTCAATGTGGCTGACTCCGCGATCGTGTGCGGCGGCATACTGGCGGTCCTGATCGCCGCCCGCGGCATCCGGCTGGACGGAACGCGGGACCGGGCCACGGAGAGCTCAGCAGGCGGCCCGGTGGACACGTCGGCGGCCGGGGGCAGCACCACGTGACCACGGCGGGCCAGCGCCGGGTGCCGGTTCCCGAGGGCCTGGACGGTGAACGGCTGGACGCCGCGCTGGCCCGGATGTTCGGGCTGTCCAGGACCTTGGCGGCGGAACTGATCGGCGAGGGCCTGGTTCTCGTCGGCGGCCGGCCGGCGGCGAAGTCCGACCGGGTACCGGCCGGGGAATGGCTCGAGGTGACGCTGCCCACGCCGGTGGCGGCGGCGGCGCCGCAGGCTGTTCCCGGCCTGGCCGTCGTCTACGAGGACGCGGACATCATCGTCGTGGACAAGCCGCCGGGGGTGGCGGCCCATCCCACGCCGGGCTGGACCGGGCCGACAGTCCTCGACGGCCTGCTCGCGGCGGGCCATACGATCGCCACCAGCGGCGCGGCCGAGCGGCAGGGCATCGTGCACCGGCTGGACGCCAACACCTCGGGGCTCATGATGGTGGCCAAGAGCGAGTCTGCCTACAGCGCGCTCAAGCGGGCGTTCCGGGAACGGGAAGTGGATAAGCGGTACCACGCCCTGGTCCAGGGCCACCCGGATCCGCTGCGCGGTACCGTCGATGCGCCGATCGCCAGGCACCCGTCCGGCGACGGCCGGTTCGCGGTGGTCGCCGGGGGCAGGCACAGCGTCACGCACTACGACACCGTCGAGGCGTTCCGCGGCGCCAGCCTGGTCGAGATCATCCTGGAAACAGGGCGCACCCACCAGATCCGGGTGCACATGTCCGCGGTGCGTCACCCGTGCGCAGGTGACCGGCTGTACGGCGCGGACCCGGTGTTCGCCGCGGGCCTGGGGCTGACCCGCCAGTGGCTGCACGCGGTGAGGCTCGGCTTCGCCCATCCCGCCGACGGCCGCCGGGTGGAATTCACCAGCGAGTACCCCCCAGACCTCGCCGGGTCCCTCGCCGCCCTCCGCGCCCAAAGCTGACCAGGCACCCCTGCCCCGGCCTCCGCGCCCAAAGCTGACCAGGCACCCGTGCCCCGGCGCCCCGGCCAGATTCCTAATGATCATGGAATCGGTTATGCCCGGAGGTCCCGGGGCCCCGGGCTAGCAGAGCTCCGTGATCTTAATGGCGACATAGGGGGACAGGCCGTGAATCCTCCGTGATCATGGAAAGACGGCGCATCAGACACGGCTTGGCGGCGTGCCGCAGTAGGCGTGAAGGCGGCCCCCTCGGTAAGCTCAACGAGCCGGACTGGCGCGGCCGTCGGCTGAGGATTTGTCAGGGTTTGGGTCCTCTGAGGTGGCGCGCCGGTCACTTCCCCCGGCCCTGGTTATGGACGCCCGTGAGGGCGCCGCGAAGCATGCCCGAAGGAGGCGGTTTTCTTTGACGGCAGCAGCGGCGGAACGCGGCGCGGATGGCGGGTTCGTCCACCTGCATGTGCACACCGAGTACTCGATGCTGGACGGTGCCGCGCGACTGAAGGACCTGTTCGCCGAGTGTGAGCAGACCGGCATGTCGGCCATCGCGATGACCGACCACGGCAACGTCTACGGCGCCTACGATTTCTGGGTCAAAGCCCGCGCGGCCGGCATCAAGCCGATCATCGGTATCGAGGCGTATATCGCACCCGAGCATCGCCGGCACCGTCAGCCGGTGCGCTGGGGCAGCCCGGCCCAGAAGAACGACGACGTCTCCGGCGCGGGCGCCTACACGCACATGACCCTGCTGGCCGAGACCACCGAGGGCATGCACAACATCTTCCGGCTGTCCTCGATGGCCTCGCTGGAGGGCT
>OBLW0100001871.1_pt1 | contig 17571 bp, 16 predicted proteins | sample 1520161 | NCBI WGS metagenome assembly OBLW01 (sample SAMEA3539309, study PRJEB22396) | soil metagenome | biome: tundra; feature: field; material: soil | place: USA | collected 2010-05 | depth 0.15 m | reverse complement strand
GTAGGCACGGTGGATCACGATCCCGCCGCTCGCGGGCGCCGTTCGGGCGGCGCCGTGGATCACGATCCCGCCGCGGGGTGGATCACGACGAGGGCGCCGCTGAAGCGCTAAGCCACGACCTGGAGCCGAACGCGGTCGTTCGGCATCTCGTCCCACGTACGGTGGTCGAGACGTCGGCTCCTTGAACTCAAACGAACACCAGAGCCACTCGCTACCATGTTGCTTTTGGAGTTCCTGTCGATCAAGATAGGCCACGCTGAAGGCCAGCTCTCTGCCCTCTTCCTTTTCCAAGCTCGCGAAGAAAGTTGTCGTGACGAGCTCTTTGACAACGTCGAATGCCGGGATCGGCACCGTCTTATCGCCGATGACCTCTTTCAAACGTAGTGCGAATTCGTGGGTCGAATAGATGGTCATGCTTGAGGTCCTCACGGGTGCGAGGGGAGGATCAGAACGATGAATCCGACCAGGGCTTGATTCTTGTCCTGGGAAGTGACGAGAGTCGAACTGATGCGTCTCTCGTGCAGACACTGACCTAGTCTATCCGCGTTCCCCTTGGTGACGTTGCCTGGCAGGTCATCTCGCTTGTCGATCATGACCTCGATATCCGCGGGAACTCTGAGTCCGGACAGTAAGTACAGCTTCCAGCCCGCCGCTTGTATGATGTCCGTGAAGTCGTCGGCATAGTCCTGCGATTCCTTCTCCGGCGGATTCGAGAGGTATAAGTCCTGGCCTGCACCCGGCGACAGGCATTGCGTGATCGACGTCTTGTCGACCTCAGATAGATGACGAGGGAGCTCGAGCACGTACATTTGCCACTCTGCTACTCCGAGCAGGAGGAAACAACCAATTGACGCGAACTCCAGGCGTCGAGCGATCTTTCTCCGATGCTCCAGCATCAAAGCGACCGTCTCTAAGACGACGCCGAGCACCAGGCAGCCGACCTCGGCAAGTCTCAAGAATGAGTGCAGTCCCACGGAAGCTATCCCTTCGGCGTACGTCTACCGGTCATCGGACGTCTCACGTCTTCTCGTCCTTCGCCCGCCCTGTGTTGACCGAGATGCGCGGTCCGTCGCCGACCGGCTCTCGTAGCGGACTGGCGGCGTGTACTCGACCTCGTCGGGCTGCAGGACAACCTCGATTCGGTGCCTCCCGTCGGCGTTCACCTCGTGTCGGACGCGTTCGGGAGCGAAGAAGCCGTGCTTCCAGGTGACCCGGCGGATCGCGGCGTAGAGGCGGGCAACGTCCATGAGCACAGGCCTTCCATGACACTGAACGGATGGGTAGTCAACTGGCAGAACCCAGGCGAGCCGAGGGCCAGATACCGAGCGCGCATCTTCTTGCGTTCGGCGGAGAAGTCGAAGTCGAATGCCCTCACCAAGGGATGCACCAGCAGACCCCGGTCCCCGCACAGCGCCGTGCCGAGGGGAACATCGTGGCCTTCCCAGTGCTCGGTCGCCTCCATCACGACTATCGAAGGGCCGCATGAGACAGCCCGGAGCTCGCGCGTTTCTCGCGGATCCGTGAAGTAGCCAGCACGGGCCCGCACGTGATCGTCCTCGTCGGTCTGGTCGTAGATCCGGCGGAGCATCGTGTCGTCGACGTGGCCCATGAAGTGCACCAGGTCTTCACGCGCCACCCCTCCGCGCGCCTGCAGCGTCGCGAAGGTTCGCCGTAAGTCGTTCAAGGTCGCGCGCGGCACCTTCGCCTTGTCGCAGGCCGCGAGAATCGCTCCCGTCGACGCCGCCGGGGTCATCATCGACCGGGACCTCGGCCCCATCTCCACAATCCCGCTCACCGGACGAAGACTCCGATGCACCTCGGTAAAGGCCAGCCCCACGATGCCCGGATGGCTATAGCCAGCATACGGTGATTCCCCTCCATCACGATCAAATCATCGGGGCTACCCGTGCCACCGAACGTCGCACGCGTGTGGGCTGAAACAAGAATCGGGGCGCTAGGAATTGGCCCCGCCGCGATCGCTAGCGCCCTCTGATTGAAGGCCTGGGCCTGGGCCTGACGCATGGCGCGTGCTCTAAACGTCTCGTTGCCCCCTTGCTCGACTGTACGAAGGATGTCAATCGCATCCCTCGCCGTCATCACCCGAAGCTCCCACACCCAAGCCACATGGTCCTCCTCGAACGGGTCCCCGTAGTTCGCATCGTTTCGGGTCAACGATTGAACGACTGCATTCCTGATAGGCATGTCGCTAGAATATGTCAGCTGGGGTCATGCTGACGCGGCAGTCATTCTCTTTCCCTCTGCTTCTCGCGCCCTGGCGACAATCGTCTGTAGCTTGGAGACCGCGACCCCCATCTCGTGCGGAAGCGTCACGAAGTGGACGGTAGACGAGTCGTCGAGCCGCCATGGGCTCCTAGATTCCGCAGGCGCTGTTCCCTCGCGGCTCGCGTCGAACGGGTACGCAAGAACGCCCCAAGTACCCTCTGGAACACAACCGAAGCGAGCCAGGTAAGCTGCGAGCTGGTAGAGGTCCTCGCGTTGCGGCCCGTTCGGCGCGAAGGCGGTCGGGTGCAGCTGCTTGTACTTCGCGTCCAGAACGCCGACCGTTCGACGTCGCTCAGCAACCAGGGCGTCAGGGCGTAACGCGCCGAGAACAGATCCATCCACTTCACTGCGGAGCAAGGCGCCGGCAGCGGCGAGCTCGCGGGTGCCGTGCCGAACGGAGAGGCCCGACGCAGCCCGCCGGAGCACGGCCAGCACGTAGAGCTCCCACAGCTCTGCGACGTCGAGCAAGACGCCATGGCATTTACCGTCGGGCGCCGAGTCAGATGCGAGTCCACGTCGGTTCGCGATCTGCCGTGATAGCTCCGCGAGCTTCGGCCGCGAGGCGGGTCACTGTCTGCCCTGCCGGCTTCACCTGGTCTCGGAACTTGTCGATGAATGACCGGTCGCCCCCTTCCGGAGACTCAACGAACACCTGATGGAGCTTGGCGAGGTTCTCTGGCGTCCACACCGTCGCGTCGTCGAGCAGAAGGGATCCGTCGCGTAGCAGGCACGCGTCGCGGAACCGGTCTGCTGCGGCGTACACTTTGCTCGTGTCGTTTTCGGAGTACCTAGCCATTGTTGTTCATCACCTTACTCGCCATAGCCGCTTTGGGATTGTCCTTCGTCGGGTCCCACTTCTTCGTGTCCTCGGCCATCTTAAACCTAGATTTCGGTGCGCCAGGCAAAGCCTGGGTGAGGAGGATGCCATGTAGAGGACACGGCTGAAACGTCACGAAGGGACCCAGCGGGTTCGAATCCCGTCCGGCCAAGGAGGACCACCAGCCGGGAGCGAGTCTTGCGTGGACCGTCGGCGACGGCGGCTGCGAAGCGTAGACAGCGAGCGTACAGGCCGCGTGATTGAGCCCCGAAAAGAGTGTGTCGTGGGAGCCGACGCCGTCGAAATAGCGGAAGGCAACATCGTCGCGCTGCAAGGGTAGGGCGAGAGCCCGATGGTCTGGCGCGGCGGTCCCACGCGACCGCGTGCGTACCGAACGCCGCGCAAACCGCCGAGTGCCATGTCGCTGTCGTCAACGGACGCGAGCACGTTCGCCACGCCCCAGAATCGTTCGAGACGCTGCACGCTCTCGAGGCGTATTTTCAGCTTCTCGCGCGGCGTTGCCGCGGCACTCACGTTCGCGAGAAGAATACCCGTGCAGAGGACTGAGAAATACCGAGGCACACTCGCGACGTTGGTGAGCCCGGGCAAAAAGCAATTCGCGAGGTGGTTGTACGCGCGATCGAACCCAAGCGGATCGATGCTGCCGCCGGGCAGGTCCGAGGGATCGTACGACGTGAGGAACGGATCAACGGCGAGGGCCATGGGTACCTCCTCGGACGCATCCGCTCCGCCTCGCGTTCAGCCGCACTGACACCCCCCCCTGACGATCACTCATCCTACGATGATCCGCAGGGTCTGGACAGCATCGGAATCGAGGGTTGCGCGGGCGCACGTGCTCGCTGTCGTCGCGGAAAGTCGAGATGTACGAAATGACCGCATGGATCTGCGCGCGCTCCACCGACGGAGGCCTGCTGAACGATCTCCTCAGCGGTCGGCTCTGCGTCGATCGCAGAGACGATCGTCTCGAGCGAGTCGCGCGTCGCCGACATCCGCCTCCGCAGAGGACGACGCCGCTTCTCGTTTGCGGCTCGTTCGCAGCTTACGCGGAGAGCATCCCGCGCGCCCCCTCTGCTAGCCTCCAATCCGTGGGCCAGCGGAGCGCAACCGAGACGCTCTTCGGCATCGTCCACCTCTTCATCGAGCAGCGTACGTGGATCCAGGCCGAGCTGGCCCGTCGCCTCGAGCTCGGCGTCCCCGCGCTCCGCAAGCGCCTCGTGGAGCTGCAGGCCGCCGGCTGGCCTTTCGAGCGCTCCGACGAGGACGTGACGCAGGTCTACTGGAGCGTCCCGCGCGACTGGCTGCCCGGAGCGCTCCACTTCAAGGAGACCGAGGCCGTCGAGCTGCTCCGGCAGATCGGGCGCCTCCCCCAGTGCGCGGCGCGTAAGGCTCTTCTCGAGGCCGTGGTCACGCGCCTGCCGCAAGGCGCACGCAGCGCGACGTTCGACGCGAGCGCGGTCGTCTCCTCGGCGCTCACCGACGCCGAAGAGCGCTTCGTGCCTGCCGTGGAGGACGCCGCCACCGGGAAGGTCACGATGGCGTTCCGGTACTTCACCGTCAGCCGGCGCGAGGAGGACTGGCGGCGCGCCTCGGTCCATCGGCTCGAGCTGGGGCCTCCGGCGCGCTTCATCGCGACCTGCCATCGCAGCAGCACGCTGAAGTGGTTCCGCGTCGACAATGTCCTCGACGCGCGGCCCGACGCGAACGAGGCGTACCGCGAGGTGTCCGCGGAGACGCTCGCGACGTTCGAGGCCGAGAGCCTGGACGGCTTCCACGAGGATCGGGCGCCCGTGACGTGCTCGTTCGTCGTGCGAAACCCTGAGGGAGCCTGGGTCCGGCGCAATCTCCTGAAGGGGATGAAGGCCGAGGCGCTCCCCGATGGGGTGCGCGTCTCGGTCCATACCACCGCGGTGCAACGGGTCGCCCGGCTCGTCGTTTCGCTCGGAGATACGGCTCGACCCGAGAATCCGGAGCTTCGCGACGCCGTGATCGCGCTCGCGAAGGGGGCGCTCGCGGCGGCGCAGAGCTCGCAGGGCTCGTCGATCGGCTGAACGGTCGCCCAGTCGGATCTAACCGCACCGCCCCTTTGGGCGCGGAGCGGGCTGCAGGCTGGAGTCTGGGCAAACCGCCCGCAAGGACCCTGACCATGCAATCGAATCCCATCCCGTTCGTCGGACCCGAAGGCGCCCGGCAGGCGCTGCAGCTCACCCTCGTCGTGAACGACCCGGAGGTGCTCCTCGAGCTCGAGAGGCACCCGGTAGGCCCCGCCCGGAACGAGTACGCCGTCCGTGCGCTCCGGGTCGGCGCCCTCTGCCTTCGAGACGCGGGCGGCTCGATCGACGCGGAAGCGATCCGCAAGGAAGGCGACCGGCTCGTCGGCTCGGTGCGGGACATCCTGTCCGAGCGGACCGGCGACCTCACGAAGTCGCTCGCCACGTCGCTCGCGCACTACTTCGATCCTTCGAGCGGCGCGCTTCCGCAGCGGCTCGAGCGCCTGGTCCAGCGCGATGGGGAGCTCGATGCGCTCCTGACCCGGCACCTCGCGGGTGAGGGATCGACGATCGCGCGGACGCTCGCCGAGCAGATCGGTACGACGAGCCCGATCTTCAAGCTGCTGTCCCCGGACCAGGCGGACGGCGTCGTCGGGGCCATCGCGAAGACCGTGGGCAAGGCCCTCGACGCGCAGCTGGATGCCGTCGTCTCCCAGTTCTCGCTCGACCGCCCCGACTCCGCACTGTCGCGGCTCGTCACGGAGGTCCAGGGACGCAACGGGATCCTGCGCGACGAGCTCAAGACCGATGTGCAGGCGCTGGCGAGCGAGTTCTCGCTCGACAACGAGAACGGGGCTCTCGCGCGGCTCGTGGGGCGCGTCGAGAAGGCGCAGCGCACGATCGTCGAGCAGTTCTCGCTCGATCAGCCGGGCACCGCCCTCAGGAAGATCACCGACGCCATCCAGAAGACCGACGCTACGCTCCGCGCGAGCTTCACCCTCGACGACAAGCAGTCCCCGCTGTCGCGGCTGCGCGGCGAGGTGCTCGAGGTCATCGGGCAGCTGATGAAGTCGAACACGGACTTCCAGTCCGACATGCGCAAGGAGCTCGGTGAGATGCGCGTCAAGCGCGCGGAGGAGGCGCGGACCCCCACGCACGGCAGGAACTTCGAAGACTCGCTCCACGAGGTCCTCGAGCGCGAAGCGGCTCGCTTGGGCGACGTCTACGAGAGCGTGGGCGGAACGCCGGCCCGCGGGGCCCGCAAGGTGGGGGACGGCGTGATCACGCTCGGACCGGAGAGCGCGGCGCCAGGAGTGCGGATCGCGTGCGAGGCCAAGGCTAACAAGAGCTACACGTCGAAGCAGGCGCTCACGGAGATCGCGCTCGCGCGCGAGACGCGCGAGGCGCAGGTCGGGCTCTTCGTGCTCGCGCGGGCGAGCGCGTCCGAAGGGATGGAGCCGATGCGGCGGGTCGGCGAAGACGTGTTCGTCGTCTGGGACGCCGATGACCCCACGAGCGATGTGTATCTGAAGGCGGGGCTCTCGGTCGCGCGCGCGATCGCGGTGCGCACGCGCGTCGCGCTCGAGGCCAACGAGGAGAGCTTCGCCGGGATCGAGGAAGCGATCTCCGCGTTGCAGAAGGTCGCGACGAGGGTCGCCGCCGTCGAGAAGTCGGCCCGGCTCGTGACCAGGCACGGAACGACCATCCTCGAGTCCGCCGAGTGGATGCGTGGCGAGCTCGGCGCGCAGCTCGAGGCGCTTGGCGAGGCCGTGGGCCATCTCCGCGAGGCGACCGACGCCGAGGCGACCGCGTCGTGAGCACATCGTGTGCAGGTGTTACGCTCTCGGCGGTTCGCGGACACGAAGGGGGGCTCGAGTGACGCTCACGCCATTGGTTACGCTCCTCTTCTCCGGCGCCTCGCTCACCGAACACGACGATCTCTCCGCCGGCACCGCGCGGCTAGGCTGCCCTGTCTGGACCGCGCCGCAGCTCCTCGCAAACCTCGAGCTCCGCCTCGGCCTTCCACGCGTACCCTCCGCGCAAGCGGTACGCGTCCAGCATTGGTCGCGGCGCATGGCCGAACTCGAAGCCACACATCCCGGACAGTTCTACGCGCGGTCGCATCGGATGGATGCCATCGGCACCGCCGAGACGCTTCTCAAGTGGCGCGATGAGCTCGTGATCGCCGGCTGGAACGGCGCGCCGATCCCGGGCGGCGGTCCGCGCATCGAGACTGTGCGCGAGCTCAACGAGCTCCACGATCTCCCGCCCGGTACGCCCGACCGCCTCTGCCAGGTGGAACGCGAGCTTCGCGACCTCCGTGCAGCGCGCACGCCCATCTTCGACGCCCTTCTCCTTGCCGAGACACGCACGCTCTGGCCCGGACGATGGCAGCGCGTCTTCACGCTCCTCGAGGAGCGCGGCACCTCGATCCGTACGACGATCGCGACGTTCGAACCCATGCCGGGGGACTCGGACCTCGGCCGCCTGCAGGCACTCCTCCGTGACGAGCCGGTGACCGCGACGCCGCCGGCCTCACCGCGCCTCGAGGGCGACGGCTCGCTCATCGTTCTGCGCGCCGAGACCTCGTGGGAGCTCGCCGATGCGACGGCCGCCCTTCTTCACGCGTGGCAAGACCCGTCGACCGTGATCATCCGCGGCGGGGAAGCTCGCGCCCTCGACGACGCCCTCGTCGCGCACGGCCTCCCGAGCCAGGGCCTCGACTCGAACAGCGAATGGCGGCCAGCGCTGCAGGTGCTCCCGCTGGCCGTGGAGCTCGCGTTCGAGCCGCGCGATCCGTACCGCGTGCTCGAGCTCTTGACGTTGCCGGTGGGCCCCTTTCAGGGACTCGTCGGAAACGAGCTGGCCGGCGCCCTCGCCGAGGCGCCGGGCATCGGCGGTCCCGCGTGGCGAAAGGCCAAGGAGCAGATCGCCGAGGCGACGCGCGCGAAGGCCCTGCGCGCGGCGACGGCGTCGGGGGTCGCCCTCGACGCTGCCGAGGGCCTGGCGAACGAGCGCGTCGAGGGGCGGCTGCAGACGATCGCGACCTGGCTCGAGCAGCCGGGATGCGAGGCCACGACCCCGGCTCCACGCGCGGCGCTGCTCGCCGTGGCCGATCGGGTGCGCACCTGGCTCCGCAAACGTCTCGCGGCGGTGACGAAGTCGGCGCAGGCGGAGCCCACCCGCACGGACCTCGCGGCGCGCGCGGACATCCTGGCCACGGCCTTCGCTCGCGCGCAGGAGTTCCACGACACGCTGAGTCACGAGTCGCGCGCGGGTCTCGATCTCGTCGATGCGCGGCTCCTCCTCGAGCAGGTGTCGTCGGGGCACACCCTCGCCCTCGCGACGGAGGCCGCGGGGCGCACCGATCCGGTCGACTCGCCGGCGGCGCTCCGCTGCGCGCGGGACGTCGTGGTGTGGTGGCACTGCGTGGGCGGCACGGAGTGGCGTCCCTCCGTGCGGCCGTGGCGTCGCGGAGAGCTCGTTGCCCTGCGGGAAGCCGGCATTGTCTTGCCCGATCCCGCAGAGCGTCTGGCGGCGGAGGGACAAAGCTGGCACCAAGCGATCCACGCCACGCGAAGGCGGCTCGTGCTGGCCATGCCCGGGTGGGCTCTCGGCGAAGCCCTCGAGCCACACCCTGTTTGGACCGAGATGGCGGCGCGCCTCGGGGCGAGCCGCGCCGACCTTGCGCGGATCACGATCGACGCGCGCGACCTCCTCGCCGGCCGTGTGGATGCGCTCGGACGGGCCGCCCCTCCGGTCGTGCACGATCGGGGCGCCCTCGCCCTGCCGACAGCGCGACCGGAGTGGCACGTTGATCCCGCGTATCTTGGCGCGGCGGTGAGGCACAGCGCGACGAGCCTCGACGCGCTCGTCGGATGCCCTCTTCAGTGGGTCTTCAAGTATCCGGCCGGCATTCGGCCCGGCGCGCTCGACTCGATCGCGGGCGGTCCGCAGCTCTGTGGCAAGCTCGGTCACCGTCTCGTCGAAGAGCTGCATGGCGCAGGCGTGCTCGCGAACGCGGGGGCGCTGGGTGGCCTGGTCGCGTCGATCCTCGATCGCCTCCTGCGAGAGGAGGCAGCCGTCTTCCTCCTTCCCGGGGCGACGTTCGAGCTCGCGCAGCTCCGGGACCAGCTCGCCCGGGCCGTCACGTCGCTCGCCGAGATGCTCGCCGAATCGAAGCTCACTGTGGTCGGTGTCGAGGTCGTCGTGGAAGCGCCGTGGCGCGCAGGGACCCTCGGCGGGCGCCTCGATCTGCTGCTGCGCGACGAGGCCGATCGCGACGTGGTGCTCGATCTCAAGTGGGGCCTGAGCCGTTACCGGGACCTGCTCCAGAGCGGCGGCGCCACCCAGCTCGCGGTCTATGCGGCCGCTCGCATGCGGGAAACCGACGCGAGGGAGATGCCTGCCGCGGCGTACTTTTCGCTCAAGCGAGGGCAGCTCCTCGCGACCCCTGGAGGGCCCTTTCGGACGCGGTCGATGCCGATCGACGGACCCGCCCTCGCCGAGACGTGGGCCCGCTTCGAACGCACGGCCGATCGGGTCGAGCGAGCGCTCCTCACGGGCCGCATTGCCGTCACGGGCCTGCGGACGTCGGTTCCGCTGCTCGAGGGGATGGGGCTCAGCGCCGCGGAGCAGGACCGGCACCTCGCGTTCGAGAAGGACGCGGCGTGCACGTACTGTCCGTACGACGCGCTGTGCGGACGCCGCTGGCAGGAGCTGGCATGAGCACCCGAAAGAAGACAGCCGAACGGCTCACGCTTGTCGGGGCGAGCGCGGGCAGCGGCAAGACCTATCGCCTCACCGAGGAGGTCGCCGCGGCGATCGCGCCCGGCGAAGGGGCCATCGATCTCGAGGGCCTCGTCGCCGTGACGTACACGAAGAGGGCGGCTGCGGACCTCGGAGCGCGCATCCGGCGAACGCTCGTCGAGAAGGGCGCTCATGCTAGCGCGCAGCGCTTGCCGCTCGCGTACCTCGGCACGGTGCACGCCGTGTGTCTGCGGCTGCTCCAGGAGTTTGCCATCGATGCCGGGCTCTCCCCGCACGTCGACGTGGTGCCCGGGAGCGAGGCTCGACTCCTTCGCCAGGCGCTCGAGTGGGGTCTCGCCCCGGCCTTCCGCCAGCGCGTGCAGGAGCTCGCGGACCACCTGCAGATCCGCTGGAGCCCGATGACCGAGCGCACGGACTGGCTCACGCCCGTGGAGGACGTGATGACCCTCGCGCGTAGCAACCGGATCGATCCGGGCGCTCTCCACGCGATGGGCGAGAGGTCGGCCGAAGGGCTGATGGCGCTGCTGGGCAAGCCGAGCTCGGACGGTGATGCGCTCGACGCCACTCTCCTCGCCGCGCTCGAGAGCACATCACGGGCACTGTCGAAGATCGACGACGGCGTGGACAAGACCTGCAAAGCGCGGGCGTACGTCAACGAGTCGCTGCACGCCGCGAAGAAGGGGGCGCTTCACTGGAGCGACTGGGTCAAGCTCTCCAAGGTCGAACCGGGGAGGGCCGGGAGGGCCGCGGTCGCGCCGCTGATCGCGATCGCCTCGCGCGTGGGCGAGCACCCGAGGCTTCACGAAGAGGTCCGCGCGTTCACGCTCTCCGTGTTCGCTGCGGCCAGCGCCGGGCTTGCGGCATACGACACCTGGAAGCAGCGCCGCCGGGTCGTCGATTTCGTCGACATGATCGACCGCGCGCTCACCCTGGTCGAACAGAAAGACGTGGCCGACGAGCTTCGCGAGCGGATTCGCCTCCTTGTCATCGACGAGTTTCAGGACACGAGCCCTGTTCAGCTCGCGCTCTTCGTGCGGCTCCATGCCCTCGCGGACCGGTCGACGTGGGTCGGCGATCGCAAGCAATGCATCTTCGAGTTCGCCGGCGCCGATCCCACGCTGATGGAGGCGCTCGCGAAGTGGGTCGATGACGAGGGCGGCACGATCCAGCAGCTCCCGATGAACCGGCGCTCGCGGCCCGAGCTGGTGGACGCGTGCTCCCATCTCTTCGCGGCGGCGTTCGCACGGCATGGGTACAAGCCCGCCGAGGTCGAGGTGAAGGCGTCGCGCGTGACTCCCGAGGCGCTCGTGTCCTTGCCGCCACTCGGCTACTGGGCGCTCGGGTCCAAGAACCTGGAAGAGGACGCCACCGCGATCGCGGAGGGCATCCGGCGATTGATCGAGGACCCGCAAGGGACGCCCGTCGTGGACCGAGCGACGGGCGAGGTCCGTCCTCTGCGCCCTGGCGACGTGGCCCTGCTGGTCGCGACCAACGCTGAGGCCGCGCAAGTGGCGAAGGCCCTCTCGGCCCGAGGCGTGCGCGCCACGCTGGCGCAGGCGGGCTTGCTGGCGACTCCGGAGGGTACGCTCGTCGACGCCGCACTGCGCGCTGTGGCCGATCCGACGGACGAGCTGGCGCACGCGACGCTCGAGGCCCTCACCGGCTTCGACGGACGCGATCCGGAAGCCTGGCTCGAGGCCCGTATAGGCGAGGCCGCGGTACGGCGCACGATGAAGGAGAAGGGCGAAGCGTATGTGGCGTCCCCGGTGTCGCCCCTCGTTGCGCGCACCGGACGGCTCGCCGGCGAGCTCGAGGGCGCGTCCCCTTCGGAGGCGCTCGATGCCGTACTGACGGTCCTCGACCTCACAGCGATCGCCTGTCGCTGGCCTGATCCCGATCAGCGCCTCGCCAACCTCGATGCCTTGCGCGCCATGGCGGCGGCCTACGAAGAGCGGTGTGCGCGAGAGCGCGCGGCGGCGACCGTCGCCGGGTTGCTTCGCTACTTCGATGAGGCGGCGCAGGTCGTCCTCGTTCGCGACGAGGAGCGGGCGTCCGACGAGCAGCACGTGGGCACGGGCGACGGAGCGATCACGGTGCTCACGTACCACCGCGCCAAGGGCCTCGAATGGCCGGTCGTGATCCTCGCGAGTCTCGACAGGAGCGAGAGACGCACCGCGTTCGAGGTCTCGCCGGAGACCAACCAGCCCGAGTTCGATCCCAGCGCTCCGCTCGCAGGGCGCTGGATACGCTACTGGCCGTCCCCCTTCGGATTGCAAACGAAGACGCCGCTGGCCGAGAGGGCAGCCGCATCGCCCGAAGGCAAGGCCGTAGCCCTTCGCGAAGAGCGGGAACGCGTGCGTTTGCTGTACGTCGGCTTCACGCGCGCCCGGGATCATCTAATCCTCGCGGCCCGAGCCAGGGCGAAGGGGCCTGCCGTCGGCTGGCTTGACGAGCTGTGCGATGCGGAGGAGAAACCGCTCGTTCAGCTACCGTCGGAAGCGGACGGATCGGAGGGGGCCATCATCGTGCTACGAGGAATCGGGCGCCGGACCCTCGAGGTTCGTACACGCCACTGGGTGCTGGCCGCGGGAGGGAAGGTGCCGGTACGAGTTGTCAATCTCGACTCGCACGGTTGGTTCGCACGGGCGGGCGCGTTGCCCGCCCCGACGCTGAAGCGAGCTCCGTACAGGATCGCGCCCTCGCGGGCCAGAGAGGAGTGGCCCGAGCTGGTCGTGCCTCCGGGCACGGTTGCCGAGGCGGTGTCGATTGGTGAACGCCTGCCGCTCGGGGAAGGGAAGGACGTCACCTGGGACATCGTGGGCGACGCCGTGCACGCGTTCCTGGCCGCCGACGTCGCGGGGCTCGAGCGAGCGCAACGGATCGAGCGTGCGAACCGGATCCTCGTGGCGTCGAGGCTTGCAGCGCTCCTGACGGCGGACGCGCTGCTGCGCGCGGGGGATCAGCTGCGGGAGTGGGCTCACTCGCGGTGGCCGGGGGCTACGTGGCATCGCGAGTACCCGGTCACCGGGATGGTCGCGACGGCGGCCGGCACACGGCGGGTACAGGGGACGATCGACCTGTTGCTTGAGACACGGGACGGCGTTGTTCTCGTGGATCACAAGAGCTTCCCGGGTGACGCGGGCCGGCTCGCGAGCAAGGCGCTGGAATTTGCGCCGCAGCTCGCAGCGTACGCGTGGGTGCTGAGCGCGGCGAAGAAGCGGGTGCTGGGGACGTATGTGCACTTTGCGGTCGGCGCGGCGGTCGTGGAGCTCCGATGAGTGCACGGAGCCGGCGAGAATCGTCAACCAAGGGCCCGCCGAAGGATCTCCACCTCACCGCCATGGCTCGCGCTCTTCACTCGGAACCGCAGCGACGGCAGCTCGAGGACGCCAAACGTGCCTGTCGCGGGCGGGTTGGTCGCGCCCTCGGCGGGTGATCGCAGCAGCGCGGCTGGGTTGAGGATTCTCTGCCGTTCGCCGACGATCACCTCGAACGCGTGATGCGTGTGCCCGACGATCAGCACGTCAGCCCCCGCGGTCGCCAGATGCTCTCTTGCCTCCTCGATACCGAGGTCGGCCGAGATTCCGCGCATGTCATCCCCCGGCGACCCGTGATGAGCGCTGACGCGAACACCGGCGTGCTCGAGGTGCCACGCGCAGGGCATCGCTGCGAGGAACCGACGAGAGTCCGTCGAGAGTTCCCATCCGCCGCCCGTTATCGAGGATCCCTCGAGAGACCACCGATCATGGTTTCCGAGGATGGTCGGGATTCGGCGGTGAGCAAGGAGCTCGATGGTCTCGTCGGGAAAGAGGCCGTAGTCGACGATACGCTAGGCCGCCGGGGGCTTCCGACTCCCACCCGCGGCGTGTCTTGCGTGTGGCTGAGAGTCCTGAGCCCGAAGCCGCCCGAGCGGCGAGCGTTGGTGTCTGGCCGTCCGTCGCCCTCGCCATGGTTCCTATTCCCGGCGAAGGGAGGCTCGTGTCAAGGAGCCGCGTAGGCTCTGCGAAGCGGACCGCGTGCGGCGCAAGTCGCGCCGTAGCGAAGCGAAGGCGGACGCAGCGTCCTTGATGCGGGCCGGTTCCGCCGTACGCTCCTCGTTCCGAGGGCCAAAGGCGCGTTCTCTTCGACCGCGCGCGGTTACGCGCCCGGTGCGGAAGTTCCCCCTGAGCGGCAGCCCTGGGCAGCGATTTGGGGGAGCTCGGCGCGGAACGCGACGGGAGGGGGCACCTTCTTGCCCGGCTACTCGTCGTCGTCGTCCTTCAGGGGATCAAAGTGAAGCTCGGGAAGCATTCGCTGATTGCGTATTCCGGAGGGACTTGAGCGCTCGTTCCGGCGGGACTTGAGCGCGGATTCCGGGTAACAACCGGTAAGACGGGTGACACCTTGGCCGGCTCACCCGGGTGACGCTTGTCCGCTTCACATGGGTGACACTGGCTCGTTTGGCTGAGACTGGTTCTCCGAAGGGAGAGCCGATGGTCTGGAAGGAGCGGTCACGGATGAATGAGCGGATGCTGCTCATCGGAGAGTATTTGAAGGGCGAGCGTCCGATGACGGACCTCTGCCTGGAGTTCGGCGTGAGTCGGAAGACCGCGTATAAATGGGTCGCGAGATACAACCAATACGGTCCCGCCGGACTCGCCGACAGGTCCCGCGCGCCTCTTTCGCATCCGGCACGACTGGACGCTGTCGTGGTGGAAACGGTGTTGGAGGCGCGTCGTGCGCACCCGCACTGGGGTTCGCGAAAGGTTCTCGCATGGCTTGCGAGGAAACACCCTGATTTTCAAGCGCCGGCCGCGAGCACCGTCGGCGCGATCTTCGCGAGGTATGGTCTCTCCCGTGCCCGCCGGGCGCGCCGCCGTACACCGACCCGTTTGGCGACGCCGTCACGCCGAACCAGCTTTGGTGCGCGGACTTCAAGGGCGACTTCAAGACGGGAGACGGGAAGCGATGCTACCCGCTGACACTGACCGATGCCTGCAGCCGCATGCTGCTCCGATGCACCGCCTTACGCTCCACGAAGTGGGGTGGGGTGCGGCCGATTTTCGAGCACGCGTTTCGTGAACTCGGCTTGCCCGAGAGGATCCGCACGGACAACGGGACACCGTTTGCCAGCCGAGGCGCCGGCGGATTGTCGCAGCTGTCCATCTGGTGGGTGAAGCTTGGCATCCGCCACGAGCGCACTCAACCTGGTCACCCCGAGCAGAACGGACGTCACGAGCGGATGCACCGAACTTTGAAGCAGGAGACGTTACGGCCACCCGCGAGCACCTTTCGTAGGCAGCAGGCGCGCTTCGACGCCTTTCGCAGGGAGTACAACGAGGAGAGACCGCACGAATCCCTCGACGATCGTCCGCCGGCGTCCATCTACGCGGTCTCGACGCGTGTCCTTCCGCGCCGCCTCGAGCCGCCCACCTACCCGGACGGTTTCGAAACGCGCAAGGTTGCGGCGAGCGGGCGGATTCGCTGGAAGGGCGTGCACGTGCAGGTCAACCACGCACTCGAGGGAGAGTGGATCGGCATCGACCGACGTGACGGCGTCCACCAGCTCTACTTCGCCGACGTCTCGCTCGGCTTTGTCGACGACGCCAAGCCGGAACTGGGGCTGATACGGCCACCGGTCACGAGTTGGGCTCGCGTCAAGTGATCCGTCACCGATGTTGATCGGATCGGTGTCACCCCTGTCGTTCGGTGTCACCCATGTCAATCGGGCTACTGTTACCCATGAACCCTCTTGCTCACCGGAAGCACTTGAGCGCCCGTTCCGGACGACTTGAGCAGCCGTTCCGGCGCACTTGAGCAACGGATCTCCGCGCACCCCCGTGGGTGCGCCGGGGAGCCGTCGCGACGGGGAAGGCGTGGTCGCAACAGTTCGAGCTTGGTGCGCGGCCCTTGGTGCGCGACCTGGCGCGGATGGAGCGACTGACGATGCGCAAGGTACGAGAAGTTCTTCGCCTAAAATTCGAGTGCGGACGCTCGCAACGGCAGATCTCTGCGTCGTGCGGGATCTCCGCGGGGTCGGTCAGCGATTACGTCCGGCGCGCCGAGGCGGCCGGGCTCACGTGGGAAGAGGCATCGACGCTGACGGACGCGGAAGTCGAGACGCGCCTGTTTCGCCACGTCGGTCGCAACGAGCCGTCGAAGCGCACGCCGATCGACTTCGCGTGGGTGCACCGCGAGCTGTGCAAGGTGGCGGTCACGCTGCAGCTCTTGTGGCTCGAGTACACCGACGCTGCGGGAACGCGGGCCGACGGATCGCGGCCGTACCAGTACAGCCAGTTCTGCGATCGCTACGCGACGTGGAAGGCGACGCTGGCGCTCTCGATGCGCCAGGTGCACCGCGCCGGCGAGAAGGCGTTCGTTGATTACTCGGGCAAGAAGCCGATGATCGTGGATCGCGCGACGGGTGCCCGGCCGTGAGACTGTAGAGCGACGTGCAAATCCGCAGAGGACGCGTCGTGAAATGAGGGCGGCGTCGCAGGTCGTGGTGAGGCGGGTCGTTTCGATGCCGGCGTAGCCGCGGCCTGTTGGCCGCAGTGTCCCCGGCGCCGGCTCGATGCCAGCGCCGGGGGTTTGCCGAAGGCGGGGTCAGTCGTCGGCCACCTCCTCGGGGATGTCGTCGTCGGTGGCGTCGTGCTCGCCATGCTGGCGAATCCCGCCCGCTTCGACGACCTATTCGCCCGTCGCGTCCGCTACGCTTCCCCCCCCGTCACCGGGCGGGGCGCCGCCATCGTCCACCGCGCACACCGGACGGTTCGGGTCCACCATTTTCGAGCAGATGAGCCCCGACGCGCAGCCCACGCCACTCGGGCAAGGCTGGCCGAGCCCGATGAGGTCGGCACAAACCTTCAGGTTGCACCACAGCCCAGCCTTGCAGTTGTTGTCCTCGCCGCAGGGCCCGCCGACCGCATTGGCGTTCGGTGACTCGCAAGTTGGCGAAGAACGCCCCGTGTTGCAAACGAGCCCGCGATTGCACGAGTAGCTGCCGTTGAGAAGGCCGCCGCTATACACGCAGCCCTGCCCAGCATCGCCTTGGCTGCTGCACGCCGCGCAAAGCAGGGTGGTAAGGCCACCCGCCAGAAGCCAGCCCGCGAAGGTTCGGGACTTCATCGCTTGCGCTTTACCACCGTTCGAGCTCCGGGAGCCAGCCTCGGTCTTCACACGGCTGTCAAGTCGCCGCGAGGGGGTAACATGCAAACGGGGTGGGCGGGGGAGAATAGGGCTTGTAGCAAGCAACAGGAGCGATGCGTCGCTCGCTCTTTCGCGGCGTTGGCCTCGCTCCGCGTGCATACCTATGGTCCCGCGCTCAGCCGGTACCCGTGACCCAACCTCGGGCGCGACTACATGCCAGGTGGCGGGTGGGGCCGGATCCGGTCTATCAGTGCATTCCGCACGCTTCTCACTGGCTTTTTACGACGAATCATCCGAAGGCGCCACGCGCACGGCCGACATCCTCTCGATCATCGCGACGTGCATCGCCCACGACGTCAACCCGCGCGCGTATCTTCACCGCGTCGTTCACTGCATTGTGCACGGGTACGGGCTGCACGGACCCCGTTCTCGACGGGCCTCGCGTCGTGACGCAAGCTTGCGTTCGTGGACGTTCAGTCAGCGCGAAGCCGGCTGCTCTTGCGGGGGCAGCGGCGGCGGAACCGTGATGTCGCCGATCTCGACCTTGAGCTCCTTCTCGGGAAT
>OBLW0100001870.1_pt1 | contig 17578 bp, 15 predicted proteins | sample 1520161 | NCBI WGS metagenome assembly OBLW01 (sample SAMEA3539309, study PRJEB22396) | soil metagenome | biome: tundra; feature: field; material: soil | place: USA | collected 2010-05 | depth 0.15 m | reverse complement strand
GCCTCGCTCAGAAACGGAATCTTGCGCAGGATGTGATAGCCCCGCGTGCAATGGTCGCGCATGACCTCTTCTTCTTCCGCGGTCAATTTACCCGGCTTGCGCAGGATCTCGTCAGGGATCGCCATCTTTCCGATGTCATGCAGAAACGCGCCGCGCGCGATGATCTTGATGTCGACCGGCGAAATCCCCATCGCCCGCGCCAGGGCGATCGTGTAGGCTGTCACTCGCTTGGAGTGCCCCTCGGTTTCCGAGTCCTTCAGGTCGAGCGCATCGCCCAAAGCCTCCAGCGTGACGTCATAGGAGTGTTCCAGGTCTTCCATCGCCTGGCGCAGCATCTCGGTCCGAGCGCGCACCACCTGTTCCAAATTCTGCTGGTAGTTATGGCTGTCCTGCAGTGCCTGCCGATGATCGAGCGCCCGCTGCACCGTCGCCACCAGGTGCTCGCGCTCAAAGGGCTTCAGGAGGTAGTCGTAGGCGCCGCGGCGCATCGAGTCAATCGCCACGCTGATATCGTGAATTGCGCTGACCATCACCACGGGGAGGTGCGGCTGGTCCACATGAATGCGCTCCAGAAGCGCGATTCCGTTCCCATCTTGCATCACGATGTCGGTCAGGACCAGGTCATACGGCCCTTGCCCCAACATCTCCACGGCTTGGGAGCCGCTGATCGCCAATTGCACATCGTACCCCTGGCGTTGCAGCGTCGCACCAATCATGGATCGAACGGGGGCTTCGTCATCCACCACAAGGACGCGCGCAGGCCTGCGTGTCCGCACGCTTGCATTGTCCTTCGGATTGGCTGGAGCAGGCATCGCGGGGGCACTTCCACCCAGGTTTGCCAGGTTCAATGCGAATCCCATTGCACTCCTACGTTGCAACGGCCCTTAATTCATCCCTGCCGGCGAGGGCCAAATTCCTCCAAGGCCACCGGTTCGATTGAAGGCAAAGCCGGCGCCCGCCACTCATTGGACGATCATAGCTCTTACGCAGGAAACGGGAGAACCACAACTTGAGCCCGGGGTCAGGTTCCGTGGGCGGATTTGGCCGGTCACTTTACTTCCTGCCGCACCTGCCGCTCTTTTTTATTGAAGACAATACGTACGACGAAATTACGCCACCCACTGGCCCAGTGCAAGCCTTTCCAAGCAAAGTATCAAACTATTAAATCAATTAAATCAATCTTGTCCAGCAAATTACTCCCACAAAAGTCGTATGGACTCCGAAAGCTTCCTGGGTGAGCTCATCGACCCTCCGCCGTAGCCTCAACCTTCGACTCTCTGCGCCAGTCGCTGCTTCCCTCCAAATCCGGCGCTTCAGCCTTGCTCCTGCGCCTTGCGCCGCGCGCGTCGTGCTTCGGCCCATCCTTCTTTGGTCACCTGCCGGCCCCGACCCACGGCAAGGGCCCCGGCCGGTACGTCCTTTGTGATACACGAACCGGCCCCGATGTAGGCTCCATCGTCAATCGCAATCGGCGCCACCAGGGTTGAGTCACTGCCCACAAAGACGCCCTTTCCGATCCGCGTGGCATGTTTGTGCACTCCATCGTAGTTGCAGGTGATCACGCCTGCGCCGATATTTGTCCCCGCACCTATCTCGGAGTCGCCCAGATACGCGAGGTGCCCCGCCTTTACTCCAGCGTGCAGCTTGGATTTCTTGACTTCGACGAAGTTGCCGATGTGCACGTCCTCGCCGATCTCGCTTCCAGGCCGCAGCCGGGCAAACGGTCCAATATCTGCGCCATCACCCACTGAGCTGTCAGCTAACACGCAGCTCTGCCGGATGATGACGCGCTCGCCTACTGTACAGTTTTCAATCACTGAAAACGATCGAACCCGGGTCTCCGCGCCAATCTTGGTTCGTCCGAGTAACTGCACAAATGGCTCGATAATGGCATCGGCCTCCACTTCAACACCGGCGTCAATCACGCACGTATCGGGTCGGAAGATCGTGACTCCTGCCGCCATCAGCCGGTTTGCAGTCGTTGCGCGCATTCTCGCGTCCAACGCTGCCAACTCAGCGAGCGTGTTCGCGCCCAGAACTTCGGCAGCATCTTCCGCCTGCACGGCAACCACGCGCTCGCCGGCAGCCCGCAGTACGCCGGCCATATCCGTCAGGTAAAGCTCGCCCCGTGCGTTGTTTGCTTTCAAGCCGCCAAGATACTGTTCGAGAGCCGAGGTCTTGAATGCATAAATCCCGGAGTTGATTTCCTTGATGGATCGCTGGGCCGAAGTCAAAGCCTCGTCTTCCACGATGCTCTCAACTTCCGCCGATCCGGCTCTACGTCGCACTACCCGCCCGTAGCCATTCGGATTCTCAGGCGCCGCCGTCAATATCGTCATGGCGGCATCCTCCTTCTGATGGAAGCGCCACAACTGCTCGATGGTTTCCGTCCGGATCAACGGCACATCGCCCGAAAGCACGAGGACGTTTTCATAGTCCGTAATTGACTTCAAAGCGGTCTGGATCGCGTGCCCCGTTCCACGCTGCTCAGGCTGTTCAACAAACCGTGTACCGAATTCCGCGACTGCGTTCTGCACCCGTTCCGCTTCGTGACCCACGATGGTGAAGATTTGCTTCGCATCGACCACTCCGCTCGCTGCAGCGATTACGTGGCTCAACAGTGTCCTGCCGCCCACTTCGTGCAGCACTTTGGGCTTGCGCGATTTCAGCCGTGTCCCTTTACCCGCAGCCATAATTACGACGGCCACATTTGCTTCTTTCTGCTGGCCGCCGGCATGTTTCTTGCTCACTGCTTGTTCTCCTGCCCAGGCGCCTGCTTGGGCTGCGGAATCGTGATGTCGATCGGGTGAAGCGGACCCAAGCCTAACTCGTCCAGCCCCGGTTTGATTTCCGGCCCGTTCCCCACCACCAGCACCGCCAGCTTGTCGGGATGGACATACTTCTTGGCCACTGCACCCAAATCGGCCAGCGTCACTTTTTCAAGCGCTGCCTTATAGGTCTCCAGATAATTAGCCGGGTAGCCGTAGAACTCCAGCCGCATGCTTTCGGCCAGCACTTTCTCCCGCGTGTCGTAGCGGAACAGGAACGAGTTCAGAATGTCGTCCTTGGCTCGCTTCAATTCCACTTCGGTAAAGGGCCGTTGACTCACTCCACCGATCTCCGCCAGGGCCGCCTTCGTTGCATCCACCGTCGACGCGCTTTTGGTTATCACCATCACACGAAACGTGCCCGGATGGTCGTAATCAAAGCCGTAGCCGCCGCCCACCGCGTATGCCAGTCCAAGCTCTGTACGCACTTTCTGGAACAGCCTGCTTCCGAATCCGCCCCCCAGAATCTCGTTCATCACCGCCAGCGATGGCACGTCCGGATTGCGCCGGTCGGTGCCCAGTCCTACGATCTCAACGTTCGACTGATTCACATCTTCCTTGTCGATGAAGTAGACGGCCTGGTTCGAATCGTGAAACGCGTCGTGATGTGCCGGTAGCGGCTTTACCGGAGGCAACGCTTCAAAAGTTCCGCGTACCTTTGCCTCCATCGCTACGGGATCGAAGTCTCCGCTGATGCTCACAATCAGCTTGCCCTTCAGCGAACGGTCGTGCCACGCATTCAAATCCGCCAGCGTCACGGCCCCAATGGTGGCCAGCTCCGGTTGGCGCGTATACGGGCTGTTTGCGCCGTACACCAGTTTCGCTGCCTCGCGACTCGCAATCGCGCTCTCGTCGTCGTTGCGCCGCACAATGCCGGTCGCGTCCTGCTGCTGGGCTAGCTGCAGTTTCTCTTCGCTGAATCTCGGATGGAAAAGCAGGTCAATCGCCAGCCCATACACCTGGTCGGCATCACCCTTCAGCGAGTCCCACGACAACGCTGTCGAATCGATGTCTCCGGCCGTTTCAATGTGCGCTGCCTTAGCCTCCAGCAGATCGTCCATCGCATCGCCGTCCATCTTTTCGGTGCCGCTGGTGCGCCACGCCTGCCCATAAAGGTCGATCGTCCCCGCCTTGGCCGGATCCTCATCGCGCGCTCCGCCGGGGATCAGCACCGAACCATTCACAAATGGCAGCTCGTGATCTTCTTGCAAAAAAAGCACGATGCCATTCTTCAATTCAATGCGCTTCGGCTGGTGCGGATTGAAAGCGTGCAGCGGCGGTACTGGAATCTGCTCCCACGGCTTGCTCTCCTGTGCCCTGGCCCCGAAAGGTACGAGCAGACCAAGACAAACTGCAGCCACGAGGACTGGACCAGCTAGTTGACCGCTGACAACTGACAACTGACGACTCTTCACTATCCCCTGTCCACCCCGGCTCATTCCGCGCCTCCGTTCTTCGCATTGCTCGCCGGAGCTTCGGTATCGATCTCGGCGCTGGTCCGATTGGAGGTCACAAACACCTGGTTTGCCACCCGCTTGATATCCGCTTTCGTCACCTTGTCTACCTTATCCAGTTGCAGGAACAACTCGCGCCAATCGCCATACCGCGTCTGGTACTCCGCCAACGCATTCGCCAGTCCCTGATTATCGGCAAGGCCGCGCAGCAAATCGGCTCGGGCGCGTGTCTTGTACATTGCCAGTTCCGCATCCGTCACATCGGTTGTCTTCAGCTTTTCAATTTCTTTGTGGATCGCGTCCCGCATCTGCGCCGGTGTATGTCCCGGCAGCGGTACCGCATAAAACGAAAACAGGCTCGGATACTTGTCGCCCGGGAAAGGACTGAAGCCCTCGGCATCCGCGGCAATCTGCTGGTCGCGCACCAGGCTCCGGTAGAGCCGCGCCACGCGCCCATTGGACATGATGTCCTGAATGGCATCGAACACCGCATCGTCCGGGTCGCGATAACTCGGCCGATGGTAGCCCTCGATATAAAACGGCTGTGTCTGCTCGCGAATCACCACCGATTTCTCCGCAAACTGCTTCGGCTCCACGGTTGTCATCTCTTCCGGCTTCGGGCCGCCCGGCACCTTGCTGAAATACTTCTCGAGCATGGGCATCGCGTCAGCGGCCTTCACGTCACCTACCACCGCCACCACGATGTTCCCTCCCACGTAGTACTTCTTGTGGAACTCCATCGCCTCGGTGGCGTTGATCTGGCTCACCTCGCTGGGCCAGCCGATCCCGCTCCGTCCATAGTTGTGCGCCACGTAGGCGGTTGCCAGGAACTGCTCCACTAGCCGCCCGATGGGGTTGGAGTCGGTGCGCATGCGCCGCTCTTCCATTACCACGTCCCGCTCTTTATAGAATTCGCGCGGCACAACGTCGTACAGCCTCCCGCTCTCGAGCCACGCCCACAGTTCCAGCCGGTTTTGCGGCATCGACCAGAAATACTCGGTGTTATCGAGCCCCGTCTCCGCATTCAATCCGTTTGCGCCATTGCGCTGCGCCACCTCGGTGAACTGGTTCGGGATGACGTACTTGTGCGCTTCGTTTTGCGCCTCGACAAATGCCTTGTGCAGCTCTTCCAGCTTTTGCGGGTCGCGCCCCACCGGCTTCAAATACTCCGCTTCGTAGGCATCGTTCGCTGCTTCTACCTTGGCCAGAGCCACTTTCTCTGCGGCGTAGTCCGTGGTCCCTATCTGGCTCGTCCCCTTGAATGCCAAATGCTCGAACATGTGTGCCAAGCCGCTTTCGCCCGAAGGGTCATTTACGTCGCCCGCATCCACAAACGTCGTGTAGCTGAAGACCGGCGCATCCGGCCGCTCGCAAATCAGCAGCGTGAGTCCGTTTGGAAGCACCTTCGTCGTGATCCTCTGTTCAAAGCTCTTCAGGTCCTGGCCCAGCGCACCGAGCCCGGCCATCGCCGTCAGCGCTAATGCCAGAAACACTCCCCAAAACCGGGAAAAGGTTCGGCTCTGCATTCCTGCTCCTTCAGGGCCATTCCACGGCCCCGCACTCTTCCAACCTATTGTCCCAAACCGGGCCCGTCAAACTTGTCATTGTGTGACGAACCGCCCGTCCACTCCATGCGTATATCTTTGCAAAGGGTGAGGTCGCCATGCGCCGCTGGGTCATTCGTCTCGTTTTTCTCGTCCTTCTTCTCTTTGTTGCGGCTTGCGGCGCTTTCTGGGCCCTTGAGGTTTTTCCCCGGCACGGTTCGCATCCGCCTCTTAAACTCGCGCACGGAACACTCGCAATTCAACACGCGCATATCTACATTTCACCATCGGAACCGCCGATTGAGGACGGCACGATCCTCATCCGCGACGGTCTCATCGCCGCCGTAGGCCCGCAGGTCGAAGTTCCCGCAGACACCACTATCCTGCATTGCAATCATTGCGTCGTTACTGCCGGCTTCTGGAACGCACACGTCCACTTCACGGAGCCCAAATGGAACCTGGCCGAGTGGAAATCAGACGACCTGCTCAACGCGCAGCTGGCCGACATGTTTCTGAGCCACGGCTTCACCACGGTCATCGACACCGGCTCCAATCCCGCCGACACGTTCGCGATACGCCGCCGCATTGAGCACGTGCAACTCAACGGCCCCTACATCTATTCCTCCGGGCCGCCGCTCTACCCGCTCAACGGCATCCCCTTCTACATAAAAGAAACCGCTCCCGCCTGGATCCAATTGCTAATGCCGCAGCCCGGAACTCCCGACTCAGCCCGCCGCATCGTCCGCCGCAATCTCGCTTCCGGCGCGGACATTACCAAGCTCTTCACCGGTTCCTGGGTTCAGCGTGGTCACGTCCTGCCCATGCCCCTCGACATCGCCAAGGCGGCCGTCGAAGAAAGCCATCTCAATGGCAAGCTCGTCTTCGCGCATCCGTCGAACCTCGCCGGTGTCCGTGTCGCCATCGACAGCGGCGTCGACGTGCTGGCCCACGCTGCCGATGACACCGAGGGCGTCGATCAGGCACTGCTCTCCGAAGCCGTGCGCAAAAACATGGCCATGATTCCGACCCTCAAGATGTTTGCGTCCACCGTCACCACCGACACCCATTACATGGACCCCATCTGTGATGAAGTGCGCCTCTTTCACTCCCTTGGTGGCCAACTCATCTTCGGCACCGACGTCGGCTACATGACCGACTACTCTACGGACGGCGAATTTGTCGAACTGGGCCGGAGCGGCCTCGAATGGAAAGATGTGCTGGCGATGCTCACCACCAATCCATCCGCGCGCATGGGCGTCTCCCGCGCCAAGGGAACCGTAACTCCCGGCAAACTCGCCGACCTCACCATCCTCTCCGCCGATCCCGCCCAGGACCTCACCAACTTCGCCCGCGTACAGATGGTGATTCGCTCCGGCCGCGTCATCTGGCAGAAACAATAAAGAGGCGTCAAACCCACCCCTGCCCGTGCCCCATCCTTTCCGCTTGTTTCTGCGGAAAGGGTGGGAAATCTGCCAACCTCAATGCGCACGACCAAAGTTGCCCCAGTGCCTCTGGCGTGTTAGGACCTGGGAAAGCACGAACCGTCGCCTCATAGGAACGCGCCCTCCTTTACCATCTCGCCGCCTGCCATGCCCTATACTGAGGACTGCGCCTTCTTGGGTTCCGTAACTCCGGAACCCGCATGGCTAGAGGTTTTTCCTTGGTCCTGGAAACAAAGATTGACACGACGAACCGGCCCCGCATTCGCTCCACCACTGTGATTTGTGTGCGCCGCAATGGTCAGGTGGTGATGGCCGCGGACGGCCAGGTCACTCTGGGCGACCACGTGCTCAAACACTCCGCGAAAAAAATTCGCCGCCTCTATCAGGACAAGATTCTCGCCGGATTTGCCGGCTCCACCGCCGACGCCTTCTCGCTCTTCGCCCGCTTCGAGAGCAAGCTCGAGCAGTACGCAGGCAACCTGAATCGCGCCGCCGTCGAGCTCGCCAAGGATTGGCGCACAGACAAGATGCTGCGCAACCTCGAAGCTTTGCTCGTGGTTGCTGATGCGGGCCAGACCTTCCTCATCTCCGGATCTGGAGATGTGATCGATCCCGACGAACCAATTGCCGCCATTGGATCAGGCGGTAGCTATGCGACCGCCGCCGCGCGCGCCCTCATGGAAAACACCGATCTCGGTGCCCGCGAAATTGCGGAAAAAGCAATGAAGATTGCTGGGGACATCTGCATCTATACCAATGACCGCGTCACATTCGAAGAACTAAAGAGCTAATTCGCTTCTGAAGAAGAAAAGTATGGCTATCTATCTGCCCGCATCCGCCGAAGAACAAGACCTCGCGCTCGACGAGTTGACCCCGCGCGAGATTGTCGCTGAACTCGACAAGCACGTCGTCGGTCAAAAGGCCGCCAAGCGCGCCGTGGCCATCGCTCTTCGCAATCGCCAGCGCCGCCAGAAGCTTCCGCCCGATCTCGCCGAAGACATCATGCCCAAGAACATCATCATGATCGGGCCCACGGGCGTAGGTAAAACCGAAATCGCGCGCCGCCTCGCCAAGCTCACCAACTCGCCATTCCTCAAGGTTGAAGCGTCCAAATTTACCGAAGTCGGCTACGTAGGCCGCGACGTTGAGTCCATGATCCGCGACCTCGTCGAGATCGCCATCGATATGGTCCGCGAAGAGCGCCTTGAAGAAGTGGAAGACCGCGCCGAGATGAACGCCGAGGAACGCCTCCTCGACATCCTTTTGCCCCCGCCGCCCGCAACGCCGCCCGGCCAGCACGATCAGCTCACGCTCCCCGGCAATGATAGCCATCAGCGCTCCCGCGAGAAACTGCGCCAGCAGTTCCGCGAAGGCAAACTCGACGACCGCATGGTCGAGCTCGACGTCCGCGAGCGCGGCTCTCCGCAGTTCGGCATCATCTCCAACCAAAACCTCGAAGACATGGAGATGAACCTCAAGGACATGCTGCCCAACATCTTTGGCGGCGGCACAAAGAAGCGCAAAATGCGCGTCGCCGACGCCTTCGACTACCTCATCCAGGAAGAAGAGGGCCGCCTCATCGACATGGACCAGGTTAACCGCGTCGCCACCGAGCGTGTCGAATCGAGCGGCATCATCTTTTTAGATGAGATCGACAAGATCGCCGGCCGCGAAGGTGGCCATGGCCCGGACGTCTCCCGCGAAGGCGTGCAGCGCGACATCCTCCCCATCGTCGAAGGCACTACCGTCAACACACGCTACGGCATGGTGCGTACCGACCACATCCTCTTCATCGCCGCCGGTGCCTTCCACGTCTCCAAGCCCAGCGACCTCATCCCCGAGTTGCAGGGCCGTTTCCCGCTCCGCGTCGAATTGAAATCTCTCACCGTCGAGGATTTTCTCCGCATCCTCACCGAGCCAAAATCCTCTCTCACCAAGCAGTACACGGCGCTGCTTGAAACGGAAGGTGTGCGCCTCGAGTTCGAACCTGAAGCTCTGCGGGAGATGGCCGAGTTCGCCTTCAAGGTCAACGAGGCCACTGAAAACATCGGCGCCCGTCGCCTGCACACCATCATGGAAAAGGTGCTTGAAGATGTCAGCTTCCTTGCGCCCGATGTCGCCCGCCGCGCACCTGAAGGCGAGCAGGCCGCCGCGCTCTCTGAAGCCATCAAAAGCGAATCCTCTACCCCTCTTCCTTATCTGGAGCGCATGACCGCCTCCGGCCCCGAAAAAGTGTTCACCATCACTCCCGACTACGTGAAGCAAATGGTCGCGACTATCGTGAAAGACCACGACCTCAGCCGCTACATTTTGTAACGCGGCGTATTTTCCAGTTGAATGACCGCGCGCTTTTGCTACCTTCGTCTCGTACCTCGGCAGTCCGCGCTGGACCACCGATCAGCGGGCTCTACCTGCACTCTCGTGCTTCTGAGGGAATGTGGATGGAGGCGTTCAGTGCGCCTGGGAAAGGCGCGCCTGCGCTTCGCGTCCGCATGATGAAGCCCAAGCCGCCTCTCCCTCGAATCCGCGCATCCCAACCAGAATTGGAGAAAGCAATGACTCAACCCGCGCAGCACCATGGCATCAACTACATCGAGTTTGCATCCAGTGACATCGAACGCAGCAAGCGCTTCTACGAGAAGGTTTTTGGCTGGAATTTTCAGGATTTCGGACCCGACTACATCAGCTTCGATAAAACCAGCGCCGGCATCGATGGCGGCTTTCGCAAGGGCGAACTCGGCGAGACTCCGGGCAAATCCGCCCCGCTGGTTGTCCTCTATTCACAGGATCTGAAGGCCACCGAAGCCGCCATCCTTCAGGCCGGCGGCGAAATTATCGTCGCCACCTTCGAATTCCCCGGCGGCCGCCGCTTCCATTTCAGCGATGGCGCCGGCAATGTGCTCGCCGTCTGGTCTGAATAGCCTTTGATCGTTCATCGCTGCGGATCAAGCACGAAAATGGGTGCCCCAGGTCTCCCGGGGTCCCCGGCGACACGTCCACGTCGCTGGGGGCGGAGGTCTCGCGTTTGAGACCTGGGAAACCACAAATCTAACTCCAACCGAGTCTGAAGCTAGCCGCACCGCACGCAGGTGCCTAGTTCACCAGCGGCGCGGGCAGCGCCTTCCGCTTGTTCAGATCTTCGCGGACCAGCGCAAGGCCCAGGATGCACCGCTCAAACGAATCCGACAAACGCGCAAACAGCGGAGCCTCCTGCTCGTACTCAAACAAGTTGAATTGGCTCACGATGAAATAACTCTCTTTGCCCGCTTGAATCAGCTCTCCCAGGCTCGGATGCGCGGCACGCCTTCTGCGCCCCGGAACCATCGCCTCGGGATACATGCCGCTGACAAACAGCGCGTAATCGCCAATGTATTTGCGCAGCGCGCGCTCTGCGTCGAACGACGTCGCCGTGCCATTCACCGGATCGGCGGCAAGCAGCATTGCTTCGAGCTCCTCAACCGGGTGCCCCATCGCATCGCGCACTTTGTAAAGTTTGTCAGCCTGCGAGAACTCGCAGAGAAGATGGGCTACATAGCCTGTTACGTCCGGATCATTGAGCCCTAACTTCCCCTCGTAGCTGTTGCGTACAGCCTGGTGGAAGAAGGGCTCCAGTGGGTGTGCTTGCGACTCCATACACGCCTCCTGTTCAGCTTCTCGCGCGCAGCCGGCCTGCTTTGTTAGGGCATTGGCCGGGATTGCATTGCGTGCTGCCGGAAAACCAGCCACTGCCTATTTACATTGCTTTGACAAAGAGCTTAACCGAAATGTTGTGTTTGCCAAGAGGGAGTTCAAACATTTCTTGGCACTTTGGAGTCACGATTGCAAAGAGAATCCAAACTCCAGTACAACTTTCGGGTCAGGCGAACTGAAAAATCGGCCGCCTTCCTCTCCATCGCAATCCAATTTCGGCACGCGCTTCAGGCTTGCCCGGAAGTCAGATATCGCCGATCGCCAAGTTCGGCTCGTATCATCGCGAGCCCCAGGACGCAACGATCGAAACACTCCGAGAGCCGCGCAAACAGCGGCGCTTCCTGTTCAAATTCGAACACGTTGAACTGGCTGACAATGAAGTAACTCTCCTTGCCGATCTTGATCAGTTCGTCCGTGATCGAACGATCGATCTCGTAGTGCGGCGCAGATTCCATCACATCCAGATGCATCCCGGCCACGAACATCGCATAATCGCCAATGTACTGGCGCACCTTGCGTTCCTCATCGAATGAACCGGCTGTTCCGTAAACCGGATCGGCAGCCCGCAGCATCTCGGCCACGGTCTCCACACGATGCCCCGTCGCATCTTTCAAACGGTGCAGACTGTCCGGCTCAGAAAATTCGCAAAGCATGTGCGCTACATATTCGACGATCTCGGGATCGTCCAGGCCGACATTGTCGATAAAGCTGGTGCGTACAGCGTGATAGAAGAAGGACTCGAGAGGATGAGCTTCGGTTTGCATACGCACCTCCATTAGCCGCGCACAGCGCCGGGCCTATAGGGCCGCTCGGTGCAACGTGCGCAGTCCGGAGCTGGTGCCCGCGTCCCGCAAGGCCTTTTCAAGAATCCTCTGCAAAGCATTCGCCGCTCAGCAGCCTTCAAAAGGCCTCGAACTCACTTTGTGTAACACGGAGTCTATCGGAATTGTCGCGTTTGCCAATGCCGTAAATCACACCAGGCGGTTACGATTCGAACGCGCGTGTCCTTAAAAGAGAAGGGCAGCCCGATTTGGGCTGCCCGCTCGACGTCGATTTTCGTTGAGCTTATGCCACTGCCGGAGCACGCGACTCCAGCGCCGCCAGCCGATTCGCAAGCAACCCTTCCAGCTTCTCCAGCGCCGCCGAAAACCCCTCGATTCCTTCCTTCAGCTTGTCGTGGGCCATGCGGTCTTCGTTATGCATGCGGTCAAAAGTATCTTTGTCCATGGGGATCTTTTCGATCTGCATCGCCTTGGCCTTTGCGGGATCAAGCTTGCGTGGCAGATCGGCCTGCGTCGACTCAAGCTCCGCCAGCAATTGGGGCGAGATCGTCAGCAGATCGCATCCGGCCAATTCCGTAATCTCACCGATGTTGCGGAAGCTCGCTCCCATCACCACCGTTTTGTAGTCGAACTTCTTGAAGTAGTTGTAAATCTTCGTCACCGACTGCACACCCGGATCGTCGGCGCCATGAAAATCCTTGCCCGTGTCCTTCTTGTACCAATCCAGAATGCGGCCCACAAACGGAGAAATCAACGTCACGCCTGCTTCCGCGCACGCCACCGCCTGGTGTATGCCGAACAGCAGCGTCAGGTTGCAGTGAGTGCCTTCGCGCTCCAAAACTTCGGCGGCTCGAATGCCTTCCCACGTCGACGCAATCTTAATCAACACGTGCTCGCGCTTGATCCCGGCCGCATCGTACTGCCCGATAATCTCCCGCGCCAGCTCAATCGTTTTGTGCGTGTCATACGAAAGCCGCGCATCCACTTCCGTCGAAACGCGGCCCGGCACAATGGCGAGAATCTTTTTGCCAAATGCCACCGCCAGCCGCTTGAAAGCGAGATTCGCCACATCCTGGTCGGTCGCGCTCTCACCCAGTTCCTTGCGCGCTTCCATCAGCACGCTGTCCACAATCGGCTGGTACTGCGGCATCTGCGCCGCTGTTGTAATCAATGAAGGATTGGTCGTGGCATCGGTGGGCTTGAACTTCTCCATCGCTTCAATGTCACCGGTATCGGCGACAACGGTGGTGAACTTGCGCAACTGTTCCAGCAGATTCTGCGGCATGATTCCTCCTCGGGGAAGGTGCGCCCGCACTCGGGAGCGCGCTCGGATTTCAGTTTACAGCGGTTTCGCAATTGCTGTATCGCGAAGCTCCTGCCGCTGTATGGCAATTTCATTAGGATGCCACCTTGCAACTCGCAACTATGGCACGTTCATTATGGAACCGCTCTGTAACCTTCTTTTGGATTCATTGGCGCGGCCGAGGTTGCATCCATATGAATTCGAAATCAGTGGGCGCCTGCCGAAAAGGTATTGCTCAGCACGCCGAGTCCCTTCACCGTCACTTCCACTCGATCGCCCGCAGCCACCGGACCCACCCCTGCCGGTGTCCCCGTCAGCACCAGGTCGCCGGGCTCAAGCGTAATCGCTGCCGTGATGTACCGCAGCAGCTCCGGAATCGAAAAGATGAAATCCTTGGTCGATCCCTGCTGCCGCACATTGCCGTTCACACGCGTCTCAATCGCCACACCCGCTTCGGGATCGATCTCGTCGCTTACCAGCGGTCCCACCGGGCAAAACGTATCGAACCCCTTGGCGCGTGTCCACTGCCCATCCTTTTTCTGCAGATCCCGCGACGTGACATCGTTGGCCAATGTGTAGCCGCGGACAAAGGTGCGCCAGTCCTCATCGGCCTTCATCTTGGTCGCCTGCCGTCCGATCACCAGCGCCAGTTCGCCCTCATAATCCACGCGTTCTGAAGCCGCAGGCATCTCGACCACGCCCCCCGGTTCGAGCAACGACGAAGGCGGCTTGAAAAACAGCAGTGGTTCCGCCGGAACTTCGTTGCCCAGCTCCTGCGCATGGTCGCGATAATTCCGCCCCACGCACACAATCTTCGAAGGCGTTACCGGCGTAAGCAACTTTGCCGCACTCAGCGGCATCGGCTCGAAATCAAAACTCGCCACATCTTTCACCAGGGCCTTCGCGACGACCGGCCGTGCGTGCGCCACCCTGTAGGCCAAATCTTCTTCGGGCGCCTCGACCAAGTCCACAATCCACAACTCGCCGCCGCGTTCCTCCACCCTGCCATAGTGAGGGTCGCCCTCAAACACAAACCGGCAATATTTCATCGCATCCCCCCTGCGTCGCGACTGTCAAGGATTCGGCACCGTCTCCTGCGCCTCGGCTGAACGCGCGCTCTCATGGCCGCCCTGATCCACTGCGCTGACAGCATACTGGTATGTGTGCCCCGTCTGCACATGCGCATCGTGAAATGCAGGCCCCACAACCGGCTCGGCAGGAGAAATCCTCTCCCACGCCCCGGCGCCTTCGCGCCGATACACCATATACCCGGCCACATCCGCTTCGCTGTCGGGCGACCAGCTCAAATCGATCGCCGCCTCGCCGCCATTTTCGCCCAGCGTCGCCACTGCCGCCAATCCTGCAGGCACAGCCGGCGGAAATACGTCCTCAGCGTCGACCTTCACCGGCGGCGAAAGTTCTCCATCCAACTCCAGAGCCTTGCCATCTACGGTTACGCGCGCGACGCGCTGCGCGCGATACTCATAGGTCTCGCCGAAGTGAATGCTTTTGTCGAGCGCGCGCCCCTGCGACCCGTCCTCGATCAGCAGATTCTGTTCCAGCGGTTCCGGCTGCGGCGCCATCAGTCCCTGCTGTGGCTTGGCTGCAAGCGGAGTCAGAAGCTTGCGCTGCAGCTGCACCGCCGCTTCTTCCTCATCCTGAGTCCAGCTCAGCACCACCCCGGCTTTTCGCACCTCCGCCGTGAATCCACGCATAGCTTCAGGGGGTGCTCCCGCGAGTGTCACCGCGGCATTAGACAACCCTGCCGACTTGCCCTTGCGATTCTTCAATTCGACAAAATACTTCAGCACGCGTGGGGGGCCCGCCGCCAGCGAAGAAGGAAGTCTTTCAGAAAATGAGCCCCCAGCCCCGGGAGCGATTGTCACCGTTCCTGCATCCATGCACGGGCCCACCGATTCCTGCCGGCAAACACGCACTGCGACACCGCCCTTGATCACCAGCTTGTCCGTGTTTTTCTTGGGAGTGGTCCAGGAGAGCGATACCTGGTCCCCTGCGCGCACCGCGGATAAATCCGTCGCGCGCTCCGGCAGATTCAGCGACGGCGGTTGCGGCGCGCCTGGCGTTCCGCACCCGGCCAGCATTGCGATGACCGCGCCCGCCAGTACAGCGCACCCCCACCTTTGTCCCGGACTCATCGTTTCCCAGTCTACCGGAGCGAAAGGGCTAAGCTTGGTTCCGAAACTCAGCTCTCAAAAACGCGAAGCAGGAGATCGGAGGAAACTTACCGCTGGCTCCACGCGGGAGAACGGAGGGAGCGTGGGGCTTTAGCCCCACGAAGAAGGGAAGCGGAAATTGCGGCCTTTAGGCCCGGAAATCCTGGACTATACTCCCGCCTTGTGCTGCGCCTTAAACCGCCGCGCCTTCATCCGGTTCCCGCAAATCTTCATGTCGCACCAGCGCCGCGTGTGATTCTTGCTCGTATCCAGAAATAGCCACCGGCATGCGGGGTTGTCGCAAGCCCGCACCTTCTGCACATTTTCCGAGAGCATCAACCGCGAAGCCGCACGAGCCAGCAGCCACAGCGGAAATTCCGCCTTCGTCTCCGCGCCCGCCCACTCCCATCGCAGCCTCGCCCCATCTCGAACCAGCTTTGTCTGTTCCCGCGCCTGCTGGAAAAAACGCTCCAGCGTCTTGATCGAAGCACCGGAAGAATTCATCCCGTCCAAGCCCGAGTAGAGAAGGTCTGCCAATGCCTCCCGCAGCTCTCTCACTTCTCCAACTACGCGGTTTCCTGCATAAGCGCTCGTCCCCCGCCGCAAAGCCTTCGCCTGTTTTGCGCTCAACAGGCCCGTCTGTTCTGTAAAACCTGCGACATCGTCGTAGCCCCCGATCAACTCCTCGGTGCCGCTGTCACGAAATCGCCAGTCGAGCGTATTCACCAGATCCAGCGCCGCGTCTCCCGCAATCAATTCAAACGTACGAGCCTCTAACCCTGACGGCATTTTCGCGAATAACCCCTCAAAACATCTTGACAGGTTATCCATCGATCCGTAAAGTGATAACTGTCTATGAGTGATTCAGTGGTTACCAACCCGATCGCGCTCCCCACTGCTGGCTCGTTCCGTTTGCGCATCATCGCCGCCTTCTTCGCTATTTACTTCCTCTGGGGCACGACGTTCCTCGCCATCCGCATCGCCGTCGAGGAACTGCCGCCCCTCTTCGCTGCAGGCGCGCGCTTCTTCATCGCCGGCATCGTGCTCTACGCCTTCATGCGCATCAAAGGTGAGCCGCGTCCCACCGCGGCCCATTGGCGCAACCTCGCGATCATGGCGGTGCTCATGTTTGTCGTCGTCTACGGCCTGCTCTTTTGGGCGCAAAAATACGTGCCCTCGGGCATCGCCGCCGTGCTCGAGGCCACCATCCCCATCGACACCCTGATCCTGGAAATGCTGATCCTCCGCCAGCAGCGTTTCCGCTGGGCCGTCGCCGTCTCCACGCTAATCGGCTTCGTGGGTGTCGGCATTCTGCTCCTGCGCGGCAACGGCCAAACCTACGGCCTCCTGCCCTGCTTCGCCATCCTCACCGCCAGTCTCAGCTGGTCTTTGGGCGCAGTCATCAGCCGATCCTTCGATCTCCCGAAAGCCCGACCTCTCACCGCTGGCGCTGCCATGATGCTCGGCGGAGCCGCGCTGCTCGTACTCTCCGCGGCATTCGGAGAGCTGCACCCCTTCCCGCACATCTCCCTGCGCGGCGTGCAGGCGGAACTCTATCTCATCGTCTTCGGATCGCTCGTAGCCTTCACGGCCTTCGTCTGGCTCCTCGCGCACATGCCGGCCACCCGGGTCTCCAGCCACGCCTACGTCAACCCCATCGTCGCCGTCGCATTGGGCTACTTCGTCGCCAACGAGCCCGTCACCCTTCGCACCCTTGCCGGAACCGCCTTGGTCCTTGCCAGCGTCTTCCTCATTTTGCGACCTGCCAAACAGTTCGCTTAGGCGAACTCTATCTCTTGTAAGTGCAAGTAAGCGAGAGGAGATTCCTTCGATGAAAACACTCCGGTCTTTCATCACCGCGGGTGGCCTGGTTTCGGCAGCGATGCTCACGCCGGGCCAAACGCCGACGGCCTCGGCACGGGTCGCGATCGATGCTGGAAACCAGGCCTGGATCGACGGGATAAAGGCTGGAGACATGAAGCGGATTGCCACAACATATACCGAAGACGCGGTCGATTGCGGTCGCACAGGGGAGTGTATTCGAGGACGGTTCCAAATCCAGCGGCATATGACAGCGCAGCTCGAAAGCTTCGGACGAGCGCGCTCTGCCGCCGTGAAGACGTGGGGATCGACGGAACAAGGAAGCTTTGTCTATGAATGGGGCGAGGCTGAGGCTACATTCAGCGGAGGCAAGAGGTTGGTTGAAAGATATCTGACAGCTTGGCAAGAACGGCCGGACGGGACATGGAAGATCTTCCGCAACATGGTGATTCCGGATAAATGATGGAGTGGCAGGCGAACACTCCCCGACCATTCTTCTGTCCCTGTCCCAAAAATGGTTCAGAGACGGTTAGACGGTAA
>OBLW0100001865.1_pt1 | contig 17609 bp, 20 predicted proteins | sample 1520161 | NCBI WGS metagenome assembly OBLW01 (sample SAMEA3539309, study PRJEB22396) | soil metagenome | biome: tundra; feature: field; material: soil | place: USA | collected 2010-05 | depth 0.15 m | reverse complement strand
TTGGGCAAAACCACGCTTGCCGCCATCATCGCCGAAGAGCTCGAAGCCGAGTTCACCACCACTTCGGGCCCGGTGCTGCAAAGAAAACTCGACCTCACCGGCATCCTCAGCAACATCCGCGCCCGCCAAGTCTTCTTCATCGACGAGATTCACCGCCTGCTGCCCGACGTCGAAGAGATGCTCTATTCGGCGCTGGAGGATTTCCGTGTCGATATCCTGGTCGGCGTCGGGCCGGGCGCGCGCACCCACTCGCTGCCCATGCCGAAGTTCACCGCCATTGGCGCCACCACGCGCCAGGGCCTGGTCAGCGCGCCGCTGCGCGGCCGTTTCGGACTCGTGCTGCGGCTGGATCCGTACAGCGTTGACGAGCTCAAGACCATCGTCAACCGCTCCGCGCGCCTGCTCAGTGTGGAAATCGAGGATGGCGCCGCCGAGGAGTTGGCCCGCCGTTGCCGCGGCACACCGCGTATCGCCAACCGCCTGCTGCGCCGCGTCCGCGACTATGCGCAGGTGCGCGCCGATGGCCGCATCACGCTGCCGGTGGCGCAGACTGCCCTCAACCTGCTCGATGTCGATCGCTTCGGCCTGGATGAGATCGACCAGAAGATCATGTTGACGATTCTCGAGAAGTACCGCGGCGGTCCGGTCGGCGTCGGCACCATCGCCGCCTCGATTTCCGAAGAGGCCGACACCATCGAGGAAGTCTACGAGCCATACCTCATCCAACTCGGTTTCCTCAACCGCACCCCTCGCGGCCGCGTCGGAACCGAGCTCGCGTTCGACTATTTCAACGTCAAACGCAAGCGGCCGCACGACGGCCAGCCGGGGCTGTTTTGAGCCGCCCCCTGCTAGGATAAGGCCGTGGACCGCAAGGACCTCCAGGCGCTTTCCAAGATTCGCGCAAAAGAAGCCAAGGCGCTGCTCGACGCCGGCTTGCACGATGGCGCTTTCTATCTGGCTGGCTATGCCGTGGAGTGCGCGCTCAAGGCGTGCATCGCAAAAAAGACAAGCAGGCACGAGTTCCCGGATAAGGACCGCGTCAACAAAAGCTACACTCACAAGCTCGACGAGCTCATCAAGCTTGCGGAACTCGAGGAATCGCACAAGGCGGAGATGAAGTCCGCTTCATTTCGAACAGACTGGGGTTTCGTGAAATTATGGTCCGAAGAGAGCCGTTACCGAAGGCCCGACCCGAAAAACGCGGAAGGGCTCGTAGCGGCTATCATGAAAAGGAGGGGTGGGATCTTCTCATGGCTCAAACAGTACTGGTAAGAAATCCCGACGTCGCCGCCGGAAGGGAGATGCTTAAAGCCCTGGACGACAGCCGCGTCAAGATCGACGTAGCGCTATGGGCGCTCTTTCTGCGTGAGTATGGCGATTGGCGGCTTGTGCTTTCCTCTCGCCAGCTCGACGCTGAAGATCCCAGGGAAGCTTACGGCATTGTGTTCAAGGCTCTGGATCGGGCGCACATTGAAGTCATGAAGACCGAGCCAATCATGATCCTCCGCATGAAGGACCCGTTCGTACGCGAGCTGAGGCGGTCCTTTAGGGAAAAGGAAAAGGTGCGCGAAGGCAGGAACTTGGCCGGGACGATCGGTGACCGTTTTGTGGATCACAGCTATATCTACCGCATCTCGTAGTCTCACTTGGCGAAACTGACCTATCTCAGCCTCGGCTCCAATATCGGCGACCGCGAGCGAAATCTGCGCACCGCCATCGAGCGTCTCGCCGCGCCCGGTTTGCGCGCGCTGCGCACTAGCCCGGTCTACGAAACCGAGCCGGTCGACGTCACCGATCAGCGCTGGTTCCTCAACCTTGTGGTAGAAGCCGAGACCACGCTGTTTCCCTTGCAGCTTCTGGCGCGAGTGCAGAAGGTCGAGCGCGTGCTCGGCCGCGTGCGCACGGTACCCAAGGGGCCGCGCATCATCGATATCGATATCCTGCTCTACGGCACGGCCGTGATGCGCGGCGGCAAGCTGGAGATTCCGCACCCGCGCATGGCCGAACGGCGGTTCGTGCTTGTCCCCCTCCATGACCTCGCCCCAGATTTGCGGCATCCGGTTGTCCGCAAGACAGTCGCCGAGTTGCTCCGCGCCGCGCCGCCCGCGGTAGTGCGATTGATACACTCGTAGTTGAACGTGCCCGACCTCAACCAAGCCCTGAAGAAGTATTGGGGCTATGATTCGTTCCGGCCCATGCAGGAGCGCATCATTCAGAGCCTGATGGAGGGCCACGACGCCGCCGTGATCATGCCCACCGGCGGCGGTAAGTCGCTCTGCTACCAGCTTCCGGCGCTGGTTCTCGGCCGCACCGTGCTGGTGGTCAGCCCGCTGATCGCCCTCATGCATGACCAGGTGGCGCAGCTCGCCGACATGGGCATCCCGGCCGCCATGCTCAACAGCACGCAGCCGGCCGAGGAGCAGCGCGCCGTGATGCGCGCCGCCACTCAGGGCGCTTTCCGCCTGCTCTATCTTTCGCCCGAACGCCTGGCGCGGGAAGACACCGTGGCCTGGCTCGAAAAGGTTCCAATCGCGTTGTTCGCCATCGACGAGGCGCACTGCATTTCCGAATGGGGCCACGAGTTCCGCCCCGAGTATCGCCAGCTCGCCACGCTGCGTCAGAATTTCCCCGATATCCCCATCGCCGCTTTCACCGCCAGCGCCACCCGCCGCGTGCGGCACGACATTCTCGATCAGCTCCGGCTCCGCGACCCGCACAAATACATCGCCAGCTTTCACCGCGCCAACCTGCGCTACGTGGTCGAAGAATGCGCCAAGAATTCTCACCGCCAGCGCCTGTTGCAGGCCGCGCGCGCATACGCCGGGCAGAGCATCATCGTCTACGCGCCCACCATCGCACTGGTCGAAGAGTTGGTCGATTTCCTGGGCAACCACGATATTCCCGCCGTCCCATACAACGGCCAGATGGAGGCCCGCGCCCGGCGCCGCAATCAGGAACGCTGGATGAACGACGATGTGCGCGTGCTGGTGGGCACCATCGCCTTCGGCCTCGGCATCAACAAAGCCGCCGTGCGCGCCGTCATCCACACCTCGCTGCCCAAATCCATCGAGCAGTATTATCAGGAAGCCGGCCGCGCCGGCCGCGATGGCCAGCCCGCCGATTGCGTTATGCTCTGGCAGCCCAAGGATACGGGATTGCTGGCTTACTTCATCGACCAGTTGCAGGACCCGCAGGAAAAGGAGCGCGCCTGGCAGCGCTACCACGCCGTACGCCGTTTCGTCGAGAGCGCCCGCTGCCGCCACCTGCAGATCTGCAATCATTTCGGGCAGACGCCCAAGTGGACACGCTGCGATATGTGCGACGTTTGCGGCAACCGGCCGGCGTGGCTCGATGAGCCCATCGTCGAGTCCTTTGCGAAGAAGAAAAAGAAGAAGGCGGCGCCGCCGGTTCAAGCGCCGCCGTCCAAAACCCCGCGCGCCGAGCCCGGCCGCGAAGCGCCGCCGGCCCGCGCCGCCGCACCCATGGCTTCCGTCGAACCCCCCGCCGACCGGGCGATGCTCGACTTCCTGAAGCAGTGGCGCCTTCGCGCTGCGCAACGCGCCGCTGTCCCGGCTTATGTTGTGCTCTCCGACGCTTCGCTCGAAGACCTTTGCCGGAAGCGCCCCTCCAACCTGCGCGAGTTGCTGCGCGTGTTCGGTTTCGGCGAACGCAAGGCCGAGCAGTATGGCAGCGAAATCTTCGCCGCGCTCGAAGCCTTCCGCAATGGCGCGCGCGCCGAGCGCCAGGAGCGCCAGGCTTCTCCAGCCGAAGAAACTACCGCGCTGCTCGCCGAAGGCAAATCGCTCGAGGAGATCGCCCGCATTCGAGGCCGCCGCCTATCGACCGTCGTCGAAGTGGTGGTGGAACTGGTCGCCGAAGGCCGCGTCGAATACCGCATGGACTGGGTCGGCGAGTCGCGCCACAACGAGATCGCCGACGCCGCCCGTCGCCTCGGCACCGACCGCCTCAAGACGCTCAAGGATGTCCTTCCGCCCGATGTTACCTATGAAGAGCTGCGCCTGGTGGTGGCCTGGGTGAAACGGCAGTCCGTCCAACCGCAGTAAGGACCCGCTCCGTTAGAGTCGCGGCTCCTAAAGCATGCCCCAACGGAACTCCTCAATGCTATCCTGAAGCTAACCCTCGTTTCGGACACACGCTTGAAAATCGGTTTTGTCAGTCTGGGCTGTCCCAAAAATCTCGTCGATAGCGAAGTCATGATGGGCGCCCTCGTGGCTCGCGGCCACGAGTTGACGCCCCATCCCGGCGACGCCGACGTGCTGGTGGTGAACACCTGCAGCTTCATCGACCCCGCCAAGAAGGAATCCATCGACACCATTCTGGAGATGGCGGAGTACAAGAAAACCGGCCGCGCGCGAAAGCTGATTGTCGCCGGCTGCCTGGTGGAACGCTACCGCGGCGATATCCGCAAGGAGATGCCGGAAGTGGATGCGCTGGTGGGTACCAACGAGCTCGAGCGCATCGTTGCATTGTGCGAAGGCGCCGCATTGTGCGAAGGCGCGGAAGACGGTGCCGGCGCTTCGCCCGCGGTCCCCTATCTCTACTACGACCTTACGCCGCGCGTGCTCTCCACGCCGCGCCACTTCGCTTACATCAAGATTGCCGAGGGCTGCGACCACCCGTGCAGCTTCTGCGTCATCCCGCAATATCGCGGCGCGTTCCGCAGCCGGCGCTTTGAATCGGTGATCGCCGAAGCCACGCGCCTGTTTCAGCACGGCGTGCGCGAAATCAACCTGATCGGCCAGGACACCACCTGCTACGGCGAGGACCTGGGCCTGCGCGATGGCCTTGCCCTGCTGCTGGAACGGCTGGCGCAAATCGAAGCGGCGCACGAAACCTGGATCCGCTTCCTTTATGCCTATCCGAACAAAGTAACCCAGCGCCTGTTGGATGCGATCGCCGCACACCAGGCGCTGGTGAAGTACATCGACATGCCGCTGCAACATTCGAGCGCGCGCGTGCTGCAACGGATGAAGCGGGGCGGCTCCGGCGAGATTTTCCTGCGGCTGATCGAGCGCATCCGCCGCACCATTCCCGGCGTCGCCATCCGCACCAGCTTCATCGTAGGCTTCCCCGGCGAAACGGCGGCGGATTTCGACGAGCTCTGCCAGTTCGTTCAGGCCGCGCGCTTCGATAATATGGGCGTTTTCCTTTACTCGGACGAAGATTCCAGCCGCAGTTATGCGCTCGATGGTAAAGTGGACGCCCCCACCAAACGCAGCCGCCAGCGGCGCTTGATGGCGTTGCAGCGCAAGATCGCCCGTGCCCGCAACCGCGCGCTGGTGGGCGCGGAAGTTCCGGTGCTGGTGGAAGGCCTCTCGGCGGAAACCGATCTGCTGTGGGAAGCGCGCTTGTCTACGCAGGCGCCCGAAATCGACGGCGTCACGCTGATCAACGATGTGGAGGGCGCCGCGCCGCGGCCCGGCGAAATTCGCCGCCTGCGCATCACCGGATCGCACGATTACGACGTGCTCGGCACGCTGCTTGCCCCCACCGAAGCCGCGCCCGTGCTGCCGCCGCCGGGACTGGTACACATCGAGCCGCTAGCGGTCCGCTTATGAAGTGCCCGGTGTGCAAGATAAAAGAGGTGGCGCTGGGGGACGCCGAATTCCCGTTTTGCAGCGAGCGCTGCCGCATCATCGACCTGGGCAATTGGGCGTCGGGCAAATACGTGATCTCGACCCCGCTGCCTCCGGGCAGCATCGGCACGGGCGCCTTGACGGATACGGACGAGGATGACTAGCCCGCGCACCCGAGTCGCTTTCGCCATCGCCACCTGGTTCGGCTGCGGCCGTTCGCCGTGGGCGCCGGGCACGGTGGGTTCGGCTGCGGCGGTTGCCATCGCCATCGCGCTGCATCGTTACGCCGGATTCGCGCCATGGCACTTTCTGCTGCTGGCCGCCGCGCTGGCCGGTCCCGCGGTGTGGGCGGCGGGGGTGGTGGAGAGCGCCTCCGGTTTGAAAGATCCTGGTTTCGTGGTGGTGGATGAGGTGCTGGGCCAGTGGATCGCACTAGCCGGGGCGCACCCCTGGAACTGGATAAGCTGCCTGGCCGCTTTCGCTCTGTTCCGCCTGTTCGATATCTGGAAGCCGCCGCCAGTGCGGCAATTGGAATCGCTGCCCGGCGGGCTCGGCATCAACGCGGATGATGCCATGGCCGGCGTCTACGCCGCACTTGTGCTATTGCTGGCAGGATGCTTCAATCTATATTAAACATGTCCCTCCGGAAATCACCCGCTTCCCGGCCGCAGATCGCGCAGGTCTCCCCGCACGCCGCCATCGCCGGCGGCGAGTTCCAGATTCGCGGCAAGGGATTTGCCAAGTCGGACCCGCCGCGCGTCAGGATCGGGGACGTAGGAGCGCCGCTGATCATTGGCTCGGATTCCTTCGTCATTGCCCGCGTGCCGGAGGGCGCCACCGCCGGTGAGTTAGTGATCGAAAGCGGCAAGCAGGCGAGCGAAGCCTGGGCCTGCGACATCGGCGTCCCCATCGCCGACAATCTGCACCCGGTGGGCAATCCGGCCATCGACGCCCTGGGCAACATTTACACCACCTTCAGCGGTTCGCGCGGGCAGAAGGTGCCGGTAGCGGTGTTCAAGATCGATCTCAACTTCAGCATGAAGCCGTTCCTCAACGACCTCATGAACGCCACCGGTCTGGCCCTGGATGCGGAAGGCCTGCTCTACATTTCCAGCCGCTATGACGGCTTTATCTACCAGGCTGCGCCGAGCGGCAATATGACGGTCTACGTGGAAGGCATGGGCGTCGCCACCGGCATCGCCTTCGACCGCCAGCGCAACCTCTATGTCGGCGACCGCAGCGGCACCATTTTCAAGATCAATCCCGAGCGGCAGGTGTTCGTCTTCGCCACCATCGAGCCTTCCATCGCCGCCTACCATCTGGCGTTCGGTCCGGACGGCTACCTTTACGTCACCGGTCCCACCACCTCCAGCTTCGATTGCGTCTATCGCGTTTCCGATCACGGCGAGGTGGAAGTGTTCTATCGCGGCCTGGGCCGGCCGCAGGGGCTGGCTTTCGACGAAAACGGCAACCTGTACGTGGCGGCTTCGATCGGCGGCCGCAAGGGCGTTGTACGTGTGACGCCGGAACACGAGGCCGAGCTGTTCGTGTCCGGTCCCGGCATCGTTGGCTTGGCCTTCGCGCCGTCGCGCGCGCTGGTGGTCTCCACCACCAATGCGCTCTACCGCGTCGACGTTGGCATCAAGGGTCTGCCTCTTTTCTGATGAACGCCGAGATCATCGCGGCCGGCTCCGAACTGCTCACCGCGGAGCGCGTCGATACCAATTCGCTCTACCTCACCGCCGAGCTCAACAACCTGGGCGTGGAAGTCACCGCCAAAGCCGTGATTGGCGATGACCGCGACCGCCTGGCGGAAGCCGTGCGCGCGGCGCTTTCGCGCTCGGCCATCGTGATTCTCTCCGGCGGGCTGGGGCCGACCGAAGACGATGTCACGCGCGAAGCGGTGGCACTGGCGCTCGATCGCAAGCTGGTCTTCCACCCGGAAATCGCCGCGCAGATCGAAGCGCGCTTCGCGCGTATGAAGCGCAAGATGGTGGAGGTGAACCGGCGGCAGGCGTTCGTTATCGAGGGCGCCGATGTGCTGCCCAACGACCGCGGCACCGCGCCCGGCCAGTGGGTCGAGGAATCGGGCGTGGTCATCCTGCTGCCTGGCCCGCCGCATGAGCTGAAGGCCATGTTCGAGCGCCAATGCCTGCCGCGCCTGCGCCGCCTGGTGCCGGACCATTCCATCCGCACCCTGCTGCTGCGCGTCACCGGAATGCCGGAATCCGATCTCGATCAGCTCATCTCTCCGGTCTATAAAAAGTACCTCAACCCGGTCACCACCATTCTGGCCGGCAACGGCGATATTCAGGTGCACCTGCGCGCCCGATGCGCCAGCGTGGGCGAGGCAGAAGCCCTGCTGGCCGAAGTCGGCGCGCCCATCGAAGCGTTGCTGGGCGACAAGATCTACTCGCGCAATGGCGATCCGCTGGAGGTGGTGGTCGGCGAGATGCTGCACAAGGCTCACGCTACGGTGGCTGTGGCGGAGAGTCTGACGGGCGGCATGCTCGGCGAGCGTTTCACCACCGTTCCCGGCAGCTCGCGCTATTTTCTGGGCGGCTTCCTCACTTATTCGAATGCCATGAAGGTGGAGTTACTCGGTGTGGACCCGCAGCTTCTGGCGCATTTTGGCGCCGTGAGCCCGGAAACCGCCGAAGCGATGGCCGCTGGTGCCCGCCGCCTTACCAAAGCCACGTATGCGCTGGCCGTCACCGGCGTGGCCGGCCCCGAGTCAGGCGAAGACGCCGCGCCGGTGGGGACGGTCTACGTGGCGCTCGCCGATCCCGAGAAGACCGTAGCCGTCCATCGCCAGTTCCTCGGCGACCGCACAAGAATCCGCATGTTCACCACCCAGATGGCGCTCGATGTGCTGCGTAGAAGGCTGATGGGGCGCGCGGGTTGACTCAGGCGTCTGCGGCCGACAACGTGGCGCACGCACTCGTGCCGACGCCGGGCTGGCTCCACCTTGACGACCAGAGATAGTCTTCCGCGCGCGCAACCAATCCCGCTTTCACTGGATTGTTCCGGCCGACGTTTTTTCGGGTGGCGGGAAGCGGTACGGTTGGACAGCGCCGTGGAGGCACCAGGTAAGAAACAACCAGCGATCTTTGGGGTAAACATGTGGCAAGCGGCGCACGGTGGCCATACGGAGTGGTAGTGGGGCCGAGAGACGAAACTTCTCGCGTCAGCACGAGGCGAGCCTCTGCGTCGGCAAGAGTGCCGACGCGGCACGCACGAGTGCGTGCGCCACGGGCCCTAGAACCCGTTGCTCCGGTGATTCACCAGCGCCAGGAATTCGTCGCGGGTTTTCTTGCGGGCGCGGAATGCGCCTAGCATGGCGCTGGTCATGGCGCCGGAGTGCTGTTTCTCCACGCCGCGCATCATCATGCAGAAGTGGCGGGCTTCGCAAATCACACCGACGCCGACGGGGTCGATCACTTCGTTAATCGTCTGCGCCACTTCCTGGGTGAGACGCTCCTGAATTTGCAGACGGCGCGCGAACATGTCGACGATGCGCGGAATCTTGCTCAACCCGATCACCCGGCTGCGCGGAATGTAGGCCACATGAATCTTGCCGAAAAACGGCAACAGGTGATGCTCGCACATGCTGAAGAATTCGATGTCGCGGACCACCACCATTTCGTCGTACTTCACTTCGTACAATGCGCCATTGAGCACTTTCTGGACGTCGGTGCGATAGCCGCTGGTGAGGAACTTGAGCGCCTGATCCACGCGCTCGGGCGTGCGCCGCAGGCCCTGACGGCCGGGGTCCTCGCCAAGCTTCTCCAGAATTTCGCGAATTTGCGGCGCGATGCTCGGGCCGATGCCAGGTTCCGACCGTTTCGGCTGCATCACTTTGACCAGCGCTTTATGGGATTTCATGGGCATCCATTTCAAAGATGTTGCGGGCGGTTTCCGCGATGCGCACCTTTTCGAGCTTCGGCCACTCACCCGGAAACGCTACCGGCCAACTGCGTTTCAGGCGGCGGCAGATTTCCACCGCCAGATTCTCCGAAGTCGGCGTCAGATCGCGGAACGCCTCCACGTCGCAATTAAGATTTCGATGTTCGAACGGCTGCAACACCTCGCGCGCCACCAGTTCATCCAGCCGGCGCGGATCCACCGCCGAACCTGTGTTCGCATCCGCCGGGCCGCGCGCGCTCACTTCCAGCACGTAGTTGTGGCCGTGCCCGAAGGGATTATTGCATTTGCCGTACAGGCGCCGGTTTTCTTCATCGCTCAGCCCGTGCGCGTGCAGGCGATGGGAGGCGGCGAACTGGTAGCGGCGGGTTACGCGGAACACGGCTGCTCTCCGAAATAGTCGACGTACAGGTCCGGCGTTTCATACAGCCGCACCGAATGCAGACGGTGGCCGCGGCCGGCGAAATGCGGCTCGATGCGCCGCCAGATGTCGCGCGCGATGTTTTCCGGCGTCGGAATCACACGGTCGAACGGCGGCACTTCGTGGTTCAGAAAGCGGTGGTCGAACGGCTCCACTACCTCGCGGTTCAACACGTCCTTCATTTCTTTCAGGTCGAATACCATGCCGGTTACAGGGTCGGGCTCGCCTTCCAGGCTGACCTCCAGCAGGTAGTTGTGCCCGTGGCCGTTGGGGTTGGCGGCCAGGCCGAAAACACGTTGGTTCTCCTCGTCGGAGAGCCGCGGATTGCGGCAGACGTGCGAAGCCGAAAATTCAACTTTCCGGGTAATCAGCATGGGACAAGTATTCGACGTCCGAGCCGGCCTGGAGATACAATTAATTATAGTTTCTCCCCATGCAGACCGTCAAAACCGACCTTCTCTTGAAGATTGCCATCGCCGCGCTGCTGGCGGCGCTGGTGTACGTCATTTACGACGGCATGCACGAACGGGTGGTCGCGCAGGGCGATTCCGCGCCGGCTTTCACCGTGGTCGCCGATAGCGGCGCCACCATCGGGGTTCCCAACTTCGGCGGCAAGGTGCTGGTGCTCAATTTCTGGGCCACCTGGTGCCCGCCGTGCGTGCAGGAAACGCCTTCGCTCAGCCAGTTCGCCGCGCAATTCAAGGACAAGGGCGTGGTGGTCCTGGCGCTGAGCGTGGATCGGGACGAAAAAGTCTACCGCGCGTTTCTGAACAAATACAAACCGGCCTTTCTGACGGCGCGCGATTTCACAGTCCACGCCGACTACGGGACGTTCATGTATCCGGAAACCTACATCATCGATGCGCGGGGCAAGGTGCAGATGAAGATTCCCGAGCCAGCGGACTGGAGCGATCCCCGGCTGACGCAGTTCGTCGGCTCGCTGCTTTGACTTTCGCGCCGCTCGCGATCGGCGCGCTTCTCGCGTACGCCTCCCTGGTGGATGACGTGCGGACTTCGGCCGCTCACCGGGATTTCGCCGCCGCTGAACGCGCCGTGCGGGCATACCAGGCGCAAAACGGCGCCACTGCGGAACTCGCCGCGGCCCTTTCCTGGTTGGCCCGCGGCGAGCTTGAGGCCGGCCGGTACGATCAGGCGGATGCTTACGCCGCCGAGGCGCGCCGCGTCGCCGGCCATCTGCCGGGCGAACCGGATCGAGATCCAAAGCTTTCGACCGCCCTGGGCGCCGCCATCGAGGTCCACGCGCAAGTGCTCGCCGCGCGCGGCGAGCGCACCCAGGCGGTGGCCTACTTGCGAAGCGAGCTGGCTGCTTTCGGCAAAACCGGGCTTGCCGAGCGCATCCGGAAAAACATCAACCTGCTCGGCTTAGTTGGCACGCCTGCGCCGCCGCTCGATGAGGCGATCTGGCTGGGCCCCAAACCCGCCAGCCTGGTTGCCCTGCGCGGCCACGCCGTGCTGCTCTTTTTCTGGGCGCACTGGTGTCCCGATTGCAAAGCCGAAGCGCCGGTGCTCGCCCAAATAGCGCGCGTCTACGGTCCCAAAGGCCTGGTCCTGATCGGACCCACCAAGCTCTACGGCTACGCAGCGCAAGGCGACCCCGCCGCTCCCGCCGAGGAAACGCGATACATCGACGCCATCCGCCGCCAGTTCTACTCCAGTTTGTACGACATGACGGTGCCCGTGAGCGCCGCCAATTTTCAGGCCTATGGCGCCAGCACCACCCCCACCATCGTGCTGCTGGATGGCAACGGCATCGTCCGCTTCTATCATCCTGGCGCTGTCTCCGAGGCGGAACTGGCCGGGAGGATTGAGGCTTTGCCGAAACGGTAGGGGCTTGTTCAGGCGATCTTCAGGAGGCCGGCACTTAGTCGTTTTGCGCGCAGCCGCCGATAGTCTTCCAGGTGGCGTATCGCCAACGCCAGTGCTGCCCGGCGGGCACAGAGAGAGGCCAATCGCTTTTCCTCGGCCTTGTGAAGGTAGAAGCCAGCGGTAACCCTGCGTCGAAGCATAGTTCTATATTCACTAGAACGGACTAGACAATACAAGGAGCAAGGTAAGTGCTACGCCCAGAAAAGATAGGGGTTAACTACTCACCACTTATGTGGGGTACCACCGAGTTATTCGCCGAGCAACGCGGCGATCCGGTTCGCCTCCGCCGGCACCAACACTGGCGGGTTGGCGAAAGTGGAGAGCAGCAGGGTTCCGTCCGGCGCATTCAGGGTTCCGGTGTGATAGCGGTGGATATAATCCGGGTCCTTCAGCACGTTGCCGGTCAGCACCGCGACTACATCCGCGCTGCCGGCGATGGTTCCCGCGGCGGTGAGCTTGCGAATGCCCGCCAGAGTGGCTGCGGAGGCAGGTTCGCAGCCGATCCCGCAGCGGCCAATCACGGCCTTGGCGTCGGCGATTTCCTGCTCGGTCACTTTCTCCACCACGCCGCCCGACGTCAGAACCTCATGCAAGGCCTTCGGCCAGGAGATCGGATCGCCTATCTTGATGGCGGTTGCCAGGGTTTCCGGGTGAGTCACGGCGTTGAGGCGAGAGCGGTCGGTGGCGCGATACAAGTCGAAAAACGGCGCGGAGCCTTCCGCCTGGATCACCGCCAGCCGCGGCAAGCGGCCGATCAGACCAAGCGCTTTCATCTCCCGCAGCGCCTTGCCGAACGCCGAAGTGTTGCCCAGGTTTCCGCCCGGCAGCACCACCCAGTCCGGCACGCGCCAGTCGCGCTGGTCCATCATTTCCACCATGATGGTTTTCTGTCCTTCGATGCGGAACGGATTGATCGAATTGAGCAGGTAGATGCCTAGGCGCTCGGCCAACTGCCGCACCAGCGCCAGGATCTGGTCGAAGTTCGCCTCCACCTGGAAGGTGCGCGCGCCGTATTCGAGCGCCTGCGCCAGTTTGCCGAATGCAATGTTGCCGTGCGGGATGAAGATAATCGGATCGAGGCCAGCCGCGCTGGCATAGGCGGCCATCGAGGCTGAGGTGTTGCCGGTGGAAACGCACGCCACTCGCCGCGCGCCCAGCCGCACCGCCTGCGCCACCCCGCACGTCATGCCGTTGTCTTTGAAAGATCCGGTGGGATTGAATCCCTGGTGCTTGAATGTGATGCGGTCGAGGCCGCCGTACTGGGCGGCGCGCGGCGCGTCGAGCAACGGCGTGTTGCCTTCGCGCAGGGTCACCACCTGCCGGTAATCGTCCAGGAAGCCGATCAACTCGCGATAGCGCCAGACGCCGCTTTGGTCGAGCGGCGCGTTCGACATGCGCCGGTCGCGCCACATCCGCTTCCAGTCGGCAGGATGGCCCTCCGGGGCCGGGTAGACAGCCTCCAGCAATCCGCCGCAACGCGGGCAGTTATAAATGATTTCGGTGATCGGAAAGCGCGCGCGGCAGCGCTCTTCGAAACAGGCAAGTTCCGCTGGCATGAAGCCTTATTATAAAGGAATGCTTCGCGTGCACCTGGAAAACGGCGTGGTCTCGGTGGCTGAGGCGCCGCTGCCCGAGCGGCCGGCGGGCTACGCGCTGCTGCGCCTGCTGGTCGCCGGAATTTGCAATACCGATTTGGAATTGCAGCGCGGCTATTACGGCTTCAGCGGCACGCCCGGGCACGAATTTGTGGCCGAGGTGGTGGAGGCCGACGACCGCGCGCTGGTGGCCAAGCGCGTGGTGGGCGAAATCAACCTCGCCTGCGCGCATTGCGACTGGTGCCGCAAGGGCCTGGGCCGCCACTGTCCCAACCGCGCGGTGCTCGGCATCGTGCGCCATCCCGGAGCGTTCGAGGAATTCTTCACGCTGCCCGAACGCAACCTGCACGTTCTGCCGGAGGGCATTCCCCTCGACCGCGCCGTCTTCGCCGAACCGCTGGCCGCGGCGTGCGAGATTCTCGACCAGGTGACTATCCCGTGCGGAGCGCCCGTTGCGGTCCTGGGCGACGGCAAGCTGGGCTTGCTGGTGGCGCAGGTGCTCGGCGCCCACGGCTACGCGGTGCGCCTCTTCGGACGCCATACGGAAAAGATGCGGATCGCGACGGCCTCCGGCATTGCCACGGAAATGGCGAACGGGGAACTGCCCGTCGCCGAATACGATTGGGTGGTCGATGCGACCGGCTCGCCCGACGGCTTGCGGCAAGCCGTTGCCATGGCCCGCCCGCGCGGCACGGTGATTCTGAAATCCACCGTGCACGGCGCCGTGGGGGTGGATACCGCGCCCATCATCGTCAATGAAGTGACGCTGGTGGGCTCGCGCTGCGGCCGCTTCGAAGCCGCCATCCCTCTGCTCGATCACGCTTTGATCCAAACCCAAGACATGATCGCCGCCCGCTTCCCGCTGCGCGATGCCGCGCAAGCCTTCGAGCGGGCCGCCCAACGCGGCGTACTGAAGGTGCTGTTGGAGGCGTGAGGGGATTACGCGTGGCTCGGTGAACCGGCGGCCAGGCGCATCCGTTCGGCGATCCACTGGCGCCAGGAGTCGAGACCGTTGCCGGCGGTGCAGGACGTTTCGATGATTTCGATATCGGGGTGAATGCTGCGGGCGTTGCGCCGCGCGGCTTCCATGTCGAACGGCACGTAGGGGAGTAAATCGATCTTGTTCAAAACCATCAGGCGCGACTTGGCAAATGCGCCCGGATATTTCAACGGCTTATCGTCGCCTTCGGTCACGCTCAAAATGACGATCTTCGATTCCTCTCCCAGGTCGTAGCTGGTGGGGCACACCAGGTTGCCGACATTCTCGATCAGCAGCAGGCGAAGCCGGCTGAGGTCCCAGCCCTGCAGCGACTTCTCCACCATCCGCGCATCCAGATGACAAGCACCGGCAGTGGTGATCTGGCGCACCGGAAAGCCGAAGCGGGCCAGGCGGCGCGCGTCGTTATCGGTTTGTATATCGCCGGTGACGACAGCCACGCGCGTCTCCGGAGAGAAGCCTTGCAAAGTCCGCTCGAGCAGGGATGTCTTGCCGGAGCCGGGAGAGCTGATGCAGTTCAGCACCAGCGTGCCGCACCGGGCGAACTGCTCGCGCAGCGCCTGCGCGATGCGGTCGTTTTCGCTCAGCACCTTTCTCTCGATGGCGACTCGCTCCACTTCAGTCCTCCAGTTCCAGGTAGGCGATATCCAGCTCGGAGCCTTGCGGGCGAAAGTCGATCTCGAGAGCGAGCGGCTCGAGCTCCGTGCCCTTCACCAGAACTTCCAGGCAAAACCGCAGTGATTCCACGTCCACGCCTGCCCACTCCCCGAGCCGCAACCCCACTTTGCTGGCGCGCGCGCCCGGATGGCGCGTGACTTCGACGCGCACGGCTTCGATCACCGAGCTGGCAATGCCCATTTCGTGCATCAGCAGATCCTGGGAAGCTGATCGCCGGGCAGCATGTCGACAATCCGTGTGGTTCCGAACGGGGTCCGCAACAGCACCAGCTCCGGATGCGTGTCGGTGACGGCGCCGATCAGCGTGGCGTCGTGCCCTTGCGGATGGCGTCGCATCGCCGCCAGCACGGACTCGGCCGCATGCGGGGCCACGAATGCCACCAGCTTGCCCTCGTTGGCAACGTAGAGCGGATCGAGCCCCAGCATCTCGCAAGCGCCGCGCACTTCCTCGCGCACCGGGATGGCGCTCTCCTCGATCGTAATGCCCACGCCGGCGCGGGAAGCAATCTCATTCAGCGCGCTCGAAAGTCCGCCGCGGGTGGGGTCGCGCATCGCGCGAACGTCCAGCGAAACTGCCAGCATGGCGGCCACCAGGCCATGCAAAGGCGCGGAATCGCTGGCCAGATCCGTCGAGAATTGAATGCCTTCCCGTTCCGCCAGGATGGCGATTCCGTGGTCGCCGATGGGGCCGGAGAGCAGCACCAGGTCGCCGGGGCGCACCAGCGCGGGCGAGAGGCGCACGCCTTCGGGCACCAGCCCGATGCCGGTGGTGTTGATGAACACCCCGTCGCCGCTACCCTTCTCGACCACCTTGGTATCGCCGGTGACGATTTCGACTGGGATGTCATCGGCCGCACGGCCCATCGATTCGGCTACCCGCCGCAGGGTCTCGATTTCCAGGCCCTCCTCGAGAATGAAACCGGCGCTCAAGTAGAGCGGCGACGCGCCTCCCATCGCCAGATCGTTCACCGTGCCATACACCGCCAGCGATCCGATGTCGCCGCCGCGAAAGAACAGCGGCTTAACCACGAAGGAATCCGTCGTGAAGGCGAGCCGCGCGCCCCTGAACTCGAATACCGCCTGGTCGTCCAGCCGGTTGAGGATCGGGCTGTGAAAGAAAGGCAGAAAGACATCGCGCAGCAACTCGGCGCTGAGCCTGCCTCCCGAGCCATGGCCCAGCACGATGCGATCCTTCACCGCCAGCGGCAAGGGACAAGTGAACTGGATGGGGCCGCTCATGCTTGCGCTCCCGCCGGCGCGGTGTGGCGCCGGTATTGATAGTAGACGGCGCAGGCGCCCTCGCTCGAAACCATCGGCGCGCCCATCGGCATGGCCGGCGTGCAGCGCGTGCCGAACATCGGGCAATCCACCGGCTTCTTCAGCCCTTGCAGTACCAGGGCGCTGATGCATTCGGGCGGCTCGGGCGCCGAGATCGCCTCCACGCCGAAAACCTTCTCGGCATCGAACGCGGCATACTCCGGGCGCAGGCGATAGCCGGACTGGGCGATGGGGCCGATTCCGCGCCAGTTGCGGTCCACCACCTCGAACACCTCCATCATCCGCTGGCGCGCCGCCTGGTTGCCGGTGCGATTTACGCTCCGAACGTACTGGTTTTCCACCTGCGCGCGGCCTTCTTCCAGTTGCCGCACCAGCAGCAGAATCGCTTCCAGCAGATCGAGCGGTTCGAACCCGCCCACCACGAACGGCACTTTGTACCGCGCCGCCAATTCTTCGTATTCTTCGTAGCCCATCACCGTGCAGACGTGCCCAGGGGCGATGAAACCCTGCACGCGGTTGGCGCTCGAGTCGAGCAGCAGGCGGATGGCGGGCGGCACCAGCACGTGCGACACCAGCATCGAAAAGTTCCGCAGCCCTTCCCGCCTGGCCTGCCACACAGCCATGGCATTGGCCGGAGCCGTGGTTTCGAACCCGACCGCGAAGAATACCACTGGCCGCTGCGGATTCTCGCGCGCCAGCCGCAAAGCGTCCATCGGCGAGTAGGCGATGCGGACATCGCCGCCGCCGGCCTTCACCCGGAACAGGTCGCTGCGCGAGCCGGGGACGCGCAGCATGTCGCCGTAAGAGACGAAGATGACCTCCGGAATCGACGCAATGGCGATGGCCTTATCGAGGATTTCGAGCGGCGTCACGCAGACCGGGCAGCCCGGACCGTGAACCAGCTCGACGCGCTCACCGATCAGTTCCTCGATCCCGTACTTCACCAGCGTATGCGTCTGGCCGCCGCAGATCTCCATCAGCACCCACGGCCGCGTCGCGCTGCGCCGGATTTCCGCAACCAGACGGCGTGCCAGGGCCGGGTCGCGATACTCGTCCAGATACTTCATCCACCGTCCTTGCCCAGCTCTTCTTCGAGTGCGCCCATCTCTTCCAAAAGGCGGTAGGTGCGCTCCGCTTCCTCGGCATCCACGCGGCTGATGGCGAATCCGACGTGGACGATGACGTAATCGCCGCACTGCGCTTCCGGCACGAAATCGAGACAGGCCTGCTGCG
>OBLW0100001864.1_pt1 | contig 17617 bp, 16 predicted proteins | sample 1520161 | NCBI WGS metagenome assembly OBLW01 (sample SAMEA3539309, study PRJEB22396) | soil metagenome | biome: tundra; feature: field; material: soil | place: USA | collected 2010-05 | depth 0.15 m | reverse complement strand
AGATGCCTAAGTGACTGGAGTTCAGACGTGTGCTCTTCCGATCTGTATTGGCGCCAGCCTGGGACGGTGGTTCGTACCCGCGACGCCGGTGTCCAGGCTCCCGTTTGTCATGGAGCAAATCGTCCAGCCCTTTGCGCCGGTTCAAGACTCGCCCTTGCCAGCCGCGGCCTCCGCGCCGGTCACGGCCAATCTGCTCCCCGCTCTGCTCCTGGCGTTCTGGTTCTGCGGGTTCGCAGCAGTCCTGTTCTACGCCTGGACGCGCTGGCGTCGCGTCGCCGCCGCTGTCCATTCGTCCACGCCCCTGACGGGAGGCCGGGAGCTGGAAGCGTGGGGCAGGTTGGCCGCAAGGCAACCTGCGGGCCGATTGTCAATCGGCCCGTGCGCCGATTCGCAATCGGCGCGCAGCTTGGCAAGCTGCCCCACCACGCTCCGCCTTGTCTCTTCCACCGCCAAACTGGAGCCCGGCGTATTCGGCATCTTCCGCCCGGTCCTCTGGCTTCCCGCCGGCATCGGAGACCGCCTGGATGACGCTGAGCTGGAAGCGATCCTGGCGCACGAATTGTGCCACATCCGCCGCCGCGACAATCTGCTCGCAACAATCCACATGGCGGTGGAAGCCATCTTCTGGTTCCATCCCCTGGTCTGGTGGCTGGGCTCGCGCCTGGAAGAAGAACGCGAGCGCGCCTGCGACGAAGAAGTGGTGCGGATGGGCCGCGAACCGCAAATCTACGCCGAAAGCATCCTGAAAGTCTGCGAGTTCTACTTGGCGTCGCCTGTAGCTTGCGCAGCCGGTGTCACCGGCGGCGAGCTGAAGAAGAGAATCGAGGGCATCATGACGAATCGGTTCACGCGCGAATTGAGTTTCGGGAAGAGGGTGCTGCTTGCGGCTGTGGCGATGGTGGTCGTGGCCGCCCCTGTCGCGACCGGCTTAATGAGCCCGCCGTGGGGCTGGGCTCAGTCGAGATCTAGCGGGGCAGCGCCGGTATTTGAGGTAGCCTCGGTAAAGCTTGCCGGCCCGTTTGCTCCCAGCGGCCGCATCGGCATCGGCATCGGCGGCGGACCCGGCACTGAAGATCCCGGACGCATCACGGCCGCGCGGGCCACTCTGGCGACTCTCCTCACCCGCGCTTACGACGTCCGCTACGACCAAATCTCCGGCCCCCTCTGGCTCAACGACGGCTCATATGCTTACGCCATCGACGCAACCATCCCTCCCAACACGACGAAGGACCAGTTTCGCCTGATGCTGCAAAACCTGCTAGCCGAGCGCTTTCATCTCAAACTCCATCATCAGGCCCAGGCCCGCTCCGGCTACGAACTGACTGTGGCCCCCGGCGGCCCCAAGCTTAAGCCGTGGAAACCCTCCGCCAAACCCGGCCCCCCGGCCGCGCCCGTCTCGATAATGATGAACACCTCCGGCCGCCCCTACCCGGTGCGTATGAGTTTCCACTTGTCCATGGAAGACTTTTGCCGCGGCCTCGGCGCCGACATCAACATCTCGAACGGAGAGCCCATGAACAGCGCACAGCCCCGCGTCGTCGACAGAACCGGCCTCAGCGGCGCCTACGAATTCACCCTCGAATTCGCCGGCGTCATGGTGGTCCCCGGGGCCGCGCCCCCTTCCCCGCAAGACGCCGCCAGCGACCCCGTCGACCTCCCCAACATCTTCGTCGCCATCCAGAAACAGCTCGGCCTCAAGCTGGTGAAGGTGAACAACGTGCCAGTGGATATGCTGATTGTCGACAGCGCGGACAAGATCCCCACCGCGAACTGACGCAAGAGGATGACGCGATGCCAACATCGGAATTTGCGGCTTCATTCGGGCGTCTGGCGGGCAACCACCTTTGGCAATCCACGGGTTTTGCGGCAGTCGCCGTCCTGCTGGCCCTGGCGCTGAGAGCCAACCACGCCCGGGCGCGGTACTGGCTGTGGCTGGCGGCGTCGGTCAAGTTCTTCGTCCCGTTCTCCGTGCTGGCCGCCATCGGCGCCAGCCTGGGACGATGGTTCGCCCCCGCGTCGCCGGTGTCGAGGCTCCCCTTTGTCATGGAGCAAATCATCCAGCCCTTTGCGCCCGTTCAAGACTCGCCCTTGCCAGCCGCGGCCTCCGCGCCGGTCACGGCCAATCTGCTCCCCGCTCTGCTCCTGGCGTTCTGGTTCTGCGGGTTCGCAGCAGTCCTGTTCTACGCCTGGACGCGCTGGCGTCGCGTCGCCGCCGCTGTCCATTCGTCCACGCCCCTGACGGGAGGCCGGGAGCTGGAAGCGTGGGGCAGGTTGGCCGCAAGGCAACCTGCGGGCCGATTGTCAATCGGCCCGTGCGCCGATTCGCAATCGGCGCGCAGCTTGGCAAGCTGCCCCACCACGCTCCGCCTTGTCTCTTCCACCGCCAAACTGGAGCCCGGCGTATTCGGCATCTTCCGCCCGGTCCTCTGGCTTCCCGCCGGCATCGGAGACCGCCTGGACGACGCTGAGCTAGAAGCGATCCTGGCGCACGAATTGTGCCACATCCGCCGCCGCGACAACCTGCTTGCAACCATCCACATGGCTGTGGAAGCCATCTTCTGGTTCTATCCTCTCGTGTGGTGGCTGGGCGCGCGCCTCGAAGAAGAACGCGAGCGCGCCTGCGACGAAGAAGTGGTGCGGATGGGCGGCGAACCGCAAATCTACGCCGAAAGCATCCTGAAAGTCTGCGAGTTCTACCTGGCCTCGCCCGTAGCCTGCGCGGCCGGTGTCACCGGCGGAGAGCTGAAGAAACGAATCGAGGGCATCATGACGAATCGATTAATCCGCGAATTGGGCTTCGGAAAGAGAGCGCTGTTGACGCTTCTGGCGGCTGTGGCCGTGGGCGCGCCCATGGTGGTCGGCGTGCTTCACCCGCCGCGATTGCGGGCGCAGGGTGGTGCCCCAGTGCAATTCGATGCGGCTACCATAAAGCTCGATCAAGTGGGGCCGGGGCCCAAGGGTTTACAAGGAGGTCCTGGGACGGGTTCGCCGGGCCGCGTGACATGGGGGAAGGCGTGGCTGCGGGTTCTGATAGCGAAAGCGTTTCACGTGAATTTTGAAAACGTGTCAGGCCCGGGCTGGATGTCGGGCCCGAGCTTTCTTGGAGGCGGTGGCGGACAGTTGTACCTGCTCCTGGCAACTATGCCTCCTGAAACGAGTGAACACGATTTCGAGGCTATGCTCCAAAACTTCTTGATCGAGCAGTTCCGACTCAAACTCCACCACGAGCCCAGGAATTTCCCGGCCTATGACCTCATGGTAATGCCGGGAGGGGCAAAGCTGAAGGAAGCTGCGAACCCGGACGGCCCTGACATCATATTTTCGGGGCCGCCGAAATTCGACTCCGCTGGTTTCCCCTTGTTGCCTCCGGGACACGGGGTACTGTCCACGATGAATGATGGTTATCACGCCAGGTATCAGAGCTTCACGATATCCGAGTTCGCCGAGCACATCGGAGCCTGGGTCACTCCACCGGGAGGCACGAGACACTACGTGCAGGACAAAACTGGGCTGACAGGCAAGTACGATTTCAACTTGGCGTTCGATCAGGGCGGAAGCGACAACATTACGGTGGGCTCAGGAGTGCTGGCCGAAGGCGGTCGACCACCCGAACCTGAAGCCTCCGGTCTGCCGACTTTCTCCAGGGCGATCGAGAAGCAACTTGGGTTGAAACTCGTGAAAGCCCCCGATATTCCCATGGACACCCTCGTTATCGATCACGCGGAGAGAATACCCTTGGGGAACTGACGGTGGTCCCACATCAGAAGATCTAGCAGCCCGTGGTAATAGTCCAGAAAACATGTGACCTGGAGAATGTTTCGGCCGTCTATACTGCATGGCCATGGGAACCCGGCAGAAGCGAGAGCGGCAGGAAGATATGTGGGTCGTCAGCAGCGAGATTGTTGGCGCGCCGGCGCATGCCTTCTATGACCGCCTCAACGAAATCCTCGACCAGCACCACTTCGACCGTAATGTGGAGCATCTGTGCCGACGCTATTACAAGGGTCCTCTGGGGCGCCCCAGTATTGCGCCGGGCGTCTACTTTCGTTCGCTGCTGTTGGGGTACTTCGAAGGGATTGACTCGGAACGGGGAATTGCCTGGCGCCTGGCCGACTCCCTGTCCATGCGCAGGTTCATTGCGTACGCCCTGACGGAGGAGACGCCGGATCACTCCAGCATCTCCAGGACGCGACGGTTGTTTGCGGTGGAAACACACAGGGCGGTATTCCAGTGGGTGCTGAAGATCCTGGCCGAAGAAGGCTTGGTGGAGGGGAAGACGGTTTCCATCGATGCGACGACGTTGGAAGCCAACGCGGCGCTGCGGTCCCTGGTGCGGCGGGACAACGGTCAGAAATACGAGGAGTATCTGAAGGACCTGGCCAAAGCGGCCGGGATCGAGAACCCCACGCGCGAGCAACTGGCGCGGTTGGACCGCAAGCGCAAGAAGAAGGGTTCCAACAAGGAATGGAAGAACCCGCACGATCCGGATGCCCGGATCGCCAAGATGAAGGATGGCAGCACGCACTTGGCGCACAAAGCCGAACATGCCGTGGACTTGTCCAGCGGGGCCCTTTTGGCGGTGACGCTGCAAGGGGCCGATCAAGGAGACACCACGACCATTCACCAGACTCTGGCGGAAGCGGGCGAAGCGGTCGCGGAGCTGATTGAGCACGAAGCGGTGACGGCTCCAGCGGAAGAGCCGAAAGTCAATCTGGGCGGCATCGAAGAAGCCGTGGCGGACAAGGGGTACCACAGTGGACCGGTGTTGCAGGATTTGCACGAGGTCGGCTGCCGGAGCTACATACCCGAGCCGGACAGAGGCCCGCGGAAGTGGGCAGGGAAAGCGGAGGAGCAGAAGCAGGTGTACGCCAACCGGCGACGGACCAGAGGCGAGCGCAGCAAGCGGCTCCAGCGGAAGCGAAGTGAGCTGACGGAACGAAGCATGGCGCACATGTACGAAACCGGGGGAATGAGACGGGTGCATCTGAAAGGAAGGGACAATATTCTGAAGCGCCTGCTGGTGCATGCGGGCGGCTTCAATCTGGCGCTGATCCTGCGGAAGTTGGTAGGAGTCGGAAAGCCCCGGCAGCTACAAGGGGCTTTGGCGTGCATTTTTGCCTGTTTCGGCTTGCTGCTTCTCGACGCTTGGAGAGCGCTTCAAACACGCTGCGAATTTCGTGCCGCGCAGCCGGAGCCGGCGGTAACCTTTTGAGGTGTGGTGACGTTATTTAATCAACTCTACTCTCCCGCGCTCTTCGTAGGGTCCCCGTTCCGAAATACTCATTTTTACCACGGGCTGCTAGGCCTCAGGATCGAAAAGCACAAAGGCCCGGTGGAGATGTTGGTGGTCGATTATATCGAAAGAAACCCGAGTGAGACTAGAGCAAACCCTGCTCCAAGCCGTGCAAGAGCAGCTTGGGCTCAAACTCGCGCCGAAGAAAGGCCCGATCGACGTCCTGGTGATCGACCATATCGAAAGGGTTCCAACAGCGGACTAGATTTCAAAAGGAACATGGGCCACGGACGAACGCGGATGAGCGCAGATAAGAACGGCAAAACAAGGTTTGCTTTCATGGAGGGTCACCGCCAAAGACGTCATAGTCGATTTCGGATACAAGTCCGCCGCCGTCAACCCGAAGCCGACTGGGACGCCGTCTGCGGCGAGATGTTCCTGGAGTCATAACGGCGCCGGTCACCAATTCTTAAAATAATTTTCGCCCCATGTTTTCAAGCGGATCGGCCCGTCTGCTGCCCTATCGCCCATTTCGCCCCTGTTACTCTGAAATCGGGATGAGGATTGCGCTCATCTCTACTTGTTGGCCAACAAGCGTTGTTTTTTAAGGTGGTACTGAACTTCCTGTAGGTTCCTGCGGGATACTTCACGGCGGACCCGTAGCCATTCGTCGTCGCCGGCAGGGAGAAGTTAGGTTCGAACCTATTACACCCGGTGGTGATCGGATAGCGGTGATTGCCGCCCCATCGGATATCTGAGGATCAAGCATCGAACCGGGGAACGGAATGAACTCGCCATCCAGCGAGACATTGTCTACCGAAGATGCGGTCCAAACCATTGGCGGCCGGAATACGCGCGGCGATAAGTCCGACAGCCCCGGCCGCCGCAACGAAAAATCATACGCCCGAATTGTCTTCAATTCTAGGTGGGGCAGACGCCCCGTCTGCGCGCGACCCCTGGTCGCGCTCTTGCCTCTGCCCATAAGCCCGAACTGCGTCCAAAACCCCCAACCGCTGACTGCCCTGTCACGCGCAAGCGAATCGCTGCCGACGCGAAACTCGGTGCGCTGGTAACGATCATAGAGGCTGCCCCGTAATCCAGGCGACGGCGTGGAGAAGATCCCTCGCGACAAAATCGGGTTGCATGCCAGCGGCCAAATCGCGCCCCGCGAGGCCGGTTTCGACCAGCACCGCCCGGCAACCGAGCCTGCGGGCGGCCTCGATATCGCGCGCCGAATCTCCCACGACAGCCGAGCCGTCCAGGTCGATGTGGAATCGCCGGGCCGCCTGTTCGTAAAGGAGGGTATCCGGCTTTCGGCAGCGGCATGGAATCTTGTATTCCGGCGCTTCCCCGGCATAGCCGCCGTCGGGGTGGTGTGGACAATAATAGATGGCATCGAGCTTGGCTCGCTCATAGCCCAGTAGCGTTTCCAACTTGTTGTGAAGGCATTGGACCTGCGTCACGGTCAGCAGCCCGCGCGCAATCTGCGGCCGGTTGGTTACGGCAATAGCCAGGTAGCCGCTCTCGTTCACGGCCCTGACCGCGGCCGCGGAACCGGGGTACAACTCCAGATCCTCCAGGCGGCGCAAAAAAGGGACCAGCACATTCAGGGTTCCGTCACAATCTACAAAGACGGCTCTGCGAGGATTGGCAAGGCTGAAGCGGCGGGGCTTATCCGTCAGGATGTCGCGTTCCACCTCGCGGTACCGCTCCGGAGCGCCGATATCCTTTATGTACTCGGCAGTGTGGTACGCGACAAGAAATTCCCCGGCGTCTGCCGCCGCGGGAAATACATCGGCGCCGAAATCGCTCGCCCGGCCCTCGGGAATGTACGGCAGGAGGCGCGGCGTTACAATTTGAATCCCCGCATTCACCAGGTTGGCGCGCCACCCTCCAGCGGCGTGAGGCGCGCGGGCGAATCCGGTAACGCGATCGCCCTCCACGGTTGCCAGATCGCTGTCGTGTGGGTGGTCGTTGGGATGAACTACAAGGGTTGCGGCGGCCTCCGGATGCTTCTGGTGAAAATCAATGAGCCGCGCGAGATCCATTTCGGCGAACACATCGCCGTATAGAACCAAAATGTCCTCACCGAGCGCCTTCAGCGCCGGCGCCATCGAACCCGCGGCGCCCAGCGGCGGCTCATCGATCCAATACGTAAGGCGGACGCCGAACTTGGAGCCATCGCCGAAATGCTCGCGAATCGCCTCCGGCCGGTAGCTAAGCAGAAGGTGAATCTCGGCGATTTCAAAACGGCGGCAAAGACCGATCAGACGTTCGAGGAGTGGAACTCCGGCCAGCGGCGCCATCGGCTTGGGAGTATCGCCGATGATGGGGCGCAATCGCGTGCCCAGTCCTCCCGCAATAATGGCGCACTTCATTGCGCGATTCCCATTTGGCGCAGCATTGCCTGGATTGCCGTGGCCACCGCTTGCTCGGAGGTGTACCGTGCCTTCCATCCGAGCTTGTTCAGTGCGGTCACGTCCAGCCGGAAATGCGGCACATCGCCGGGCCACCCGCCTTCCGTACCGGTATATTCGAACGTTACATCCCGCAGGCCCATCGCCGCGACCACCATTTCCGCAATGCGGCTTACGGGCAGCGAATCGTCGCATCCAAGATTGAAAATGTTCAGCGGCGCCGCGGCGTGGTCCACCACATAGAGCATCGCCTCCACGCATTCACGGCTAAGCAGATAGGACTTGGCCTGCCGTCCGTTCCCCAAAATCGGCAGCCTATGGGGATCTTGGGTGAGTTTGTCGGCAAAATCGCCGATTACGGTTCGGCCGGTCTTGCGGATCTTGGGACCTACTATATTGGCGAAGCGGAAGATCCAGCACTGCATAGAGAAGAGATTATGAAATGCGGAAATCTGCGCTTCGCAAGCCAGTTTCGTGGCGCCGTAAAGGGAGATGGGCAGGGGGTAAAACGCGCTCTCGGGAATGGGCTGGACCGGAGAGATGCCGTATACAGCCGAGCTGGAAGAGAACGCCAGTTTCCGTACGTGGTGACGCCGCATCGCTTCCAGAACGCGATAGGTGGCTATGGTGTTTTGATGGAGATCCTTATCGGTCGCGTCGTCCGGCGTGAACTTTACGTCGGGATTGGCAGCCAGATGATAGACAAAATCAACGTCCCGAAGTAGCCCGTCCAGCAGGCCGGAATCGAGAAGGTCGCCTTCGACAAATCGGAATGCGGGCACGTTCAGGAACGGAGCGACATGCTCCAGCCTTCCACTGCTCAGGTTGTCCACGGCGGTCACCTCATGACCGCGCGACAGCAGAGCTTCCACCAGATCGGACCCGATGCAGCCCGCTCCGCCGGTAACCAGGACCCTCATGGCCGCGCTTTTCTTTTCCCTCATCCCATCTTAGCCACGGCAGCGTCCGGACGAGGCGCGCCTCCCCAAATATTGGGATAATCGTCTTTTCGGGAGCTTGAGTGAGGAAGAATATCCAAAAGCAGCATTTGTTTCACGAAGATCTAACCCGGAGAGCCGAGATCAAGCTTTCGTCGGACCGGACCTTCGGCTTGGTCTTTGGAGCCTTCTTCGCCCTTGTTGGCGTATGGCCGACAGCGCATCACGGGCGGGTTCGCTTATGGGCGGTGGCGCTGAGCGGCGGGTTTATCCTGGTTGCCCTGATTTTCCCTTCCGGTCTTCATGCTTTGAATCGCGCAGCGGCGCGGGTCAGTGGGGTGCTGCACCGCGTGGTTTCGCCTGTCATGACGGGGCTTTTCTTTTTTGCTATCGTCACGCCTTTCGCGCTTCTGTTCCGGCTGGGCGGGCGGGATCCGCTCCGGCTGCGGTTTGATAAGAAGGCCGCCAGCTATTGGGCGCCGCGCCAGCCCCCCGGACCACCTCCGGAAAGTATGGCGAATCAGTTCTAGGTTCCATGCGGATTCTCGGAATCTCCGCTTTTTATCACGACAGCGCCGCGGCGCTGCTGCACGATGGCGACATTGTGGCGGCCGCGCAGGAGGAGCGCTTCACGCGCAAGAAGCACGACCCCGGCTTTCCGCACCATGCGGTAGCCTATTGCCTGGAGCAAGGGCCGGTCACGCTGGACGAGATCGACTACGTCGTTTTTTACGACAAGCCCTTCCTGAAATTTGAAAGACTTTTGGAAACGTACCTGGCTTTTGCTCCACGGGGCTTCCGCTCGTTTTCCCTGGCGATGCCGCTGTGGGTGCGGGAGAAAGCGTTCCAAAAGAAGCTGCTCTGCGACGAGCTGAAGCGGTATGGGTCGCGTTCCGGCCTGGACAGGCGCCTGCTGTTCACGGAGCACCATCTCAGTCACGCGGCCAGCGCCTTTTTCCCGTCCCCTTTCGAGGAGGCCGCCGTGCTGACCATGGACGGGGTGGGCGAGTGGGCTACCACTTCGGTTGCCATGGGCCGCGGAAACCACCTGGAAGTTTTGCGCGAGATTCTGTTCCCGCACTCGCTCGGCCTGCTCTATTCCGCGTTCACCTACTACACCGGATTCCGGGTCAATTCCGGCGAGTACAAGTTGATGGGGCTGGCGCCTTATGGCCGGCCCGTGTACGCCGACCGCATCCGCGGCAACCTGATCGACGTCAAGTCCGATGGCTCTTTCCGCCTGAACATGGACTACTTCAACTACTGCACCGGCCTGACTATGACCAACGACCGGTTCGACGGCTTGTTCGGGGGGCCGGCGCGCAAGCCCGAGGAAGAGTTGACCCAGCGGCACATGGATGTGGCGGCTTCGATTCAGTTGGTCCTGGATGAGATCGTGTTGAGCATGACGCGTTCGCTGGCGGCCGAGACCGGCGCCCACAATCTCTGTATGGCGGGAGGCGTAGCCCTGAATTGCGTATCCAACGGCAAGGTGCTGCGCGATGGCCGCTTCCGGCAAATCTGGATTCAGCCCGCTGCCGGCGATGCCGGAGGCGCACTAGGCGCGGCGCTGGCCGCCCATCATCTCTACCGGGACCAGCCTCGCAGCGTGTCCACCTTCCAGGATTCCATGAAGGGCGCCTACCTGGGCCCCGCGTTTCCACAGGCGGAGATTGAGCGGCGCCTGCGGGCCCTCGGCGCGCAGTTTTCCGTGGAGGATGACGCCAACCTCCTGAAACTCTGCGTGGAGGCCCTGGCGGAAGGAAAGGCGCTGGGCTGGTTTCAGGGCCGCATGGAGTTCGGGCCGCGTGCGCTGGGCGCCCGTTCCATCCTGGGCGACGCGCGGTCGCCCGCCATGCAGTCGGTCCTCAACCTCAAGGTCAAGTACCGGGAATCCTTCCGGCCCTTCGCCCCTTCGGTGCTGCGCGAGGATGTGGCCGACTGGTTCGATTTGGACTGCGACAGCCCTTACATGCTGCTGGTGGCGGATGTGGCCGAATCCCGGCGCCGGCAGATGACGCCCGAGGAACAGCAACTGTTCGGGATCGAGAAACTGAAGGTCCCCCGTTCGGAGATCCCGGCCGTCACCCATGTGGACTATTCGGCGCGCATCCAGACCGTGCACTGGGAGACCAACGCCCGCTATCATGCCCTGATTTCGGCGTTTAAGGAGCGAACAGGGTGCCCCGTGATCGTAAACACCAGCTTTAACGTGCGAGGAGAGCCCATCGTATGCACCCCGGAAGACGCCTACCGCTGCTTTATGGGAACGGAAATCGAGGCGCTGGCGATCGGCAACTGTTTCCTGCTGAAAGATATGCAGGACCCCGACCACAAACAAAACCACGTCCACGCCTTTGCTCCGGATTAGCCGACTGAAGCTGGGGGGAGCGGTCCGCTTAGGCCGGTTGGGTGTCTCGAAGCAACGCCAATTCCGTTCTGTTCTTGACGCCGAGTTTGCGGAAAACACGATGCAAGTACTCCTTGATCGTGCCCTCCGTCAGATGCAACGCGTGGGCGATCTCTTTGTTGGCTTTGGCCTCGCGCACCAGCATGACAACTTGCCGTTCGCGAAATGTCAGCTCGCGCGAGCCCGTTTCCATTTCGCCAGCGGACTCGGGCTGGCGACAGCTCTGGCAGATGTATTCCCGGCCGTGTGCGCCGAAAACGCGCCCGCATCGCGCACAACTCTTGGGCGCCCGTGCAATCGTCGGGTTCGCAAGGTTCATGCTGGAGGTTCTCATAAACTGACAGTTTCCTTCATGTGGACTGAATAGTGGCTATGGAGTGGGTAGCGGTAGCACGCAAGGTGCCAAATATTACAAACATGTAAGTTATTGATAATAAACTATAAAATTAATGCGCAGACGCCGACTCCGCCGGTATGTATGTAAAATCTACCTGCCCAAATTTCAACTGAGTGTCGATTTTTCCGGCGGTGATCAGGCGATCGCTAGAGCGGTGGGCCTGAGCATGGTCGCCTGAGGGGCGCACGGCGCGCCGAACAGGCCGTACATCCGGTAACGGCCGGTCGGGCCTTCGAGAAGGCAGCGCTGCGATCCGTCCCACCCCTCCACCCGCACCGAAAGACCCCGGCGCTCCACCTTATACACTGCCTCGGCGCCGAACTCCGCGGCCAATGCCGGTAGCGACCAGCCAGTGGGTTCCAGCATCCTGAATCCGCCTTGACGGTCCAGAACGACTAGCGTGTCCCCCAGATCGCTGCTTTCACTGGTAGCGATCCCGAGAATTTCCTCGGCCCGGCGGAAGAATGCGCTCACAACCTACTTATCGGAACTCCCCGAGGGTTCTTCGGCGGGATTTTTCCCTCACCACCTGTCGATGTAAATCGGATCCGCCGGAGGCCTACCCTCACACCAGTAATGGTCGAAGTTGGCAATGCCGGCCAGGGCGGTCAGCGCCTCCTCGTCGATCCACTGGCGCCCGGTGCAGGTGCGGGGTTCCTGGGCAAAGATGGCAAGCGAGGCATCGCAGACGATCTCCGGGGTGCGCCATTGGGACCGATCGGCCATTTTCCAGGCGATAGACGCCTGGGTTTCGATGATGGTGCGCGGCCAGAGCGTGTTGCCGGCGATGTTGTCGCGCTCGTGCTCGGCGGCCACGCCAAGGGCGACGCGAGCCATCCCGAGCTTGGAAATCATATAAGCGACTTTGCCGGGCGAAGACCGTGTGTTCAGCGGCGGACACATATTGAGAACGTGCCCCCACTTCCGGTCCACCATGTGCGGCAGGGCGTAATAGCAGGCGATGTAGGCGGCGCGGGCGTTGACCCCCATCATCAAGTCGAAACGCCGGGGAGGCGTCTGGAGAATAGGCTGCGCCCAGATGGCGCCGGCGTTGTTGACCAGAATGTCGATGCGTCCCAGCTCGGCAGCGGTCCGCTCGATCAGGTTGCGAATTGCATCCTCCTGGCGCACGTCGGTGGGGATTGCGAGGGCGCGCCGCCCCAGCGCGCGGATGGCCTCCGCGGTTTCATGGATGCTGCCGGGCAGGCGCTCGGTGGACTGTTCGCTCTTGGCGGCTACGGCGACATCCGCGCCCTCCTGCGCAAGACGGATTGCCAGAGCCCTGCCGATGCCGCGGCTGGCGCCGGTGACCACCGCCACGCGCCCACGCAGGTCGGGATGAAGAACCGATTCCCCCATGTCCAAAACGGGCCCTAACTTAGCGCCGGCTCCGGCACTGCTTCCTCGGGGGCACTGGCGAGGACCGCCGGCGCCGCGACGATGTCCGGTTGCGGGGCGGGCGCACGCTCTTTCGGGGCCGCCGCCGCGATTGAATGTGAAGTTTTGAGCTTCGCAACGGGCTTAACCGGCGCGGCCCGTTTTGCCGGCGCTCTCCGCACTCCGGCGGCTTTACAAAGCTCCTTGAAGCAGATCCGGATGTAATCCCGCAGCCGCCCGACATCCGGCGCTACGTGGGCGTCCGCCGTCAGACCGAAAAAGAGCTTGCCGTCGTAGCTCTGTACCGCAATCCCGAAACCCAACTCGTATCCGGTAGGCACCTGCGGATAGGATGCGATCATACGCCGCCCCACGGTGTAAAGCGCCGAGGGCGAGCCGGCGATGTTGGTGCAAATCAAATTGAGCAACGGGAGTGGCAGGGGAACCAATGGTAGGCCGCGCCAGAACATCTCCTGCAAGGGAGCGGGAGCGGCTCCCAGGAAACTGGCCGCGATGGACAGCAGCTCGGCGGCGCGCACGTTCTTCATGATTTCCATCCGGCTGGCTACGGCGCGCAGCATTTCCGCCGGGTCGCGCACATCGAGCGGCAGGACCACCGGGAGAAAAGTAATGCGGTTCCCGAGGGATTCGCCCTGTTCGTCGCCACGCAAGTTGACTGGACAGACAACCCGCAGGAATTTGCCGTTGACCTTCTCCCCATGCAGCCGTATGTAACGCGCCACCGCCCGAACCACTACGCTCAGAATGCAATCGTTGACTTTACCGCCCAAGGCGGCGCGAATCGCCTGCACATCGTTGAAATCGACTTCCACCCAGCAGAACTTACGGTCGCCCGAGCAAGGCTTGTTGAAGAAAAAGCGCTCGGGCGCCTGTAGCAATTCCGGGAGCAGGGCGCCAAGTTCCTGAAGGGCCTTCTTCCCGCGGTCGCCAAGCAGCCCGTCGGCCAGGCTGAGCAGGCCCGCTTGGGCCGCGACTGCGTTCTCCAGGGCGCTTTGAATGGCGCCGCTGACTTGTTCCATCAGGGTATGCTCCGCGGGAGGGGGAACGGCCGGACGCCTTCGCGGTTTGCGGGCGGCGTAGGAGCCTTCGGGAGTGGGATCGAGCAGGATCTTCAATAGCGCCACCCCGGCGATGCCATCCGCCAGCGCGTGATGAATGCGCACGATCAAGGCGCCTCGCCCGTCGTTTAGACCCTCGACGACGTGGATCTCCCAGAGAGGTTTGCCGCGGTCCAACACCTGGCTGAGCAGGCGCCCGGCCAGCGCCTCGATCTGGGCTTCCCCGCCGGGCGCATCCAGCCGCACCCGGAAGATGTGGCGTTTGATGTCGAAGTCCGGGTCGTCCTCCCAGGTGGGATAACCCAAGTTGAACGGGGGGGGCGCCACAACCTGCCGGTAGCGCGGAATGAGGTCCAGTTTGGATTCGATATTGGCAACGAACTCGCGAAAGGGTATGGGGCCATCGAATGTGGCCACGCAAGCGATGTTCAGGGGTATCTCTTTACGTTCCAGGTAAAGAAAGGCCGCGTCGATTCCCGACAGACGGCGGCTAGAAACCGGCGTTTTCGTATCCATTGGCGGTCGGCTCCAGGTATCGTGCGGCGGCTATTAAAGGCAACTGGCGCGGCTGGCCACGGTGTGCGGTTCATCCGACGGCTCTTCGAGTTCGGTGAGGTCCGGGCAACTCCCTAACCGCCAGAGCTCGAATGCCAGGAGATCGAATTCCTGTTCGTCAATCCGGACCGGCGGGTCGTCGCTCCAATGGGCGGTTTCCGCGAGTTCTTCAGCGAAAGAGATTTCCAGTGTGGCCATGTAATGCCTCCATATTAAGAAATTAAGATCTACATGTCTGTGTGTAGATTATTCCCGATTCGCCTTGGCTGTCAACACACTATGTGGCCGAACGTACACTCGGGCGCAATAAGCCGGCCGTTTCTCATGTTATGCTTTCACGGGACTCATTCTCTCCGATGAGCTCACGTAGAGTTTTGCAACAGTCCGACGAACAAACCACAAGTAAGACCGGCGCGCCCAGGCTGGGTTCCCCCGCGGCGGCATTGCTCGACCGGTTGCTCGGGCAAATCACTCTGGCTGCCGGGCCACATGAGAGCATCGAGGTACGGGCCCCTTACACCGGGGCCGCCATCGGCGCTATCCCGGCGGGAACGGCTGCGGACCTGGATCTTGCGGTCGGGCGTGCGAGGGCCGCGCAAACCGTGTGGAGAAATCGCACGTTCGCCGAGCGCGGGCGCATCTTCCTGCGGTTTCACGACCTGCTGTTGGAGCGCCAGGATGAAGTGCTGGATCTCATCCAGTGGGAAACCGGCAAGGCGCGGCGGCACGCGTTCGAAGAGGTTCTGGACACGGCTATCGTAGCGCGTTACTACGCGAGGCGAGCGGAACGGCTGCTGCGCCCGCGCCGCCGGAAAGGCGCCATTCCCCTCCTGACCAGGACTATGGAGCTCAAATCGCCCGTGGGCGTGATCGGCCTGATCGCCCCCTGGAATTACCCGCTCAATCTGGCCGTGACCGACGCGGCGCCGGCGCTGATGGCGGGTAATTCGGCGGTTCTCAAACCCGACGTACAAACCAGTTTCACGGCGCTTTGGGCGCTGGACCTGCTGCGCCGGGCTGGTCTTCCGCGGGATGTGTTCGCCGTGGTCACGGGCGACGGACCCCTGCTTGGGCCGGCGCTCGGTGAGCGGGTGGATTTCATCATGTTCACCGGCAGCACCCGCACGGGCAGGCTGGTGGCGCGGCAGGCGGCGGAGCGTTTGATCGGGTGCTCGCTCGAACTCGGCGGCAAGAACCCCATGATCGTGCTGGCGGATGCCGACCTGGATGCGGCGGTAGAGGGCGCTATCCAGGGATGCTTCGCATCGGCGGGCCAAGTTTGCGTCGCCATCGAGCGGATTTACGTGCACGAATCCATCGCCGCGCGGTTCCTCGATAGCCTGGCGGAGCGCACCCGTGCGCTCAAATTGGGCGCCTCCCTGGATTACTCCATGGAGATGGGGTCGCTCACCGGAGAGCGGCAGCTTGAGCGCGTCGAGGAGCACGTCCGCGACGCCGTGGAAAAGGGAGCGGTACTGCTTGCGGGCGGCCGCCGCCGTCCGGATCTCGGCCCGCTGTTTTACGAGCCTACCATCCTCACGCACGTCACGGAGGATATGCGGGTCTGCGGCGAGGAGACATTCGGTCCGGTAGTGTCGGTTTACCCGTTTGCGAGCGAGGCAGAGGCTGTGGAGCGCGCCAATGCCACCCGCTATGGCTTGAACGCGAGCATCTGGACGCGCCATGCCGCTCACGGCGCCAGGTTGGCGCAAGAGATCCGGGCCGGCAACGTCAACGTGAACGAGTCCTACGCGGCGACTTGGGGGTCGGTGGATGCGCCCTGCGGCGGGAGGAAGGAATCCGGCATGCGCGCCCGGCACGGAGCGGAAGGAATCTTGAAGTTCACCGAAACGCAGACTGTCGCCGTGCAACGCCTTATGCCAGTGGGGGCGCCCCGCTCGATGGACGCAGCCGTGCACGCGCGCTGGATGACGCGCCTGCTGAAGTTGCTGCGCCGCATCCGGGTGCTCGATTAGGAGCCTGGAGACGGCCTATGCGACCCACCTGGGGGTCTGGCCCGCCAAGCGGTGGGCCACCAAGTCGTAGACGGTCGGATTGAACGCCAGGCCGATGTGCGTTCCCGAGACTTCGAAATCGGCGTCGGCCTTGCCGGTCCGGCAGGCGCGCCAGTCCACGATTCCATCGGACTTGGTATAGATGGCGGTTTCGAACACGGATTTCGGCAGCTTGACCACCAGCGATTCCAGAAAACTGCAAGTGCATCCGGCCGTGTAGCACGCCGGCAATACGTCTTTGCCATGACGTTCCAGAATCTGCCCACGCACCAGTTGGGCGGCGCGGAGCACGGTAGGATGCAGCGAAACAGTCCGGAACGGCGCCGCCAGGGTAATTACCGATGCGATGCGGTCGGGCATTTGCGAGGCAGCCGCGCGTGCGATGGTGCCCCCCAGGCTGTGCCCCACCAGATGGATCTTTCTACCGGTTTCCTTATAGGCCTTCTGTATGGTCGCTTTCAGCTTCCGCTGGATTAGCAGATTCGGGCACTCCGCATTAAAGCCGATCCCCGAAGAGTATGCCTTGTACCCGATACGGTTGACCCAGGAGCGGAACTCCGTCAAATACAAGTCGGTCAGCAGGAAACCGGGCAGAACGACTACGGCCGATCCGTCTCCCGCGGGGATGCCGAAACCCCAATACGCGGGAGACAGACGCAGATAGACCATCTCGACGCCGACGAGCAATTCCTGCCAGATCGGTAGAGGGACGGACGCGAAGGGTGTCCGGACCTCGGACACCTTGCTGGCACTGGAGCGGCTGGCGCCCATTCGATTTCAGTGTACCCTAGCGGACAGACTCGCAAGTGCACTCTGCATCAATTTCTGTGTCACGCGTAGGGGCAGTCATGAACCATGCCCCTACGCGTTCCGTGAATCCGCTTCAGGCTCACGCCGTCTCGACAAGGGCTTTGGCTTTCCTGACGGCGCGGCGCCTGATGGCAGGTTTCGAGGCTACCGCCGCGTGCGCTTTGGGCGCCTGGCGAGGCGCCTTGACCACCAGGTTGATTAAGGCCTCTTGGGATTCAACAAAGCCGTCGACCGTATGCCGGGCCAGACCGCCCAGGGTTTCCATCGGCAGCGGGTTCAAGGCGCCGATGGCTTCGCGGGCCGTCTTCGCGTTCACCTTGAGCTGCTGTGCGGCCACGTCGAGCAGTTTCTTCTGGGCATCGATGTAGGCCTCGGCGCTCTGCCGG
>OBLW0100001860.1_pt1 | contig 17641 bp, 12 predicted proteins | sample 1520161 | NCBI WGS metagenome assembly OBLW01 (sample SAMEA3539309, study PRJEB22396) | soil metagenome | biome: tundra; feature: field; material: soil | place: USA | collected 2010-05 | depth 0.15 m | reverse complement strand
CGATTGCCAGAAAGACGAAGACGATAAGCAGCAGAAGATCCAGCGCAAATCCGCCAGCGTCGGCCACTCCGGCGGACCAGCTCCCCAATCCGTCCATCAGGTTCTCAGCTCTCCTGGCCGTCCCCTCGCCGCACCCGATCGCGCCTTCTTTGAGCCGCGCCTTAGTGCTGACCTCTCCACCGTCCGCATTCATGACGACAGCCGCGCCGCAGAATCCGCACTCAGCATTGGTGCCCGCGCCTACACCCTCGGTTCCCACATCGCCTTCGACGGCCCCATGCAGGCCTCCACCAACTCAGGCCGCCGCCTCCTCGCCCACGAACTGGCGCACGTCGTCCAGCAAGGCGGCGCAACCCAGCCGCACATCCAGCGCGCCTGTCGCACGGGCGCCGAGTGCGCTGCGCCCATCCCGGGCGACACCGGCAGGAATAGCGAAGAAGCGGCCAAGCAAGAAGAGATTAAAAAGCGCGCCAGCGGCGGCGCGCCGGCCGGCGAAGAACCAAAGTGCAATGCGCCGCGCCACAAGGAGCGCGCGGTGAACCTTAAGCGGCTTGCAGAGCAGAACGGCGCATCGCTGCCCAGCAACTTTGCCGGCATCTTTGTCAATGGCTGTCTGGAAGACATTTCCGACGGTGAACTCGTGCGTTGCGGCGAGATCAGCGGCGGAGCGCCCGTGGGCGCGGGACCCCAGCAGTTCTGCATCGGCGTTTCCGCAGCCCGTGAGGACGAGGCCGCCACGCTGCTCAAGACGAATCCAAGAAGCGACAAGGAGAACAATCGAGCGGTAGATATAACCTCGATTGTGACGCATGAGGTGCAGCATGCAAAGTTCGAGGAGAAAGCCGGCGCAATCGTTCTTCCTGGCGCGGACTGCAATTTGAAAACCGTAATCTACCACTCTTCCTTGCCTTCCCCCACTGGCACCGACTCCACCGTTTCGGATTATCTCAGTGAGATCAGTGCCGAAATTGCGGAGTTCGCGCCCTACTTCAAGGCCAACAAGGACCGGCCTGGAACCGGCGCGGCGCAACATATGGAGGACGAAGAGACGCACGTTGTGGAGAGCAAGGGCGAGAGCATTCGCGGCAATATTATGGCAATGCAGTGCAAATGCGAATGCGCCACGGTGGACAAATGGGTTGAGAGCGTCTTCAAAGACACAACCGGAGCATGGGCTCCCGCTCAGCGGGAAGAGTTCAAACGCGCCATGACGAAGAGAATGCCAGCAGTTTGGCCCAAGTCACTGCAGACGAGCTAGACGAGATAAGAACATGTTGCATCCAATGGTCAAATCCGGTTCGGAGCCAGTGAAGGCAGGCGAGTCGCCGGTCCATGGCAGGCGCGCTTCCACTGTTGCTGCTTTTGGCGGAAACCAGGCCGCGCTGAGGCGGCTCTCGTCTACCCCACCCCGCATCCAGCCAAAACTTGAAGTCGGCGCAGCCAACGATCCTCTCGAAGTCCAGGCCGATCAGGTCGCCAACCATGTCATGCGCCAGGTCGACGACGAAGAAGCCAGCGCCATTGCCGCCGACCTTCCGAGTGGCGCTCAGGACCAGCAGCAGGTCCAGACCAAAGGCGAAGGCGTAAATGCCGCCGCGCGGCCCGCGCCGCCAATTGTGCAAACCGCGCTGCGTGCCTCGGGCGCGCCACTTGATGCCGCGACGCGAGGCTTCTTCGAGCCTCGCTTCAACCGCAGCTTCGAGGATGTCCGCATCCACACCGACAGCCTGGCCGCCGCTTCGGCCCGCGCCATCGGCGCGCGTGCCTATACCCTCGGCAACAGGATAGCCTTTGCCAGCGGACGCTTCGCTCCTGCCACTCCGCAGGGCTGCTTCCTCTTGGCCCACGAACTCGCCCATGTCGTCCAGCAGAATCAGGCCATCCGCCGCGCCGATGGCGATGATGCGGGTGGAGGTACGCCCGGAAAGCAAGTCGTCGACGCCCTCACCCAGAAGGACGAAATCGCTGGCGTAGGAGATACCGGCAAAGCCCTCACCATCCTCAAGGGCCTCGATACCGACGGCCTCATCTCTGCGCTGCTTGAAGTCGATAATGCCGCTCTTATCGATGTCCTTGTCTCCGTTCTCGCGCCCGGCGATCAGAGCGAACTCGCCTCGGCCATCTGCGCTGTGCGCTTTACCTCTTCCAACGGACAACCGGACGACGAGTTTGGCGTCCGCGCCGCAAAGGGAATCGCGCAGTTGGGCAAGGTCGATCAGGACAAACTGATTGGAATGGTCCTCCAGCGGAAGGGCTCGACGGCAACCGTAGAGGAGGTGCGCGAGGGAGCCGATGCCCTGATGGAGTCGGAGACGACACGACAGGCCGAGCCTGAGGTAGATGCCGGAACAGTGACGACCATGATGGCCGGCATTTCGATGCTCCCTTGGAACCCCGGAAGAATGCCCATTCCGTACTACATCGGCAACGCCGCCCACGTTGCCATCGCTGCCGCCTACGCCGCGCTCCACTCAACCGACGCTGCCTTTTACAACTTCACGCCTGTATCGTCGATCCTGCTGGCCGCCGCCGCTCTCGGAATCAAAGTCAATCCGGCCGTTGCCACTGCCGCCCAGCTCGGGCTCAAACCCGACATCGCCAATCTCACCAAATTGCAGTTGTATGAGATCAAGCCGCTCCGGCTCCAGACCGTTGCCAAGGTCGAGGCTGCGCTCTATCTCGCCGCGTTCGCCGCCGCCGGTGTCCCCATGCTTCCCGGTCCCACTACCGAGCCCGGAACCTTCGGAACCCTGCCTGCTCCTGGTGGCTGGTTTGTTTATTCGGCTCCCGAGCCCGGCGTCATCACCTACGTCTACCGGCAGCCTCCACGCAAGAAACCGGCTAACGACAACGCCACGCAGCCCGCTACGGCTCCGGCCCTCGACAAGTCACTGGTCGAGAAAATCGCCGCGATAACCGGACTCACCGGCGCGGCGTTATGGATTTACATTATTCTCTCAGAGGGCTCGCGAGTCGCCTTTCCACCCAGAAACGCTATCCCCATACCATGAGGAGCCATGCAGATACCAGCAGTTATCTACGGGACCTTCGCCGATGCAAAGCCCAGGTGTGCAGCGGCGGTCCGCAGTTTTCTCAAAGGGCAAAGCTGGGACGACGCTCTCAGCGCGGCCTCCTTCGTCGATTCTGAAAGCAACTCCTCGCTCTTTGTCATGAACGGGCCCGCCCCGCTCCTGGGCGGCGAGCCGCACTTTCATCTCTTCCTTCCCCTCGCCCTGCTGCTCGAGCAGGCCAACAAGGGCAAAGCCGATCCCCCCAGGCTTGAAGAGGCCGTCACTGCATCTCTCAACTCGCCCTGGGGAACCCTGGGAGTTCTCGCGCCCAAGAATCAGATGCTTGTCTACGCGCCCCACCGCCATCGACCTATCCTCAACGCCGCCTCCGTCTGGTGGCCGCAACTTGATGCCGCCGCCAGATACTCCGTCGGGATGCAGGATGGCAAGCGTCTCTGGGAGACAGTCACGAATCTCCAATACCTTCTCGGGCAAGTCGGCGTTCCCATCGAGGTCATTCGAGCACCGCTGCCCAGTCATGGTCTACAGGCGATCCTGCCGGACAGCATCACTCATGCTCCTTGGAAAATCGGCAACTAATCCGTTTTTGGGGGATGAGAACTCAAGGCAGGTGGCCCGTTCATCGCGGCCTCATCGCGATGAGCGGGTCTTCCGGTTACCGCCAGCGTGTCCATCGCCAAAATGCCATCCGGGCCAAATGACGGCTGGTTTTTGAACTGGGCGGTTGTATCGGATGTTCTTTTTGGACTGAGGAGCCACGGGATAGTGACCACGAACCGACATGAAAAGAAAGTCGAGTGGGCACCAATTGCTTGGCGGGCGCATGCTCCCTCATTTCATCTTCAATTTTGAGGAAAAATATTCGCGGCAGCTCAGGCGGCCAGATCGTAGCGATGATGCAAGCTGCCAAGCCTTGGCATCGCAATGACTCTGCTACTCGCTTCGCAGTTACTCGCTACTTCGCGGCCAGCAGGCGTTCCCTTCGCCAACGCAAGATGAGCTCGGTCCACGTGGTAATAGCGGACGTACTCATTCATGAGGCGTTTCAGATGACGTTCGTTGAGAACGATCGCATGGTCAAGCTGGTCGCGGCGGCAGTTCCCGATTCAACGCTCCGCAACACCGTTCTGCCATGGGCTTCGGAAGCTGGTCCACTTGGGCTGGATGCCGAAGCTCCTCGCCGTCTCGATCACTTCTTCATTGAATTGTGTGCCGCGATCGAAGATAAGATAACGCGGCGCAGATTCGTAAGGAAATGCCTCACGCAACTGCTGAACAACCCAGGCACTACTCGGATGCTTCGTGACGTTGCAGGGCAGGATGCGCCGCCGGTCATGCGCAATGACGAAGAAGCAATAGAGAACGCCGAAGGTGAGCGTCGGCACGGTGAAGAAGTCCATCGCGGCAACCTACTCCAGAGTAACGGAGATCAGCCGCAACCGAATCAGTCACACGCGAAGAGCAATCAGCTATTTTGGACAGCAATGATGCTGCTCGATAAAATCATGAATTCAAAAGACATGGACAACTTCATTTCTCGGCAAGACCGCTGATTTGCAGCGAGCCTCCGCGTCCTCCCGGTCTTAGTTCTGGGGTGAATTTCTTTCGCAGGAACATCTTATAGCACAGTGCGCGCATAAATTCCGGAGTGAGACGGATCGGCGCGCGTAGCAGCATGTTGCCAATGTACTCGGTTACGGAAAGCAATCCGATTTTGCGGAGATATGATTGGAACGCTATTTCACGCTTGAAGTATCCGTAGCCCCCTCTCCGGCCCTGCATACCATTGCCAACGCGGACACAGACAAGGATTTCCTCTATATTGTGGAGCCGGTAACCAAGCGTCAGCATCCGAGCCCAAAGATGATAATCTTCAAAACCATGAAATGACTGGTAACTTCCTGCGGCCAGCACAGAGGATTTGCGGAAGACAGCTGTTACATGGTTAATGGGGTTTCGGAGCTTGGCATATTGCAGCAGCGCCGGGCCAGATGCAGGCAAACGCCGAAGAGAGTGCGGCCTGGAGCAATCTTCGTCAAACTCAGCCCAGGTGCCGCTTAAGACGTCCACGCCTGGGTTGCGTTCCAGGAAATCCATCTGGATCTGAAATCTGAACGGCATGCAGATATCGTCTGAATCCATGCGCGCCACGTATTCTCCCCGGCACACTTGCAGGCCGGCGCGCAGCGCCTCTCCAAGACCGGCGTTGACGGGCAGACGCAAGGACACGATAGGCAAACAAGCTTTGTAGGATGCAATGGTTGCTTCCAGAACCTCTCCCAAAGGACCGTCTTCCACGATCACGACTTCATCGGCCTGAAGAGTCTGAGCTACAAGACTGTCAAGACACTGGCGCAGGAAGGCTGGAGACTCTTTGCAATACACGGACATCAATACGGAAAGTTTCATGCCATTTCTCCCGAAGAATAAGAATGTTAGGACTGGTTGTTCGGCGCCAAGTCTCGTTGCAGGGAAGACTGGGAACCGGACGCTGCAATCGCAGGCGGTTGTAAAGTCAAGTGGACAGAATCCGTGGAATCGAATGTGCGAACGGTCTGTCTGGATTCTGTGAGACGCTTTCCAAGCCGGATCAGCGGATTCTCAATGATGTGGAAAGAGACAAACGACAAAGACGCTGTCAAGGCTAGGAACGCAACGAGTTTTACCGCTAGAGGTAATCCCGTCAGGGAGCGCAGTACAAAGAGCAGCGCCGGAACATGAAGAAGATAGATGCCATAGGAATACTTCGCGATCTGCTGTGCCGGAAGCACAACCCATTTAGCGCTCAGTTCGCTGAAGGCCGGAATAGCAATCGCCAGCGCGAGACAAATCGCGGCATTCGCAAACGAGCCGATGGGCGACTCGGTGGAGTGATAGCCCACAAGGTAGCCCTCCACGGCGAATAGTCCAAGAATACAGAAAGGCCAAGTCCAGGCCGGGAATGCGTGGCGGCTGGATTCAGGCTTGCGTAGCGCCAGCAGCCGGTAAGCAACCATGCCGCCGATGAACATAGGAGGAAAAATAGCTCCATGAAACATGCGCGGCAACGAGGGTTGCGTGGCCGCAACCGCCAGGAGCGCAGCCATAGTCCACAAAGCGAGGACCGCAACGAGGCTTTGAAACCGGCGCAGAAAGACGAAGAAGACGGGCAGGACCAGATACATCTGCACCTCCCACGGGAGGCTCCACAATGGTCCGACGATGCTGGGAAAGCCTCGCGTCATGTTTTGCACCAAAAGCAGATTGGCCGCGACCCCGTGCCAGCCAAGATCGCGGAAGTTGCCGCCAGCTTGATCGGTAAGGCCCGTTGCCAAAGCCAGCATAATCGTCGCCCAGCAGAGTGGATAGATACGAAATGCGCGGCGGATCAGGAAGCTTCCACTGCGATGCTGGCTTGGCGCGCGATCGAGAGAGAGCATGAGCACTAGGCAGGTATGGACAAAAAAGAACATGACCCCCGTAAAGCTGAGATTGTGCAAGCGCTGGTTGGTGGCGGGGTCGTACGCGCACAATTGAAAGTTCACGCATTGGTGCCACACATGCTGGGCAACCACAGACAGCACGGCAAACGATCGAAGTAAATCGAGATTGAGATAATTAGTCTTCATGAATTCTCCTGCCTTGAACCTGTTGCCGGCATGAATGCAAGGTGCGCGCCGCAGATTGTATCCAGCTCCTCCTAGGCTGTGGTTTGTACTGCCGAAGTGGCGGACTGGCTTATTCTTAGCAAGCGCATAGCCCAAACAATAGCTATAACTGTGAGGGTTGTAAGAACCAAAGATGGAATTCGCTCCAATGCGTAGCTCAGATTGCCTCGCGGCGCGAGAAGCGCGCGGGTCAGGCATTCGGCCCAGATCCCCGCAAAGAGCGAGCGCATACCGATCCAGCCCATAAATCGCCGGCAAATAAAGCCGAACAATACTGAACCGGCATAGACAGCCAACAATCCTCCGGAAAGGTAAAGCTCGAGAAGATAGTTAGAGCCTGTTCCAGACACGATGCCATTGCTGTTGGCAGGATTATTGATGGTAAGAATTCGATCCAGCGTGGCAGGGACGTTCTTTTGGCTTCCCAGGTCAAGCACGCATAGGTTGAGCAAGCCATAGGGAATCGACTTGGCCGTCAGAGAAACGAGGAGAGGATTGCAGTATCCATTCAGGTTGAGGTCGGCATCGGTCTGCATCAGCCGCAGCGAGCTGCCGCCGGAGAGCCACTCGACGATGGCTGTGCGTCCGCCGGCGAAGTCTCCGCGTGTTAGCGCAGGCAAAAAGAGAATCGCTAGTGCAAGCGCGGCTGTTTGCAGAAGACGCTTGGGGGAGAAGCGAATCCAGCCGCGCGCGATGGCGATGAGCAAGGCAGGCAGTACGGCCTGCGCCAGAAAAAACCGTCCCCAGTGCAGGGAAACAATGAAGCGTGGAAGAATAACGAGAACCGAAGTGGCCGCAATGCGGCGCCATCCCTGCCTCTCTGGAGTGGCGGCTCCGAAATACATGAATCCGAAGAACAGGTGGGTATACAGAACGGCCTGATACGACAGAGGGATGGCATCGATTGCCACATATCCATAAGTCTGGCTGGCATGGCTGCGCCAGAACATCGCAGAAAGGATGAGTGCGGGCAGGGCAAGAATGACAGTGGCCCGATAGGCAAAATCCATGCAGGCGTCGATCCGGGGCTCTGAGATCCGCGGAGCCGGGCGGCCAAATGCAGGGCAGATATAACCCGCAATAAAACAAAGTAAAGCCAGCACGCTGATTACGATCGTCTCGTTCTCGATTTCGTCCGCCTGGTGAACAACCGCTCGAAATAAAATGCTGGGAAGCCACCAGAACAAAAAGCACGCAAAGATAAATGACGCAAGAAAGAACCATTTCCCGTGAACGCAATCCTGCGCGAGAGTTTGCGCGCTGCTTGCGGGCGCTATCGGTGAACGGTCGCGATCCCGGCAGTGAGAATCGTATGTGGCCACTAGGCCACCTCCGCGTGAAAATTCCCCTGTGCGGAGAAACGCGCATCGACAGCCAGATAACTCTGCGCCACGGCGCGCGCAGAATACGCAGTGAGGGAAACGGCCTTCGTCTTGACAAGAAGCGCCTTGCGCAATGCCGAAGCGATTCCCTCGCGGGGCGCAGTGACAGGGAACAACTGAATGCTGTTTCCAATCAGTTCCGGCGCGATTTCCAGACCTCCTCCCGAGGCCGGCATGGCAACAACACAGCCCTGGCTAAGCGCCTCGATATAGACAATTCCCAAGGCTTCGTGGGCGCAAGCGGAAATAAATACGCATGAGCGCCGCAATCGCTCCCTTACCTCAGCGGGCGCCAGCGCACCCAGAAATTCGATCCGTTCATCGCTAGCGGCGATCTTTTCAAGCTCCCTGCGCATGGGACCCTCTCCCACGATCCATGCGCGCAAGCCGGGATTTTCGTCCAGCACATCGCGCATCGCTGGCAGCAGCAAGTCGAGGTTCTTGGCCTTGTGCAGCCTGCCCACAAAAATGATGGCTCCGCGATCGGCCGCCGTCTGGGGTGCGGGCTCCAGGAAGAGCGGGTGCATGGGATTGCGAATCGCCGCGTCAACTCGCAAGCCAAAGATGAAATGCAGATGCAGCGCCGAGTAATCGGAAACGGGCACAAGTTGCGCGCCCCGGCTGCCCGTGGCCAGCCAGTACGAGGCGAGCTTCGCAAGCATATTCAACCAGCCCTGGTGTGCTGCGCAGGGAAAGCCGTGAGCTACGCAAATGGCGCGCCGGGAAATCGGCGCGGCGAAGATTGCCGAGGTTCCCAGAACCTTCAATATGCGCGGGTCGCGCAACTCTCGCCATCGTGAAAATATCCGCGAGGGCGAGACGATTTCGACGGGTATTCCAAGCTCGGAAAAGCCCGCGCGCAGTCCTTCCGCGAAGCTCGTTACGCCTCCGACTTCGCGCCCTCCCGTAATCAGAACCTTCGAAGGATACTCACGTTTCATTTCTTGCACTCCTGTTCCCCTGTGTCCATGGCTGTTCCCGGCAACTCCACCCAATGCGCGCCTTCGGAAATCAATCCGCTGAAAAGATGAAGTCGTGGGTTATCGAGTCCACAAAGCCATTCGCAATCCAGCGGTCCACATCCGTCTGCCCCACCGGAGACCGGGCCGAATTGAGCATTCTTGCTCGATACCCGTGTTTCCAAAACACATGGAAGGTTTCGGCGAATTGTGAACTGATGCCGCCGGGGATGACCCCGCCGCTGAGCAATATCTCGACCAGCCAGGTTGGTTTTGGGTTCCAATCCAATGTTCCCGCGGCTCCCGCCAGAACATCGAGTTCAAATCCTTCAACGTCCATCTTGATAAGCAGCTTCGTATCTTGAAATCGGCCGGCTGTTACGGTATCAAGCGTGGTAAGAGGCACCATCGTAGATTGCGCCTTGCGCGCCTGAGCCCAGCCGGGCACAAAGGATGCAATGCCGCCGAACCCATAGATGCGGCCCATGCCGCATTCTCGCGCCAAGCCAAGAGGAAAGACTTCAACCTTGGAAAACTGGTTTTCTCTCAGGTTCCGGTAAAGGAAATTCAGATTCCGGGGAGAAGGCTCAAAAGCGCATACGGGCTTTCCGCGGCTTGCAGCCAGACACGAGTAAAACCCGATGTTCGCCCCAATATCGAGAACCGCTTCGTGGGATTCCATCAATTCAAGAAACGCTTCGATCTCATTGGCCTCCCAGCCATCCTTGGCCATGGACGGGTCGCCCGCCAGACTAAAGCCGTACTTTGTCCGGATAGACCGGCGGCGATTTGTAGCGTCCCGTAACAAGCGATACGACCGCCCAAGGGGCGGAGCATATGTATCGACAGCCTTTCGACATCTTGACAAGATCATCTTCTGCTCCTTGAGGTTATGTTTCCCGGTGCGGTTTGAGTCCCTTCGTGATTCAAGAGGACAAGAGTGTTTTCATGAAAGAGTGTTTATCAGGCCCCGCTTTCAGTGGCGGCAAGAGTGCCGACGGTCAGATAGACCCTGCGGGCGCGCATAAAAATCGTCCACGCAAACGGAAGCCCGATGATAGCCGTCGCGAATAGATAACTGAGGGCCGCGCCGGTGTTGCCCCATCGTGCCGCCGTTACTCCGGCCAGCGCCAGGGTGAGGGACGCCACCGCCAGCGACTGCACAAGAAAAGGTTCGCTCTTGAAGGAGCGCAGCAGGATCGCCAGGCTCTGCACCGCGCAGTTGGCGCCGGCCGCCAGCGCCAGCACCGCGAACAATTGAGGTGAAACCATCCGCGACGCCAGCCTCGGCGCCACGGCGGGCAACAGTACGACCACCCCGCAGCAGGCCAATGCAATCATGGCGAACGCAGCCAGGGACTGGCCCAGCGTGCGCAGAAACAGCCGGTCGAGTCCCAGATACTCGCGACGCGCGATCATGCGGCCAAAGGGTGTGGTCTTGGTCGAGGTCCAGGCCAGGGCGAGAACCGTCATATAGCCGGTAATGCTGAGCGACATGCCGATCTGTCCGGCCTCTACGGCTCCGCGCAATGCAAAGACAATGGGGATGAAGACCTGCACGGTAAAGTAAGAGCACATCCAACTGACGGCGATGCGCCACTGGAAGGGCCAGACCTCGCGGCTCCAGCGGATGCCAGCTTCGCCGGCCGGGTGGCGAAGCAGTCCAGTCAACAGGCGGCGGCGCGTAAACAGAAAGAGCAAGCCGGCGCCGGCGTAGCCTACAATCGCCATCGCCGGCGAATAAAGCCCGCGGCCAAGCAGCATGGGAACCCAGGCGCACGCGGCGGTGGAACATGCCTGGCCGAAGCGCATCGCGGCCACCGCCCGCACCTGGCCGCATCCCTCGATGAAGGAGTAGAAGGGCGTGGACCACAGGCCCACCATGGATGCGCCGACGGCCGCGAGCCAGGGCCCCTGCCAGGCCACATGCGCGGTTCCAGTGGCCGCGTGGCGGGCAAAGAAGACCGTTCCCAGCGGGGCCAGAATCAAGCCCATGGCCACTGCGGCCAGCGTGTACCAGCGCAAACTGAGTTGCAGAGTCGAAGCCAGGCGCGCGTGCGCGGTTCCGTCGCCGCCGATGCTGCCATCGGCGTGCAATTCCAGATGAATGCATTCGTGCGCGGCCAACTGCTGAATGACGAACGAAAAGCCCATCTCGAAGACCATCTGCAATGAGACCAGGCTGAGCAGCGTGTAGTAGTAACCCTGCTCAACCGGGGTGAGAAAGCGCACAATCAGCAGGACCGTTCCGGTGCTGCCCGCAATGCTCACGAGCCGGGCCATAAAGGTGTAAGCGATGGCGCCATCCAGCCCCAACGCCTTGGGCGCCCTCACAGCCACGCCCCGTTGACAGCCTCTTCAAGCGCGGCGGGCCAGGAACCGGACCGGCGGCGGTAGTCCAGCAGGATCGCCATGAGCTCTGCGATCAGAGCTGCCAGAAGCGCCAGCGGCAACGATACTGCCAGCGCTCCGAGCGCAATCCAAAGCCTGTAGAGCGAGGTGGGCCGATCCGGGACAACCGCCGGATCGACGACCTGCACCTGCGTTCCCTGTCGCGCTTCGTCCACGCGAGCCCCTTCATACTGGCGTGTCAGCAAATCTTGAATCGTCTCGCGATACTTCACTTCGCGCAAGGCGCGTGTGTAGTCCAGGCTCGCCTGCGTCACTGTGCCTTTGGGCGCAACCAGGTCGCCGGTGCTGCGGTCGCTGGCCGCATCCATTGCCGCTAACTGCCCTTCCATGCCCGTCAACTCCTGCTCGGCCCGCATCAGGTCGGGATTCTGATCCGCGGCAAACTCGCGCATAGCCCGTATCTCCACCTGCTTGGCCGCAAGCTGACCGCGCAACACGGCAGCCGACGCAATCATGGCCCGCGCCTGGCTCTCGATCTCAATCACGCCGGTGCGCTGCTCGGTCTTCTGCATATCCTCTTCGGCGCGCGCCAGATCCTCGTGCGCCGCGCTTAATTGCCGCTCGAAGAAGAGCCTGCGCTGCGATGCTTCCGTGATGGCGAGCGTAGCGGTGAAGCGACGGTATTCTTCCACCCAGGCGTTCGCCATGTCGGCTGCCTGGCGTGGGTCGCGATCGGTAACCGAGAGACGGATCAGTCCGTCTTTCAGGCCGTTTTCGACATTGGTAACCCGCTCCCAGCGTTCACGCGTTGCGGAAAGGTACTTGCGGTGATAACGCGCCTGCAAATGAAAGCGCGTCGCCATTGCATCCTCCAGCGAACGGCTCTTCAAGAGCGCCACCTGCTGATCGTTGGGATTCTTGATGCCCATGCTGCCGGCCGCGGAGGCCATGGCTCCCAGACTGCCCATCTGCGCCATCATCGCCGCTCCGGATGCGCCGCCCTGTTGCGGCGGCAAGATGACCACGGTGGCCGTATAACGATTGGGCATCAGCAATGCGGCAGCGCAACCCAGCACGACTATCGCAAGCGCTGACCGCCAGACCAGCGTTTTCCGCTTGATTGTCACCCTCAACCATGTCAGCAGAGCGCTGCTGCAAGGTTCAAATCCACGGGCTAGTTGTTCTCTTTCTTCTGTGGGCACGCGGGCGTCCTTCTCGATGAGGTTGAGTCAGGCAACGCACAGTCTGGTCCTCGATCTGCGCGTTCCAGAGTTTCAGGCCGTTCAGCTTGAACGCATCAGCGAAAGCATTTCATCGCAAGAGAAATCCTTGTATGGGAAACGCATTCAAGTGCAGCCGGCTGGAAAACTGAGCCCAGACTACCTGCGCAAGGAAAGGGAGCGTCATGGAAAATGTGAAAGAAGTCTGTGCAATGCCGATTATGGGAAGAGCCTCATGAGGCTGTTCGCTTTCGGGACAATGCTCCTTTTCCGTGCGGTTTTCCCTTCGTTCGACGACTTTGATGAGTGAACAATGGGCGTGTATGAGAAACCATTCATCCATCCGCCCACGCTATCTTTGCACCGCATTTCTTTGGGGTGTTTTTGCCTCGGCTATAGCGATCCTTGCGCCAGCACTTCATGCTCAATGCTCCGACGACGATTCCGATACACTAGGCTGCCCGATTCAGCCAACGCCTCACGCGCAAGCGAAGGAATCGCCTGCGACCTTTAGCGTTACGGAACGCGCGCAGGCGGACCTGCCCAGTGCGGACCGCTCGAACGAAGCTTCGGCCAATGGGAGTCTTGCGGCTGGCGCAAGCTATACCGAGGGGCCTGCAGCCGGCAAAGCCAAGCCGCACGACCGCATCCCCGCAAAACCCGAACCGCCCACCGAGTTTCAGCGCTTTGTAGCCGCGACAACCGGGCAGATGCTGGCTGTTTACGGAGCCAGCTTCTTCAGTACCCAGCCGGCATCGTTTGGTCCCGTTGACCACGGACCCGCGCCGGGAGAACTGATTGTGGGCGCGGGGGATGAGCTGAGGCTTCGAATATGGGGTCAGGTCAATTTCAGCGCCAATTTGCGCGTGAGCCGGGAAGGTGAGATCTACATTCCCAAGGTCGGCGCGGTGCATGTTGCCGGGCTTCCGTTTTCGGAGGTTTCAGGCCATTTGCGCAGCGCGATGGAGAGGGTCTATCGCAACTTCGAGCTAAGTGTCGATATGGGCGAGATCCGTTCCATTCAGGTCTACATCACAGGCATGGCGCGACAGCCGGGTGAATACACGGTCAGTGCTCTGAGCACGCTGGTGGATGCGGTCTTTTTGAGCGGCGGCCCCTCGGCTGCCGGCTCCATGCGCCACGTTTTGTTGAAGCGCGAGGGCAAGGCGCTGACCGACTTCGATCTCTATGCATTGCTGGTGAAGGGCGACAAGACCGGCGATGTGCAGCTACAGCCGGGCGATGTGCTCTACATTCCCGCGGTGGGGCCGCAGGTTGCGTTGCTGGGCAGCGTACGCCAGGCCGGCATCTACGAGCTGCGAGGCGAAGAGTCGATTGAATGTCTTCTCGATGCGGGCGGCGGCAGGACGGCCATCGCCACGGGCTCGACGGTGTCGGTCGAGCGCATCGGAGAAGATGCGCAGCGCCGCGCATTTACGCTTACGGGAGATCCAGCGGGTCTTGGGGCTTTGCTAGCCGATGGCGACATCGTGCGCATCGATCCCATCGTCTCCAGCTATCGCGAGACGGTCACGCTGCGCGGCTCGGTGGCCAATCCAGGACGCTTCCGGTGGCATGAGGGCATGCGCCTGAGCGAACTGATGCCTGACCGCGAATCGATCGAGAATCGCGACTACTGGCGTCAGCGCACCCAGCTCGGCCTTCCGGGGCCGGAACTGGCTCCCCCCGGCGGTGCCGCCGCGCGAACGGAAAAGCCTGCGGCTGTGCAGAGTCCGGAAGCGCAAACCAACTGGAACTACGCGGTGATCGAGCGGCTGGCCCCGGCTACGATGACTACCTCCCTGATTCCATTCGGCCTGGGAAAGCTGGTGCTGGATCATGACATGTCGCAGAACCTCGAGCTGAAACCCGATGACGTGGTCACCATCTTCACGCAGGAAGACATCCAAATCCCGGTCAAGGAGCAGACGAAGTATGTACGCCTGGAGGGCGAGTTTGTGCATCCCGGCATCTACAGCGTTTCTCCCGATGAAACTTTACGCTCGGTGATTGAGCGCGCGGGAGGGCTGACGGACCAAGCCTATCTTTATGCATCGAGCTTCACGCGCCGGAGTACGCAAGCCATTGAACGGCAAAGATTGAACGAATACACCGACCGGATGGAGCATCAGTTGGAGCGCAACACCTTGGGACTCGTTGGCATGTCGAGCAGCGGCGGGCAGCAGTCGGTGGATGTCAATCGCCAGCTCATTGCGCGGATGCGGCAGATTCAGCCTGCGGGGCGGATCGTTCTCGAACTTCATCCCAACAGCGTGGGCGGGAATGCGCTTCCCGATTTGCACCTCGAGGACGGTGACCGGCTCGTGGTTCCATTCCATACGGAAACCATCCAGGTGGCCGGCGCAGTTGCCAGCCCGCATGCTTTCCTTTACCGCAAAGGCGCAACGGTGGGCGAGATTCTTCATCTTGCCGGAGGGCCGACCCGCGAAGCGGATCGAGGCCAGATATTTGTCTTGCGGGCGGATGGGTCGATCAGAGGCCGCAATCCTGGCCAGTCGATCTTTGCCTCCGACTTTGACTTTTACAAGCTGCGCCTTTATCCAGGCGATACCGTTGTTGTGCCGGAGAAGACGGTGCATCCTTCGCTTCTTAGCCAGTTCATCATGATGAGTCAGTTGCTCTCTCAGTCATCGGTCAGTGCGATGGCGGCAAATCAACTCAAGTAGGCCTGTTATGCGCACCGGCACACCGATTCGTTCCGGCCCACCCGCGAATGCGGTCGGCTGCAAAACGAAATCAGTCCAGGCCCGGCAGTTTAAGGCCGCTGAGTAACCCTTGCACGCTGGATTGCAAGGCCTCATCGGCTTTGCGTCCGGCTTCGTTCACGGCGGCCACAACCAGGTCCTCGAGCATCTCAACGTCCGGTTTGTCACCGGCGAGTCCCACCACCGCGGCGGGGTCGATGCGCAGCTTGAGAAGCTGTTTTTTGCCGTTCATGGTTACCGTGACAGCGCCGCCGCCGCTGGCTGCCTCTACCACAGTCTCAGCCAGCTTGCGCTGGACTTCCTGTTGCAGTTGGCTGGCCTGCGAAAGCATCTCCGGGATTTTGAGGGGGTTGATCATCTTGGTCATTTCCTTATTGGATCAAGCGGGCGCCTCGGTCGCAAATCATTTCGGCCGCAGATCGAGTACGCTGCGCACTTCGGCCTTGAAAATCTCTTGTGCCCTCTGAACCAGAGGATTGGCGAGCGCAGCCTCCTGAATGCTTCCTGCCAGCGGAGTGGTCAGGGGCGCAGCGTGGGCCGCACCCGTGCTGCCTTCGCCGGGAACGACCAGAAAACGAGCGGGCGCGCCGAGCCGCTGCAGCTCCTGTCGAATGATCTTCTCCGCTGCGGCATTCACCGTCAAGGCCAGCATCTTCTTGCCCATTCCCGGCACTTCGATACGCAGGCTGGCGCCGTCCAGCGTCCATGCGCCCGTGCCGAGCAACTGAGCTGCCGAGGTATGCTCCGCATCCGTCAGCGCGGAGACGATGGCTTGTCGCACAGCTTCCATGCTGGGAGCGCCGGAAGCAGGAGTGACGGCTTCAGGGGCTTTAGCCAATGCACCTTCCGTCAGCGCAGCAGTGGAAGCATAGCCGGCGGCGGGGCTTGCAATTGCAGGAAAAGGCGTGCTGCCCTGAAACGAGCTGCTTACGGATTCGCCAGCGATCACCGGCGAGGCAACTGTCGGCGAACGTTCCATCGTGGCAACCGGACCGCCTGTGGATTCCGCCTTCAGCCCCGCATCCAGCTTGGGTCCGCCACTCGCAGAGCCTTTGCTCCACCCACCACCCGCACTCCCAAACGGCGAGATGGATGGCGCAGCCGCTGGGGCGGCGGACGGGCCAGCCGAGGAGGCCGGCCGCGAAGGTGCTGGCGCCGAACGCGGTGCGCCGGTCGCACCAGCCGGCCGCATCCCAGCCCCCCCCGCAGCCACCCCGCTCAGCAGTTCTTCCAGTGGCAGCAGCCTCTGCGCATGAATCAGCTTCAGCAGTCCCAGTTCCAAATGAAACCGCTGTTCTTGCCGGTAATTCAAATCGTCAAATGTGCGCAACACAATTTGCAGGTTGCGGGTCAGCTCCTCCTCGCTAAACAGCAGCGCCGTGCGGCAGGCCCGTGCGCGCTCATCGCCGGAAATCTGTAGCAGTTCCGTCTGTTCGCCGCCCAGCTTGGCCATCAGCGAATTGCGCAGATAACGCACCATCTGCCGAGCCAGCGACGAAGGGCTGTGTCCGGCATTCACCAGCAGATTCAGTTGCTCCATCAGCTCGGCGCTCTGCCCGGCCGCCACTGCTTCCAGCAGGCGCTCAAAGACAGCGTTGGGCACCGAGCCCATCAGCTCGCGAATCTGCACGCCTGACAGCACTGGCCGCCCAGCCTCCATCGGCGCCGAAGCGATCGCCTGGTCCATGATCGAGAGCGCGTCCCTCATCGAGCCATCGCCGGCCTCGGCCAGCAGGGCCAGCGCTGCGTCTTCGGCCTCCACCTGCTCCTCGCCGGCAATCATCCGCAACTGCGCAAGAATGTCGTCGAACTTCACCGCGTGAAAGCTGAAATGCTGGCAGCGTGACCGAATGGTCTGCGGAATATTCTCTGGCTCGGTCGTCGCCATCATAAAGATGACATGCGCCGGCGGCTCTTCCAGCGTCTTCAGCAGCGCGTTAAAGGCCGCCTCGGTAATCTGGTGGGCTTCGTCCAGAATGTAGATCTTGTAGCGGTCCCGCGCCGGGGCATAGCGCGCGGCGTCGCGCAGCTCGCGAATCTCGTCGATGCCGCGGTTGGTGGCCGCGTCAATCTCGATCACGTCCACCGCGTTTCCCTGGCGCACCTCCATGCAGGAATCGCACACGCCGCACGGCTCGGGGGTGGGCCGCGCCGCCGTCCCAATTTCCGTACGGCAGTTGAGCGCCATGGCCACAATCCGCGCAATGGTCGTCTTGCCAATTCCGCGATGCCCCGAGAAGATATACCCGTGCGCAATGCGGTTCTGGGCCAGCGCATTCATCAGCGTGCGCGTCACGTGGTCCTGGCCTGCCACGTCGGCAAA
>OBLW0100001857.1_pt1 | contig 17659 bp, 16 predicted proteins | sample 1520161 | NCBI WGS metagenome assembly OBLW01 (sample SAMEA3539309, study PRJEB22396) | soil metagenome | biome: tundra; feature: field; material: soil | place: USA | collected 2010-05 | depth 0.15 m | reverse complement strand
ACCTGTTGCTGGGCGCGGTCGCGCTGGTGCTGCTGATTGGCTGCGCCAACGTGGCGAACCTGTTGCTGGCGAGGGCCACCGCGCGCACGCGGGAAATCGCTATTCGCGCGGCCGTGGGCGCCAGCCGCGGCCGCATCGTGCGGCAGTTGATTACGGAAAGCGCGGTCCTGGCGCTGATCGCCGGCGCGGCAGGATTGCTGCTGGCCAAATGGGGATCGGATGCGCTGGTCGCGCTGGCGCCTGGCAACGTGCCGCGCCTGGCGGAAAGCGGCATCGACGGATGGGTGCTGGCATTCACGCTGGGCATCTCGGTGGCGGCCAGCCTGCTATTTGGCCTGGCGCCCGCGCTGCAGATTTCGCGCGTGGATTTGAATGAAGCGCTGAAGCAGGGTGCCAGCCGGGCGATGGCCGGCGGCAAGGCGGGCCGGACGCGCGCTGCGCTGGTGGTGGTTGAGGTGGCGCTGTCCGTAGTGCTGTTGGCCGGCGCGGGCCTGCTCATCCGCAGCTTCGCCGCACTGCACAACGTGGCGCTGGGCTTCCGACCGGAGCACGTGCTGGTGATGGAATCCAGCGTGCCGTCGTCGAGCTTGGCGGATGCCCGCCGAGCCACGCGGTTTTACAAGGACCTGATGGCGGATCTCGCGACGCTGCCCGGTGTTACGGCCGTAGGAGGCACGGGCAATCCACCGGGCGATTCATTCTCGGATGGCAGCTACTTTATCGACCACCTTGACGGATCTACCGTGAGCGCGCCGCAAGCGGTTTTCTCCGTGATGACGCCGGGCGCCTTCGCCGCGCTGGGCATCCCGCTCAAGCGCGGGCGCGACTTCAACGAGGGCGACGGATACGAAGCGCCATTCACCGCCGTGATCAACGAAGCGTTGGCGCGTAAATCGTTTCCCGGCCAGGACCCGCTAGGCCGCACGATCTATTGCGGGCTGGACTCCATGAAGGGCATGAAGATCGTCGGGGTGGTGGGCGACGTCCGGCAATACGGGCCGGCGGTCGAGCCTTGGCCGGAAATCATCATGCCTTATGAGCAGCACCCCTACAGGGCCACCGCGCTCAATATCCTGGTTCGCGCGTCCGCCGCCGGCAGCGCGATGTGGGGCCCGATCCAGCGCAAGGTGCGCGTGCGATCGGCGGAGGTGCCCGTGAAGTTCACCACCATGGAAGATCTGCTCTCGGAGAATACGGCAGCCCCGCGTTTCCGCACCCTGCTGCTGGGACTCTTCGCGGGCATCGCGGTATGCCTGGCGATGGCCGGCGTCTACGGTGTGGTGGCTTACTCGGTGGGCCAGCGCGCGAGCGAGATCGGCCTGCGCATGGCGCTGGGGGCCCGCACCAGCGACGTCCTGCGGCTGATTCTGCGGCAGGCCATGGCGCTCACGGGCATCGGCCTGGCGGTCGGATTGATCGCCGCCGTGGCCGCCACGCGCCTGGTCGCCAGCATGCTGTTCGAGGTGAAAGCCAGCGATCCGGCGACCTATATCGGCGTGGCCGCTCTGCTCGGTGTGGTATCGCTGGCGGCCAGCTACATTCCGGCGCGGCGCGCCGCGCGCGTGGATCCGGTGTCGGCTTTGCGGCAGGACTAGCGTTGTGGGGATCCCGCGCACTCGCCGGAACCCAGCTAACCCCAGTTTGATAGGCTATTGTATCGACGAGCGGATGAAGCGCCGATCGCGTGCCGCAACGAACAACATGAAGGTGACCTACTGCCTCTTACTCGTCTTCTGTGCTGTGCCTTCGTTGTTCGCCCAGACTGCCACTCTAAGGGGCCAGGTCACCGATGAGAGTGGCGCCGTGATTCCCGGCGCCAAGGTCACCCTCAGCGGACCGGCCGGAGCTGTCAAAACCACCACTGCCGATAAGACCGGTTCTTACACTTTTGCGGCTGTGCCGCCGGGCAGCTACACGGTCCTGGCATCCGCCCCCAGACTGGCGCAAGCCGCACCCGCGGAAGTGTCTCTCAAGGCCGGGCTCCAGGTTCTCAACCTGATGCTGAAAGTGGCGTCGATCGCCGAGAAGGTGACGGTGGAAGACTCATCCGCACCCGCGATCGGCACGGATTCTTCCAGCAGTGCCGGCGCGGTCGTTCTCAGCGGCGAAGACCTGCAGGCCCTTTCGGACGATCCGGACGACCTGGCCGCCGACCTGCAAGCTCTGGCCGGTCCCTCGGCCGGTCCCAGTGGCGGCTCCATCTTCGTGGATGGCTTCAGCGGCGGACAACTTCCCGCCAAGGAATCCATCCGCGAGATTCGCATCAACCAGAATCCCTTCTCGCCCGAGTATGACAAGCTGGGCTACGGCAAGATCGAGATCTTTACCAAGCCGGGATTCGACAAATACCGCGGCACTGTCCATTGGAACTACGCGAATGATTTTTGGAATTCGCGCAATCCTTATTCGCCCGAGAAAGCGCCCTTCCAACTGGTCGAATTCGAAGGCGATGCTGGAGGGCCGCTTTCGAAAAGGTCGTCGTTCACCGTGGATGCGCAGCGCAATATGGTGGACAACGGCTCCATCGTCAACGCCGTCACGCTGAATCCGCTTAGCCTCGCAGTGCAGCCGTTCGCCCAAAACATCGTCACGCCCGGACGCTTTACCAACATCAGCCCGCGCGTGGATTACCAGCTCAATGACCGCAACACCCTGATGTTCCGCTACGGCATCACGCACTCGGACGTACGCGACAGCGGGATCGGCGGCTTCGATCTGGCTTTGCGCGCTTACCATTTTCAGTTCACCAATCAGACCGTGCAGGCGGCGGACACCGTGGTGCTGGGCGCGGCGATTAATGAAACGCGCTTCCAGTTCTATCGCAGCGCCACGCAGTCCATCGCCAACAGCCTGACGCCGGCCCTTTTGGTGCTGGGGTCGTTCAACGGCGGTGGTTCGTCCGCCGGCCGCACCTTCGATACGCAGAACAGTTACGAGTTGCAGAACTACACGTCGATGGTACACGGCGCGCACGCATGGAGATTTGGAATTCGCTTGCGGGGCCAGACCGACGACAGCGTGTCCCCGCAGAACTTCAATGGCGCTTTCACCTTTGGCGGCGGGCTGGCGCCGGTACCGAACGCCCAAAACCAACCTGTCCTGGACGCCTCCGGCCAGCCGCTGCTCGCGCCCATCACTTCCATCGAACGGTATCGCCGCACTCTCCTGTTTCAGAACCTTGCGCCGACGCAGATCCGCGCTTTGGGAGGCGGGGCCACCCAGTTCAGCATCAATGCGGGGACCGCAGAATTGGCCGTGCGCCAGGTGGACGCTGGAATCTTCGCGGGCGATGAGTGGCGCGTGCGCCCGAACTTAACCCTGAACCTGGGATTCCGCTATGAAGCCCAGACCAACATTCACGACTGGCGCGATTTCGCGCCGCGGCTGGCGGTTGCCTGGGCGCCGCGCGGCGGCCAAAAAAGCTCGCGCCCCAAGACCGTTTTGCGCGGCGGCTTCGGGATCTTTTATGATCGCTTCGCTCTGTCGAATACCCTGATGGCACAGCGCCTGAACGGAGTTGTGCAGCAGCAATACGTCGTCGCCAACCCGGATTTCTTCCCCACCGTCCCCACGCTCGCCATGCTGGCGAGCTTCCAATCCACACAGGTGATTGAGGAGATCAGCTCCCGTTTGCGTGCGCCCTACGTCTTGCAGACCGCCTTCTCCTTGGAACGGCAGTTGGCCGCGAGCACCACCATGGCGGTCACCTATACCAATTCGCACGGCCTGCACCTCTTACGCTCGGAAGACATCAACGCGCCGTTGCCGGGCACATACGACCCCACCGTGCAGAATAGCGGCGTGTTTCCACTGGGCCACCCCGGCGCGCTGGACCTGATGGAGTCCGCCGGACTCTACAACCAGAACCAGGTGATCGCCAACTTCCGTACCAAACTGAATGCCGGATTCTCGCTGTTCGGTTTTTACGTTTTCAACCACGCCAGAAGCAACACCGATGGCATCAACACATTTCCGGCCAACCCCTACAACTTCTCGGGCGAATACGGTCCGGCCTCCACCGACGTGCATCACCGCGTGACTGTCGGCGGTTCCATCAACCTGAAATGGAACGTGCGTATCAGCCCTTTCGTGGTAGTGCAGTCCGGTGCGCCGTTCGATATCACAGCGGGCAACGATCTCTTCGGCACCACACTGTTCAACGGGCGGCCCGGAATCGCCGCCGATTCCAACAAGCCCGGCCTGATTGAGACCCGGTACGGCCTGCTCGATCCCAACCCGTCCGCCGGCGAACAAATGCTGCCGCGCAATTACGGGCGCGGCCCCGGACAAATCAACGTGAACCTGCGCGTGGCCAAGACCATCGGGTTCGGCCGTCAGCGCGAAGATTCAGGCAATTCCCCGCGCCCCGGTTCTGGCGGCAACCCGATGGCGGCAGCCACCGGCCGCGGCTTGGGCGGCCTCATCGGATCCCCCACCACGACGCGCCGCTATAACCTGAGTATTGGGATGTCCGTGCGCAACTTACTCAACCACACCAACCCCGGACCTATAACCGGAAACATCACATCGCCTTACTTCGGCCTTGCCAACCAGATAGCCGGCGGGCAGAACGGCGAAGGCTTTTACGAAACCGCCAACAACCGCCGGCTGGAATCGCAGATTCGTTTCACCTTTTAAAGTGCCTCTCGACATGACGGCCGCGTTACCGCTCGGTCGTCGGCGTCAATGTAGCCCCCATTTTGAAAGGCTGGAGAGGAACCGCTGGCGGCGCACACCCAAGAAACGGTATCCTCGGACTAGCGGACCGGCCCACGAACATCGATGAACGGCTCGAAAGACTGGTCGAGCGCCACGAGGCGCTCACCCTGAATGTGGAATTGCTGGAGAAGCAAGTGGAGACGACTGGCGGGCAGGTACGCGCGATAGCTACCGCGCAGCTTGAGACTGACGCTCACGTTCGGACCCTGGCTCGGCACATGGCTGAGGTAATGGACACGATCAACCGCCTTGGCCACGTGGCGGCGGATCATGATGAGCGGTTGGACCGCCTCGAAAACAACTGACCAGATTGTAGCCCGTCTCAGATCGCGCGCCGCCATCACTACCGGGCGCGCCGCTCTTCCCCCCAAATTGCGCTGTCCGGACCCGACAGCGCGTGGAACATCTGGCAGTAGCGGGCGGCCTCCGCGCGATGACCCTCCCGATCCAGCACCGCGGCACGCAGGGTGCGTGCGCCACGCCCCTACCGGGCCCGCTGCTCTTCCCCCCAAATCGCGCTGTCCGGCCCCGAAAGCGTGCGGAACATCTGGTAGTAGCGGGAGGCTTCAGCGCGATGACCCTCCCGATCCAGCACCGCGCCGCGCAAGAAAAACAAACGGGGAAAGTAGAGCGAGGAGAACATCGGCAGGCCCGAGGCTTGCGGCAGCGGGGTGAGCCGCAGCAATGGTTCGGCGCGCCGCCAATCGCCCGACTCTTCGTAAGCCCAGGCCAGCAGCACCGCTAAGCCGTCGTCCAACTCACCGGTAGGACGCTGGTAGAGATCCTGGAGCGCGTGTACGGCCGGCTGAAACTGTCTGCCAAACAGCAGCGCGTAGGCCCGCGCATAATCCTTCAGAGGAGATTGCGCGGGCGCCGGAAAGGCTTCCGGCTGCGCCAAAGACGCCACCAAAGCAACCAGCGGAGAAGTTGCGGGGACGGCCTCGGCCACCGCTTTGCGGGCGTGTTCCGCGGCTCCCGCACGGTCTCCCAAATTGAGCAGCCAGATGGCCGCCAGTGCATCGGCGCGGCAAGCGACTTCACGCCACGCTCCGGCCGCATCGGCCCGTGCAAGGCGGTCCAGACTGACGATGGCCTCGCGCCGCGCGCCGGTTTGCCACGACCACGCCGCCGCGCGATACGGGGCAAAGGGGTCGTGCGCCGCCTCCCGTCCGGCAATGTAACGGTTGAACAGCGCCGTGGCGCCAGGGACATCGCCCGTCATCAGACGCGCCTGCGCGGCCTTCAGTACTTCGCCGCCGTTCAAAAACCCCGGAGCCTTGGCGTACGCCGCCAGATAGAATTGCTCCGCTTCGCCGAAGTGGCCCAGGGCGAAGTGCGCGTCACCCAGAGAATCGAGGGGATTCGGCTCGTTCGGGCGCAACTGCTCATAACCGCGCAACACCCGTATGGCGGTGGGCAAGTCGCCGGAATAAGCCGCCGCGTAGCCCATCGCGTTCAGCGACTCCACGTCGTCGGGCCGTATGGAGAGGGCACGGCGGAATTCCACTATGGCGCCATCGTAATCGCGCATGCTCATTAGCGCTTCGGCCAGCGCGCGATGGCGATTGGGATCCGCCGGATCCAGGCGGGTGAGTTCGCGGCGCGCCTCCAGTTGGTCGTGAAAGTCGCCGCGCAATGCGGATCGATCTAGAGCCAGTTCCGCCCGGTCGAGTCCGGAGAACCGCTCCTGGTGGGCGCGAGCTTGCTCGACGATGCGATCCGCCTCCGCGCGGTTCCGCTGGGCAATCGCCGCGTCCAACCAGGACACGTAGGCGCGCCCGAAATCGGGGTCGGCTGCAACCGCCCTGGCGAAATCCTGGGAGGCCGCTGCGGGATCGGGCGATTCCAGGGCGGCCACGAAGTCGCGCAACGCCTGCGGGTTTCGCGTGCCGAACGGATGCGTCTCGCCCAACTGCCGGGCCAGCGCCTCGGCCACCGGGAAGATACCGTCGCTGGCGGGCCCGCTGGCCGAAACCACCCGCACCATCTTGTGCGTGACCAGATCTTCCTCGGTCGCGGTGGCACGCAGGGCGCCATTAACCACAGAGAAGTCGCCGTACACGATCTGGTTGGCGCCCGCCACCAGCGCCCCGGTGCTCTCGGCGGAGATTCCCGGCGCGCCTGGCCGCCTGCCGAGCGAAGCATCGAAGGAGTGCAGGGAGCGCCATTGGATCGCGTAGCGTTGCGGGGAACCTTGCAATTCGCCCGATAGAATCACGGCAAAACCGCGGCCCATCCAGTCGAGAGATGCGTCGGAGGAAAGGTTTTCAAAGCGCAGGACGGCGACTTGGGGTACGGTCCGTTGGCTATCGCGGCGGGTGCAGCCAGTCAGGCATGCCAGCAGGATGACGATGGCGGCCCGGTATCGCACTAAGTCTACCGAGCCGCGCAGCTTGCGTAGCTGAAAGCTGAAAGCTGAAAGCTGAAAGCTGACCTTCAGAGGACCCGCGGCTCCAGCTTGAGTAGCTCCTTGAACTCGGGTAAGTCGCGCAGGGCGGCGAATTCCGGATCCTGCAACAGCTTCTTGCGGTCGGTGAAGCCCTCTTCCAGGGCCTTCCGGATATACTGCAGCGCGCGATCCTGCTGGCCTTGCTTGGCGTAAATCTTGGCCAGGTAATAGTGGAACCTGGCGCGTTCCTCGACGGTCCGCTCCTGCAGCAGCACGCCGTAAGTGTTGCGATGCTCGAAGACCTCGGGGTCGAGTTGGAAAGCCGTGTTGTAAGCTTCCCAAGCTTCTTTATATTTTTTCTCGCCGAAATAGGCGGTGCCCAAGTTGCTGTAAATGGAAGCGGAGGCGGGCGCCAGCTTCAGCGCGCGCTTGTAGCAGCCGGTGGCTTTGCTATAGCGTTTTTCCGCGTAGTAGATGGTTCCCAGATTGTTAATGGCTTCTGGGTATTTCGCATCCAGACGGATAGCGCGCCGGTAGCGCTTCATGGCCGCATCCAACTGCATCATCTGGTGATAAGCGATGCCCAGCTTGTTCCAGACGATCGCGGAATCCTGCGGGGCCTGCTGGTAACTCTCGATGGCTTCGCGATACATCTTGCGGGCCATGAAGACGTCACCGCGGGCCTCTGGCGTGAGCGGGGGGGTGGCAGTGACGGCGGCGCCTGTTTTGGCAGCCGGCTGAGAGTCGAGAGCGGGTTTGGTATCCTGCGCAAAAGCTGTCCCGGAAGCTGTCACCCAAGCCAGGCACGCGCCGAAAAGAACGACGAGTTTGCGAGCGGAAAGCATGCGGCCTCCCTTTGGCTCTATTTAAACACACCCAGCAGGCGCCGGAAAAGGCTTTTCTTTTCCTTGGGCTTTTCGGCCTTCTGGGCGGTCTCGACCGGAGGGGGTTGGACGGGCGGCGGCCGGCGCGCTGCGCGGCCCTGTGGCGGTGTGTCCACGTGGGGAGCCGGCAGGGCGCCCTCTGGGCCCGTAGGCGGATTGCCGGGCATTTCCCAGCCGGCCACGTGGGTCACGCTCTGCCCTCTGCCGTGCAGCGGGCACGACGTTACCGGCTGCGTCCCCGAGATGTAAACTTCGGTGATCGTAGTGGGACAGTAAGGCGTGGCCTGCATTCCCGACTCGGGATCGATCTGCGCGGAGACGATGCCGTCGGGAGCCTCGAAGTGTCTGGCGTTGCGATACGCGCGATACTGCAGGGCGCGCTTCATGAACTCCGTCCAGATGGGCAGCGCCGAGTGGGCGCCTTCCAGGTCCAACTCGCGGTTATCGTCGAAGCCCACCCAGACGATGCACAACAGGTCGGAGGTGTAGCCGGCAAACCAGCCATCGTGGGAGGTCCCGGTTTTGCCTGCGGCCGGGACCCCGAAGCCGCGCGCCCGCACGCCGGCCGCGGTGCCGCTGCGCATCACCTCTTCCATCAGATTGGTCATCAGGTAGGCCACCCGCGGATCCAGCACCGTACGCTCTTCCCTCTTGTTGTTGTAAATGTCCTTGCCGTCCTGCGAGCGCACCATGGAGACGAAATTGGGCTTCACGTACACGCCCTGATTCGCGAAAATGGTGTAGGCTCCAGCCATCTCCATGGGGGTCACTTCGTAGGCTCCCAGCGCCACCGCTGGCGTGGGCTGAATGTTGTAATTCAAACCGGCCTTTTTGGCGAAGTCGACGACCGCATCGAAGCCCACCATTTCGGCCACCTTGACCGTGGCCACGTTCAGGGACTTGGCCAGCGCCTGGCGTAGAGTAACCGTGCCGTGAAACTCGTGTTTGAAATTGCTGGGTTCGTAGGGCTTGTTGTCGTACCAGAAAGTGGTCGGCTCATCCAGCACCGTGGTGCCGGCGGTGAGGATGCGGGGTCCACCCTCAATTGCCGTGTTCAAAGCGGCGGTGTAAACAAAGGGCTTGAAGATGGAGCCTGGCTGGCGCTTGGCCAGGATGTGGTTGAGCTGGCTGACACCGTAGTTGCGCCCGCCGGACAACGCTTTAATCTCGCCGGTATGCGGGTCGAGCGCGATCAGCGCGCACTGCGCTTCGGGAATCGGTTGGCCCTTGAAGCGCTTCTGCTTGCGGATCAGATCGTCCACGCTTTGCATGCCTTCCCGGATGGCCTCGGAGGCGGCCCGCTGCAAATCCAGGTCGAGCGTGGTGTAGACCCGGAACGAATTGGCCTGGAAATCGATATCCTGAAACTGGCTCTGCAAAAACTCGTTCACTTCATCGACGAAATAGGGGGCATCCAGCGACTGGATGGCGCCTTTGGCCAGGTTCAAGGGCGATTCCACGGCCAGCGCATAATCGCGGTCGCCGATGTCGTCGTTCTGGCGCATGAGGGAGAGCACCACGTTGCGCCGTTCGCGCACGCGATCCGGATTGCGGTACGGATTGTAATAGCCCGGACGCTGGATGATGCCGGCCAGCGTGGCGGCCTCCGGCAGCTTGAGTTGCCGGATGTCCTTGCCGAAATACGCTTCGGCCGCTTCGCCAAAGCCGTTAATGCTGAAGCTGCCCCGGCGGCCGAGATAAATCTGGTTGGCGTAGTCTTCAAAGATCTGCTGCTTGGAAAGGGTCTGCTCCAGGCGCAACGTAATGAGGAGTTCCGCCATCTTGCGCGTCCAGCGCTTCTCGGGCTCCAGCCAAAGGTTGCGCGCCAGTTGCTGGCTCAGCGTGGAAGCGCCTTGCTCCTTGCGCCCTTCCTTCAGGTCCACGTAAGCCGCTTTCGCGATGCGTAGAGGGTCGAAGCCCTGGTGCTGGAAAAAACGCTTGTCTTCGGCCGAGGTGACGGCGTCAATCAGCACTTTCGGGATATCGGCAAACTTTACCAGGCGGCGCTTCTCGCGGTTGCGATCGAAGAGATTGGTGATGAGCTGCGGCTCGATCTCGTATTGGCCGCGGGCGGTGTTGTCGCGCAGCGAGACGATCTGCGAGATGCGGCCGTTGGCGAACTTGATGAGGCCGGCCTCCTCGTCGAAGTACGAATCCCGGCCGGGAAAGATCTCGATGCCCCCATCCGGCCGGATTTGGAACGAGCCGATGGCGTTGCCGCGCGATTCGGTGTAGCCGCAGCGGCGCAATTCGGCGGCGATCTCCTCGGCCGTGATGGGGTCGCCGACCGCTATCAGGCGCGGCGCCGCAAAGATCTTGGAGGTATTGGCGAACGGGCCGGCGCTCAGCTTCTGGTCGATCAGGCGGGAGTATTTCGTATAGTAGTGCGTGAGGACGCCGGCCAGCAGAAGGAAAGCCAGGGTGAACGAAATCGCCAGGGCCTTGCCTGCGGGATGCAGAAAGAACCGGACCAGGTAGGCCTTCTTGGGCACCCGGACTCTGACTTTCCTCTTCGGGTCAGATTTCTTCTCTGGCACTAACAACAATTCTCTCATATGTACAACGCTCCCTGACGGTCGCGGCTCGGTAACAATCGCGTTGATCTCACAAGAGTTACTGAGCCGCGACCGTCAGGGAGCGGCCGCCTACCGGCTGCCGGCGCCTGGATAAAAGTGCAGATCGACCGTGTAAAGCGGCAGATCCACGCGCACCACGTACCGCACTTCAATGCGCACACTTTCCGCTGTGCGTTGGATCTGCACGTTATCGGCCACTACCGGGAGCTCCAGATCGGCGGCCTTTGCCAAGACCCAGGAGCGCAGAACATCGTCGGAACTCGTGGGCGCCGCGGCACGATGTGTCACGTCTTCCACGAACTGTTGCAGCTCTTGATTGTGAAAGTAAATAGGGATCAGCCGGACGCCTAGAAATACCAGAATCGCCAGCACGGCCACCCCGGCTGCCTGGCGCAAACGGGTTGCGATCACGGCCGCTCGTCCGCATCCCGCGCGGATGCGCACAACTCGTCCCAAATCTCGCCGTTTGGATTCCACTCGGGATTCTCCAGGCCGGAGATCTGCAGCTCGGCAAGCTTCAACGTGCCATGGCCGTAGGGGCAAATGTACTCGATGCGCGGCCTGCCGAGAAGCAACACGCCGCCCCACGATCCGGTTTCGACCGGCATGCGCAAACGCCGCAGGCAGACCCGGCAGCGATAACGCTGGTCCCGGATACAGAGGTACAGCAGACCGCTGCCCAACAGGAACCAGAGGCCCATCAGCAGCATATACAGCAAGATACGGGGCGGGACGAGGTGGCGGTGGTTGTCGCCCGGGAAGAAAGGGTTCAGTAAGCGCAACAATCCATACATGAAAGCTGCGCACAAACCGATTTTTCCCGCAAAATAACCCCAGTACCGCATATATGCTTAGATGCCAGCGCGGAGTGCTAAGTTTCCGGCGCGCGACCGGTCAGCTCCGCAACAGGTTACGCACCAGGAAGAAGACATTGGCCGGCCGCTCCGCAAGCCGCCGCATGAAATAGGGATACCACGCCTGCCCGTATGGGACATACAGCCGCAGCCGGTATCCTTCGTTAACCAGCCGCTTCTGGATATCGCGGCGAATGCCGTAGAGCATCTGGAATTCGAAGGAATCGCGCGAGATCTTGCGCGACTCCACGAAACGCTTGGTCTGTTCGACGATCTTCTCGTCATGCGTGGCTATAGCCGGATATACGCCTGTTTCGAGCAGAAGGTTCATCAGTTCGACGAAATTGCGGTCCACCTCCGCCTTGCTCTTGAAAGCCACCGAGGGCGGCTCCAGATAAGCGCCTTTGCACAGACGCACGCGAATACCGCGCGCGCACAGCATTTCTACATCCTTGCGGCTGCGATACAGGTAAGCCTGGATCACCGTGCCGGTCGTTTTGTAACGGTCGTGCAAATTGGTGACGAGGTCGAGCGTGCGGTCGGTGTATTCGCTCGATTCCATGTCCACGCGCACGAAGTTGCCCAGCGCGGCGGCTTGGCGAACCAACGCCTCGACGTTGGCGGTGCACTCGGCCAGCGAAAGGTCCATGCCGAACTGCGTCAGCTTCAGCGAGACGTTGCCGTTGATTCTGAGCTTGGCGATTTCGGTGAGCGCCCGCAAGTAGGCGTCCCGGGAGGCAGCCGCTTCTTCCAGCGATGTAACGTTCTCGCCCAGATGATCGAGGGTGACGGCAATGCCTTCGGCATTAATCCGCTGGCAGGTGGCCAGGGCGTCGGGCAGATTGTCTCCCGCCACGAAGCGGGCCGCCAAGCGTCTGGCCCAACGGGAGGTTTCCATCCATTTCCGCAAATGCTTCTGGCGCGAGAGGAACAGGAAGAACGTGCGCATGTGGTTCCTTTTCAGTTCACCATAACAAGTGCCCATCTCAGTGGGGCAGACCCTCGGCCTGCGGCGGCCTCTCAGGCCGCCCGGACGGGCTTTCAATAACTTACGGTGGGTTTTCGACCGTGCGCGGGTCCTCCAGGACCCGCCCCGCGCAAGGTCATCCCGCCGCCTGAACTTCCCTCAGCCGACGCTCCAGAAACCGGCGCTCGCTGTCATTGGTCACCAACTCGAGCGCGCGCCGGTAGCTCTTCGCCGCTTCCGCCGCGGACCTCAGGCGGCGCAACAGATCGGCGCGCGCGGCATGCAGCAGGTGATAGTTGTCGAGATCGCCTGCTGCGGCGAGCCTGTCGACGATCTCAAGCGCCGCCTCGGGACCGCTCGCCATGGCCACTGCCACCGCGCGGTTCAACGACACGATCGGAGACGGTTGCAGGCGTTCGAGAAGATCGTACAGGCGCACGATCTGAGGCCAGTCCGTATCTTCGGCGCGCCCTGCCCGGCAATGTACCGCCGAAATCGCCGCTTGCAGCGCGAACGGTCCGGGCCCGCCACCGAGAGCCTCATCCACCAACGGCAAAGCCTCGGCGATCTGCCGCCGATCCCAGCGGCCCCGGTCCTGTTGCTCCAGAACCACAAGATCCCCGGCCGCATCCAGACGCGCGTCCCGCCGCGCGTCGTGAAGCAGCATGAGAGCGACCAGCGCAGTGGCTTCCGCCGGAGGCTGCGGCGCCATCAACGTCCTCACCAGGCGCCCCAACCGGATGGCTTCGGCGCACAGATCGGTCCGCACCAGCGGCCCTCCTCGCGTGGCCGCATAGCCTTCGTTGAAGACCAGATAGATCGCCGTCAGCACGGCGTCCAGCCGATCGGCCATGTCGTTCGTCTGCGGCACGGTATAAGGAATACCGGCATCCCGAATCTTCCGTTTCGCCCGGACCAGCCTCTGCGCCATGGTCGTGGCAGACACTAGAAACGCCCGCGCGATCTCGTCCGTCTCCAGGCCGCACAGCGTGCGCAGGGTCAACGCCACCTGCGCCTCCAGTGCCAGCGCCGGGTGGCAGCAGGTGAAGATCAGGCGAAGCCGATCGTCGGGGATTTCGCCGTTGTCGTAATCTGGCTCTTCGATGGCGGGCGCCCAGCCATCGGCGGCGTACGATTCCAGCTTCTCCTTCAACCGCGCCTGGCCCCGTATGCGGTCGATGGCCTTGTGCCGGGCCGTCTGTATGATCCACGCGCGCGGGAACTCAGGCACGCCGGACTCCCGCCATTGGTCCACGGCGGCGGTAAAGGCTTCCTGCGCGGACTCTTCGGCCAGGTCGAAGTCGCGCGTGATCCCAATTAGGGTAGCCACGATCCGGCCCCAATCGGAGCGATAGACCTCTTCGACGGCCCTCGCTGCGTCCGCGGGCATAATCGATTATATTTAATTTTTCGCCTGGGATGTCGATACGGGCACTCGCCGGTCGACTTACCGATGGAGCCACGCAAAATGAAATACATGTTGCTGATTTACACTGACGAACAGGCCTGGACCGATGCCGAGCGGCAGCACTGTTTCGCGGAGTCGACCGAGCTCGCGCACCAGCTCAAGGCGAACGGACAGTATCTGGCCACGGCCCCGCTGCAGCCTGTGTCGACGGCCACCAGCGTCCAGGTGCGCGACGGCAAACGGTTGGTCACCGACGGTCCGTTCGCGGAGACCCGCGAACAACTCGGCGGCTACTTCCTGATCGATGCGAAGGATCTCGACGAGGCCATCGGCATAGCGGCAAGCATCCCAGGGGCGCGCAAGGGCACCGTCGAAATCCGGCCGGTGATTGAGATTCCGGGATTGCCTGCGGATTAGCGCCGGCGATCCCATCACAACGCAAGGAGAAACATCGTGTCAACCGCAACACTGAAAGGCCAGTCTTCGATTCTGAAGGTGCCAGGCGCGCGGCTCTACTACGAAGTTCAGGGGTCGGGCCCGGTGCTGCTGATGATCCCCGGTGGCCCCACCGACGCCGGGATCTTCGCCGGTCTCGCCGGGTTCCTGGCGGACCGGTACACCGTGGTGCCCTATGACCCGCGTGGTAACTCTCGCAGCGTCCTCGACGGCCCGCCGGAGGACCAGCGGATGGACCTCCACGGCGACGACGCCGCCCAACTGCCGACGTCGCTCAGTGGCGAGCCGGCGTACGTGCTGGGCAGCAGCGGCGGCGCGTAGATCGGGCTCAACCTGGCCGCCCTCCCTGACGGTCGCGGCTCCGCAACTTTTTGCCGCGTTACTGAGCCGCGACCGTCAGGGAGCGGTTTAAGTGAACAATATTGCCTTAAGCCCATCTTAAGCGAAGGAGAATCCGCAATGACAAAGATCGCGATTGAACAACACGGCGGCCAGTCGCCACGGAAGAGACCGGTCGTGAACTACGTACTGTGGACCGTTCAGGGGCTGCTCGCGCTCCTCTTTCTGTTCGCCGGTGGAATGAAGCTGGCCCTGCCAATCGAGGTACTGACAAAGCAGATGCCCCTGCCGGGCCTGTTCCTGCGGTTCATCGGCATGGCCGAGGTGCTCGGCGCGATCGGCCTGATCCTCCCTGGGCTCCTGCGCATTCGGCAGGGTCTGACACCGCTGGCCGCCGCCGGGCTGGTGATCGTCATGATCGGTGCGACGGTGCTCACTTTGGCGACCGGCGGCGTCAGCGCCGCGAAAAAACTTCATTCGTCGCGTCGATCTGGCGGATCTTCGTTCGACTTAATAGCAGAGGCAGCTTGATTTCAACACGTATTGGAGGAACCCATGCCTAACACGCTTAACATAATTGCTATCGGAGCCGGCATTTTGATTGCGGCGCTTCTCGGCCTTGCCGCAACCAAGCCAGACACGTTCCGTGTCCAGCGCACGAAGAGCATCCAAGCACCACCGGAAAAGCTCTTCGCGCTCGTCAATGACTTTCGGAGGTGGGGCTCCTGGTCACCCTATGAGAAGCTCGACCCCGCGATGAAGAGGACCCACAGCGGCGCGGCAAACGGCAAGGGCGCCGTGTATGAATGGGCAGGTAACGGCAAAGCCGGCCAGGGACGCATGGAGATCGTGGATACATCTCCACCTTCCAAGGTCACGATCAAACTGGATTTCTTTAAGCCTTTCGAGGGCCACAACATCGCTGAGTTCACGCTGGACGCCAAAGGCGGCTCGACGAACGTCACGTGGGCCGTGCACGGTCCCCGGCCCTACTTTGCCAAGGTAATGACAATCTTCGTCAACATGGACAGCCTGCTCGGCAAGGAATTCGAGGCGGGTCTTGCCAACATGAAATCCATCGCCGAAGAGCAGACCGAGGCGTGGCAGCCGGGCAGTCAAATTGTTTCCAACCAAAGGAGAACACTATGCAATTGAATTCTTATCTCACATTCAACGGCCAGTGCGAGGCCGCATTTAAGTTCTATGAGCAGGCTCTTGGCGGCAAGATCGAAGCCATGATCGCCCACGCCGGTACGCCGGCGGGGCAATATGTGCCACCTGAATTTCGCGACAAGATCATTCATGCCCGCCTCAACGTGGGTAACGGCATATTGATGGGTTGCGACGCTCCGGCTGACGGGCATGAAACGCCAAAAGGCTTTCCGTGCAGATCGCCGTCAAGGACCCGCTGGATGCGGAACGCATATTCCAGGCATTGGCAGAGCGCGGGACGGTACGGATGCCGATCCAGAAAACCTTCTGGGCCGCCCGTTTTGGTATGCTGGTTGATCGATTCGGCTTACCGTGGATGGTTAACTGCGAGTAAACTCAGGAGAACGGCATGAGCACAGTACGAGTTCTGGTGGGCACACGCAAGGGCGCGTTTGTCCTGACAGCGGACGGGAAGCGCGAACAGTGGGATGTGAGCGGCCCCCACTTCGGGGGCTGGGAAATCTACCATGTGAAGGGTTCGCCCGTCGACCCGAATCGGCTCTACGCATCGCAATCCACCGGCTGGTTCGGCCAGTTGATCCAGCGCTCCAACGACGGCGGCAAGACCTGGGAGCCCGTGGGTAACAAGTTCGTGTACGACGGCGTCCCCGGCACTCACCAGTGGTACGACGGCACGCCCCACCCCTGGGAGTTCAAGCGCGTCTGGCATCTCGAACCATCGCTGACCGATCCCGATACCGTCTACGCCGGAGTGGAAGACGCCGCTCTGTTCCGCTCGACCGACGGCGGACAGACGTGGCAGGAACTCCCCGGATTGCGCGGCCACGGCTCGGGGTCCCGCTGGCAGCCCGGCGCCGGTGGCATGTGCCTGCACACCATCATCCTCGACCCGGCCGATCCCCAACGGATCTACATCGCCATCTCGGCTGCAGGCGCCTTCCGCACCGGCGACGCCGGCCAGACGTGGCAGCCGATCAACCGTGGACTGCACTCCCAAACCATCCCCGAGCCGACGGCCGAGGTCGGCCACTGCGTTCATCACGTCGCCATGCACCCGTCGCGTCCGCACGTGCTGTTCATGCAGAAGCATTGGGACGTCATGCGCAGCGACGACGCCGGCGACTCGTGGCAGGAGGTCAGCGGCAATCTGCCGGTCGACTTCGGGTTTGCGATCGACGTTCACGCGCACGAGCCCGATACCATCTACGTCGTTCCCATCAAGAGCGACTCGGAGCACTATCCGCCCGAGGGCAAGCTGCGCGTGTACCGCAGCCGCGCGGGCGGTAACGAGTGGGAGGCGCTCACCCAAGGTCTGCCGCAAAGCGACTGCTACGTGAACGTGTTGCGCGACGCCATGGCCGTCGACTCGCTCGACGCGTGCGGCGTGTATTTCGGCACCACCGGCGGCCAGGTCTACGCGTCGGCCGATGCCGGGGACCACTGGGCCCCCATCGTCCGCGATCTTCCACCCGTGCTCTCGGTCGAGGTCCAGACGCTGCCATGATCCGGGTCGTGCTCCCGGCGCATCTGCGCATCCTGGCGCGCGTCGCGGGCGAAGTGCAGCTCGACGTTGCGGGCCAGGTCACGCAGCGCGCGGTCCTCGACGCGCTCGAGGCCAGTTACCCGGCCCTGCGCGGGACCATCCGCGATCACGTCACCGAACAGCGCCGGCCGTTCGTGAGGTTCTTCGCCTGCGAGGAGGATCTGTCCCATGAGCCGCCCGACGCCCCGCTGCCCGCCGCAGTCGCATCGGGCGCGGAGCCCTTTCTCATCGTAGGGGCCATTGCCGGCGGCTAAACACGGTGACGTTATTGCTTTGCGCCACAGCACCCCGGCTCGGTAAGCGTTGCGAAATAAAGGCGACCGTTGCCGAGCCGCGAGCGTAAGCGAGCGG
>OBLW0100001856.1_pt1 | contig 17663 bp, 19 predicted proteins | sample 1520161 | NCBI WGS metagenome assembly OBLW01 (sample SAMEA3539309, study PRJEB22396) | soil metagenome | biome: tundra; feature: field; material: soil | place: USA | collected 2010-05 | depth 0.15 m | reverse complement strand
CACCCCGCTCGGGGGTGTTGTTTGAATCCGAATCCGTTTCCACTGGTCGCCCGATGACTAAATGCCCAATTCGTCAAGCGTCTTCGTGTCTTCATCCGTGAAGGCCTGCTCCTGAATTTCCTTTTGCAGCGCTTCCGCGTTTCGTACTTCCAGGAAAGTCAGATTTCCGAGCACTGCCACTTCACCCCGTATCTGCGCCGACTCACGCAGAATCTGCGGGATCAGCAGGCGCCCCTGCCCGTCCATCTCCACCACCTGCCCGTAATAATTTGCCCGCGTCAAAAACTTCTTCTTGGTTGGGTTGTAGGTCGAGAGCCCCGCCAGTTTCTGCTCGATCCGCTCCCATTCCTCGAAGGGATACACTTGAGCAATATTTCCGTCGAGACTCGTGATGTAGAATTTCTGCGCATATTTCTCGTCGATCACGCGCTTGTGTTCCGCCGGGACTTTTAACCGTCCCTTTTCGTCGACGCGCGCTGGATGATTTCCGCGAAACATGTGTCCTGCTTGCTGCTCTTGATGAAAACGACGGGGTCCGTTTATTTTTTGCCGTTATTACTGCCAACAGCACGAGGGGGATAAAAGCGGTCTCACATGCAGTGGATTCGGGTTCGTTGGGCTCGTTTTTGTCGGTGTCAGTCTCGTAAACCACTGGCGCCTCGAAAGTTACAGTTTTTGCCCGCGTCCTCTATCGTTTACTCCACTTTCAACCACTTTTGTCCACAATACGCCTAAATCGTTTGTTGTCAACAAGAAAGTTTCAGTTTGAGACGCCGTTTTGGAGGCGTTTGCCGCGACCACTGGATGTAGGGGTTAACAAGCCTGATGACTACTAGGGGTTGGGTTTAGGCTCTAGGTACGTTCGCTATTCTTTCGCTGCGATTTTTCTTGCAATTTTGGGGATAGCGCAAAATGACACCGTGTTTTGAGAGGCGCGGTCGTCGCCTGTTGACTCACTTGTGTTCAATCAAGCCTTCGATTTGCGTTGCGACCTGCAAAGACACCGACTCGATAAGGTAGCATTTCAGATCGTCGCGCCTCATGATCACGAACTCCTTCTTGTCGGATTTTGGCAAATCCGCAACTGCCAATATTCGATCACTGATCAGTTGACCCCCTTTGCTCCGATTTTGCTCTCTGCGCGTGACGGTTCGTGTGACTTTAACCCACTCTTCAACTTGCTGCTGCGCGGCCAGAAGTGAATCGAATTCTGTGTAGGAAAGTTGCCCTTTAGTCCCGTCAGGCGCTTCGTAGATTCTAAAGGCCGTGATATGGCCGCTCTTGGTCTGGCGATGGCCAATGGTGACAAGGTCGAGATCCACATCTTGAGCAGTTGCGAACCACGCGCAGAACAGGCTCATTAACCAGAAGAAGATGACTAAGTGTCGGAGTTTTGACATGGCTGTTTGTACTCCCATTTCGAAACTGAGGTTCTTGGGTTATTGCAGACCCGTTTGCATAGCACTGAAATAACGTTGCTCTCCGATTCAAGCAGGAGCATATCGCTTAATTGAGAGGCGTCGCGCCTGCTCTCGTGTTTTCGCTACGTCGTAAGCGAGTTGCATCCGAAGCAGGTGATCCATATCCGGACCGAACGCCTTCTCCAGGCGCAGAGCCATTTCCGGAGTAAGAGCGGCTTTGCCATGCAAGAGATCCGAGAGCGTGGCGCGCCTCACTTGCAAAATCTTCGCCGCCTTAGACACACTAAGGCCGAGCGCTTCGATGACTTCCGTTCTGATCAGATCGCCCGGATGCGGCGGCTTCTTCATGACAAACACCCAAACTGTCACTACCTTAGCATGTACGGTCACACCGTACATATCAAGGGTAGATCACCCTAGGCTAGCACACTCCGGCGCGCTGCCTCACATCCTCGGAGATATTAGCCCCCGTAACCGCTCCTGGTCGAGTCTGCAGTCCCAGCGTCGCCGCACCAAGCCTGTGACTCCTTTACTCCGATTCGCTGCAGTACACTTAGGCGACTTTATCCCAACCCAATCGAGGCCCCATGAAACTCAATACGACCCGCATCTGGCTCGGCGGCATCGCCGGTGGAGTGTTGTGGAACATCTGGAGCACCCTGATCGGAATTCGCCAGGCCCCCTTCTACGACGCCATGCAAAAGGCAGGAATATTTCTAAAAGCCCCGCGCTATCCCTTCTTCATCGCCCAGTGGATCATCATGGTCTTCGTCTTATCGATCCTGATCGCGTATCTCTACGCCTGGACCCGCGCCACCTCCGGCCCCGGCCTTAAAACCGCTCTGAAAGTAGGAATGATCGCCGGATTCTTCGCCGGATTCCCCGGCAACTTCGCCCAAGCCGCCTGGTCCCCCGCCCCCCGAATGCTACCCCTCGGCTGGATGCTAGATCTTTGGGGAGGCGCAATACTGGCCGCTGTAGCAGCCGGCTTCCTCTACAAAGACTAAAGAGACGAACGGCTGATGATAAGTATGGAACGAGCGCCCCGCTTTTTGCGTATCTACCACTAGGACGCGCCATGAAAACTCTGAAAGTCTCTTTGATCGCCTCTTTGATCGGAACCGCCGTCGGCTTGGGCTCATGGATTTTCGGCCTCGGACGACTCATCTGGCCCGCTCATCCTCAAATGGCTAGCTTTCTCCTGACTCTGGTCACAACCATCGTGATTCAAGTCTCGTGGCCTAAGTTAGTCGAAACGCCTCCGCAATCACTGCCAAAATAAGGATTCGCAATAAAACCACATCCTCTGGCCAGAAAACCGCACCGCCAGCCTTTGATTGCATATTGCATAACGACGCGGCTCCAAGAATAAAGGGCTATTCTTGTTTTTTGGGGGACGGTTGGCCTAGCAGAGCCGCAAGAAAAAATTTGGTCGGTATAGCGGAATCAGCGACTTACGAAATTAGACTAGGCTTTTCAATGACTTACGAAAAAACGCGCTAATTGTCTTCAAGTTGTTGAGGGCGCATAACTTAGGTTGATTTTGTGAGTGTAATGGACCATTCGAGTGTATCCGGATGGTACACTCCCGACTCGTCCATCCATTCTCGTCCTCGAACTTTCTTCTTGGCCTCTTAATTCTATTTTATCAGTTTAGGCAGGGGTGACTGGACATTCACAGCTGATTTATTTGTCCAATGTCGTCATTGACTTAGGTCGAAGTTGACCGGTTCGGGGGGTTGACATCTCTAACGGCTCATTCAAGAGCATAGCTCGGCGTCGAGCGGTGGAGGCGGGTCAAGGGCGAGGTTGTTTGGCGTTCACAAATGCCTTCAGCCGTGTTGCTCCTTAGACGGCTCAACAAACACCGCCGTCCCATAAGCCAGCACTTCCGTGACGCCTTGCATCACTTCGGTCGCGTCGTATCGGGCGCCCACAACCGCATTGCCGCCCATGGCGGCGGCGTGCTGCAGCATCAGGTCAAAGGCCTCGGCCCGCGTTCGCTCGCACAAATTGGTCAGCAACGTTATGTTGCCTCCCACAAGCGTCTGCAGTCCGGCGCCAATCGTTCCAAAGATCGATCGGGATCGCACCGTAATCCCGCGCACCACGCCCAAAGTTCGAACGACACGAAAGCCATCGAGTTCGAACTGCGTCGTGACCATGTTATGCGCAACCATACTAAGCGCTCCCGTTCGCCCTGCATTCACAGCGTAGCTGCCCATTGCTTCCTCCAGAGAGACTATCTCGTGACAGCCTCATTCTAATTCAGCATCGATTACAAATTCGTCACTACCAGCATCCCAACTGACGCGCAACACATTCGGCTTACAACAAACCTGGCAGTCCTCAACGTAGCGCTGGCGACTGCCTGCGGATTCATCAACCGTAGTCTCGTTCCACTCGCCACACCCGCCGCAAACGTATCCGCTAACCATGGGATCATTTTAGAACTGCCGAAGGACACTTCGCGGTGGTGTCTCTCTTGCTTTTGCTCTACCTGAAAGCTGACGGCTAAGCGCTGACAGCTAAGCGCTAAGAGCTGACAGCTGTTTCACCTATAATTGTCCTCTTTCAGGAGACTCCATGCTCTCGCGCCGCCGCTTTCTGCAAACCAGCTCCCTAACCGCGGGCATAAGCCTGGCTCTACCTGGCGCGGCCGCGACAAACGACAAATCTCTACCGCCCGGGATAGCCGCCCTAGTCTCCCGTCGCGCCGAAGCCAAGGCCATCACAGTCGAAGAGCGTATCACCCGCCAGGAGAAAGCGCGCCAGCTAATGCGCGACAACAATCTCTCCGCAATATTGCTGACCCAAGGCACATCGCTCCGCTACTTCACCGGAATCCGCTCGGAAGGCGGCGAACGCCTCTTCGCCATGCTTCTCCCCGCCAAAGGAGAGGCCTTCTACGTAGCGCCCGCGTTCGAAGAAGATCGCGCCCGCGAACAAATCGCAAGCGCGCCCAACGGCGCCACCCCCGACCTGCGCGTCTGGCAAGAAGACGAAAGCCCCTACCAGCGCGTGGCCGAAGGCCTCTCTGATCGCGGACTATCGAGCGCCACCATCGGTCTCGAAGAAACTACAAAGTTTCTCTTCACCGACAACCTGCGACAAGCCGCGCCCGGCGCCACATTCACCAGCGCCACTCCAGTCACAGCCGGATGCCGCATGATCAAGAGCCCGCACGAAATCGAACTCATGCGCCTGGCGGCAAAAGTAACGCTAGCCGCCTACGAAGCAACCTATCGTTCAATGAAAGTAGGTATGACGCAACACGATGTCGCAGACATGATCGAAGCCGCTCATCGCAAACTAGGCTTCGAAGGCGAAGCCGACGTACAAGTCGGAGAGTACTCTTCTTTCCCTCACGGCTCCATCAAGCCGCAACAGATTCGCGAAGGCACAATCGTCATGATCGATGGAGGTTGCACCGTCGAAGGCTATCAGTCCGACATCACGCGCACCTTCGTCCTAGGCAAAGCCACCGGCAAGATGAAGCAAGTCTTCGACATCGTGTACCGCGCTCAATCTGCCGCACTAGCCGCCGCGAAGCCTGGAGTAGAAGCCGGCTCCGTAGACGCCGCCGCGCGCCAGGTCATCGTCGATGCAGGCTACGGCCCCGGCTACAAATACTTCACCCACCGCGTAGGCCACGGCATGGGCATGGATGGCCACGAGTGGCCATATCTAGTCCGAGGCAATAAGACGCTGCTTCAACCAGAAATGACCTTCAGCGATGAGCCCGGTATTTATATCAAAGGAGAATTCGGCATCCGCCTGGAAGACGATATGCACATCACACAAACCGGAGCAGAGTTATTCACGCCCCAAACCAAATTACTAGAAGACCCATTTAGGATCTAGCGGAACAATGGAGCGCCGGGCGGCCTCGCCCGGCCACGAATATGCGGCGTACAAGGTAGCCAATGATCGAGTCATAGTATCCAGCGCGTAAAAATATCAGAAGTTCTAAGCAACACAATTACCAAATTACCGATTACAAAATTACAAATTCACGCAATGATCCACTTCCGCATCCGCCGTAACAGCGATGCCGGAACCTCCGCCTCCATCACAACCGAGCCGTCCTGATATTGCCGCGAATAGATGCGCCCGCCAGCCTGCAAAAGCGCCAGCGTCTTGCCCTCTTCTTGCGGGATCTGCAGCCGCACTCGCTCCGGCCGATCACCGTCGAGCAGCGCATCGATGCGATCAAGCAGCGTGCCGAGCCCGATCCCTTTCGCCGCTGAGACATGAATCGTCTGCTCGCTATCAGCAACATCGCTATCGCGCAATGACTCGCGCTGCTTCGGCAGCAACAAGTCGATCTTGTTCATCACGCGCAGCCGCGGCTTTTTGTCGGCCTCGAGTTCCTTCAGCACACTTTCGACCTGCGCATCTTGCTCCGCCGATACCGGACTACTCGCATCCGACACCTGCATAATGAGCGTAGCGCGCTGCACTTCTTCAAGCGTGGCGCGGAAAGCCGATACCAGCGTATGCGGAAGATGGCGGATAAATCCGACCGTGTCAGAGAAGAGAATTTTCCTCTTCGAAGGCAGGTCAGCGCCGCGAATCGTAGGATCGAGCGTAGCGAACATGCGCGACGAAGCCAGCACATTCGATTTGGTCAGCACATTGAAGAGCGTAGACTTCCCCGCATTCGTGTATCCAACCAGCGCCACTAGCGGTATCGGAACAGATTCCCGTCGTTGCCGTTGCTGCGCCCGAATTCGCCGCACGTTTTCAATCTGCTGCTTTACGTGCCGCACACGCCGGTAGATCTTTCGCCGGTCGGTCTCTAACTGCGTTTCTCCAGGACCACGTGTGCCGATGCCGCCGCCAAGCTGCGACATCTCCACGCCGCGCCCAGCAAGCCGCGGAAGCATGTATTCGAGTTGCGCCAGTTCCACCTGTAACTGACCTTCACGCGTACGTGCGTGGCGCGCAAAGATATCAAGAATGAGCTGCGTCCGATCAATCACTCGCGTGTGGACAACGCTCTCAATATTGCGCTGCTGCGAAGGCGAAAGGTCGTGATCAAAGAGAATGACATCGGCAGAGACCGAAGCCGAAGCTCCGGCAATCTCTTCCAGCTTGCCCTTGCCGATTAGCGTCGCCGGGTCGGGACGATCTTTGCGCTGCGTGAATTCTCCGGCAATCTCGGCACCGGCGCTCGTGGCGAGCGTCCGCAGTTCGTCCAGCGATTCTTCGGAACTGAAATCATGCGAATCTGAACGCGAAGTTGTAGATGATGACGAAGACGAGGCCGCGACGCTGGTGGCGTGATCTCGTGCCGCCTGCGCTCCCGGCGTAAGCGTTCCGGCAGGTTTGTTGCCCGAGCGCCCCCGCGTGCGAAACTCGACCCCTACAAGGAATGCACGCTCCTGCCGCTCCGATGGGTTCAGAACCGCTTTGGGCTCATTTCGCGAACTGCGACGGCCGCTCACTTTGGACTCATCCCCGCGCAAGCATGCTCATCTATCCCTCTGTACCCGAAGCCGAACTCGCGCTCGCCGCTTCGTTGATTACAGCCGTCGGCTTCACGTCCCCGTGAACGTGGGCACTGCGGGAGATGACGACGGTAGAGATGGCATGTTTAAAGATAAGCTGCTCCTGATTGCTGGTCTCGAGCACCACCGAATACTTGTCGAACGATCGGATACGCCCCGTCAACTTCACGCCGCTTACCAGGTAGATCGTGATGTTGTGCCGTTCCTTTCGTGCCGTGTTGAGGAAAGAATCTTGAATATTCTGCTGCGCCGGCTTCGCTTCCATTTGCCGATCTCCTTCGTGCGGGTTCGATGCTGCGCCTGGCTAGGGAGCCGATGCGCCGCAGCTCTCTGCCTGTCGGCTCCTACAATACGGCCTTGGGCCGCGCTTTTCAACTTCCAGCGCAACAATATTCTTGGGAGTGCTCCGAAAAACACAGAGTCGGCCTGAACAGCGGCCCGGATTCAAAAATTGCCTGCCTATCATTTATTTTTCCCGGCATCTACAATCGTCATTTCCAACCGAGTGGCAGACGATGCCCTAGCACGAGTAGTAGCTATGGCTCAAACGCAACAACGACGAGCAGAATAGGAGCCCTCTTGATCGACATCAACTTTCCCACCGACGTTAACACCAACCTTCTGATGATGTTTCGTTGGCTTCATTTTGTCGGAGGCATTGCGTGGCTCGGACTGCTCTACTTCTTCAACCTCGTTAACGTCCCATTCATGAAGGCGCTCGATCCCGCGACCAAGGGAAAAGTCTTGCCCAGCCTGATGTCTCGAGCGATGTGGTGGTTCCGGTGGGCCTCGGTATTGACCGTGCTGATGGGCCTCGCATATTGGGGCAGTATTGTCGCCTCCGACGCCAGAAACGGCGGCGGATCTTCCGGCGGACCAATGGGCACCTTCTTCGGCATTTGGACCGTCGTCTGGGCGTTGATGTATGCCTGCACCATTCCCGGCAAAGGCGCGTTGGATAAAGGCCCCGTGCTCGCGGCGATTTATGCCGTCATCGTGATCGCGGCTTCGTGGCTGTTCCTGCGCTTCAACTCCCACGAATGGGAAAGCAATCGCCTGCTCGCCATCGGCATCGGAGGCGGCATGGGTTGGGTGATGATGCTAAACGTTTGGGGAGTGATCTGGCGCGCCCAGAAAAAGATCATCAAGTGGACGGCCGACAACGCAGCGAATGGCACGCCGATTCCCGACAAAGCAAAGTATCTGGCCCGGCAGGCGTTTCTCACTTCACGCGCCAACTTCGTGCTCTCCTTCCCGATGCTTTTCTTTATGGCAGCGGCGAGCCACTACCCAATGTTCGGGAAATGACGCCCACAACTCGGACAGCATGATCGAATACTGGAACTCCTTATTGGAATGGTCCGGCGCCCGTGAAGAGTGGCGGACGATCGCTCGCTGGGCCGTAGCAGCCTGGCTCGCTTTCTTCGCTCTCTTCATGCTCTACGCGTGGAGCATGCATGGCGGCTACCTGTTTATCGACTCCGCCAATCTGGTCGTACACGAAGGCGGACACTTACTCTTTCGCTGGTTTGGAGCGACGCTCTGCCTTTGGGGAGGAACGATTCTCCAGTGGATGGTCCCGCTGCTGACTCGCGGCTTATTTCTTCCACGAACGACAAACTGCCGCTTTTGTCTTTTGTCTGTTCTTCTTTTTTGAGAACTGGTTGTATACGGCGACTTACATGGCCGACGCCCGCGCCATGGTTCTGCCGCTCGTGACCACCGGAGACCCCGATTACGCTGAACACGACTGGAACACGATCTTTACGAGTTTGGGAGTTCTGCAGTACGACACGACCATTGCCGCCATCGTGCGAACGCTGGGCTGGTGCGGAATGTTGGCTACGGTTGGATGGCTGGCAATACGTCTGAGAACAGCAAAGCCTTAAGTGGTCGGCGAGTGTTACTTCTGGCCGTAAGAGATGCGGTTCAGGTCGCCCGGAAGCCGATTCCCGTAGGGCGTTTTGGTGGAATACACCTCGTATCGCAATCCAGAGCCATCGACATACTCCTCCCATGCCGCATCTACAGCAGAGATATGCTTCCCTACAAACTCATTGGGAAATTTGACCTGCGCAAAAGGAGTCCGTTTATGTGGTAGCAGATCAACGCTGCACAATCGCGGTGTTTCGATACCCCCACATGAATTACGCAAATAGATCAAAACGTCCCACCCGTGCATTAGTCGGGAGTACGTGAAGACGACGGAGGTGACATGCTCATCGCCAGGATACGGATCAGCAGCGTCGGCCAAGTCGGTAGCATTGTCAGGATTCCCCAGCAGCGCCCGCACATCGGCAATTGTCGAGACGGCTGCCGTGAGGTTGCGCCATTTCGCCGTGTGATAGAAGCGATAGCCGGCAAGTTCGTTTGGGTATGGAGCCTTGCCTTGTGCCCAAACACACGCGCTCATGATCGTCAGCAACAGAATGATTCGGCTCATACAGATAGAGACACCCGCCTCTGTTTGCAAGTTCCAGACGTCGAAAACAGGCGTTCACGCTCGGAGCCCCGTCAATGAGCTTTCGCCGCCAGCGCCCAGGGTTTGCCGTCAAAGTGCGCAGGCAGAGCAAGCCCAAACAGTTTAAGAATGGTCGGTGCAACATCCACAATCGCGGGCTTCTCTTCAACGAACTTGTGACTCGAAAAGAGAACTCCTGGAACGAGCCGCGGATCAATGCAATGGTCGCCGCTCCAAGCTTTGAGATTGTCTTCGAAAACTTGCCCGGTTACTTTGCCCATTACCGAATCCCACGACGCGCGATAGCCGGCTCCATAGCCGACAAGCAGATCAGGAGCATTTTCTGAATAAGGCCCGCGATAGAACTCGTCCGTAACGAACACGCCGGTGACACCGACCTTACCCGACGACGGATCAATCAACTGATCGAGCTTCTCCCGCAGTTCATCTTTCAAAGCGTCGACTTCGGTTGAGTCGACGATTCCCTGCTTCTCTCGGCCTTTGATATTCACATAGAGGCCGTTGAGACCCATGGTGTAGGCGCGAGTTCGCGACCAATCGACATCTTCGAACCAGTCGCCACTCTCGGTCTTGCCGTCCTTCAGTGTGAGATATCCATTCTGATGGAGCCACGCATTCAAATTCATGCAGCGGTTAAACGACTTGAAGCCGTGATCGGAAATCACCATCAGCAGCGTATCGTCGTCGATCTTCTCCATCACGCGGCCAATTAGGCGATCCATGCGCTGATATAAATCTTGAATCACCTGCGGATGCTCACTGTGCGGTACATCGCGAGCGGCAGGATGATCTTCATCCAAATAGCGCCAGAACATGTGCTGAATGCGATCGGTAGTGTCGAACACGCACGTACACAGACCCTGCTTTGTCTTGTCCAGCGCGTCAAACAGCATGCGCTCGCGATCTTCGTGATTGCCGTAAGCCTGCGCGAGGAAGGCGTCGTCATCGAGCACGTGTTCGTTCAGAGCCCACGTGTCTTCCGCGAGACCGAGCGTTGCGTACGGGCCGAAGAGTTTGGCCAGATAGATCGAATATGTAACGGGATGAGAGATGGGCAGGTCAGGATGGCCGGGATCGATATTCACCGGCGTGACGTAGACTTCGATCTCGGGCGAAACTTCTTTGAGATAGAAGCGGCAGATGCCATGCGCAGTAAAGCCCATGCCGGCCTTGAATTCGGCGGTGATCCACTCCGAATACTCTCCAACTTTGAGCGTGAACTTTTCAGAACCAACTACAAAGCGCGCCTGTTTCAATGCAGGCTCGGGCTTGATCTCGTAGGGCATACGCACTTCGCCGGCATTCTCTTTTAGTGGATTATCCGGTCCCGGCACGTAAGTATGGCAGACACCGTTGCTGCGTTCGATCGGCACGCGCACTCCGCCTTCGCGGAACTTGTCGCTCGTCATGCGTGTCGTACACAGGCAGAAAGTACCTTGACTGCCCTTAAGATCGGGCACGCACATTCCGGACAACATCACGCCCTGAAATTTCTCCGGAGGAAACGTCACGGGAACGCGAATCACGGAACTGAAAATCCCAGCGTCACCAAGCCAATGCCAGAAGGGCGTTCCTTTGCGCATCGCCTTGATTTCCGTCTTGCCGAACGGAATCGAATACTTGCCAATCTTGATGTGCCGCTTCGGCCCCCTGATTTCAGCCGACGAAAGATAAGGCAGATAACTATTCGTATCGCGAGCCAGAAAATCGTAGATGTTGTGCTTGCCCGGATTCACTCCTGTCATAAACGTAGACCAGGCAACGGGAGAAATCGCCGGGAAAGTCGTGCGAAGTTTCGTAAAAGTTCCCTTATCGCGTAGCTTCGCCAAGTTCGGCAACCGACCTTCTTTCATAAACCGGTCGGCAAGTTCTGGATCCATGCCGTCAAAACCCAGGATCACCGCGCGCTCAAACGTAGCTTTACCGTAGGCATTTCGCCGACGCAAGAACCGAAATAGCTGCCGGAACGGCCAGGTCATCAAAGCGTAAAACGAATACAGGAACGCGACGAAGATCGCCCAGAAAGAAGAGAGGACAGCAAATCCAGCGCCCGGTCCCGCATACGCGTGACCTGCCGTGGGGAACAGCACAACCGCCAGCAGCAAAAAGAAACAGAAATGGAGCGCCGGGCGTCCTCGCCCGGCCTGCACAGCTAGGCGCTGCCCACACAAACTCTTCATATTTTGATCCCCAACAGTTCCTTAAAAATGAAGCCCGCGACCATCGACAGGATGAAGAATAGCCAAATCCAATTGATACCGTATCCCGCGACATCGATATTGCGATCCGGGTAATTGATCGAGATCGATTCAATCGGACTACTCGCAGGCAGCGCCGGTTCGGCGGAAGAAAACAAGCGGTTCCAGAATTGACCGCGCAATCGGATCGTAGAAATTCGCGGCAGATTGTTTCCAATGAACACGGTTTTGTCGACGGTTTCGCCGCCGGCTGCGATCTTTACTTCGTATTTGCCTTCCTTCGAACCTGCCAGTCGCCAGACGATCTCGTTGTCAGCGGCAATGTGTACCGCCGGTGCGGTAAGCGTCACTTCAGGAGGAAGATCGAGAGTGACCGCGCTGAGAGCGTCGCTCACGGACGAAGGCTCGGCCGCCCGCGCAGTCGTTGACGTCGGAGTTTGTCCACCGAGATGCACCGTCAGCAAAAACGGCGCGTTCGCCGGCAGCGGCGTCTGCCCCAGGTAGCGATCGATCTGCACCATCAGCAAAGTGATGGGAATGATGACGTAGAGCAGCGGCATGAACGCCAATTTCAAATAGCGTCCCGTACCCCGAAGAATCTTTCCGTACGACCCCATTACGACCGGGATCTGATCGCGATACAGGCGTACCGCCAAAAGATGCGCCTTCAACTGATCTTTGGCTATGCCGATCGCTTTCTGATCGGACGTATATCCAAACAGCACCACCATCACCAAGCCGATCACCAGCGACACCACGACGACAATCGCCAGCGGACTGGTCAGCCACGAAGACGCGAACATGGCAAAGGCCGTGCCGCGCCCGACGATGGCGGCCGAATTTGAAAGCGCGCTCAAGCTACTCGATGTACCCTAGCCCGCGAAGACGCTTCTGTATCTCTTCTTTCGAAGTGCTGCTCTCATCGGGGATGATCTTCTTGGTCTCTTTCTCAAGCATGTGGATGACGAATTCTTCGATTGATTCGTATCCGGCCGCGTCCGAACATTGCTTAACTTTCTCCAGCAGTTCGCCTTCTATCTTCACCTTCTGTGAACCAAACATAACCTCTCCTATTCGCTCTCTTGAAGCTTTAGGTCCCAATTCAGTTTGCTTAAACTCCATTGCCGCCGCAAACACTGACAGATGACCTCATCTAGCGCGACTGAAACACCGACTGCCCCAGCATGTCCTTCGTCTTGGCAATTCCAAATTCCGACAGAATTGTCGGAGCAATATCCGTCAGCGCTGGAGTCTGCGCATCGATCTTGCGGTTGCTTAACAACACCCCCGGCACTTTCGTAAAATCCATGCAGTGATCGCCGCTCCACGCATTCGTGTTGTCTTCGAGCACATCTGGAGGGAACGCTCCCAAAATCGTCTTCCAGCCGGCGCGGTAGCCGCGGTTGTAGCCGACAAGGGCATCGGGCCCCGAGCGCGCATACGGTCCCTGATATGCCTCGCTGGCAAAGTCAATTCTGGTGATCACCTGCGATCCATCCTTAGGATCGCGAACATCCAGAAGCTTCTGCCGGATCTCCTGCAGCAGCGCATCGGCTTGGGCGCCAGGCTCAACGACCCCGTCGCGCTCGCGTCCGCGCACATTCAAATAGAGTCCGTTCAATCCCAAGCCATAGGCGCGAGTTTTGCTCCAATCCACATCGAAGAACGGCTCGTTCGGATCGCCCGCAGCATTTTCTTTGCGCGCGATGTAGCCGTTATTCAGCAACCACGTATTCAGATTGAATGAGTGCCGGTAGGGGGCAAATCCGTGATCCGAAAGTACGAGCAGCGTCGTATTACTGTCGACCTTCGGCATCACCTCGCCAAGCACCTGATCGATCTGCTCGTAAAATTCTTCAAGCGCCGTCCCGTATTGAGCCGCCAAAGCGGCGTCATAGGCTGGATGCTGCGGATCAGTCAGCCGCCACATCATGTGTCCGTTCAAATCAAGACTGGAGAAATAAAAGAAGAACAGCCCATCCTTGAATTTTGGGAATTCCACATCAAACGCGCGACGGTGTTCCGCGAGCACGGTGTGCGCCTGCTCAAGATATTCTTTGTCATCAAGCACGCCCGCAGTGAGAGCCTTCGTGTCTTCGGCAATGCCCTGCGTGTGAAATTCGCCAATCTGCTTCGCTAAATCTTTGGAATAACTCGTAGGCGTAGAAATAGGCAGCGCCGGATTCTCCGGATCTATATTGATCGGCGAAACGTAAAGCTGAAAGCGCGGATGCGTCTGCTTAAGATAGAAACGGCAAATCCCCTTCACATTTCCGATGACAGGCATGAGCTGGAATTCCACTGGAATCCAGCCGCTCCACTCGCCTTCTTTCAAAACAATCTGCTGGTCCTGCAGCGCAATGCGAGCCACTGCCTCCAGCGGATCCACGTCAACGGTAAAAGGCTCGGTCGCAGGAGGCGAATTTTTCCGAAAAGAATTGTCCGGCCCAATCAGGTTCGTCGCAACGCGATTGTTCTTGACGTCGACCTGCACCACTTCCCCGCCCTCAATCGCTCCCACCGCGGCCGTCGGATCATCGGTATAAAAAGTAAAAGTGCCGTAGGTTCCGCGCAGATCGGGCGTTCCCATGCCAGATAGCGTCTTGCCTTTCGCCGCAATCGGAGGAAAATTAGCTGGGATGCGATAGACATAATTGGGTACGCCTTGATCGTCGAGAATCTCCCAAAATGCCTTGCCGTGCCGCAACTGTTCCGCCGAACCGCTACCCAAAGGAATCACCCAGCTTCCGATATGAAAGCTATGCTTCGGACCTTCGACCTTCGAGGTAGAAAAATAGAGTTGAAAAGTCTTGGGATCGCGATGAATGAAATCAAAGATCCCATGGCCGCCCGCGTTCATGCCCGTGACGAGATTCGACCACGCCACCGGGCTTTGCGGCGGCACGCTCGTCGTGAGTCGTCGAAACGTGCCCTGTTCGGCGAGGCGGGCGAAGTTCGGCATCTTACCCTCGGCCATAAACTTCGTCAGTAGATCTGGATCAAGTCCATCGATGCCGAGGATAATCATCTTCTTTGAGGCAGCCGATCCGGCCCGCACATGCTGGCACGAAACAAGCACGGTCACGCCCGCAGCGCACAAAGCCAGCAGGCACACGACCACAACACGCTTTCTAAAGATCGCTCTCACTTTAGTTCTGGTCCGCAATATAGGTCCGGCTTCCTGGCTAGCTTCCTTTAACTTCGCTTTAGCTATGGGTGGCGATCACGGCATCGCCACTGGAGGAGATCCCGAGGAGCAGGTACATAGATTGTACAAGGAGTTGCCTAGACGTCAAGGCCGGCGCGGGCGTCCGGTTTATGGACGAATGCGAGTCCAAGTCACCCAGAACAGAATCGTGACCGAGACTCGCTTTTGATCAATCCCAGCGCAGCCTTTACACTTACTGTCATGATACGAAAAGTCTTGATCGGCATAACCTTCATCGCACTTTGTGTTTCATTCGCCCATTTTTCTTTTGCCGCATCGGCCCCGAAACCAAATCTCGTATTGATCACCCTCGATTCCACTCGTGCCGACCGCGTCGGGTTTCTAGGCGCCAAAACGGCCCACACTCCGAACCTCGACCGGCTCGCCAGCGAGAGCATTATTTTCGAGCATGCCTATGCCCAAGCGCCAGCCTGCGTCGTTTCGCACGCAACGATTCTCACCGGAGCTTACCCACAGAGCACCGGCATGAGCGAGATCGGCGGAACGCTGACCTCATCGTTGCCCTACGTCCCAGATTTATTGAAAGCTCAAGGCTATCGCACGGCTGCGTTTGTCGGCTCCCTCGATCTTGACCCAAAGAATGGACTGGCCCAAGGCTTCGACCGCGGCTTTCAAACTTACGACGCCAGCTTTCAGCCCGCGATCCCGGGGGACGCACACGCTCCCCTAACCGAGCGGCGCGGAGATCAAGTTGTTGCGCACGCACTGGCTTGGCTTGAGCATAACTCGCAAGGCCAATTCTTTCTCTGGATAAATATCAGCGATCCGCGAACCACAGCAGCTTCTTACAATTCGGCGCTGACTGCGGCCGATACAGCCATCGGAAAGCTGATTAGCGCGCTGCAACAACACAAACTCTACGCCGATACGGCGATCGTCATAGCTGCGGATTACGGCGCCAGTCTCGGCGCGCATGGCGAAGAGACGAACGGCATCTTTCTGTATGACGAGACGATTCACGTTCCGATGCTTATCAAGTTGCCGCAAGCGCAAACTGCCGCGAAACCAGGAACCCGCGTCGCCGCGAAAGTAAGGCTAGTTGACATCGCTCCGACGCTACTTGAAATCGCGGCAATCCCGGTGCCTTCGCAAATGGCCGGACAATCTCTCCTTCGCGCTGCAAAGTCTGGAGGCGGCAGCGATCAGCCCGTTTATTCGCGAGCCGATTTGCCGCAGCGAGGTTTTGGCTGGAGTCCGTTGGAATCTTGGCGAGCGGGTAAATATCTGTACATTCGCGCTCCCAAGCCGGAACTCTACGACTTAACCGCGGACCCAACCGCAGCTCACAACCTGGCTCAGAGTTCGAAGGCGACACTAGACACGATGGCGGGACAGTTAGATAACTTTGATCGTCGCTTCAACGGCGAAGCGGCAAAGTCGTCAGCGGAGTTAAGTTCCTCCGAGATGCAGAAGCTAGCGTCGCTAGGATACATAGGACTGCAAAAATCGTCGGGCACCGCGTCCACCGTGACAGGAACAGATCCGAAAGACAAAATTGCGACAGCGAATAAAGTAATCGAAGCGGCGTCAGCCCGCGACCAGTCAAAACCAGATCATGTCACAGCAGCGCTAGATCCGATCATAGCAGCCGATGGCAATCTGTATCTGGCGCAAGAGGCGCTAGGCGTAGCGCTGGCACAAAAAGGCAAATATCCCGACGCCGCCAAACATCTGCACAAAGCAATCGAACTTCAGCCCGACTCCGCCTGGGCGCACTACGAAATAGGAGCAACCTTACTGAAAACCGGAGACTTCAAAACTGCCATAGTCCACCTGGAAATCGCAACAGGCCGCCTACCCAACTTCGCAGCCGCCCACACCGCTCTAGCCGAAGCCTACGACCACGCCGGCAGAAGTGATGATGCCAAGCGGGAACGAAGCAAGGGCGAACAAAAATAAACCCGGACGGGAATCTACTCGGGAGGTTGAGCCTTTAACTGGGACGCCTTAGCCCGCTCGCGTTCCGCATTCTCCGCTTGTCCGACTCGCTGGTAAGCGTCGGCCAGAAACGCATGCGCCTGTGCTGATTCCGGATTCGCTTTGACCGCGCGGTTCAGTCTAGGTAGTGCCGCCTCAGAATGTCCCTGCAAAAAAAGCAAACGGCCATACGATAGGTTGGCGTCGAAATGATCGGGATCGAGTTCCAGCGCTTTTTCAAATTCCTGGATCGCTGCGGGCACCTGTTTTAGACGCGCATATACAGTCGCCAGATAGTAGTGCATCTGCGCCGAGTTCGGCTTCTGATCCGTTGCCGCCTGAATTTCAGGCAGCGCCACATCCCACTGTCCCTGTTTGATCAGCGCCAGACCCAGTTGGTAGTGTGCCACGGAGGAATCCGGCATCTTTTCTACCGCGATGCGCAAGACCGACACGGCCTCCTTATACCGTTCGCGGCGGATCAGTGCTTTGCCAAACTCAAGATAGGCAACTGCCGCCTCGGAATCATACTGCTGGACTAAAGCATGCAACTTTGCCGAGGCGTCTTCGAAGCGGTCTTCATCGAAGAGAAGCTCGTGAAGCTTGTTCACGAAGTCGATCTTGTCCTTCGCATCAATCAGTGCGTTCTCTTTACTAAAAGAGCTGTCCCTGACGGAACCTAGATAGCCGAGAGCGCGCAGGTTTTCCTCCTGGGCGGGATCCAATTGCGTTGGCTCGACGGCGGCACCGCTGGTCTTTTTTCTGAAGTCCGAAAGCTGGCCATCCAGCGTTTCGGCAACGGCTTTTGCGCTGGTCGCCAGATTCTTCGAGGCATCGGGATCGGAAGACTGGTCGTACAACTCTTTTTTCGGCGCTTAGATCGGAAGAGCACACGTCTGAACC
>OBLW0100001855.1_pt1 | contig 17665 bp, 15 predicted proteins | sample 1520161 | NCBI WGS metagenome assembly OBLW01 (sample SAMEA3539309, study PRJEB22396) | soil metagenome | biome: tundra; feature: field; material: soil | place: USA | collected 2010-05 | depth 0.15 m | reverse complement strand
GCAGGTCTCAAAATGGGGCAACAGCCTCGCCATCCGTCTACCTGCAGCGGTGGTTGACGCGCTGAAATTGAACGAGGGTGACAGGGTTGAGATTCTAGTCGCAGGCCGGCGAAGCTTCGAAGTAAGCCGTGACCCAGCCCGCCAGCAAGCGCTTGCCCGCCTACGCAAGTTGAGTCGTCCTTTGCCGGCTGGGTTTGTCTTCGACCGCGAAGAAGCAAATGCCGGATAAGGTGTTCTTTGACTCTAACGTGCTGATATACGCGATGGTTCTCGGGGATCCGCGCCGGGACCGGGCTCAGCAGTTACTCGCACAAGGCGGGATAGTCAGCGTTCAAGTTCTGAACGAATTCGTCGCGATCGCACGACGTAAGATGCACATGTCTTGGGAGGACGTGGTCGAAGCGCTAGATGCGATTCGAATCTTATTCCCTTCGCCGGTGGCAATCGCGGTAGAGACGCATGAGGCAGCTTTGAGGATTGCACAGCAGCACGGCTATGGCATCTACGATGCGATGATCGTTGCGGCTGCTCTTGCGGCGAAGTGCTCAACACTATATTCGGAAGACGTACAGGATGGGCAGGTTATCGATGAGCAATTGACGATTCAAAACCCGTTCCGCTTACCCGCTTAGTTTGAACCCTCTTGATGATAGATGTGGAAGGTCCCGAAAACAGTGTCGGCTGTTTGACGCACGGCTGCTTCGCGCATAGTTATCAACTCTTCGGGAAAGTCTTCATCGCTCATTCTCGCTTCCAGCAGTTGAACGTTTTCGAGTTCAACCAGGATGTAGTCGAGTCCTTCAACGTGACCCTTCACGCGTTCTGCAAAAGCTTTTTGGGACTCAACCCACCCAACAACGTTCACATACGCAGCCTTCCCTTTTTCGAATCTACGAAAACCTTTGACCGTTGGGTTTGCTTTTAACGAGGCGAGACCGGTCCAAATATCCATGTGGCTCCAAACACAAGTTCCTCAACTCACCCAATCCAGAAACTTGTACCACATCCCTGCGAACGGCAGAAACCACGGCTTACCGTTGTACAACCCGAGCGGCGCGCCGGGGAATGGAATACCTACAAAAGGGTTCTCCGGCTTATCACCTGCGATTAATTCCGCAATCTTCTGGCCTTGGTAGGTGGCCATGGCTACGCCGTGCCCGGCATAGCCTACGGCGTAATACATGCCGTCGATCTGACCGGCGTGCGGCATGATGTCAAAGGCGAAGTCTAGCGTTCCGCCCCAGACGTATTCCACTTCGGCGTCGCGCAGTTGGGGATAGACGTCGATCATGCCGCGGCGCAGGATTTCTGTGCTGCGCCGGATGGTCTGATCGTTCTCGGGGAAGAATGCGGCTCGGCCGCCGAACAGCATACGACGGTCGGGCGTGAGGCGGTAGTAGTAGAGATAATTTTTCGAGTCGTAGATCATGCGGTTGCGCGGACTGAGTTCGTGCGCCAGGGCTGCCGGCAGAATTTCTGTCGTAATGATGAACGAACCGATCGGAATAATTTTCTTTCGCAAAGCGGGAGTTGCTTTGCCCGTGTAGCCGCTAGTGCCGACGAAGACTTCGCGCGCCCACAGCGTGCCCCGCGATGTGGTGATGCTCCAGCCCTGGTCCCCTCGTTGGGCGCCGCGTCCGACCCTCTGCACCTGGGTATGCTCAAAGATTTCCGCTCCGGCATTTGCCCCGGCACGGGCCAGGCCAGCGACATAGCGCGCGGGATTCGCGCCTGCGCTGACTTCATCGACCATCCCGCCGTAATAAATGCTCGATCCAATCTCAGCACTCAGCTCATTTTTCTGCACGACGCGCAACTGATGATTAAACTCGCGGGCAATCACTTCGGCCTGCCGGGCGTAATCGTCGAAATGCTTTTGCTTGCAGGCCACTTCAAGGTGGCCGCAACGAGAAAAGTCGCAGTCGATGGCTTCGTCACGGATTATCTGCTCGACGCAATCGATGGTGGCCAGCGATGCCGCGTACATTCGTTGCGTGAGCTCGCGTCCATACATGGAGATGAGTTTGTTCACCCCTAGCTTCATGCCGGTTAGGACCATTCCGCCGTTGCGGGAACTGGCGCCCCAGCCAATGGTTTCGGATTCGAGGACCGCCACTTTGGCGCCGCGCTTCGCGAGAGTGCGCGCAGCGGAAAGGCCAGTAAAACCAGCGCCGATCACGGCGACCTCGACGCGGTTGGGAAGGGGACGAGGTTCTGTTTTTGGGAAATCCGCGGTGGTGAGCCAGTAGTTGTGTTCTCGCAGGGACATGGTTTGTTTTAGAAGAGCATCTTTGCGGCGCGGCTCAAGCTGCGCCCTTTCAAAACGAATGCACGCTCACAGCACAGCCGTTTCGTGAATCAACCGGCCTTCGGCGAAGCGCGAAGGACTCAACCAAGATGCATCGATCATCTGATCTCATCTGCAGCCAGTAGCCGAACATCCTTCAGACCCGTCTTCACTTGTAGGGTGTAATTTGTCCGCAAATAAGCCATCTGTTTGTCCGCTGTGGTGCAAAACAGGTAGCTTGCGGCCGATAGTCACAGGGACAGCCCAAGTTCGCTTCAAATTTGGCGTAGAAAGGAATTGAGTAGAGCGACATCTGAATGCTGACTGGAGTGGAAAATTGAGCCCTCACACCACCCATGCTCTTGCCAGAGGATCCCTTGCCCTGAGCCGATTCGCGCTCGATGACATGAAGGTTCCGGCAACTGCTCGCCGCCAGCTGATAGGCAATGCTGGAGCCAACGATTCCTCTACCGACGATAACGACATCCGCAGTCTGCATATTGTGCCTATCGGGAATGGGCAGACGTTCCTAACGAACCAGTCTGACGAGCCAACCTAGCGACCCAGCATTCTAGCGTAGGCGATGATTGGCCATCCTACAGTCGGAAAGTTACAGGCCCCAGACTTTCGATTCCCCAGATGGACATGTACCGCGGAAGGTTAGGTTCGAAATCGTTGGCCACCTCGGTAACTTGCTGTGGTTACTCGGGTCGCCTAGTCTGGAATAGTATGTCCCTGCGCTGCCTCTTATTCTCCTCGAACGAAGAAATGGTCCAGCCGATTTGGCAGGTTCTCGCCGACCTCGGCATCGAGGCGGAGTACTGCCGGAGCGCGGTGGATGCGGTCGAGAAGGTGACAACGCAGCTTTTCCAGATTGTGATCACCGACTGGGAGGATCAGCCCGAGGCAACGTTCCTGCTGAAAACGGCGCGGGATCAAAAAGCCGCACAGCGTCCCCTGACTCTTGCGATCGTCAGCGATGATGGCAAGCTGCCCCAGGCTTTACAGGCCGGGGCCAACTCAATCATCGTCAGGCCGATTCGACCGGAAATAGTGCGCGACACGATGACGACTGCTTGCGAATTGCTTCGCTCGAAGCAGCCCTCGCCCGCGCGGATACCAGCAGAAGCCCCAGAGCAACCGCAAGTGAAGGAAATGGATGCTATGGCTGCCGCAGCTTCCGGCGCGGGCACGGTTTCACCACCGGCGTCACTGCCCCAGGATTCCGAAAAAACCTTCCGGGCAGGAGAATTTCTTCACGGGTCACGGTCGGCGCCGGGGGCACAATTCGACACGGAATGTGGAGTTCAGAAATCCCTCGACCAAGCCGCCGCCTCGGAAGTTGATGCGCTCACCGAACTCGAGCCCATGGCGTCCGCGGTCGAGAGCGCATCACCGCAGCAGCCTGCCCCTCGAAAAGCGCTGGATGGCTGGGCCTCGCTGCAAGCCCGGTTGACGACGCCGGAGCCCTCATCGCCGGAGCCTTCGACACCGGGCGAATTGCTGGGATATGGCGAAACGCCATCTGTCGGTTCGCAATCCATGCCGCCAACTGAGGATGGAAAGCTTCCGAAAAAGGAGTTTCATCAGGACACCGCTCCTGAAGCGGCGCTTTTCTCCTACATGTCCGGGGAATCGAACAAAAAAGAGGGCGAGCCCGGGGCGGGGCGACGTCAGCATCTTGGCAAGTCTTTACTAGTGAGCACGTTGGCGATTGCGTGTGCAGGGCTGGTTGCGCTGCCGCGAACCCGACGAACGCTGGCCACAGTCTATCGGAGCACCACGCATGCGGGAAGGAATCTGCTGAACCCCCAGCCTACTCAAGTGCCGCAGACGGTGACACAACATGACAGCTTCGGTCAGGAGGGCGACGAATACAAGTTCCCAGTTGTAGCGAATATTCCGGATGCGACCACGGATCCTTCCCAGATTCGGGTGCTTCCCGTAATTGATCCGACCGCGAAACCAGTGAAGGGTTCGGAGGCGGCCAGCGCAACAACGGCCGCGGAAGAGAATGTGTCCCCGAACGGAAGCCAGGGTGGATCAATAGGGAACGGATCAATAGACAATGGTCAGTCGCAGCTGGCGGTGGACCAAGTGAAGGATCAGGCGGCACCAAGCGCCGGAGATATAGCGGGAGGGACCGTAGTAGGGTCGCCTGGCGGTGTTTCTTCTGGAGGTCTGGCACAATCGAATCCGCCTGTGGCCCAAGCGGCGGTTCCACAACAACAGCCGCGTCCGATTGCGGCTCCCGTGCAAGTTTCTACGCCGCCCCAGGGAGTTCCAGGCCCGGCCGCCAATGGCGCTATCCCGTCAAGCCTCAGGTCACAGCTAGCTTCCATGACTCCGGAAGCCAGCGGAGCCAAGCCGGTGGAAGCGGCGATGTCATCGATTGAGCCCGTGAATCTGCCGGAGTCCGCAGCTTGGGATCTGCTGATACAGCCGACTGACCCGATATACCCTGACGCGGCAAGAGCGGGCGGACAGCGGGGCAGTGTGGTACTGCAGGTGTTGATTGGACGCGACGGTTCGGTCCAGGACGCGAAATTCCTTCAAGGTTCGCTGGTGTTTGCGCGGGCCGCCATCGACGCAGTGAAACAATGGCGGTTCAAGCCCTATTCGTTGAATGGTCGAGTGGTATCGGTTCAGAGTCTGATCACGCTGCATTTCAAGCCGCCAGCGTAAAGCGGCCTTGGTAACGAAACTTGGCCCGCTTCGTCGTAACTGTTCTACGGCTCCGATTCCAGTGAGTTTACGGGCTGGTCGGGAACGAGTGCAGCCAGCAGACAAAAAGCTGCATCTACCAGATATAATGAAGCAAGGGCTGGAGAAAGAAACTCCTTTTCTAGAAACGAAGAATGCGATGTCCATGAAAACTAAAGCTGCGATTCTGGTTTCGTCTTTTGCCGTGTTGTTGTTTGTGGTCGTAGGTTCGCTGGGTGGCGTGCACGCCTCCTCAGGCGATGGCTCCTACCGGCAGATGCAGGTCTATAGTGAAGTCCTGTCGCGCGTACAAAGCGAGTATGTGGAAGATCCGAACATTCCTAAGGTAACTGACGGCGCACTGCACGGCCTGGTGGAGTCGCTGGACGCGAACTCCAGTTACCTGACGCCTGCCGCCTACAAGGCGTTCAAGGCGCACAAGTCGTCAGCCAAGGGAGAAATTGGCGCGACTGTATCCAAACGCTTTGGATACGCGGATGTGGTCTCTGTGCTCCCAGGGTCGCCAGCGGAGAAGGCCGGAATCGAGGCGACGGACATCTTTGAATCGATCGAAGGCCAGAGCACGCGGGATATGTCCCTGCCGGAGATTCGTGAGGCGCTGGCCGGAACTCCGGGATCGACGGTGAATGTTTCGGTGGTGCGGGCGCGCAAGGCTGAGCCACAGAAGATGGTCATTACGCGCGACGTGGTGAGCATTCCGCCGGTCTCTGACAAGATGCTGGAAGATGGCATCGGCTACGTGAAAGTAGATGCATTGACCAAGGGCAAGTCTCAGGAAATTGCCGCGAAGATTAAGTCGCTGGAAAAATCGGGGGCAAAGAAGCTGGTGCTCGATTTGCGCAACACGTCCGATGGAGAAGAGAGCGAGGGCGTTGCCACTGCTAATCTTTTCCTGAACCACGGAACCATCACCTACCTGCAAGGGCAGAAGTTTCCGAAAGAGGCGTTCAACGCAGATCCCGCGAAGGCTGTGACTTCGCTGCCCCTTGCCGTGCTGGTGAACAAGGGAACGGCTGGAGCGGCTGAGGTGGTGGCGGCAGCGATCCTGGAGAATGCCCGCGGCGACGTAGTTGGCGACAAGACATTCGGCGACGGATCGGTGCAGAAAACCATCGATCTGCCGGACGGAGGCGCGCTGATTCTATCGGTCGCGAAATATTATTCGCCCAGTGGTAAGTCGATTCAAGAAACCGCTGTCACCCCCAACGTTGTGGTGGCGGACGAAACCGATAATATTGTTTCCGAGGATGAAGAACAGGAGCCTTCCGCGCCCGAGCCAGAGGCCAAGCCCAAAAATACCCAGGATGATCAGTTACGCAAGGCCGTAGAAGTGTTAAAGAGCCGGACGAGCTAGATAGGCACTGACAGTTTGTGATTTCATCGCGCATCGTGAGATGCGCGATGCTTTTTTGTCCTTCTGCCGGTTTGCGGAGGGGCCGCGAACCCATACGTTTCCGGTCTCGGATTGCAACTATCGAAGCGATTGACGCCCTGCTATTCTGGACTTACCTCGCCATGGAGTCCCTCTACCGAGATCTTCCACCCGTCGAGATTGCCGGACGGAAGTTTGTGGGCCGCGTGTTATTCGGCTTGCTGGTGCTGGTTTCCGCCCTGGTCGGAGCGACCGCCGGACTTCTGCTGGTCTACACCACCGATTTGCCGCAGGTGGAAGCTCTGGAAGCGTACCGGCCAAGTTCGATCACGGAGTTGTATGACGACCACGATCGCGTGATCGGATCGTTTGCCCTACAGCGGCGAGTGGTGGCGGGTTACGACGATTTTGCGCCGGTCTTGCGGGACGCGTTGGTGTCGATCGAAGACAAAGATTTTTATCGGCACTCTGGCATCAATTTCTGGCGAATTGTGGGAGCGGCCTACCGCGACGTCGAGTCCGGCGGCAAGGTACAGGGCGCATCGACCTTGACCATGCAACTGGCGCGCAATCTTTTTCTTTCGCCCGACCGCTCGTTCCATCGCAAGGTGCAAGAAGTGATGCTCGCGATTCAGATCGAGCGTCGCTTCACCAAACCGCAGATCTTCACGCTCTACGCCAATCAGATTTTTCTGGGGCATGGCGTATACGGGTTTGAGGCGGCATCGGAATACTACTTCGGCAAGCCGGCTCGACAAGTTACGCTGGCCGAAGCCGCGCTGCTGGCTGGTCTGCCGAAAGGGCCGCAGATTTATTCCGCCATCAACCATCCGGACCGGGCCATGAAGCGCCGCAACCTTGTGATTAATGCCATGCTCGAAGATGGAAAGATTACAGCGGCTCAGGCGGCGGACGCTCGCTCGGCGCCTGTAGCTTTGCATCTGCAACACGATCCAAACTCACTGGCCCCTTATTTCGTCGAGGAGATACGACGGTATCTGGAAAACAAGTACGGAGCCGACCAGGTGCACGAAGGGGGATTAAAAGTCTATACCTCGCTGGATGTCGATCTGCAAAAGTCGGCCAACCAGGCCGTGCTGGATGGTTTGGCGGCCTACGAGCGGCGACACGGATGGAAAGGACATCTGGAAAATGTAGTCGCAGAAGGAACCGCGATTGACAAATACCAGCATCCTGATTGGGATGAAGAACCGGAGGTAAATGGATACATTCACGCGCTGGTAACTTCATCTGGAATTGGAATTGCGACGTTGAAATTCGGGCGCTACGCGGCTGCGATAGGGCAGGCGGATGTGGCCTGGACACAGGGTAAAATCCAGGATCTGCTGAAACCGGGAGACATCTGCTATTTAAGAATACTGTCGCTGAGCGCCAATGGCGCGGCCCGCGTGAGCCTGGAACAGGATTCCGGCGCACAAGGAGCTTTGGTGGCGATCGATAACACGACCGGTGGAATCAAGGCGATGGTTGGAGGACGGGATTTCAGCGAATCGAAATTCGATCGGGTCACTCAAGCTTTGAGGCAAGTAGGATCGTCTTTCAAGCCCTACGTCTACACCACGGTGATCGAAAAAGGGGGAAGCCCGGACGACACTATTCTCGATGAACCGGTAACTTTCGAGACTGGTTCCGGGCCTTACTCGCCGCACAATTATGACGAAAAGTTCGAAGGGATCATTACTTTGCGCCGCGCTCTCGCGCAATCACGAAATATCCCGGCCCTGAGACTGGCCAGCAGAGTCGGTATCAGGAGTGTGATTGAAACCGCGGAGCGCTTTGGAATCACGGCCAAGCTGCCGCCTTACTTGCCGGTCGCGCTAGGCTCGGCGGAAATCACGTTGATGGAGCAGACCTCGGCATACAGCGTGTTTCCGAATGACGGTGTGCGCGTCACCCCTCGTTACATCACCAAAGTGACCGACTATGAGGGGCGAGTGTTGGAAGAGAACTATCCGGACGTGAAGGATGTAATCAGCGCCCGCACCGCGCGCATTATGACCACGATGCTGCGCGAAGTGGTGCTGCATGGAACTGCAGTAGCGGCAGCGAAGATGCCGTTCCCGGCTGCCGGAAAAACGGGCACAACCAACGATTTCACCGACGCCTGGTTCGTGGGTTTCTCGCCTGCAATTACTTGCGGCGTGTGGATGGGATTCGACGAGAAGAAAACCTTGGGTCCGAAAGAAACCGGTGCGCACGCCGCGCTGCCAATCTGGATGAACTTCATGGCCAGCGCCATGGCTGGGAAAGATCCGGGACAGTTCCAGCCACTGCCAGAAATACTGGGACCCGTGGCGCAAAAGGTCGACACGCCAGATAACATTCCAGGCGCGGATGAAACCCACTAAGATTGTTAAAGTGATCGGTGATCACTTCATTGGACACGTCAGCAGTTTTATTCATCACACTTAGTTTCTGATCGTTATGAAATCCTTCTTTCGCTTTGCCATACTAGCGCTGACTCTGGTAGTTGTGGCGCTCGTTTCGGCGTTGACGGCAATGCGATTCGCAATTCACGGACAGGAAGTGGAAGTGCCCGCGATCATTGGACTCACGCCAGCGGACGCGGGACGTGCTGTTGCCGGCCTCGGATTGCAGATCGAAGTGGAGCGGCAGTATTACAGCCCGCGAATTCCTGAGGGACGAATCATGACACAGTTGCCGTTGCCGGGGATGAAAGTGCGCCGGGGATGGCAGTTGCGCGTGGCGCAGAGCCTGGGACCGCAGCGGGTGGCGATTCCGGATGTTACAAAGCAAAGTGAGCGCGCGGCGGAATGGAATATCCGGCGCCGCGGAGTGGATGTGGCTTCGACTGCGAGGCTGCAATTGCCTGGAACTCCAGCTGACCAGGTGCTGGCGCAGAGTCCGCCAGCGAATGCGAACCAGGTGGCGGCGCCAAAAACCAGCCTGTTGGTAACGGTTGCGCCCGATGCGCCAGCCTATGTGATGCCGAGTTTCGCGAGTCAGCCGTTAGGCAGCGTTAGCCGAACCCTCCAGGATGCGGGCTTTAAACTCGGAAATGTGAGCATGGCTCCAGCAGCCGCGAGTGCGCCTGCCCCTGATACTGCGCCTTCTATCTCGCTGGCTCCAGCTCCGGCTCAGCCGTCTCCAACCAGCCTGATCGTCACACAATCCCCGCCGGCAGGGCAAAGAGTTCTGGCTGGTGCTACCGTGAACTTTGAAGTACGGTAAATTGTGCGGATCCTTCCCACTCCCGCGCGCTTGTCATTCTGAGCGAGACGGGGGATCTTGGTTTTCAGCTTTCGCCATCCCTGTCGCCGCACACCAAGGTCCTCGCTTGCTCGGGACGACATTTCGCCGCGGGATACAACATCTGTGAAACCGGCCTAGATTCTTTCCAGGATCGCGGCGAAGAATCCATCGCATGGATGCACCCCCGGCAGCGTGCGCAGGTAAGGTCCACGCGTGAGCCTAGAAGAGTCATCCCAGTTTAGTTCGCCTGCTTGTTTAAGCTTATCGAGCTCGTCGCGGCAGTCGAGTACTCGAAACCATGAGCCTTCCGCCAGAGCGCATTCGACGACCTCTTCGTTTTCTTCTCGTTCCAGAGAACAAGTGGAATAAATGAGGCGACCTCCCGCGGCAACGTGAGCCATAGCGGACCGAAGGATCGCGAGCTGGCGGCCTTGCAACTCAATGAGATCCGTGGGCATAAGCCGCCACTTGATTTCCGGATTACGGGAAATAGTTCCTGTGCCCGAGCAGGGCACGTCCGCCAGAACTCGATCAAAGCTCGCCACGAAAGGCAGTCGCCGCGCATCGGCCGCGACCACCAGGATAGGGTCACTTCCCGTCCGGTTGTCGACCTGGTGCGGGCGAACTAGCCGCTGCAATAAACGTGCGCGGTGAGGATGGACGTCGACCGCAGTGACGTGCGAGTTAGCATTGCGATCGGCGATGGCCAAAGTCTTGCCGCCAGGGGCTGCACAACAATCAAGAGCGCTCTCTCCGTCGCCGACCAGGGCTGCAACCAGTTGCGAGGCCTCGTCCTGAATAACACATAAGCCCTCTCGGACGGCAGATGTTCTCGTAATGTCTCCGTGCTGCACACGTCGTCCCGAAGCAAGGAAAGCACCCGGAGCCAGTTCGATTCCATCGGCGCCGAGTCGGTCTTCCGCTTCAGGATGACGAAGACGGATCGCGGTCACAGGCACTGATTGGTTGTGACGGCAAATTTGAACCGCGGCTTCGAGTCCATAAGCCCGAATCCAGCGTTCGACGAGCCATTGCGGGTGGGCAGTGCTGGCAGCAAGTTCCTCTGCGGTAGCAGGGACGACTGCCGCCGGAGCAGCTCCAGCGCTGGGCTGTGGGCCGACAGTGAGTTTGCGCAGAACTGCATTCACGAAGGAAGCGGCGGAGCGTTTGCGGGCTCGCTTGACGAGTTCCACGCTCTCATTAATCGCAGCGCGGGCCGGAATGCGACTGAGCCAGCGAAGCTGATAAACAGCAAGTCGCAATGCGGTGAGAATTTCGAGATCGAGTCGGGAGAGCGGTTGCGAAGAAACTTCGGAGATTTGGGAATCCAGCAGCGATCGCCAGCGGAGGACGCCCATAACTAGTTCTGTTGTCAGAGCATGATCAATGGTGGTGAGGGAGGTGCAGGTTCGCGAATGAAGCAGTTCCGTTGCGTAGGAAGACCCGCGCTCGACGCGCAACAGCACATCGAAAGCCGCGGCCCGAGCGGGGGAAACTTCAGGTTGCGAGTCTCGTTTTTTCGTTTTCACCAAAGCCAGTATGAAGGAAGCAGACGTCGCAGTGGAGAAATTCGGGTGTGCCTTAGAGGTCAAGTCTTTCGCCCGACTGAGGCCGGTACCCACGAACAAAATCAGAGGCGGAAGTCCGTTTCTTACCTTCCAATTGCAGTTCGACGATTTCGATTGCGGTTCCCTCGCCGCATCCGACGAAAAGATGAGTGCCATCCACTCTCAATTCGGCAGGAGGCACCACTTGATCAAACGCAGTCGCTTGCCGTATTTGTAAATTTTTGCTGCGAAACTGCGAGTACGCTCCCGGCCACGGTTGAAAGCCTCGCAAGCGGTTCAGGATTTCGGTCGCAGTGCGAGCAAAATCTATGCGACCATCCTCTTTCTTGAGGATTGGCGCGAGCGTAGCCTTCGAGTTGTCTTGCTTGCGAGGTTGAATTGTGCCGCCTCGCAAACTCGCCAGCGTGGCGACGGTGAGATCCGCTCCAACGGCCGCTAACTTTGGGCTAAGCGTCTCTGCAGTGTCGTCCGGAGCGATGGGGATTTCTTGCTGCAGAAGAATATCACCGGTGTCGAGCCCTGCGTCAATCTTCATGGTGGTCACTCCGGTGACATTCTCACCCCGCGCAATTGCCCACTGAATGGGCGCGGCGCCGCGATACTTCGGCAAAAGCGACGCGTGCAGGTTGATGTTGCCGAGCGGCGGAAGCTCGAGCATCCATTGCGGAATGATGCGGCCGTAGCCGACAACGATGATCACGTCAGGGTTAAGATCGGAAAGTCGAGAACGAAAATCGGCGTTACTCTTAATGGTTTCAGGCTGGACGATTGGTAAGCCCAACTGCAAAGCGGATTGTTTGATCGGTGAGGAAACGAGTTCAAGGCCGCGACCCTTCGGCCGGTCCGGTTGCGTCACCACGAGGCGAACCTGGAATCCACTTTCGACCAGTCTATCGAGCGTGGGCACCGCGAAACGAGGCGTACCGCAAAACACGAGATTGAAGGAGTGGGACATGGCTCCATTGCATCCTTGAGTCATTGACTCAATCTCTCAATGACTTACCATTCTCCCGTTTTAACCAGTTTGCGGATCTTGCGCTTGATTAAGTCGCGCTTGAGCGCGCTGATGTGGCTGATATATAGTTTGCCGTTCAGATGATCGGTCTCGTGCTGAAAAGCGCGAGCTAACAACTCGTCGCCAGTCTGCTCGAAAACCTGGCCGGTTAAATCCTGCGCTCGGACGGTAACCACCTGAGAGCGGCTCACATTTTCGCGGAAGTCGGGAATGCTGAGGCAGCCTTCGCTCTGCGAGTGACGCCCCTGTTTGTGAATGATCTCGGGATTGATCAACACGAGTTTGGCATCAGGGTCTTCCTTGAAAGTGACGTCAACCACGGCGACGCGGCGCGAGATTCCAATCTGCGGCGCTGCGAGACCCACGCCCCGCGCGGCGTACATGGATTCGAACATGTCCTCAATCAGCTTTTTCAGTTCTTCATCGAAGACTGTTACCTTTTCGGCTGGCTTCTCGAGGACGGGATTTCCGAACTTTACGATGGGATAGATCATCAATAGTTTTCCAGTTGCTGGCGATAACCCTGGAAGTTGCGCAAGGTCTCTCCCATGGAGTCACCGCCAAACTTGTCGAGAGCGCAGCGAGCAAGAGTGAGTGCGACCATGGCCTCGCCGGCCACTCCTGCGGCCGGCACCACGCAAACGTCGGAGCGCTCATATGCGGCGCGAACAGGTTGGCGGGTGGAAAAATCCACCGATTGCAGCCGCCGCCGCAAAGTGGAAATGGGTTTCAGGTAACCACGCACGCGGATTTCTTCCCCATTCGAGACTCCACCTTCAATTCCTCCAGCGTTGTTGCGTGTACGGGTGAACGCAGTAAAATGAGCGGGCTCGCCGTAGCCGATTTCATCGTGCACCGCCGAACCCGGAGAAGCTGCGGCGGCAATGCCGGAGCCTATCTCAACCGCCTTCACCGCTTGCAGTGACATCACTGCGGCCGCCAGCAAGGCATCGAGCCGTTCGTCCCACTGCGCGTACGTACCCAAGCCCGGGGGAACGCCACGGGCGACGACCTCGAATACTCCCCCCACCGAATCGCCTGTCTTGAGGACTTTGTCTACTTCTTCCTTCATGCGTTGTTGCATTTCAGGGTCGGCACAATTCAGCAGGATCTCTTCCTGCTGGTAAAGGTTTTCAATTTCTTCCCATGGGATTTCTTTCTGCACGGCAACACCACCGACGGCAACCACGTGACTTAAAACCTCGATGCCAAGCTCGCGCAGAAAGGCTTTGGCGATTGCGCCCACCGCAACTCGCGCCGCCGATTCCCGCGCCGACGCGCGCTCCAGGACGTAACGGGCCTCGGGAAAATTGTATTTGAGAGCCCCTGCCAGGTCGGCGTGTCCCGGGCGGGGCGACGCTACCCGCTTGTGAAGAGCGGGGTCTCCTTCGCCTACGGGCAAAGATTCCTGCCAATTTTTCCAATCTCTATTGTTGAGTTGAACGGAAATGGGCGAACCGATGGTCTTGCCCTGGCGGATGCCGGAGAGAATGTGACCGGTGTCGCGCTCAATCTTCATGCGTCCGCCGCGGCCATAACCCTGCTGGCGGCGCCAAAGTTCACGGTCCAAAAAGCCCTGATCCACTTTAAGCCCAGCGGGCACGCCCGAAAGGAAAGCGACAAGAGCTTCTCCATGTGATTCCCCGGCCGTGAAATAGCGAAGCATAGGTGCTCGATTTTACCTGATGCGGCGTTCTTCTGGAGTCGCAGGTAGCGAAAGACGTGCCGCTGAACTGGCAGCCGGAGCGCCTTCGCGATTTTCGCGTGCGCTACAGCTCAGATGATTGTTACAATAGCAAGGCACAGCTAGCCCCTTGCGCTTTGATTTTGCGCCACTCGTAACTTCTCTGGCCAATGACAGGAGGAAGTCCGAGTGTCCCTTCAGGCACATATCAAGAAAGAATTAATTGCTTCCGTCAGAAACATTCGCTGTTTACTCGCGCACGAGCACGTCTCTTTTCGACAAAGTCTGCGACGTTTGCTGGAGGACGAGTTTGACCTCGAAGTGGTGAGCGAGGCGGGAAATGCGGCGGAGTGCCTGCGCAAAGTGTTTGAGTTCCGGCCGGATGTAGTCATCGCCGACAACAAAATATTTGGACTGTCCGCATCTGAAGCAGAGCTGCTTCTGGAGCGTATATCTAATCATACGAAATTGTTCTTCCTAAATATTGAGCAATTGGATAATTCCAAATTCGACGCATCTAAATCTGGTGGGAGCCATCCCACCCCGCCACAAAGTTGTCTGGAAGATCTCGTCAAGATGATTCGGAACGTCTACGGCGCCCGAACAAGTTTAGCCGCAGCACGTTCGACAGAGGATCTGCGACGCCCAGCTGAATCGCAGCAGAAAGAAAATACCTTGACCGCGCGCGAGCGAGAAGTTCTTAAATTGTTGGCCGAGGGAAAAACGGTGCGGGCCGCCGCGATGACTCTTGGCGTGAGCAGCAAGACTGTAGACGCGCACAAGTTTAATCTGATGCGGAAGCTGGGCGTCCACAACAAAGCTCAACTTGTGATCTGGGCGATTCGGACCAGGATGGTTGAGATTCCGCCCAGTCCCTAGGGATCACGGTTGTGCGCACGCGGCCGCAAGCTCTCCGAGGCTGGCCACCTGCAAGTCCGGGCGCGCCGCAACCGCTTTGACCGCTCCGACGCCGTGTCTCGCCGATGGCCGGTTCACCCAAACCGTAGCCAGACCCAGCGACTGCGCAGAAATCACGTCGTGATAGAGGCTCTGGGCAACATGCAGTACCCGATCCGGGGGAACGCCGAGGCGGCGCAATGCGAGTTGGAAAATCTTCCCGGATGGTTTGTAAGCTTGCGCCTGTTGGGCGGTGATGACTTGGTCGAAGTCGACTTCCAGTTGAGGCCGAGTGGCAGCGAAAAGATCGTCGTCCACATTGGAAATGATGGCCAGCCGGAAGCGGCTCCCGAGTACACGCAGTGCCTCCACCGTATCCGGCCAAGGCTTCCAATCTTTGAGAGACTCAGCGAGTGAGCGGGCTTCCTGGTCGCTGGGTACGAATCCAAATTGTTCTCCGAACTGCCGCACCACAGAGTCGAGAACCTCGCGATAGCACCGATACTCAGCCTGTTCGGCGCCAGCTTCGAAATCTCCGTAGAGCCGCAGCATCGTGGCATCATCCGCTTCCTTATCGTGAGCCTTGAGGATGTGCCGCAGGCAACGGAGGATTCCATCTTCCCAGTTGATGAGAGTGCCGTAGCAATCGAAAGTAAGGGTTTCGAAGCGGCTAAAGTCAAGCATGAGCTAGCGCATTCCTCCCGCGCCGAAGTTACGATTCCAAGCCCGGCAGCGACGGAGCTTTTTCGGGGGTATCCGTGACACTGATATTCTCCGTCTCCAACTCCGCCTCCGAAGAACTATGCTCTGGTGAAGGCGCAGCCTTGGGTGCAAGAAACTTCGCGCTGTTCAGTAGAGGACGTCCCAGGGAAGCGTTGTAGCTGGTCCACGGACTTTCGAGATCGGCCTCGCGTTCGAAGTGGGCGCGCATGGCCTCCATCTTGGAGTCCAGGTCGTCCATATAGTGCAGCAGGAGCGCCTCTGGAAACATAGGCAACTTGGGCGAGCCGAACTCATATTCGCCATGGTGGCTGATGATGAGATGCTCAAGCAGCGTTTTGAGCTCGGCAGGGAAGCCGGGAACGAGGGCGAGTTTGGCCTGCAACATCTCCAATTCAATGACCATGTGCCCGAGCAATTGGCCGCGCGTGGTATACGAAAATGAGCGATTGTAAGCAAGCTCGTGAATCTTGCCGATGTCATGAAGAAAAACACCAGTCAGCAATAAGTCGCGATTGACCAGAGAATAGTTTCGGCAAATCAGATCACAAGAGCGAAACAGCGAGACCACGTGATCGAGCAGGCCGCCAATGTAGGCGTGATGCAATGTCTTGGCGGCGGGAGCGTTGCGATAGGCAGCCGCGATTTCCGGGTCAGACATAAAAGCACGGACCAGTGCCTGGAGATGGAGATTCTGGAACGAACTGACAAAATCAGATAGGTTTTGCCAGAGTTCGTCGATATCTCGGGCAGTTTTCGGAAGATAGTCGGCGAATTCAATTTCGGAATCGCCCAGCTTACGCAGCTTATGGATGGTGAGCTGAAAGCGGTTCTTATACTTGTTGACCAGGCCTTTAATCTTCAGGAAATCGTCCTGCTCGAAAACCGTGAGCACTTCTTCCACGTTGTCCCACATCTTGGCTTCCAGTTGTCCGCTGCGGTCGCCGAGCGTTAAGGCGAGATATGGCTCGCCCGTCTTTTTGGGCTTGATCTGTTTCGAGACGACGACGAAGTTGGAAGTGACGATCTTGTTTTCGTGCCGCGTGCACTCGCTGATAAAGAAATCCTTCATTCTCTCCACAGAGTGTAAATCAGAACGCAAGTCCGCAGTGAGGCCGGGTTTGAAGAAACCAGAGGATTTGCCTAGAGCACACCGAGAAACTTCTTTTTCTTCTTCTTCAGATTCTTGGCGTCGGTCTCTTTGGCGGCGGCAGTTTCAACCGGCTCTGTTTGGTTCGCACTGCGGCCAGAATCGGCATAACCTTCCTGGATTTTGATATAGGCTTCTTCGCGGAGCTTCGTTAAGTAAGCACGGAGCGCCGGCTGCAGCTTCTCGTAGTACAAAGCGTCCTGGATTTTAGGCCCCACATCCTTCATGGGGGGAATACCCGCCATCTGGTGATCTGTCACTTTCAAGATTATGTAGCCCTGCTTAACGTGAGTCACGTCGGTGATCTCGCCGGACTTCATGGCGAATGTTTTCTCCTCAATCTCCTTGGCAAGGGTCCCGCGCTTGAATACTCCCAAGTCACCGCCTTGGGCCGCCGAAGGACCTGCGGAATTCTTTTTAGCTGCGTCCTCGAAGCTCGCTCCGGCCCGAAGCTGCTTGAGCAGTTCGTTGGCCTTGGCCTCTGCGGCGGCTAGAGCTGACTCAGCCGACTTCTTAACAGCATCGCCGGTTGCGTCCTGAGGGTTTGGATTGCCGCCGTTCGCGGCGTTGGGATCGACCGTAGCGTTCTCTGCGGGTTTTTCAGCTGCAGGCTTGTCGGCAGGCTTTACTGGGGCAGGCTTTTCCGGTTCAATCAGTATCTCGCTTAACCGGATCGATTCCGGCTGTTCCAACTCACTTTTGTGCTGGTCGTAAAATTTCTGCTGTTCATCGGTGGTGATGTTGAGGTGGGAGCCGACCTCTTCGCCAATCACCTTTTGCGTAATAATCTGATTACGCATGTTTTGTTTGAAATCCTCGTAGGAAATTCCTTGTGCGGTAGCCGCCTTTTCCAGCTCCTCCATGGTCTCCAGCTTCATGTCCTTGCGCATCTGATCAAGCCGCTTGATCACGTCGGTGTCACCAGTAATTGCAAGGTCTTTGCCTTTTTCAAGCAGGAGCTGCTGGTCGATGAGATCGCGCAGGATGTCCTTTTCACGCTCGCTAAACAGCTTG
>OBLW0100001854.1_pt1 | contig 17667 bp, 8 predicted proteins | sample 1520161 | NCBI WGS metagenome assembly OBLW01 (sample SAMEA3539309, study PRJEB22396) | soil metagenome | biome: tundra; feature: field; material: soil | place: USA | collected 2010-05 | depth 0.15 m | reverse complement strand
GATTGCTATTGCCCATGGAACTCCGCTACGGAGCACTGCGGGAACAAAGCGATCCCAGGTTGGCCCAACTTGAACTTCTGGAGCCGGAGATATTTCGAGAGTACGTCGCCGGGATTCTGGGCCAGGGAACCGACACAGAGCGGAGCCATGCGTGGCGGGAGCGCCCGATTGAGGACGTTCGCTCTGATCCGAGGTTCATCGCCCACAAGTGCGGTTTCGATTCCCAGATGAGCCTGCACATGGTGAGGCAGGCGAAGGACACCAAGCTGAGATTCATGGTGGACGGCCAGGAAATCACTTGGGAGGGCTCAAGATGATAAGCCAAAGAAGCCCGACTGGCTGGCGGCTTGGCTGACGGTCCCAAGGCTGAGGTCCTGGCGTCGCCGACAGCGTCAAGGGCTTCCCTTGAGGTCGGGCAGGCACTTCCCGGTGGGAGGAAAGTCATGAAAGTGATCTGGTGCTGGCGGTGCAAGATGGACATCCCGATGCTGGAGACGGATGAAGCGGAGCGGGTGTTCGCCCTGGTCAACAGCGGGGTGAGCGCCGACCCATTCGAGCGCGAGTGGGGGCCTGCCTTGCGGGAGTACGAACGCATCACGAGATTCCATGAAACGAACCCGATGGCGCTATATCACCACCAAGTGGAGTTGTACGGACCGCCGTGCGAGTACTGCGGGAAGCCGCTGAGGACTCCTGATGCGAAGCTGTGTGGGGCATGCATGATGCCGGTTCCAACTACGTCCATGTCGGATGACGACGTTCTGTAGGTTTTGAAGGTTTTGAAGCAGGGGAAGAGACCTTTCCCAGGCCACCTGCAATGACCAATCCGTGCTCCGGGACTTCGATTTCTGTTGTCAGAATAACCTAAACAGCTTAAGATGTTTCTGTGAAGGCGACAGAGATCAAGAAATTCACGAGCTGGCTCGGGAAGCGCAGCTACAAAGCACGTCTGAAGCGCTTCGGGATCGAGCGGATCCAGGAGATTGCTCGCGAGAACGGTAAGAAGGGCGGCCGTCCAAAGGGAACCGTCCGAAAGAAGGCGAGAGGGAGGAACTCAACATGATCTACAAGCGCAAGAAGTCCTGGCACTTGGACGTCACGGTTGATGGCGAACGCTACCGGGAAGCTCTTAATACCACCGACCGACGCGAGGCACTGGCGAAGGAGAAGGACCGTATCGGAGAGATCAAAGCAGGCAGAGTATCAGCTCCTGCTGGCAGAGCCTTCTCACGGTTAGGGTTTATCGAAGCATCCAAGATTTATCAACAGGAACGCGAAGGGAAAGTTGCGGAGCGGACTACCCAGTTCGAGGCCGAGCGGCTGAAACCACTCCAGCGGTACTTCGGCGAGTGGACACTGCGGACAATTAAGGCTCAAGATGTTGCTGCCTACCAGAGAGCACGGATCGGCGAGGGCGTCAGCGGACGCACCGTGAACATGGAAACAGGCGTCTTACGGCGGATGCTGCGAACAGCGAAACTGTTCGCAGTCCTTGCCGATTACCCAAGAGCATTTCCGGAGCATGAGTCTGAGATTGGCAGGGCGATCGCGGCTGACGCCAAGATGCATCTCTTCAGAGTGGCGGCGAGCAAGCCAGCATGGATGGTCGCATATTGCGCAGCGGTCTTGGCTGCGTCGACAACGTGCCGGAAGGTAGAACTCCGGCACCTCTGCTGGCGGCAGATTGATTTCTTCGGGAGGACGGTAACGATCCACCGTAGCAAGACTGCAGCGGGTCTCCGTGAGATCCCATTGAACGATGACGCCCTGCTGGCTCTCTCGCATCTGAAGCAACGGTCAGATGCAGATGGCTTCGGCGGAGCCGACCATTTCGTCTTCCCCACTTGTGAGTACGGCCGATTGGATGGATCGAAACCACAGAAGACTTGGCGAACCGCGTGGCGCAGTCTTGTCAAAGAGGCGGTCAAGCAGGCGAACGAGAATGGACATAAGGCGATTGCAGCCGCACTCAAAGGCTTCCGCTTCCACGATCTCCGCCATCAGGCCATCACAGAATTGGCCGAGGCGGGTGAGCCCGACCGGGTGATCGAATCGCTGGCCGGGCACCTGTCACGGAAGATGCTGGAACATTACTCGCACGTACGGCGGGCAGCGAAGCGCACTGCGATCAGCAAGCTGCCGGGTGGTCTGATGGCCACGCCCCCAGTTTCGAAGCAGGAAGATGACGCGTCGTCCAAGCAGAAACGACTTGTCACGTCACAATCGACGTCACAAACATGAAGCTGGCAGGTGGTTAAACTGCCGTAAACCATTGATAAATATGGTCGGGGCGGGGCGATTTGAACGCCCGACCCCCTGCGCCCAAGGCAGTTTCCGGCACTCCTGGAAGGTGCCCTATTTCCAACTGCTTACGTTTCAAGCAGATACGGTCCTCGTGTTGAAGCCTGTTGAGCCCTGTTGAAGTCGGAGGCTTTGGGCAGCTACAAAATTATCTACAGCGCCCTCCGCGTGCTCACGGCCTGCTCCGGCAAGCCCAAGGTCATGCAGGTGGCGGCGCACAGTGGTAACGACTTCGACGGGAGCATTCCTGATGTAATTGACGGCATCTTCAAGATACCTCTCGCGCAGAATCGTTGCATCGCGGCGACGATTATCCTGTGGACGAGTGGATTGCACTCAAGCCCGGAGGCGGGTCCGGCAATAACCGTGCCTGAGAATTGCAGCAATTCTCTGCTCCGAGGAACGGAGTCCCGGCTACCAAAACGCCGAATCATCCCGGTAACAGCTCTGAATACATATTCCGCCTTTCCGTCGATTCGAATAGAAACCAACAGCAGAGCCTTGCTCCCCGAGTGCAACGCTGGTACGAACATGCGTTTGGAGAATTTGGGCGGAGCGCGTTTCGCCGAGGTGTTAACCAAGTGGGGGAATTCGGATCTGCGTCCTGACGTGATTTGCCGTTGGGCTGTGCCAAGTTGAATCTGATTTCGTGGAGTAATCCAAAGCCGACCCCGAGATCCAGTGCAGATTCAGGATCTTATGGCGATTTCTCACTACTCCAAGAACGCGGTGGCTTTCGGTGCATCGACCGTCAGGTTCTCCTCATTTCGGACGCGTGGGGTCGCAGGCGAACTCGCCGCTGCGGGCGGGTATCGTCCACGTTGACTTTGAGTTGGCGCCGCACCCCGATGACAGCCGCTGCTATCATCAGCTCCCGACGATCAGTTCCGGATTGATCTCAACACCAAGCCCTGGTCCCTGCGGAACGGCCATTTGGCCTCGCTCGTCTAGCAGCGGCGGATTCCGGAAAATCGAGAACCGGTCACGATACGAACAGACCGGCGGATCGTGAATGATTTCGAGCCAGTCCGGGCCTGTAAGCGAGGCTACAAGGTGGAGCGCAGCGACAGTTCCCAGATCCGCCAAAGCACAATGTGGCGTAATCTGCCGGCCGAATGCTTGGGCCAGGGTCGCGATCTTGCGCATCCCGGTGATGCCTTCGGCGGCCATGGTTTCGGGTTGCATTATATCGTAGACCCCCTGCTGCAGCATCCAAAGATATTCATGCAACCAGCGGCTGTTTTCGCCGCCTGCGATGGGGATCTCCACCAAACGATTGAGTTCCGCCAGCCGGTCGAACGCGTAGCGCGGTAGAGGTTCCTCGAGCCACACGCAGTTCAGGCGCTGGAGTTCGCGCGCCGTTTCTAAGGCGCGGCGGAAATCCCAGAGCACGCCCGGCTGCCAGTCCCCGGGAGACTGCGCCTGATTGGCGTCGATCATGATCTGCATCCGATCGGCGACTTTCGCCCGAACGGTCTCCACGGTTCGAATGTCGTCCCGCATGGTGGCATTGTGCAGCCGCAGCTTGATCGCTTTCCATCCGGCAGCCATCAGGGCCTCGGCCATGGCGGCACGTTCGTCCGGTGTTGAGACTTTAACCATGCTGGCATACGGAGTGACCTTGTCCCGGCCGCCTCCGATAAGTTTGTAGATGGGTTCCCCGCACGCTTTGCCGATCAGGTCCCAGAGCGCGATATCGATTTGCGCAGGCCCGCGATATACGCCTCCCGCGGCATCGTAGCGAAGCAGCGCCATGTGCTGGTCCGTGTCGAAAGGATCCTTGCCCTTCAGTTTGGCTTCGAACGCCGGAACCAGTGCCGGGTCGATTCCGGGTCCGATGCCGGTCAGCCCCTGATCGGTCCGGATTTCGACGAATGATCCGCCACCCGCGCGGAAGGTTACGATGCCGCCGGGATTCCATGCAGGTTCGAGCGATCCGATTTCTTTGATCAGCTTCAGCCGAACGACACGCAGGCCCGTGATCTTCATGCGTCCGGCACGCTGAACGGCCGATTGCGCCGCTATCGCTCGGGAGGCGGCAAGCGGGGCTAATCCCGCAAGGAAACCGCGTCTGTTCATGTCCTTCCTCCGCCGAACCTATCGCACGGCGCGGGAATCCACTGCCAGCTTGACGGTTTTGATTTCGAAGGGACCCACCTGCAGAACGTCCCCGTCTCTCGCGGCCACCTCCTCTTCCAGAAGGTTCACCTCGCGGAAGCGGCGCCTCTGCCCGAAAAGCCCAACCGCCGTTTCGCCGCGCTTGCCAGCGGTGTCATAGACACGCAGGATCAGGCCCTCGCCGCTCTCGGACTTCTTGAGGGCGCTCAAAACGAGGTTGTCGCCTTCCAACGAGCAAAAGGATCCGGACGGCGCCAATGACTTTTGCGACAACTCGTCGGCTGGGCTGACGGAAATGAGCGTGTTATTTAGCGCCATGCCGGCCCGGTACGACTCCGCGGCGCGCCAATCCCCCTTACCGGATGAAAGTGAATAACGAAACACGTACGTCCCGGCAGGAGGGAACTGCCGCAGGAAGGGTTTGTCCTGACGCGTGATGCCCACTGACGAGTAGGAACCCCGAAGCATCCCGCCCCGAACGACGCCCGGCGCCACTGTCACTACTTGGTGATCGGCGGCTATCGTCAGGCCCCACTCGGGTGTGCCGGCGAAGATCCAGTCATGGATCTGCCGCCACTGTTTCCAAAATTCCTTGCTGATTTCATCACCTGCCCGCGGTTCGGAGTTCGGCATGAAATCGGAAGCTGAGACGGCCCCAAACGGGATGCCATACTCGATTTGCGCGTCCGGGTGCTCGTAGGGGAAGGTCTGCTCGATCTTGATGAGCTTTCCTCCTTTCCAGTCCACTGTGTTCTCCAGGTCCACTCTCTTGAGTCCTCGGTAGAGAAACACTCGCTGAACAACGGGAACGCCGCCGAGATCGCCCGGAATCCGAATGACGGTTTTCACCGGATTGTTCTCCTCGATTTCGACGCGGCCCACGGTGTTGATCACGGTGCGCCCGCTGACATACTCTTTGCTGAGCGTGTCTCCGCCCCGCTCCTCGGAGCCGACGATCTCCATATCCTTTGCCACAACGCGGTTCAGTTCTTTATCGAAGATCGTGACGGCGCCGGTCGCGCGGTCCACGCTCACACGGTAGAACTCGTTCTCAACCTGGTCGGCCCCGAGCACTCGCTTGGGCATTGCTTGATCGTCATCCAGTTTGATTTCCGCGGCGTTCGAAAAGCTGTCTGGCTTTTCAATGGGTACGACGAAGTAAGTCTTGTACCCGAGCGACGGTACGCCGCGTGCTACGAATACCATTTCGAGCGCGCGCGACACCGTTCCGCTGGACTGCTCGATGTAGAACGGAATCGAAACGCCGGCCTCATCCACCAGCCGGACGCCTTTCCGATAGTCGTCGATATCGCCCGGAGACGCGTCGCCGTAGAGGCTGACATGCGCACTCACCACATCGTCGCGGGTCCAGCTCAGAGGATTGAAAACCACCACCGGCATGCTTCGGGCAGTAGGCTTGCGAACCCTTTCCGCGATGTTGCGCAGCATGCTGCGCAGTATTTCTCCCCCGCGCATGATGGCCATGTTGGCGTATTCGAGCTTGCGCGCGTCGCCAATGTCTCCACCTTGGCCGAAATTGTTATGGTCGCTGGCTTCGATCACGCGTTTCCACAGGAACTCAAACTCCTGCTGCGGGTAGGCGGCATAACCGAGCGCGTAGTTGATGGCCGCGAATTTCTCGGCAGTGAGAAGCGTATCGGCGCCGGTGATTGTCGGCGGCCACGTATGCACGATGGAGGTGAGGATGTTGGCCCAGGCATGCGGGATCTCGCCGGAAGTTTCCGGTATTGCGGGCGTCTTCTCGGCGTTGCGAAAGAATTCGGAAGGCGTCGCAAAGATCAGCTTTGCCGGCGATTTGAAGCTCTCGATCGCCGGCACGAGGTTGTCGTCGGGCGCCCATAGATCGGTGCCCCAGTGCATCAGGATGGGGCTGTTGGTCGTTTTGCTGACGTCGCTGATGTCCTTTTCGAATCGCGCGCGCTTCTCCTCATCCGTCAGCCGCTTCGACGTGATGAAGGTACCCCAGCCGTAGCCTTTCAAAGTGTTCCATGTGAGCGCCTTCGAGCCATCGAGCGCTCGGTAGTAGAACAGCGATTTGTCCGAGGGGCCCATGCGCGTCATCACCATGTACGGAACGCCGGAACGCGCCAGGATTTGGGGAAACTGGGACGTGTAGCCGGGCAGATCGCCCAGGTTCGCCACCTTCGGATCGACGCCGAACACCTCGCGCGCATAGCGCTTCCCGTACACGAAATTGCGCACCCAGGTCTCGCCGCGTGGCAGGTTTTGCAAAATGGCCGCCCACTTCGGGGAAATCTCGATCCGGCCCTCCTTCACCAGCCGTTTCAGTTGCTCCAGTTCCGGCGATCCGCGGTGGGTTTCCACGTAATTCGCCAGCCAGACTTCATCTTCGACCAGGAAGCGAAACTCAGGGTACTGGAGCGCCATTCGCATGGCTTTCGTAATGATGCGATTGCCGCGGCTCAGGCACTCCTCTTGTGTGCCGGCCCAATACAGGTCCAGGTGCGAGAAGGGCACGACATAAACGTCGGGCTGTGCTCCCCAGGCAAACGCCGGAAGGATCACCATCAATACCATCGCGAAAACTACGAATCGTGGTGTTACGTGCACGTCAACTCCTCGATGAAGAGGGGGGTCCTCGAACAAAGGCCAGGACCCCTCCTCTCCGCGCTCTCGATCACGGATTAGCCGGCTTCCAGGTATTAGAAGACAATGTGCGCCGTCACCTGCATGATACGCGCGGGCGCCGTACCTGACACTGTGCCGAAACCATTGATGTTAGCCGGGAAGAGCGAGCTGGGAATGGGAGCCGTGCTCGTAGGGCTGGCATAACTGATCGTGCTGTTGATCCCGTTGAACTGCGTGTGATTGAAAGCGTTGAATGCGTCGGCGCGCAGAACCATGTGAACCTTCTCGCCCCCCAGCGGGATGCTCTTCTGCAAAGTCAGGTCCCAGTTGTTCAATCCGGGGTTCCTCATATAGTTGTAGCCCGATTCGAGGCCGACGCTGCCCGGCTGGGGCGGCAGGAAAGCGGCCGGGTTGATGCGATTGTAGGGGTCGTCGCCTACCCCGGCCAGCGGATCACCGACCAGCTTCACGCGCGCGCCAAAGTCCGGTGACCCAGTGAGCTGGGCGTTGCCATACCCGGAAATGCTGTAGCCCACCGAGAATGGCGTGCCGCTACGGAAAAGAGTGGTGCCCGCGACCTGCCAGCCATTGAACACGGCGCGGGTCACAGGATTGTTGAAGGCTCCCAGCCGATCGATCTTCGGCAGCTCATAAACGTAGTTGAAGACCAGCGTTTGGCCCACGTCGTAGCTGCAGGGTGCGTATGTGCCGAAGCGAGTCTTGCCATCGATCCGGACGCCCTCCGCGTCCATGCACCTGCCCCAGGTATAGGACATACCCAGGAACAAGCCGCTGGCGAAGCGGCGTCTCAGCGTGACCTGCAGCGAATTGTAATTCGAGCTGGCGCCCAAGACATTCTGCCCGATGGCCCCAAAGCCATTGAAGGGCCGCAAGAACTGCGCATCGTAGGCGTTCGAGCCAAGCGTGGCGGTGGGGCTCAACTTGACCTTGGTGGGGTCCTGATTTTGCGGCAGATAGTCGGCGCCGTAGGGAATTGCATTGAGCGGGTAGTTGTAAATCAGATGCCGCCCCAGGTTGCCCACGTAGGAGGTATCCAGAAGCATGGACCAAGGCAACCGGACCTGGATGCCCGCGTTGAACTTATAGGCGGTCGGATCCTTCCCGCCATAATCCAGGGCCCCGCCAGCCACGCCCGAGAGCGTCGGGACGCCGGTGATCGCCGCGGCGGGGCTGAGTTGCTTGACCAGGCCATTCACCAGGGTCGTCTGGAGGGCCTCCGGCGGGTTGCCAAGCAAGGAAAAGATTTCGTTGCCCTCGGGGCGGTCGTACATGATGCCGCCACCGGCCCGGAAGATCAGATTTTGGTGCCCGGTTAAATCAAAGGCCACGCCAAACCGCGGCGCCAGCTTGATGCCGGGCGCCTTATTCACGTACTGGTTGATCCCGTGCCCGGCCTGAAGGATCCCGTTGTCCAGGGGGCCGGTGCCGGGAATGACGGTCCCAATATACGCATTAGGCAGCGTGACGCTCGGGTTCCTGGGATCTACCGCGACGCGGCTGTTGCTGGCATCGAGAGCCGGCTGGTAAAGCAAGGGCGCCTTGCTCCGATCGTAAAGGCTGGGGAAGAAATTCGAAATCTGCATTTGGTTGTCGAACCAAGGCTGGATCCAGTAAAAACGGAGGCCGTAATCGAGCGTCAAGCGGGGCGTAACCCTCCAGGTATCCTGCGCGTACCACTCCAGGTTGGTAAACCGGTACTGCCCCGAGAGGAGATGATTGGCCTGCGTGAAGGAGGTATACACGCCCAGCGCGGCGTTGGCAAAGCCGTCATGGGTGTCGTACGGATTGGACGCCGAGTCGCCGTAGTCGTAGACCCCCTCGCTCTCCAGGTATGCCATCTGGCCCTTGCGGTCGCGGTGGTAGTAAATCCCCGCCTTGATCAGGTGCTTGCTCCGTACCAGGCTGAAGTTGTCCGCCCATTCCAGGATGGTGACGGGGCCGAACCAGGGGGCATATGCTCCGTTGGATCCCACCCCGACGTACTTTAACGTCGGCGAAGTCCCGAGCCGCGTGCCGGCAAAGCCGAAGTTCGGAATGTAGCCCGCGAACTGCGGGTACAGGGTCGGCAGGTTGATGCCGGTGGCCGAATTGGAGATCGCTGCCGGATTGTCGGGGTTGATCCGGTTGGCGTGGTAATTGAGGGCGAACGACGCCTCGTTGGTCATTCTCGGGCTCAGAATCCGCATGACATTCAAGGTGCTCATAAGCGCGGGGTGATTGAACTTGACGCTGGTGATGGGAAAGTTCGGCATGATTCCATAGCCGGAGGGGGAGGCATTGATGTCCACATAGTCCGTCGGGGTCTGCACCCACGTGCCATAGAGCCTCCATTTCTCAGTGGGATTGAAATCCATCCGCAGAGTCTGCTCGTGCCGCGGGACGACTCCCGATGCCTGGTACACATAGTTGTATCCCGTGTTCCCCGGCGCGTTGGGCAGCGGGAGAAGGTTGAGCAGCTTAATTCCAGGCCCGTACAGCAGAGACTGCGGAATCTGGCCATTCGGGTATGGCACCCGCGTGGTCGGATCGAGAATCATGGGCGGCGACGGACAGCCGGTCTTGCCGGTGGTGATGGGGCAATTGTTCTTGTCCACGCTTTGCGAAAAGTCGCCTTGCCGTTCGAGCGCCGTCGGCACCTGGGTGCGGAAAATGGAATTGCCATTGCCGTCGGCGGGGAACAATTGCCGCTGGTATTCCTCGCTCCAGAAAAAGAACAGCTTCTCCTTGCCGGTATTGAACTTGTGCGGAATGTAGACCGGGCCACCGATCTGGTAGCCCACGTAGTTTTGATGGTAGTACGCCTTGGCCACCCCATCGCGGTTGTTTCTCCACGTGTTGGCATTCATGCCCTTATCGCGGAAGTACCAGTAGCCGGCGCCATGAAAAGCCGTGGCGCCGCTCTTGGTGACCACGCTGATCTCCGCGCCGGAGCCGAAACCGTATTCGGCGGTGTAATTGCCGGTGAGGATCTTGAGCTCCTGCACAGCGTCGACACTGACCGTAGCCAGCATGCGCCCGTTCGCGCCGTAGTCGGTATCGGTAACGCCATTGATGGTGAGGTGCTGCTGGTTGCCTCGGGATCCGTTGGCATAAATATTTCCCAGCTCGTTCGTGTTGGTGGAAAAGTCCCGGTCGGTCCTCACGCCGGGATTGAGTTGGAGCAGCGCCAGATACGTGCGCCCCTTGACCTCCACACTCTCCAATTGCTTGGAGACGATGGTGTCTCCACGGTCGGAGCTGGTCTGGACTTGCTCACCTTGCGCCACCACCTCCACGGCTTGGGTGACGGCGCCGACCTCCAACTTGATCGGCGGCAGAGCCAGCGCGGTATTGGCCTCCAGCACTACTCCTCGCTGCTCGAACTTGCGGAAGCCGTCTTTTTCCACTGTCACTGCATAGCCCGCCGGCTGCAACTGTGGAAAAACGAATATACCGGACGCGTCGGTGCTCGTGGTGAACACCGCATTCTGCTCCAGGTTTGTGGCCTTCACCGTGGCCTTCGGAACAACCGCGTTTTGCGCATCCATCACCGTACCGGTGATGGAACCGCCGGTCGTCTGCGCGGCAAGCGGTAGTGACACAACAGCGCAAAAGAGCGCTAATCGGACGGATCCCTTCAGCAGCATAGCTTCCTTCCCAATAATTTGGATTCCCAGCCCGCCCTGAAATCCCGGGCCGCCCGGGACAGCATGCGGACTGCTTCACCGGTTATCATTCGGGATCGCGCGGCCGAATGCAATTGAATTTATTTCAAACATGATTCACCCAAGGTGAATGTCGCTCACGAGCCGCGCGGACCAAGAGAGCCACGGCGGACGTGCTGACGGGCGATAAGAGCACACCGTTCAGACGGGTTTTCCGGCGGAGAACGTGATGTCGCCGTTCGATACCGGGCTCAAGGTTGGCGGTGGCGATTCTGTCGCTGCCGGTGTACCGCGGGTTTGGGCCGACGCTGCCGGCGGAGTACCTGAATGTGTTGCCCAACGGAGGCACGCATGGGGAATTGGCTCCACGTCGTGGACGCGTTTCAAACTTCGGTGGCCTGCCCTCAACCGGCGATCCTACCGGCCTGTCCATAGGCGGGGGCAATGAGTCTTAGCGACGATCAGTTCCGTGCCGCTGCCGGCGAACGCCAATTCGTCGGGGAAGTACATGCCGGAGGCGACCCGGGTGAGTTCGCCGCCGCGATCAAGGCAGCACAGTAAACCGAGCGGTTCGGTGCGGAACTCCCCGGGGCAAGCGACCAATAGGTTGCCGTCGGAATCGACCGCCGTATCACAGTTAATTGCTAGCGCCCCGCTGGCAGCCTCACCGTGCGGATTTCGTACGGCCTGACCGCAAGACCGGACTGCTCGCCGCTCGGCAGATCTTCCTCCAGCATGTTCACCTCGCGTAGGGCCTGTACCTTACCGAGAAACCGGACCGTGGTGTTGGCGGGTGAGCCTTCATACTCGAAGAACCGGAGAGCGATCCCGGGGCCGGAATCGAGTTTCTTCAGGGAACTGACCACCAGGTTGTCCCCATCCACCGACAACAGCGACTGCGACGGCGGCAGCATCTTTCGCGATACGTAGTCTACTACGCTGACCGGGATCAGCGGCTGATTGAAGCTCATACCGGTCCGGTACGCCTTGACAGCTTTCCAATCGCCCGCTCCGGAGACGAGGGAATAGCGGCAAACATACGTTCCTGGAGGTGGATAGTCCATCGAACCCACCTGGTCTTCGCGCACCACTTTTACCGACGTGAATTTGACGCCCCGAACCATCTCGGCGCGGAACAGGCCGTCGTCGAGCTTCATCAGTTGGTGGTCGCTCGCTACGGTGAAACCATATTCCGGTGTGCCGGCATGGATCCAGTCCTGAATGTGGCGCGCTTTGAGCCACGACTCTTGAGTGATCTCATCCACCTGGTACGGGCCGGTATTGGCCATGAGGTGGTCCGCAGTGTTGGATCCGAAGGGCAGGCCATAGCGTACCTCCGCGTTGGGAATCTGGTAGGGAAACAACTGCTGGATGCGAACCTGCGGACCGTGGTTCCACTCGATGCTGTTCTCTATGTCCAGCCGCTTCGCATCCCGGTAGAGAATGAGTCGCTGAGTTACCGGCACGCCCGCCACCTGCCCGCTGAGCTTCATGACGGCACGCACCAGGTTGTTCTCTTCCAGGACGATGCGATCGATCATGCCGGGAATGGTGCGGCCGCTCACGGGCTCGATGCCTATGTAATTGCCGCCACGCTCCTCCACGCCGACCATTTCCATATTCTTCACGATGTCCCGGCCCAGCGCCTTGTCGAACACAGTTACGCGCCCCGTCGGCTTGTCGATGGTAACGCGGTAGAACGCGTTCTCCATCGTATCCGCCCCGGTCGGACGGCGCGGGTCCCGGTGGTCCTGATCGCTGTCAAAGGTGAGCTGCGCGGTCACCGGCGTAGACTCCGTGGCGCCGGCCGGCCGCAGGTAGTAAGTCTTGTAGCCAACCGAAGGCACGTCGCGAGCAATGAAGGTGATATCTAGTGCGCGCGAGATGTTCTCGCTGTATTGCTCGACGTGGAAGGGAATGGGAGAGTCTTTCTCGTCCACCAGGCGCATCCCCTTGCGGTAATCATCCACGTCGCGGGGCGAGACCTCGCCGTAGAGTGTCAGATGGGCCTTCACCACGTCCGAGCGCTGCCAGGACAGTGGATTGAACACCACGATGGGGAAGCAGCGGCCGAACGGGATCTCCACGCGCTCGGCGATGTTGCGGAGCCGGTCGCGCAAGATCTCGCCCCCCTGCACGATGGCCATTTCCGAATAGCTTCGCTTGCGCTCGTCCCCCGGCCCGCCGCCCTGGCCATCGTGGTTGTGGTCCATCGACTCGATCAGCTTCCTCCACAGGAACTCGAATTCCCGCTGCGGATACTCGCTGTACCCGAGGGCATAGTTAATAGCGGCGAACTTCTCGGCGGTCAGCAGCGTGTTGGTCGCCGGAATGACCAGCGGCCAGAGGTGCGGCAGCGAGCTGACGATGTTCGGCCAGGACGACGGAATCTCGCCATCGCGTTCCACCAGTCGCTCCGGGTTGGGCAGCCGCTCGAAGAACTCCTTCGGCGTGGTGAAGGCGAAACGATAATTGGGCGTGGCGCGGTTCAGGTACGCCACGCTGTCGATCAGCTTGTCGGTGGGAGCCCACAGGTCGCTGCCCCAGTGAATCAGGATCGGGCCATCCGTGGTGGCTTCCACATCCCGCAGGTCCTTCTCGAGGGCTTGCAGTTGCGCGGGGCTGATGTCCCGCTGCAGACCGATCTTCGAACCGTACCCGTAACCTTTCCAACTGAACCAGGTGATGGCAGTAGACCCGTCGGGCGACTTCCAGCGAAACAAAGCCCGGTCCTTCGGTCCCATGCGGGTCATCACGGCGTAGGGCACGGCGGACCGGCGCATGATCTGCGGAAACTGCGGGATATAGCCGGGCAGATCGCCCAGGTGCGCCGTCAACGGATCGACGCCGAACACGGAACGGGCATAGTGTTTGCCGATCTGGAAGTTGCGCACGTGAACCTCGCCGTCGGGCAACTCCTGGAAGATGGCCGCCCACTTCGGAGAGATCTCGATGCGGCCCTGCTTCACCAGCGCCTTCAGGTCCTCCAGCTCCTTCATGCCCAGATGGGATTCCACGTAGTTGGCGACGAAATCTTCGTCCTCGATGAGGAAGCGGAACTCCGGATGCTTCCCCGCAATTTCCACCGCTTTGGCAATGATCTGATTGCCGCGGGCGAGGCATTCTTCGCGCGTGCCTCCCCAGAAGAAGTCGAGGTGGGAGAAAGGCGCGACATACACCTGCCGCGGCGAGGCGCTCGCTGCGGTCTGGCCCGGCAGGACCGCCGGGAGCAGGATCAGGCAGAGCGGGATCAATACGAGCGTGCGTTTCATGAACACCTTTCCTGGCGTGATTCAGAATAGCAGTTTCAACCCGAACTGAATCACGCGCCCGTCCGCGGCGGAGCTGATCAATCCGAAGGAGCTGGTGCCTTGAGTGGTGCCCGGAGCCCCGAAATTGACATTGTTGACACCATTGAAAAACTCGGCCCGGAACTGCGCGTTATAGCGATCCCGGAAGCGGTTGTTCTTCATGATGGAGAAGTCCCAGTTTCTTATCCCGGGAGCGAAGACGTCCGGCAACGTTCGGGACGTATTCCCAAACGTGAACGCCGGCGGCGCCGAGAAAACCGCGGTATTGAAGTACCCGGCCAGCCGGCTCTCGACTGGTCCGCTCAGTTTCGCGCTGGTGCCGTTGTTGTTGGGACGCGATCCGCCCCCAAGCGAGTGTGTGTTATTGACGGACGTGGTGAGACCGAGAGGCTGGCCGTTCTGGAAGGTGGTCACACCGTTGATCTGCCATCCGCCGACAATCATGCCCAGCGTCTTCCCCCCGCCGTTCAGCAGCGGCTTTCGCGGGCCGAACGGCAACTCCCAGTTATAGCTTAGAATTAAGCGCTGGGGCGTATCGAAATTCGCCAGCGACCGTTCGCCTTGCAGGTTGTTGCTGTCCTGGATACCGGGGTTGGAGAAGTTGATCGATAGCCGCGAGCCGGCATTGGTGATTGCCTTGGAAAAGGTATAGGCCGCCAGCAGGCTCAGGCCGCCGCTGAAGCGGCGCTCCACCTTGACCTGCAGGGCATGATAGATGGAATTGCCTTCACGCACGGCGCGGATATTGACGCTGTTGAATTCGGGGAACGGCCGGAGCAGTTGCCCGGCGGCAATGGTCGTACTGCTGAGCGGACCGGTGGTGACGATGCCGGATAGCGGATTCGGCACCAGCGTGACCAATGCCGAGCCCATCGACAGATTTTGGTCCTTGAGTTGATCGGCCTGAATGTCGACCGGCAACGCGGTCCCTTTATTGCCTGCGTACGCGACGTCCAGTAGGATATTGCGCGGAAACTGCTGCTGCACGTCGAGGTTCCACTCTTGAGCGTACGCGCTCCGATCCTGGTGATAGACACTAACGAGATCCTGGCCGATGAGGGTCTTCAGGCCCAGGCTACTGCCGGTTGGCTGGTTGATCCCCTTGGGAAATGGGTTGCCGAGGTTGTCGGCGGGAAGGATGCCGCCGTTGAGCGAGCTGTTGAACGTCGTCGACACGAAGAAGCCCGAAGCCCCCAGGTTGGTGCCCTGATCGTCACCCGTGGCCGGCAGATAGAAAAGACCGTAGCCGCCCCGAATCACGGTCTTCGGGAGGACATTATAGGCAAAACCGAAGCGTGGACCGAAGTTATGGTAGTTGGTGAGCTTCTGGCGGGTGGAATTGCCGTTGACGCCCGGGAATACCAGGCCGCCCTGCAGGTTGGGCAGTCCCACCTGCGCGCCAATCGGATTGCCTACGGCCGGGTCGAACCAGCTCAACCGGTTGTATCGCTCGTTGCGCGCCGTTTCCGCCTCCCAGCGCACTCCAAGATTAAGTGTCAACTTCGAGTTCACACGGTAGTCGTCCTGAACATAGCTGCCAAAGTAGCGGTACGAAATGGAGATTGCCGGCGTGTTGTCCACGGATCCGGACGCCGCGTATCCGAGCAGGAAGGAGGCGATGCTGCTGCCGCCGCTGCCGGTCAGCGCGTTTGGTCCGGAGGTAAAGGACGAGTTAAAACTGAACGAAGGCTCGGGTGAACTCGGCTGCAACTCGCCGATGGGGATAAAGCGGAAATCGACGCCGAACTTCAACTGGTGCTTGGGAAGCATCTTGGTGAAGGCCCCCTGCCAGGCATGCGTGTTGTCGTTGCGTGCGATTAGATCCGACGAGTTCGGTGCGATCCCATTGAAGCCCGAAGGTGCGATCGCCGGTAGCGCCTGAAGCGGAAGCTGTTGATTGAGGGTCGCGGGCAGCCCGAGCGAGGTATAGTCCAGGCCGTAACCGGGCGGCACTTTGGCCAAATGCTGGCGCACAAAGCCATAGCGGAACTCAAAAAGGAAGGTCGCCGAGAAAGTCTGCGTATAGTCCAGCATGACGTTGCGCGCGTTGTATTGCAGCGGGACGTCGCCGCCACCCGGGTTCACCCCGCCGGCAAACTGATTATGGAAATAGTCGTACGCGCCGCGCTGGGCTTCGCTGTACGATACGCGGCCAAACAGCCGCACCTTTTCCCCAAAGTTGTGGTCGACGCGCGCCATAAAAGAGTCCCAGACATTTTTCACCGCTCCGGTCGCAACGAAATTGTTGGCGCCGGACGCGGTTCCCGCCGCATTTGGAAGCGGCCAGAGGGCCTTGATCTTCGCCGAGACTGGATTGATCAGACTAGCCGGGATGATGTTGGCCGGCAGCGGATTGCGGAGGTAAGCGCCGGTGGCCGCATTTTGCACCGAGCTGGTTGGATCGTAGATCGTGGCGGCGCCCGCGAAGTTGCCCCCCAACTGGGCCTGCGTCGGAATCGTCCAGTTCACGGTACTTGCCTTGCTATCGCGTAACCCCTCGTAGTTGAAGAACCAGAATGTCTTGTCCTTGCCGTTGTAGGCGCCCGGGACATACACCGGCCCGCCGGCGGCGGCGCCGAACTGATTGGTGGTGTAGGCCGGCAGGGCCAGCCCGGCCCGGTTGTTGAACCAGTTGTTCGCGTCGAGATGATTGTTGCGGAAGAATTCGTACAACGAGCCGTGAAGCTGGTTCCCGCCCGACCTGGTGACGATGTTGATGACGCCGCCGCCGGTGCGTCCGAACTCCGCGGAGAACGCATTCGTCTGGACCTTAAATTCCTCGACGGCGTCAACCACCGGCACATACGCCGGCGCGTTGTACAGCGCGGTGTTGGCCGGCGCACCATCAATCAGCGTTTCATTAGTCACCACCTGGCTGCCGCTGGTGGAAAAGAAACCCTGGTTATAAGCGTTGGTGCGCGCGGGAATACCGCCGAAAGCACCCATGGGCTGCGCGCCGACGGTGAGACCGATCAGGGACAGTGTGTTGCGTCCTACCAGCGGCAGGTCCATGATCTGCTGGTTGTTGATCACCTGGCCCAGGGAGGACGTGTTGACTTGCAGTTGGGGCATCGCTCCGGTGACTTCAACCGCCTCGGTAACGGCACCGACGTCCATCCGGATGTCCACGACGGTAGTCTGCTGGACATCGACCACGACCGCCGACCGCACGGACTTCTTGAATCCCTGGACTTCCGCTTCGACCCGGTAACTGCCCGGCGCCACCTGAGAAAACGAATATGTTCCGCCTTGGTCGGTGGTCCGGGGCTTGGCTTCGTTCGTCCGTTCATTCATTAGCGTGACTTTGACATTGGGCAACACCCCGCCCGTAGTGTCGGTCACCGTGCCGCTTACCGATCCAGTGAAGGATTGGGAGAGAACACAGGGTGGAAATGCAGCCAACATCGCCAAGAAAGCAAAACATGCGCCGTGGCAAGATGAGTAGGTTCGCAATGGATCGACTCCTTTTGTTAAGCCGATGATAAGGGAACGGGAAATAGCGCACAAGCGAATGTTTTTCATCTATCGTTTACTTTTAGTAAATATCGGAAGTCATTGTTAGAGGCGGTGGGCGAGGATACCAAAATGGCGGACCACTTTTCGCTAATCTTTCGCCCCGCCTTTCCCTCTTCAGCGATCATCTCAGAACGGTCCTCGCCGTC
>OBLW0100001853.1_pt1 | contig 17668 bp, 10 predicted proteins | sample 1520161 | NCBI WGS metagenome assembly OBLW01 (sample SAMEA3539309, study PRJEB22396) | soil metagenome | biome: tundra; feature: field; material: soil | place: USA | collected 2010-05 | depth 0.15 m | reverse complement strand
ACCACCGAGATCTACACTCTTTCCCTACACGACGCTCTTCCGATCTGCCGGCTTAATCGTCGCTGGTGCGCGCACGTGACCACTTCGCCAGCACGTCGGTAATCTTCTCCCGCACCAGCGTACGCGCCGCAAGCCGCTCCGTCCCGCGCATCAAAAGCTCATCATAATTGGTGTGCGCATGGCGGATGTGAGCAGTGACGGCGAGGTCCACCGCCGAGGCATCCAGCGCGCGTCCGGCGGCAGATCGGCCCACCCTGCCGCTGCTGCGGCGGCCCGTATGCTCGGCAATGCGGCGGGCTTCATCGGCCGGACAACGGGGGTACCGCTGTGAAATCACCCCGGCCAGCGCGTCCACAAATTCGCGGTCTTCCTCCAGCCTGGCGACCGCTGCGCGAGCGCGGGCAGCGGCGCGCTCCGGCGCATCAGCAGCGCATTCTTCCTCTGCTTTGGCCAAGGCTTCTTCAGGCACCAGCAGACCCTGCCGCTCGTAGCGCTTGTGGGCCCGATTGAATCGGACTACCACCGCTGCCAGCCGACTATGCTTGCGCGCCCGCCGCGTAAGCGCCGTGTCACCGGCCGGCAGAAATAGCAGTTCGTCCAGGTCGGCGCACGCAAGACAAAGGAGTTGGCCTTTCTCCACTAACAGGAACTCTCCTTTGGGCAGCTCGGTGCCGCACTCGCTGCAGTTGCCCTCTTCGCTCACCTTTTGGAACACCACCAGCTCCGGTGGACGGCTTAACTTGGCGGCCAGCCGCGCCGTCTTCTTCTCCCCCAAATCCGCGGGCGCATAGTGCGTACGATAGAACTTCTCCCGCTCCGGATCGCCGTCCTCGGTGACCTGCAAGGTCTCGATGCCACCTGGCCCACGGCGCGTATAGGTGGCTTCGATCATGCGCAAACCGCGCTGCGCGGCCCACTCCTGGAAGTAACGAATGGCCTTATGATACTTTTCGGGCCCGACCTGAATCCACGGCTCGAGCACGCGGTAATTCTCGTTGCCGTTACGCCAGCCGTCGAAATGGACTGCTTGCAGCAGCAGCATCGCTTGGAACAGTTCCAGCGGGCCAACGCTGCCGTGTCGCTTCAAGGCCGACTCCGCCGCCCGCACTACGCGTTCCTGAAAGTTGCCGTAAAGGGGGCTAGCCATGATGAAGATTCTCCGCACTCATCCTGACCAAGGTCAAGCATAGCTCGCCAAGCATGTAGCTGCCAAGAGGTCTCGCGCGACCCCAAGACTGGTCGTCGCATCTCCATAGCCTCGCCGGACCCTCGCCGGATCCTCGCCGTAGCACCTCTGATTCCCGATCAGAGGTGCTACGGCGAGGATCCGGCGAGGGTCCGGCGAGGATCCGGCGCGGCCCGCAGGAGGGTCTGGTGCAGGGTGGGAGGAATAGGGTTCGCGAGATGCGCCACAAATGCCTCAACTGCAATAAGTTACGCGATCAGCCAAAGATGGTCTGCCAGGGGCGTCGTCTCGAGGCGTTACGACATCAACCTGGCGGACACATTGTAGCCTATCCGGTGTAACGCTGGAGCGGCCACGGCACAGGCGGATGATAATGTTCGAGAATCCTGGAGATCCCACAGAGCGGGACACTTTCCAGTTGAACGCCCCCGACGGGTAGTCAACCCTCGCCGACATGTTCGAGTTGCTCAAGACCGATACTTCGTCCAAGGCGCGCTTGGGCCGGTTGACCACGACGCATGGCGTCGTGGACACACCGGTCTTCATGTCCGTCGGCACGCAGGGCAGCGTGAAGGCGATCGACCCGCGCGAACTGCGTGAGATGGGGACGCAGATCATCCTCGGCAACACATATCACCTCAATATCCGGCCCGGCATGGACATCATCCGCGCCGCGGGCGGGCTGCACCAATTTATCAATTGGCCAGGACCGATCCTGACCGATAGCGGCGGGTTCCAGGTGTTCAGCCTGGCGACGATTCGCAAGATCCGGGCGCACGGCGTCGAGTTCCGATCGCACCTGGACGGTTCGCTGCTGTTCCTGGGGCCCAAGGAAGCGATGGCCATTCAGGCGGGGCTGGGCTCGGACATTGCGATGGTGTTCGACGATTGCCCGCCGCACACGAGCACGCCGCGCGAGTTGCACGCCGCTGTGGAGCGGACGATGCGCTGGGCGGCGGAATGCCGCGAGCAGCCGCGCGCGCCGGGCCAGATGGTCTTCGGCATCGTGCAGGGCGGCGCCAACGCGGCGATGCGCGAGGAGTGCGCGAAGGCGCTGGTGGCGTTCAAGTTCGACGGCTACGCCATCGGAGGCGTGAGCGTGGGGGAGCCGGAGCCGGAGATGATGCGGGCGGTGGAGATGACGGAGCCGCTGCTCCCGGCCAACCAGCCCCGCTATGCGATGGGCCTCGGCACGCCGGCGCAGATGGTGGAGCTGGTCGCGCGCGGGGTGGACATGTTCGATTGCGTACTGCCGACGCGGGTGGCGCGCAACGGCACGGCCTTCACGCGCAAGGGCAGCATCAGCATCAAGGCCGGGGCGTGCAAGGCGGACTTTCGGCCGATCGAGGAAGGCTGCGATTGTTTCGCGTGCCGGCATTTCACGCGAGCGTATTTGAGGCACCTGCTCAACGTGGGCGAAATCCTCGGTCTGCGCATGTTGAGCGTCCACAATACGCGGATGTATTTGCGAACGATGGCGGAGATGCGGGCGGCGATAGCGGCTGGCACGTTTGCCGAGTTCCGGCGCGAGTTCGTTACCAACTACGTGCCGACGAAGAAGGTCCTGCTGGCTCGGGCGGCGGAGGCCGAGCGGTGAGGTCCCTGCACACGTTCGAGCAGGCCACGCCTGCGAGTTTGGTAATCCGGGAGCCTGAGCCCCTACTTGCCTGCCGTAGCGGCTTCGAGTTTCTTGGCGAAATCGGTGGCTGTCTCCGAGGGCTTTACCTTGTTATCGAATAGTATGTCTTTGATCGAGTAGAACTGCCCGTAATACCTCTGGTTCGCTTTGTCGTCAGCGGCTATGGCGCCGCCCTTGATGGTAGCGCCACCGTAGAGCCCTTTCGACTCTCCGAAAACCAGTATGGGCGGTTCTTCCGTGAAATTATCCCCCACCTTGCCGCTGCTCGAACCTCCCGTTCCACTCGCTTCGCCACCGAAATCGACTTTGGAAGCAATGAGCCGATCCCGCGCGGACTCGTTCATCAACAGGATCACGCAATACGTGCTTTTGCCCCCGATCTGCGCCCCAAAACTGCCCTCATGGCTGTTCATGAATGAAAACGGGCTCCACTCGCCTTTGTTTTTCACCATCGCCACCCCGAACCCCTGTTCGTAGCCAAAGACCAGCCCGCCCTTAGTGCGGTCCATCACGATCACCCCCGTGGCCTTCTTGAGTTTCTCGGCTGGAATGCACGCCTCGGTATTCGCTTGCAGCGAGTCAAACTGGGCCATCAGCTTGCGCACCCGATCGTCAAGCTCATTCTTGGTTTGGGCGAGCGCGGTCGCCGCCAAACCCAATACCACCATGGTCAGGATATATCGTCTCATGCCAGTAAAGTGCCACAGCTTAACTCCACGCACAACGGGGCAAGTGCCTTGGTTCATGCTCGGGCACCTTGTTGATGTTGGTCTTGATCGTCGCGCGGCCTACGCAGGAGCCGTCTCGGGCTTCCCGCTGAATCCGACCAAGTCCGCTAGCCAGCGGAAGGCGGCGCGCAGGCCGGCATCGCGCACCCCCGCCAGTCCGTAGATAGACACAAGTTCCTGCTCGTGCCCACGATAGCGCGGCGGTAAGAGCATCGCCGCAGCGAGACCCTGGCCTTCCATTTTCATAATCTGCGAATAGAACAACCCCTTGGCGACGGCGTACCGGCCTTCAGTCAGGACCAGAGTGCGTTCGGCCAGCACCAGCCAGGGGCGGTATTTGAGGAGTAGATTGCCCTTTTCGTCGCGCAGCAGCTTGCCGTAGGAGCGGGCCGGGACCTTGTTGAGCTTTCGGGCAAGGAACATCCGGTTCGCTGATGCGTCGGGCAGAAAGCGCCTGCGTCGCAATGTCAGGAAATCCCACAGGAAGACTAATCCGAAGTGCGACAGGCGGAACGACCAGCCGGCGATGAAGTAGGCGATGCCAATGATAATCAGCGCCCAAACCGCGCCCAACCAAGGATTGGCAAACGCGGTCACCGCGACCGTCAAGAGCACCAATAGGCGGAACCCCTTGAGCACAGCGTCTATCACCCCGAAGGGACTGAGCAGGATGAGGACGTTGATGGCATTGGAGGCCAGGAATACGATAAAGAAGGCAACCATGGCAATGGGCACGAGGAGGCCGTTTCCGAGCCACAAGAGGTCAATCGTCGCCAGGAAGCCGCTCGCGCCCGACAGGGCGGCATCGGGTTTGGCGGGTGGAAACACGGCAATGACTAGCGGCACGAAAGCGCCGGTAGCAACCAGCCCGCTGATTTTATGTTCGATGGCATCGGCGACGTCGAGCGGCTTCTTCAACAGCCTGGGCGCCGCAATGCCAACGGTGTCCTTGAGAAAGCAGGCAGTGACCAGCAAAAAGGCGGGAATCCAGAACCACGGTTGCGCAAACCAGGGAAGGCGAGCGCGTTGCTGCGGAGTCTGCGCGTGAAAATATCTCCACGCGCCAACGGCGCTGACGCCGAGCAGCGGGGAGATAGCAGCGCCTGTGACCTCGGAAATCGCATGAGCCAGCTCGACGCCCGGAGTTACTGCATTAGCGGACGGGGCCGTTTCCGGAGGAGCCGCAGCCCGAGCGGCAGGCGGGAACCAGCAACAGGCGGCCAAAGCGATCATGGCGGCAAACAGGACGAATTGTCGCATGCCGAAGAGACTCCGCCTTTTTCGGAGATCTGTAAAGCGGCCCGTGTACTCGCGGCCCGGCTGGCAGCCAAATCTGGACTGACACGAGTCAGGTGGCAGCGGCTAAGAGTGGTGATTGTATCGGGAGGTTCGATGCCCGAAATGGCCACGCTTGACAAACGCGCACGTAAAGTGAAAGGATACGGGCAGCGCCAACGTAGCTCAGTCGGTAGAGCAGCGCTTTCGTAAAGCGCGGGTCGTCAGTTCGATTCTGACCGTTGGCTCCATTTTTATCGTCAACAAATCAGGTTGGAGGCTAACGCCGTCCCCAAGCCCCGGCGCTGGGCTTCACCCCAGCCCAGCCCCGAGCCAGATGCGGTGTCTCTGGACTCCCGCCCCGCTCGCTCTGACCTTCACGCCGTCGCGTCCTTCCTGAAGAGCGGAAAGGAAAACGACGAGAAATAATTGGGGGGATGCCTCAGGCGTCCTGCGCTAATGCCTCTTGAATCGTCTTTACCGGCAGGAACAGTTCCAACTCGTTGGACGGCAGCGAAACAAAACCGAATTGCTCGTAATAGCGTTTTGCTTCTCGGTCTTTCGCGTCCACAAAAAGACCAATCCCGCCTGCCGTGTTAAAAATCTCGATGAACTTCCGCATTGCCGCAACCAGCAGGGCTTTCCCAATGCCCTGCCGCCGATATTCCCTGGCCACGGCCAAACGGCCAAGTCTGACACCCGAAACGTCACGCGGTAGTCTCTTGGCTTCTTCCGCTAAGATGGACTCCGACTTTAGCTGACAGGGATTGAGGGAGAAGAATCCCAGGATCGGCTTTGGCTCGAAAGCCCTTTCCTCTACCAAAACGAAGGTTCGTGAAATTCCCCGCGCAGCGTGTTGCCGCGCGGTCTGCTTGAGAAACAGATTGAGCGCTTCACTCCCACAGTCGAACCCGTCCCGGTCGTGCGACTTTGCCAGCAGTTCGATTTTACGCACGCACCGTGCCTTTGAAGACTTTTACCGCATCCTTCAGACGCCGGTTGGCTTTGGGCGGATTGTCTAATAGGGACAGGATCTTCCGGGCGTCTTTCTGTGACAGCCGAATGACTGATTCCCGCTCGATCACGCGTTGCGCTTCCTGATACGCCGTTTGCACAACGAATTGATTGACGGTGGCGCCCAAAAGCTCCGCCGCCTGTTCCAGCGTGACGCGCACGGTATCCGAAACGCGGGCTGTAATCCGCTTGCGCGGCTCTTGCAATATCTGTTCCATGCGATATGGTGCCACTTTGTCACCAGCCTGTCAATGCAGTTTCGGCGCGGAAAGCACCTGATTTGCGCGATCGGTGTCGTAGCCCTGCGGAAAGAATATCTGCGGCTGGGGGAGGCCGATGCTCAATCCGAATGCGTAGTTAGCCATCGCAGCGAGTGCCGCCGCAACAATCGTGGGTGCAAGATGTCGTTTCATATGGTTCGTTAGACGGCAACGACCGCAAAATGCTCCGATGAAGGCATATCTCATAACCACCGGCACGGTTTTTGGCTTGATTACGCTGGCGCACATCTGGCGCGCCTGGGCGGAGGGGCCACACCTGGCGACGGACCCCGTGTTCGTTCTTCTGACAATTGCTGCCGCCGCCCTATGTGTTTGGGCCTGGCGTTTACTGAGGCGCTCGTCAAGCCGTGACAGGTAACAGGCTGCCATCTGGAACAGCCGGACGCAGAACCGCATACCAGGTGGCGCTGCAGACCCCGTCAGCACCGCAACGCCCCTCCGGCGTTGCCCGGTTGTGTGGTGCCTGGGCGGACTACCCTCCAGACCGTCCGAATGGGACTGCTCGCGATCAAGGCACCATCGCAAGGAACAAAAACACAGCGAACACGACGAGATGTACGGCTCCCTGAAGCACTGTGGCTCGTCCCCCGGTCAGAGTCATCGCCGAAAGCAGGAGGGTGAGCGCCAGCAAGGTCACCTCTTTGGCAGGCAGGCCCAGAGTGAGCGGCAGCCCCATAGCGATGGAAGTGGCCGCCACGGGCACCGCGACACTCCAAAGCTGCACGTTGTTGGATAATTTAAGGTTCATTGCCCAACCTCAAGCAATGTACCCAGATTCACAAGCGACCAAGTTCTTCCAGAGCGCGGGCGGGCATGGCAGTCCTGCTCCAAGCGATGGCGCACGCCATGGCGGTCATCGGCGCAATCTTCTGGCTTGGGCTACCACCGTGCTCCTGGCCATAGGTCAGGCCCGCCCTGGCTCCAGGGTGCGGAAGGTGGAGGGTTTGCCTGGGCACAAAATGTTCGCCATCAATTACTATGTGCACGCTCGGCTGTCAGTCGTTCCACGATCCAATCGCGGTAACCATCAAGACTCTTCCACGACGTGGCCACGGAGATCCGTTTGGCCCGGTCGTCGATGACTGTGAACCCTTCGTCGGTCACGCGCAGGCCGAGTTGCTCCATATGACACAAATCCTGCTTGATGGCCAGATAGACGGCGACGGTATCGAACAAGGTGCTGGAATGGCTCTCTGCCGCCTTGCTTTTTGCTTCCTGGCTGATGCTCCACACACGATAGTTCTCGATAACCGCCGCGGCGATCGGATTAGCCGAATCCCGTACCCGACGGTAGCGGTCTCCGCTCAAATCAATCAATCCACAGGTGTCCAAGGGGGTGATCACCATCTCCCATGGAGCGCTGAATACGCGCTGGGCGGCCTTAATATCCGCCTTCACATTCCACTCCGCATCGACCTTCGTGTTCCCACCGTAGCCCACGCGGACGCTGCCATCCATCCCGACAAAGCGGGCGTGTTGGGCGATTTTAGGCTCGCGCTCGAGCGCGGCCGCCAGGTTCGGCATGGGCCCGATGGCAAGCAGCGTGATCGGGACCTTCGATGCCATAATCGTGTCGATCATGGCTTGGACTCCGTCCTTGTGAACCCGCCCTCGATAATCAGCTAGGGCGAAGTTAGTGATCCAACCCGCCTGGGGCCCCTCCCCTCGCGGCGCGATATCCAGGCCCAGACCCACGGGGACATCGCTGCGCCCGGCTTGTTGGAGGAACTTAGCCAGCAGTCGGGCGCGGTATTCGGGTTTGCCGTAGTCACCAACCACCAGTTTGAGGTCGAGCTCGGGGCTTTGTAGCAAGAGGCCCAGAGCCCAGGTATCGTCAATATCGTCCCCGATATCCGTGTCGAGGATGACGGGGATGCGGTGGCTCGCCTCGGCGGAGTAGAGGCGAGGCACATGTAATGCCACCGCCAGGAGGAGCGCTTGCACGCACACCGCAAGGCGGGGGGACCATCGAGTCAGAGATTGCGAAACTGGGCCGTTCATAGGGTTCGTTTTGTTGTCTTTCGAACAATCATTTACCTGGAATAAGCAACAGGGTTTGCTTAATATCATGGTGAATGGCGGTAAACGAGAAAAAGAAGGAACAATATGCTCAAACAAATTGACAACGTGTTGTGTTACCTCGTCATTGGACTGGGGATTTTGTTTATAGCCCTCACCCCGATGTACGCCGGGAGTTTCGTTTCCCGCGGCGGCGTCGAGTACATGGGAGCGGTGCTTTTCCTGGTGTTCTTGGGACTGCTTAATCTGGCAAGAATCAAGTCACAGCACCCTTCAGTCCGAACACTGGCAATTTTCGCAAACGCGATTGCTCTCGCTTACTTGCTTTTGGTCAGCATTGTGGTCCATGACCTAGCCGAGATTGGAGTCTGTCTGCCGGTGCTTGCCCTTGGCTGCACTTCATGGATGAATCGCCCACTTGGGAACCCAGCACCACCGGCAACGGCGTAATCGAAGTGGGAGGGCGGGTGCCGACGCAAGAATCAGCGTCAGGAACAGGTCAAAATGAAGCACTCCATCAGCCTGACAGTTGTCAGCCTGCTGCTGGCGGTTTCCAATCTCCCCGCTGCCACAATTGGGGCACGACTCTCTACTCAGCTCAAGGCAGCACTCTCAGGCGGTAGAAGCGTTGCGTGGCGAGGGTCGTATCGTTGGTGAGCACGAAGGGAACCCCGGTGCCACGGTAGGGGGCGCCCAGAGCGGTCCAGGCGCCGGAGGCCAAGTCATCTTTGAATTCGAGCTGGTAGCTCTGACCTGCCGGTGCGGGCCAGGAAATGACCAGATTGGTGGCGGAGAAGATTTGGATGGTCAATGGCACCGGAGTCAGGATGGGTTGAGCAGTGGCCGAGAAGCTCAGGTTGTCGATTGCTAACCCTTGCGCCTTGCCGGTCGTGTCCGCCATTTCCCAAACCAGCCACAAAGCGGCTCCGGGCGGCCAGTTGGTGATCACGCGCTGGACGACACCCAGGTTGGTCTGGTTAATCGCCAGGGTCCCATCGACCGGGACGCCGCCAACATCCGCAGGGACCGTCGGGATATTCACGCACAGTTCCGGCAGCGCGGCGGTGCTGTTCATGGAGAACGGCGCCGTCGCACTGGGATCAATGAGGTAAAAGGACTGGAGGGTTTTAGGGAGATTCGCCTGGCGCCAGACCTGGCCAGTGAACTGGAGGTTGATGCAGTTCAAGGTATTGGTGGTTCGGTTGATGAATTTGGCTCCAAAGGCGGTCGCGCTGGTGCTGCTGGTAGCAAGCAGACCAAGCGCGCGGTTCGAACTGCCCGGCAGACCGAAGCTGATCACGCCCCCGGTGGTTTGGTCGCCATCAGTCGCGCCGAACTTAGCGCTAGCGAAGGCCCAGCCGTACCATCCCGCGAGACCCGGCAGGCCCAGGCCACCGTTGCTACCGGCCGGGCTCGGCGGGACGGCGAAGTCAAACGGGTTGGCCAGCGAATAGGTGATGCCGTTGATGACCACTGGGTTATCGGAATTCACTGAGGTCAGCCCAGCGGCGGGAAGCGAATCGAATTGATGTGAATAGACCGCTCCGGCGTCGGTGTAGGGGATGAACGAGGGCGGAATGACGGCATTGTTTGAAGCGCCGGGAGTCGCGTAGAAGAAGACCTGACGGTAAAAGCTCTGCCCGTCGGGAGCAGAGCCAAAACTGCAGTTGGGTGCCAGGTCCGCGTAATCAATATAATCGAGGACCTGCGGCAGCCCCTGGTAAAGGCGGCTCAAGGCGACGGAGCCGGAGCCGCTGGTCAGGGCGAAGCTGGCGTGGAGCTCGGTTGGGGTGGAGAGACCAACCTGGCCGTCAGCGAATATGACCTTGAACTCGCCCGGATTCATAACCGCATCGGCCGGGAAAGCCCAGGCAGTGAGGTTGGAGTAGTTGTTCGCCAAGTAGAGGCCGTTAAGCGGGACGGTATTAGTGGTGGGGTTGAACAGTTCGAGCCAGGGGGCGTGCTGACCGGCGCGGTTGGTGATGCCGGTGAGGTTATCGGCCTGAACCTCGTTAATCCAAAGCGGCGGGAACGGTGTGAGCGAACTGGCGACGCTGTTCACCGCACCGGGTGTAGCAGGAGCGCCGCCCTTTGCGGGCGGGGCTGGATTGACTGTGGCTACCACGCCAGAACCGGACAAACGAATCGTCAATGGACCGCCGTTCGTGCTTTGCAGATACCAGAAACTCAAAGTGTAGGTTGCATTCGCAGCCAAAGCCGGCGAGACCGTTTGCCAGATGGCGCTGCTTTGAGTTGTGCCGCCACTGCTGGAGACTGCGTGCAGACTTGCACTACCGGAGTGTCTGATCGTTTTGCTCAAGACTGAATTGGCCAGATTCGCTGAGACCGTCCACGCGCCGGGGAAACCGGATTCAAAATCACCGTCAGAAAGGACGTTTGCGCCCGCTTCCGGCACGCCGCCCGCCACTAATTTAATATCGTCCACATAAACGTCGCCCGCCGATTGCAGATAAATGTAGAGCATGGAACTGGAGGCCTTACCGGTCGCAGTGACATAAGTCCATTGCGGCGTCACGGGCGCATTGGTGAGCATTACCGCCCAGTTACCGACGCGCCAGTTGTCCTGATGCGGATCAATCAGTTGCAGGGAAGTGCCGGTTTGGCCACCCGCGGCAGGCCAGGGCACCGAACTGGCATAGCGGATTCGAGTTATCACTGAGCCGCCGGCCAGGTTGGTCGAAGACAACAGCGTGAGCAGGCCGCTCTGCGGATCCAATGTGCCGGGGAAGGTGTCGAACAAGGGAACAGTGGCGCCATACGCAGCCGCGTACGCGGCACGATTCGCAGCCAGCAGCAAGAGGCCTCCGGGATTGAGGACCGAGCCTGAGGGGAAGGTGTACGCGAGCTCGGGTATTTGCCATCCGGAAAGGTCGAAGCCCGTGATGGAGGAGGCGTTAAACAGCTCGAGGTACTCGGCACCAGACACCGCGGGACGGCACATGATCTCATTGAACACGACTTGCCCCGCCGGGGAGGGTATCGTCCCGGAGAAGGCGACTGCGACGAAGTTGCTGGCCCCGGCAACGGGTACCCCGTGACGGTCCACCCCCACTAAGCTCAAGCCGTTGCTACCCGTGTTGAGCGGCACCGTGAGCCGAAAGCCAGTCACGCTGGTCCAGGTGATGGGGTAGGCGGTGCCATTGACCAGGATGGTGTTGATATTGACTGGCGCCGTGCCGGTGACATAAGCGAGGTTGCCATTCAGGCTGACGGCGGGATTCACAGAAAAACTCGAGGTGTTTTGGGCGGCCAATTGCGAGACGATGCTCAAACGCGCGGAGGTGAGCCAGGACTTGATGGCCGAAGAGGGATTCTCGACGCTGGTCAGCCCGTTCGCCACGAATGTGTTGTATTTAGCGTCCATGAGTGGACCGCTGTTGGCGACGTTGAGCGGTCCGTTCATGAGTTCCTGCAAGGCGCGCCAGTACATTCGGCGGAAGGTGGGTTCGTTGTAAATGCTTTCGGTGTTCGGGTCTTCCCCGTTGCCGCTGAAAAGATCCTGGCCCGGTCCCCAGGAGCCGCTGTTACCCAGCACGATGTTGAAATCGAACATCAGGAGCGAGTACCGGGTGCCCTTGGACCCCATGTAACCATACAGATTCTGGGCATTTTGGCAGCCGAAGGCGTCCCAGTTGCCGGCAGCGTGGTTGGCGGCGAAGACCCGCATCCAGTTTTCCATGTCAGCGAGATTTTCCATGCTGGCGACGTAGTTGGCCGTGCCGTACGAATTCGCCGCATCCACCAGCGAGAAAACGTTCGTGAAATCGTTGGCGGAGACCGGCGTGCGGCGGACCAGAAAGTTATAGCGATAGCGCGCCGTTTTCTTAACGCCCCCGGTCGTGGTGTAGGGCATCAGGTTGCACCAGGAGTTATTGTTAACTCCCATCGAGTAGCCCGAGGGCAACGGAGCGAATTCGAACCAGGGCTGCATCTTGTAGAGCCAGCCGTCTTTATCGTTGGGGAAATGCTCCTTCACCAGATCGGCATCAGGGGTTTGGGTATCTTCCATGAGTGTGCCCCGGCGGACGCCATTGACGAACACGGCCACGTAGTGCCGATACAACCAGGGAACTCCCAAGGCCCGCAGGAAGGTATTGGCGATCTGCTCGCGCTGGATGCTGGTGTCGTCCCCGGCCCCGTTGCCAGGCTGGTGCAGCTTGTTAAACGATGTTGCGCCCAGGAATTTGTCATCGTCGGGGAAGATCCACTTGTAATGGCAGAGATAGCCGGTGGGGGTGTTAAAGTCTTGGTGATAGGGGCTCCCGGCATAACGCGCCTGAGCGTTGTAAATGACGCGGCTGCCGCACACGATCGTGCAATCGTGGGCCTCATTGCTCAAGTCAGAGAGCTGAACCCAACGGTTCACGTTCACCTGTGTGACCCAGAGGTGGTACACCGGGAAACTGCCGCTGGGATTGCTATCGCCAAACATGACCACGCACTCCGGCACCGGCGCGCCGTTGTTAGGCAAGGCAGGAAAGCGCGTCGTGGCCAGCTTCGAATCAGTCGCCGAGACATAGAAGGCGACGAGGACAGACGCTGCCTGGCCTGGAATCGTAGCGCTGAAGATGCCATCGCCGGCAATGGCATCGCCGCCGGTGCCGTCATCCTTCATCGGCACTGAGGTGTAGGTGGTGGAGGCACCGATGCGGTAGTTCAAGATGAGGCTTTGAACACCGCTCGGGTCGTGCACGCGCGCCGTCACGACCACCGCCTGATTGGCGGCGGGAATCGATGGCAGGTGCGAAACCTGGTTAATTGCAGGGCCCGCATTGCTCACATAGCGGCTGTTGCGCGCGCCCGGTGTGCCCAAATTGGCAGGTACCGGCATCGGCCCAGTCGCCTCGAGCCAGTTGCCATTCAACCGCAGCAAGACCTCCGGCCAGCCCCGCAGCCACCGTGCCTTGAACCGCAGGGTCGCCGTCTGTCCGTCCCCCATGCTGTTGGCGTTCAACGCCACCTGGCAGGAGTTGTCCCCCGTCCACATGTGGTCACTGCACCGAATATGCAAGGAATGACTGCTGGCATAACCGCTGTTCTCCTGGCTGGAACGCGATTGGTCGCCTTGAAAACTCCAGCCGCTGATGCCTGACTCAAAATCCGGGTTGACCACCAGATTGGCCCCCGTGCCCGCATGCACCTCCACGTTATCCACCAGGCACTCGCCCACGTCCAACAGCCCTATCTGCGCGTAATCAATCGAAGCATCATAATTCTGCCCGTTATCCAGCACCCCAGTCCATTCGATATTGGTCCAGACTGATTTCTGCGTTTCATCGCTGTCGCCCCAGTTGGGGGCCAAATGCGTGTTGGCGTTCGGATCGATCAGCTCGAGGCTGCTGCCACCCCCAGCGGCCCATTGGCCCCAGCGGCCGCCGGTGCTGCAGGTGACATCGTTCATCACGATGTGCATCAGGTTGGTCGAGACCACTCCCTGGCCGTTAGTCTGCACGGTCCAGTCCGGCATCGTTAATGCCAAGTAATCGCCATTATGCGAGAGTTTGCCGTTGTAATCCCCGAGGCAGTTGAGCGGGTTGAGATTCGGGTAATTGGTCCGCAGGTGCGCCGAGTTGCGCGCCGCCACCAAGTAGTCGTCGGGCACCAGGACGGTGTTGCTGGGGAACGTGAAACTGATCCCGCCGCTCAGTTGCCAGCCGCCCAGGTTGACCGTGTTGGTGCTGCGGTTATACAACTCCACATACTGGTCGTCGTCGTTGCCGCTGATTGGGTCATACATCAACTCGTTAATGACGACATCGCTTTGGCGAATGGGCGCGTTGTTGGTTCCGGGCGTCTTGGCGCTCAACCGATACCAATCATTAGCCCCATCCGGCCAGCGGCCCGTGGCCACGCCGTTTTCCTGCCCCCCAAAGGCTACCGCATCCAAATACCGGCTGGCATCCGGATTCTTGAAATAGATGGTCTCACCGACCGAATCCAGTCTGAAGTTCATATTGGTCTCCGAGTACCAAGCGAAGCCCTGCGCGGGAATAATGGTCCCTGGTGGGATCACGAATTTGTTGGTCTTGGCATCATCCGTCAGGATGCAGCCGGAAATGTCCACCGGTTGATTGGCGTGATTGTAGAGTTCGATGTAGTCGTAATCGGGCGGGTCGGTGTGCGCGAGGAACTCGTTGATGACAACGTTCCGCAGCGGGCTGGGCCGGTAGGCATCCATCTGGCCGGGCGAGCCACCCACCATATCACTGATGTCCCAGGCCCGCGGTTCTTCCTCGCCGTAGGTCGGATTGGCCAGGACCAGCGAGTGACCGGTGCCATCGGCGGCGACTGGCCAGGGATAGACATTCAAGTAAGGCACCGTCAGCAGCACCGCCCCTTGCTCATCCTGCAGTTGAAGGGTATCCGCCTTCTTGAGGCTGCCAGTATAAGGTCCCAGGACGTTGGTGATGCCATATACGGCCTGAATGCTCGCAGGCGAGGCGGCAATGACCAGGAAAGCCCCGCCATTGAGTATCGTGCCTGGAGGAAAAGTGTAGCTGAGGTTGCCGGAAGTGAGTTGATAACCGCTGATATCGTGGAACCAGGGATTGGAGTTATAGATTTCGACAAATTCGAGGTTGTTGTTGTCGGCGCGCGGGGCCGGTTTGTACATGATCTCGGAAATGATGATGGGTGTCTTGCGGCTGGAGGGGCCCGGCGCCTCGTGCGGATTGGTGACCACGCCGATCACAGCGTTAGTCACGTCTGCCAGGTCGCGGAATTGAGCGGTGGCAATTTGGCCCAGAACGTGACTGCTGACAGCAAAACCGAAGAAAACCTGATTCGAGAGAGAGATGCTCGCACTGCCAAGCAGAGTCCAGGCGGCCCCATCGTAACTGGCAAAGCCGGAGAAGGTGGTGTTGCTGCGAGTAAGGCGCAGCCAGGTCATGGGATAATTGATGGGGAAACCTCCGCTGGACCTGGTGCTGGTAGCGGCTGGATCGCGCCACTCGAAGAACGAGCCGTTCATCGCGGGGGTGGCAAAAACGCCTGCGAAGCGGCTGCCCGCGGTCAGGTCTTCGCGGACCATCAGCCCAGCTTTGGCGAGTGGATCAGTTTGGCTAAGAGACTGGACGCGAACTTTGACATCGAAATCGCCGCTACGAGGTTGGTAGGCGAATTGGAACTGATCGCTGGCGCCACCGATATCTTTGCCGGCACTACCGACATCATAGCCGCCGGGAGCGCTGCTGATGGTGGCGAGGGGAGGCGGGTTACCGATTGGCAAAGGCGTGTAGGGCCCCGGAAAGACCACGATGGTGGTGTTGGTGGCAATCGTGTTTGGGATAGTAGCGCGGTCGCGTACGTTGTTAACGACCAGGACGGAATTGCTATCGCCGGGCATAGGAGTAGTGGCCAGGGTGACCGTGGTGTTGTCCGGGCCCAGTTCGGCATCGAGGGTGGTTGGGCCGTTGGTAAAGACGTAGTTGGCGACGTTGGTGGCGCTGGCGAGTTCAAGTGGCTCGGAAAAGGTGAGCTGAAGATTCGTGCTGTTCAAGAACGCAGCCCGCACCACGGTTGGGGGTGTCACGTCGGCAAAGACTGCCAGGATGGCCGGGGCGCTTGTCACGGCGCCGACGGAATTGGAGAGGACGCAAGTGAAGGTTTGGCCGTTGTTGAGGTTGGGATTGGCATTGTTGAGCACGTAAACGGAGTTGGTGGCATTGGGAACCGGGCTGGCGCCGTTGAGGTACCATTGGTAAGCGAGTGGCGCGCGGTTGGTTGCCAGCAGCACGAAGGCAGCGCTGCCGCCGTCTGGAGCGGTCATATTTGTCGGCTGCAGAAAAATGCCGGGAGGAGTATCAAGGCCATCGCAAGGGACCAGGCGTGTGCCGGCGGTGCCAAAGCTCGTCAAGGGTTCCTCGAAGTCGCCACTCGGTAATTGCCAGCGCACCGCCAGGTTATCCGGGCCGGTGCTGTGCTGCATGATGGCTTCGAGGTAATAACGAATACCGGCCTGGAGGGTCATCGGCGCCGATTGTTGATTGGTTTCGAGCGTCCACTGGCGGGGATTGGTGGCGGTGCTCACCCAGGCAACGGGACTGGCGTGGCTCGGCAGTTCATCGCTGCTCAGGAACAATTCGGAAGTATTGTCACTGGCGATCCAGAACGTGTAAGAGCCAGTGGCCGGGGGCACCACGAAGGTTCGGAGCCGCTGGCCGTAATAAGTCATGCCGGTGTTGGTAGGGGTTTCGAAATTCGGGAAGACAAAAGTGTAGTCCTGGTTCGGGGCATTGGGCCAGGCGGGATTGAGGGTGGTGTTAGTTAAGGCGGCGAGGCTGTTGCCGGTGCTGGCGTCCAGCGCTGGCCATAGTTCTCGGTAAACACCGAAGATCGGTGCGGGGGTGGCCACCTGGGTGAAAGTGGCCGCGCAGAGTGCGGAGTTGTCGTTGGCGCTGACGGCCAGTCCAGCCAGGGCGGCGGAGTCTATGGGCACGGTTTGGGCGGAGCCAACCTGATAGAAATCAATATCATTCGTGCTCCAATAGGCGCTGAAACTAATACCCGACCGCCGAAGCTGAAGAGAAACGGGGAGGTTGATGGATGCCACACCGAGAGCGATCTGATACGAGCACCCCAGGCCAGGAGTGCTGCGCCATTGAAAGGTGATCCCGTTGCTCGCGGTGGCCAGGACGGCAGCTTCCAGCGAACCGGTGGTGGTGTCGTTGCGAAACGTGAGACCGGCTTGCCCTGGGGCGGTCTGGATGCTGGTGACCTTGGCGGCAATCACACCGTCCCCGATCATAGGCATCCAGGCAAAATGGAGCTGGTCGTTGCCGCAAATGTCGGCGCCCGAGGCGGAGATGGTCCAAGTGCCATTGCTCCAGAGGGATGAGCCGGCCAGCGGCGGCGCGCCAAGATCCGCGTCGGTCCAGCCGGGCGGCAGTTGGCCCCAGGCCCCACCGGCCGCCACCAGCAGCAAAACGGTCGTTAGAATTTGCCGTAACCGAGAATAATTCGTGTGCATGTTTCAGGGGAGAGCGGCAAGCCAGCGATAGCTCGTATCGTGTGTCCGCCATTTAACCAACCTCATTACCCTCTCGCCCTGTTGGGTGGGGCTCGTTTCGCGGCTTATGTTCATTGTGCGTCTCGTCCGGCATTACAGCCGCGAGGCAACCAGCATAGACTGCCACTGTCGGCTCTTTTTGTCACGGATAATTGATGTTGAAGCTTGGGCCCCGGATGATAGAAGCGAGCGGTTGTCCCTCGACTTTATTCCGAGATGGCTGATTTTGTGGGCCTTCAGGCCTAACAGGGATGGCAGTTGACCTGTCTGTCGGCAGCCCGCCGGTTCTTTCACTGGTGATAGTCTCAGTGCCATTGGGCATTGACGTGGTAGAAGCGAGTGGTTGAGTCCGCCGACGAATCGGTCAAAACCACCGTACTCCCGTTGCCGCTCACAGTCTGGACGGGTGTCCAGGCAGAAGCCGCCGCAGTGTTCTGGTACTCGAGAATGTAGTCCAACAGATCGGAAGAGCACACGTCTGAACTCCAGTCACTTAGG
>OBLW0100001852.1_pt1 | contig 17671 bp, 16 predicted proteins | sample 1520161 | NCBI WGS metagenome assembly OBLW01 (sample SAMEA3539309, study PRJEB22396) | soil metagenome | biome: tundra; feature: field; material: soil | place: USA | collected 2010-05 | depth 0.15 m | reverse complement strand
CACCCTGGAGATGGCCAGCGAGCAGGGGCTGGCCGTCGACGAGGAGGGGTTCCGCCGGCTCATGACCGAGCAGCGGCAGCGGGCCAAGCAGGACTCGATCGACAAGAAGACCGGGAACGCCGATATTTCGGCGTTTGCCGCGCTGCTGGAGCGGTCCGGGCCGGTCACCTTCACCGGGTACAACGAGATCACCGGCGACGCCACGGTGACCGGGCTGCTGGTGGATGGGGCGTTGGTGGCTGCGGCCGGCGCAGGCACCCAGGCCGAGGTCGTCCTCGACCGCACCCCGTTCTACGCGGAAGGCGGCGGCCAGCAGGCCGACACGGGCGTCATCCGGGTGTCCGGCGCGGCCGGCGGCTCGGGGGCCGAGTTCGAGGTGCGTGACGTGCAGTCGCCCGTGCCAGGCCTGGTTGTGCACCGGGGGATCGTCACCTCCGGCGAGATACTGGTCGGCGCGCCCGCGCACGCGGAGATCGACGTCGAGCGGCGGCGGGCCATCTCCCGTTCGCATACGGCGACCCATCTCGTGCACCGCGCGTTCCGTGGCGCCCTGGGGGAGTCGGCGGCCCAGGCGGGCTCAGAGAACTCCCCGGGCCGGCTGCGGTTCGACTTCACCGCCGCGGGCGCGGTCCCGCCGTCGGTGCTCCGCGATGCGGAGGATGAGGTGAACCATGTCCTCATCAACGACCTCGATGTCCGGGCGTTCGTCACCCCGATCGAAGAGGCGCGGGCGATGGGCGCGGTCGCCCTGTTCGGCGAGAAGTACGGGGACCAGGTCCGGGTCGTGGAGGTTGGCGACTACTCCCGCGAACTGTGCGGGGGCACCCACGTCGCGCGCTCCGGCCAGCTCGGCCTGGTCAAGATCCTGGGCGAGTCGTCGATCGGCTCGGGCGTGCGCCGGGTGGAGGCGCTCGTCGGCACGGACGCGTTCAGGTTCCTGGCCAGGGAGAGCGTCCTGGTCAGCCAGCTCACCGAGCAGCTCAAGGCGCGCCGGGAAGAGCTGCCAGAACGCGTCGCGGCGCTGGTGACCCGGCTCAGGGATGCCGAGCGGGATCTTGAACGGCTCCGCTCGGCCCAGCTGCTCGGCGCTGCGGACGGGCTGGCCCGCGAGGCCGAGGACGTGGGCGGCGTCGCGTTCGTCGCGCACCGCGTCCCGGACGGCACGGCTGCTGACGGGATCCGCAAGCTGGCGCTGGACGTCCGCGGGCGGCTGCCCAGCCAGCGGGCCGGCGTCGTGATGGTCGCGGGCGTGCCGGCCGACCGGCCCACCATCGTGATCACCGTTAACGATGCGGCGCGTGCGCGCGGCCTCGCGGCGGGCGCCTTGGTGCGGACCGCTGCGGGCATCCTGGGCGGTGGCGGCGGCGGCCGGGATGACGTCGCCCAGGGTGGCGGGGCACCGCTCGGCGACAACACGGCACGGGGGATTGAAGATGCTTTTGGTGCGGTTCGGGCTGTTGTGAGGGACATGACATGACCGGGTGGCGTACCGTGAGACCGTGCTGCAGCCATACCGTTGCGCCGATGAGATTCAGGGCCAGCGGGGTTCCCGTTTGAGGGTTGGTGTCAGGCTCGCCATTGACCTGGGTTCAGCCCGGATCGGCGTGGCGACGAGTGACCCCGACGGGCTCCTTGCCAGCCCGCTGACCACCGTTATGCGTGGCCGGGGTGACCTGGACGCCTTGACGGGGCTCGCCATCGGCCATGAGGCCATCGAGGTGATCGTCGGCCTGCCGACCGGGCTGTCCGGCCGCGAAGGCGCCGCCGCGGCCGGTGCCAGGGAGTTCGCGGGCAGACTGGCCGGGCGGCTGGCCCCCATCGAAGTGCGCCTGGTCGATGAACGTTTCACCACGGTGATCGCGCACGACGCGCTGCGCCGCGGTGGCCGGAGATCAAGAGACCGGCGGTCCATTGTGGACAAGACGGCGGCGGCCCTGCTGCTGCAGGGAGCGCTCGACCGGGAGCGGTTGACGGGCAGAGCCGCCGGGGAGATCGCGGAACCTGACGGCGGAGGCCAGGCGTGAGCCGCCACGCGCGGCGCGATTCGGCGGACGGGCAGGACGGGCACCGGGCCGGGGATTACGCCCCATCCACGGACGACGACCCGGTCGCGGCCGACTACGACACGCAAGTGGGCTGGCTGCGGGATGACCTGACTGGCCGGGAACTCGGCGCTGGTGGCCGCCCGCGCCCGGCTTCCGGCCGGCGCCACGCCAGGCCCGATTCCCGGGAGGCTGAGCCGGCCTGGGCGCCCGAGCCGACCCGGGTACCTGACCAGGACGGCCACCTGGCGGAGCCGTTTCGCTGGACCCCAGACCGGGACGGCGTGGAGCCAGACCGCTACGACTGGGCACCGGACCATGGCGGTAGCGCACCCGATTACGGCGCCGAGGAGGCCGGCTACCGCGGCAGTGCGGCCGACTACCTCGACCTCGACTCACCGGCCGCTTACCGCAGCGCCCCCCCCGGTTACGACAGCGGCCGGACTGATCACGACAGCAGCGCATCCGGCTACGGCCAGGGCGCGCCACTGACGGCCCAGCCGCCCTGGGGGGAAGATGCCGGGGGCGGCCCGCTTGCGCCGCTGCCGCCCCCGTCCCGGACTGGGTCCGGCCACCCGTCGGGTCCGCTTCCGCCGCTGCCGCCGCCGTCCCGGACTGGGTCCGGCCACCCGTCGGGCCCGCTTCCACCGCTTCCACCGCCGTCCGGGACCGGGCATCCCTCCGGCCCGCTTCCTCCGCTGCCGCCCTCAGAACTCGCCTGGCGGCAGTCGCTCGCTGATCCGCTTCTCGCGGATTCAGCGCCTGATTTGCAGACTCCTGACCCCTACAGTGATGGCGCCTATTCGGATGGTGCCGTAACCGAGCATCCGGGGTATCAGGCATATGGAGATGACCCCCGGGATCAGCGCGCCAGTGTTGCCCAGGAGGCGCGTGAGTATCCTGACGCCGGGGGCTGGTACTCGGACGTGGAAGAACCACAAGCCTGGGTGGAGGATGAAGCCGGCTTTCTGCCCGGACTTGATGACGGCCGGAATACCCGGCGCCGCGGTGACGGCGGCCCGGGCAATGCGTCGTCGCGCAAGCGCCGCAGGCGCGGCCGCCGGGCCGTCCTGGCCGCCGGGATGGTCATCCTCCTGGTCGTCGTGGCCGTGCTCGGGGTTGGCTACACCTATTGGCGTAAGTACTACAGCCCGCCCGATTTCCCTGGCCCGGGCACCGGTTCGGTCGTAGCGCAGATCAAGTCGGGCGATACCGCGACCGTCGTGGGCCAGCGCCTGGCCGGTCTCGGCGTGGTAGACAGCGCGCGCGCGTTCTCGATCGCGGCCAAGAACAGTACCCACGGAACCGCGCTCGAGCCCGGCTACTACCACCTCCGCAAGCACATGAAGGCGTCCCTGGCGTTCGCGTTGCTGCTCATCCCGTCCGCCCGGATTCAGACGACGGTCGCCATCCCGGAGGGCTACCGGCTGTCGCAGATCATCGCCAAGCTCGGCAAGGCGACCGGGAACGTCAAGGGCTACCAGCAGGCGGCGGCGCAGACGGCTGCGCTGGGGCTCCCGTCATTCGCCAAGGGCAGCGCTGAGGGGTACCTCTTCCCGGCGACCTACTCCATCCAGCCGAACACGCCGCCACTGACCGTCCTCAAGAACATGGTGCTGCGCTTCGACCAGGAGGCGGCCAGCATCAGCCTGCCGACCGCGGCGGCCCGGGTGCAACTGACCCCGGCCGAGGTCGTCATCGTGGCCAGCCTGGTCCAGGCGGAGGGCAAGAGGCCCCAGGATCTTCCGAAGATCGCCCGGGTGATCTACAACCGGCTGAACAGCGTCCCGCCCATGCCGCTGCAACTCGACACGACAGTGCTCTACGCGCTGCACTCGTCCGCCGGCGACGTTACGATCAAGCAGACGCAGTTCAACTCGCCGTACAACACTTACCTGCACGCCGGCCTGCCACCGGGCCCGATCGACAGCCCGGGGGACGCCGCCATTCAGGCCGCGCTGCACCCGCTGCCCGGGAACTGGACCTACTTCCTGACGGTGAACCCGAACACCGGGCAGACCATGTTCACCAACAGCTTCACCCAGTTCCAGCAGTTCCAGACAGACCTGGCGAATAACACCGCGAAAGGGTGAGCGCCCGAGCCATGAAGGCTGCGGTCCTCGGCTCCCCGGTGGGCCATTCCCTGTCGCCGGTCCTGCACTGCGCCGCCTACCGGGCGCTCGGCCTCGATGACTGGAAATACGAGGCGATCGAATGCGGCGAGGCGCGGCTGCCCGGCCTCATGGCCGAATGCGGGCCAGACTGGGCCGGCCTGTCCCTCACCATGCCGCTGAAGCGGGTGGTGCTGGGCTTGCTCGACGACGTCGAGGCCCTCGCCGTGGATGTGGGCGCGGCCAACACGGTCGTGTTCCGCGACGGGGCCCGGCATGGATACAACACCGACGTGCCGGGCATGATCTCGGCGCTCGTCGAGGCGGGCCTGCCGCGCCCGGAGGCGGCGGCACCGCCGGCCCCGGTGCTGATCCTGGGCGGGGGAGCGACAGCCTGTTCCGCCCTCGCTGCGGTGCGTGGCCTCGGCACGCGGCAGGCGACGGCGGCCGTCCGTGACAAGCAGCGGACCGGCGGCCTGCTGGCTGCCGCGGCCAGGCTCGGCATGGCGGTGGAACTGACCCCGTTCGATGCGCCCTGGGAAGCCGCCCCGGGGCTGCTGATTTCTACCGCGCCGGCCGGCGCCGCCGACATTCACGCCGAACGGATCGCCGGCGGTGCTCCGGCTCCCAGCTACGTGCTCGACGTGGTGTATCACCCATGGCCAACTCCGCTGGCCGTGGCCGCGCAGAAGTCGGGGGCCTTCGTCGCCGGCGGGTTCGGCTTGCTGCTGCACCAGGCGGCGGAGCAGGTCGCGCTGATGACGGGCCAGCCGGCGCCGGTCGAGGCGATGAGGATGGCCGGTCTGTCGGCCCTTGGCGGCTGAGACCCGCCCGGATGCGGGGCTCCGGCAGATGGCCGGATCTGGCGTGCCGCCCGGCGGGCCGGAATACCCTGCGCCGACGGAATGCTGTTAGTGTTAGCGAACGACCAGCCCGGCATATCCGTGCTGGGCGTGCAAGCGGAGGTCCACCTCCCACCTAGTCGGCACAGGGCTCTAGCACTGAGTCGGCAGGTCGGCTTTCCGGTCCTTGGACTGGCAGGCCAGTCGGACGCGGCGGCGCCGGATCGGATAATGGCTGATCGGGTGCTGCGGTGGTCTGGTGCCGCGTTCCTGACGCAGGGTCTGGATGACCTTGTGCCGGGTCTCGCGGCGTTGGTGGCTCCGCGTGCAAGCCATGCGGGGCCTTTTCCGTGCGTGGCGGCAAGCCGCCGCCTGGAATGGCCCGGCGGGGATGGTCCAGCTACATCCCCCGGGTGACGAGGCCCGGCGGGAGACGAGGCCCAAGGAGGTCACATCAGCGCCGAACCCCGTATCAACGAGCGCATCCGGGTTCCTGAAGTACGGCTCGTCGGGCCGAACGGCGAGCAGGTAGGGATCGTCGCGATCAACGATGCGCTCCGGCTGGCCCAGGAAGCGGATCTCGACCTGGTGGAGGTGGCGCCGACGGCGCGGCCCCCGGTCTGCAAGCTCATGGACTACGGCAAGTTCAAGTACGAGTCCGCGCTCAAGGCCAGAGAATCACGCAAGAACCAGGCGCAGACGGTCATCAAGGAGATCAAGCTCCGGCCGAAGATTGATCCGCACGACTACGGCACCAAGAAGGGCCACGTCGAGCGGTTCCTCCGGCAAGGGGACAAGGTCAAGGTGACCATCATGTTCAGGGGACGTGAGCAGTCAAGGCCCGAACTCGGGTTCCGGCTGCTGCAGCGGCTGGCAGGCGATGTCGAGGAACTGGGCTTCGTAGAGGCCCAGCCCAAGCAGGACGGCCGGAACATGATCATGGTGATCGGGCCGCACCGGCGGAAGAGTGAGACGAAGGCTGAGCGTGCGGTGCCGCAGGAGAACCACGTGGCGCCGGCCGAGCGGCCGGTACGAGTGCGCCGGCCCCCGGCGCCGTCTGCTGCCGAGGCGCGCGAGGCTGCCGAGAACGCCACCTCGGAGGCCCAGGCCGGAGCCTGATCGCCAAGCCTGATCGCCAAGAACGGCGGCGTGTACCCGCGCTAAGGCGGCGGGCAAAGAGTGTCGTGCTGCAAGCGCGCCAGATAGAGGAGACGACGGCGACCATGCCGAAGATGAGGACGCATAGTGGTGCCGCGAAGCGATTCCGGCTGACCGGTTCCGGCAAGGTGATGCGTCGCCGCGCCAACCGTAACCACCTGCTCGAGCACAAGGCGAGCAAGCGCACCAGGCGCCTGTCCAGCGACCAACCGCTGGCTGGTGCAGATGTCAGGAAGATAAAGAAGTTGCTGGGGAAGTAGCCCCACCCGCCTCAAGGGAGTCGAAGAAATGGCACGCGTGAAGCGGGCGGTGAACGCCCACAAGAAGCGCCGGGTCGTCCTTGAGCGGGCGAGCGGCTACCGGGGTCAGCGGTCGCGCTTGTACCGCAAGGCCAAGGAGCAGGTCCTCCACTCGATGACGTACGCCTACCGGGACCGCAAGGACCGGAAGGGCGCGTTCCGGAGACTGTGGATCCAGCGCATCAATGCCGCGGCCCGGGCCGAGGGCATGACCTACAACAGGTTCATCCAGGGTCTCAAGGCCGCCGATATCGAGGTGGACCGGCGGATGCTCGCCGAACTCGCCGTCGCGGACCCGGCGGCGTTCTCCGCTTTGGTGGAGGTCGCCAAGGGCGCCCTCGCGGAGGCGGGCGCGGACGCGGCCCCGACCAGCACCGCGGCGGCCTGACGCCGCCGCGGCCGGGCGGCGGGGACCCGCTATGACGCCGCTGGCCGGCCCCGAGCTCACCAGCCTCCGCTCGCCGCGGGTCAAATCCGCCCGGCAGCTGGCCAAGCGGGCGCTCCGGCAGCGCGCCCGGTCGTTCCTGGCCGAGGGCCCGCAAGCGGCGGGCGAGGCGCTCGCCGATGTCGGTGTGGTCACGGAGCTGTTTGTCACCGCCCCGGCTCAGGTCCGTTACGGCGAGCTCGTCGCGGCGGCTGCCGAGCAGGGGGTGCGCGTGCACCTGGTCAGCGGGGAAGTCATGACCGAGCTCGCGCAGACCGTCACGCCGCAGGGCATCCTCGCGGTCTGCCGGTTCGTGGACGTCCCGCTCGGCCAGGTCACCGCGGCCACCCTCCAGCTCGCGGTCGTCCTCGCGAACGTGCGCGACCCGGGGAACGCTGGCACGGTCCTGCGGACCGCGGACGCGGCGGGCGCCCGGGCTGTGATCTTCTCCGAGGCGTCGGTTGATCCGTACAACAGCAAATGCGTCCGTGCCTCAGCCGGCAGCCTGTTCCACGTTCCCGTGGTGATGGGCGCCTCGCTGGCTGCGGCGGTCGCCGCGCTGCGCGACGCGGGCCTGCGGGTGCTGGCCGCGGACGGCAGCGCCAGGCGCTCACTTGATGATCTTGATGCCGCTGGCCTGCTGCGGCAGCCGACCGCCTGGCTGTTCGGCAACGAGGCCTGGGGGCTGCCCGGCGAGGTGCTCGCGCTCGCGGACGAGGTGGTGGCGGTGCCGATCTACGGCCGGGCGGAGAGCCTGAACCTGGCGGCGGCCGCCGCCGTCTGCCTGTACGCATCCGCCCGCGCGCAGTGCTAGCCCCGTAGAGGGGGGCTGCCGCCCGGGGGGCTGGGCGCGCTAGAGTCTGATCACGTTGCGTCATTCACGCGGAACACAATCGTTGATGCCGGATGGAGGCAGCGGTCAAGTGGATGGGCTGAGTCCAGGCAGGGCGGCCGCGGCCGCCCTGGCCAGTGTGCCTGCCGGGGCTGTCGCGGCCTCGGGTGGCCTGGTCTGCGCTGACGAGCTGCCTGACGGCGTGGTCGTGGCCGACCACGCGGCCCGGATCGCGGTGTTCAACAAGGCGGCCGAGCGGCTCACCGGCGTCGCCTCCCTCAATGCGCTGGGCAGAGATGTCAGGCAGGTCCTGCCGTTGCACGACGCGGACGGGCGCAGCTGGTGGACCTTCGTTGACCCCTATCGCGGGCTGTCCACCCGGACCAGGCACCCGGAGACGTCGCTCTACCTGGCGGACGGTACCGAGCTCCTGGTCACCGTGGGCTACGTGCGCGGGCCTCGCTGCCGCGACTTCGGCGCCGGGCGGCTGAGCGACCCAGGCGCCGTGCAGCGCATCGTGATTACTCTCCGTGGGGCGCAGCAGCGCGCGCGGATCGAGCGCCGCCGCGCCGATCTGGTCTCCACCGTCGCCCACGAACTCCGCTCGCCACTGACCAGCGTCAAAGGCTTTACCGCGACGCTCCTGGCCAAGTGGACACGGTTCACCGATGACCAGAAACGGGTCATGCTGGAGACCGTCAACGCCGACGCCGACCGGGTGACCAGGCTGATCACTGAGCTCTTGGACGTGTCCCGGATCGAGGCGGGCCGGATCGAGGTCCGCCGCCAGCTGGTGGACATCCCCGAGCGGGCCGAGAGGATTGTCGCCGGACGGGTGGCGGCGGGCGACTCCCCGGACCGCTTCCGGATCGAGGCCCCGGCGGATCTACCGGAGACGTGGCTGGACGCGGACAAGGTGGACCAGATTCTCGGGAACCTGGTCGAGAACGCGGTACGGCACGGCGCTGGTACCGTGACGGTTGTGGTGCAGCCGGTAGAGACCGTCGGCGCCCGGGCCGCCAGCCGCCCGGACGGGTCGGCGGCAACCCAAGGGTCCGCCGAGGCGGGCTCCGTGGCGGTGGCCGTCCGCGACGAGGGCGATGGCGTCGCCCCGGAACTCGTGCCGCGGATCTTCCGGCAGTTCTGGCGGGCCAAGCGCCGCGGTGGCGCAGGCCTCGGCCTGTACATCGTGAAGGGCCTGGTTGAGGCGCACGGCGGGACGATCACCGTGCAGCGAGCACCCGGCGGCGGGGCCGAGTTCCGATTTACCGTGCCCGCTGGCGGGCCTGACTTCGGGTAACCGGGCGGTGCCGGGGCCACATGCCCCCGGCCTGGCCAGTAGCCAGGAGCCTGCCCGGGCGGGCGGCCCCTTCCCTCTCACCTTCGTGCCCGCAGGAAAGCAGAACTCGATGTCAGCTCCGAACAAACACTACGATCCCGTGGAGGTGGCGATGCTGTCTCCCGATGAAGTGTCCAGGACGGCCAGCGAGGCGCTGGCCGCCATTGCGGCCGCGCGGACGCTCGATGAGCTGAAGGCCGCCCGGCTGGCGCACGTCGGCGACCGGTCGCCACTGGCCCTGGCCAGCGCCGAGATCGGCGCCCTGCCCCCGGAGGCACGCGCCGAGGCTGGCAAGCGGGTTGGCGCGGCGCGGCGCGAGGCCGGCCAGGCCCTCATCGCACGCCAGGCCGAGCTGGAAGCACAGCGGGATCAGCGCGTCCTCATCGAGGAGGCGGTGGACGTCACCCTGCCCTGGGACCGGGTACCGCCCGGCGCCCGGCACCCGGTGACCACGGTCGGCGAGCGGCTGGCCGACGTGTTCGTCGCCATGGGTTACGAGATCGCCGAAGGGCCCGAGGTCGAGGCGGAGTGGTACAACTTCGACGCGCTCAACTTCCCGCCCGACCATCCAGCCCGGGAGATGCAGGACACCCTCTTCGTGGCCGGGCCGGACGGATCCGCTTCCTCGGGCATAGTGCTGCGCACCCACACCTCGCCGGTGCAGATCAGGGCCATGCTCACCCGGCCGTTGCCGCTGTACGTGGTCAGCCCGGGCCGGTGCTTCCGCAGCGACGCGCTGGACGCCACGCACAGCCCGGTATTCCACCAGATTGAGTGCCTCGCCGTGGATGAGGGCCTGACCATGGCCGACCTGCGGGGTGCTATCCGCGCGTTCGTGGACGCGATGTTCGGTGAAGGGCTGCGGACCAGGCTGCGGCCGGACTTCTTCCCGTTCACCGAGCCGTCCGCGGATGTGTCCATGGAGTGCCACGTCTGCCGGGGCGCCTCGGCGCGGCCGGGCGGCGAGCCGTGCCGGGTATGCCGGTCCCAGGGCTGGATCGAGCTGGCCGGCTGCGGCATGGTCAACCCGCGGGTCCTGGTCGCCTGCGGGATCGACCCCGACCGCTACAGCGGATTCGCCTTCGGCCTGGGCATCGAGCGGACCCTGATGATCAGGCACGGGGTGACCGATATCAGGGACACGCTGGATGGCGATGTCCGGTTCAGCCGGGCGCTCGGGAGGGAGGCCTGATGCGAGTTCCCCTGTCCTGGCTGCTGGCCAGCGCCGGGCTGGCCGAAGCAGGGCCCAGTGTCGCGCCGGACGAGATCGCCCGCCGGCTCACCGCCGCGGGCCTGGAGGTCGAGACCGTCGAGCAGGTTGGCCACGATATCCACGGCGTGGTGGTGGCCGAGGTCACCGGGATCGAGGAACTGGCCGGGTTCAAGAAGCCGGTCAGGTACTGCCAGGTGTCCACCGGGGACGGTGAGCCGCGCAGCGTGATCTGCGGGGCGGTCAATTTCGCGGTGGGCGACCGGGTGCCGTTGGCGCTGCCGGGCGCCAGCCTGCCGGGCGGCTTCGAGATCGGCGCGAAGAAGGCCTACGGGCGGATGTCGGAGGGAATGATCTGCTCGGCCGCCGAACTGGGCATCGGTGATGACCATTCCGGCATCCTGGTGCTGGCCGCGGACGCGCGGCTGGGCGCTGACTTCGTGGCCTACGCGGGGCTGGCCGACCATGTGCTCGACATCGCGGTCACCCCGGACCGTGGCTACGCCCTGTCCATCCGCGGCGTGGGCCGGGAACTGGCCACCACCTACGGGACCAGTTTCGCCGACCCGGCCGATGAGGGGCTGCCCGAACACGTCGCGGCCGTCTCCCCCGAGGTCTACCCGGCGAGCATCGGCGACCCTTCGGCGTGCGACCGGTTCGTGCTCCGCGAGGTGCGCGGGTTCAACCCGGACGCAGCCACCCCGCTGTGGATGCGGGTGCGGCTGGCCCGCTCCGGGATGCGCTGCGTGTCGCTGGCCGTGGACATCACCAACTACCTGATGCTCGAGCTCGGCCAGCCGCTGCACGCGTTCGACCGGGAGAAGCTGAGCGGGCCGATCGTGGTCCGCCGGGCCCAGCCCGGTGAGCGCCTGGAAACCCTGGACCACGTCGTCCGCCAACTCGACCCGGAGGACATCCTCATCGCCGACTCCTCCGGTCCCATCTCGATGGCCGGCACCATGGGTGGCCTGGCTACCGAGATCTCGGCGCGATCGCGCGACCTGGTCATCGAGGCCGCGCACTTCGACCCGCGCGGGACGGCCCGGATGAGCCGGCGGCACAAGCTGTTCAGCGAGGCGTCCTACCGGTTCGATCGGGGAGTGGACAGGGAACTGCCGCTCCGCGCGTCGGCCAAGGCGGTGTCCCTGCTCGCCTCTCTCGGCGGCGGGACCGCCGTGCCCGGCTGCACTCACGCGTTCGTCGAGGTGCCGCGGGTGTCGATCACCATGGCCGCCGACTACCCGGACCAGGTAGCGGGCCTGGCCTACGGCAGCGACACCGTCGTGCGCAGGCTGGGGGACGTGGGGTGCACGGTGGCCGTGCCCGCCGCGGAGGCCCGGCATGACCAGGGCGACGGTGCGTACAGCCAGCTGACGCTGACTGTAGTGCCGCCGTCCTGGCGGCCGGACCTGCTGTACCCGAGGGACCTCGCGGAGGAGGTCATCCGGCTGGAGGGGTATGAGAACATTCCCGTCCGGACGCCGCGGGCGGCGGCGGGCCGCGGGCTGACCGCACAGCAGCGGCGTCGTCGCGCGACCGGACGTGCGCTGGCCGACGCGGGGTACGTCGAGGTGCTGAGCCAGCCATTCGGGTCCGCTGCCGATCACGACCGGCTGCTGCTCCCGGCGGACGACCCGCGGCGACGGGCGCTGGCGGTGGCCAACCCGCTCAGCGACGACGAGCCGTTGCTGCGTACTACGCTGCTGCCGGGCCTGCTGCGGGTGCTGGTACGCAACGCCGGGCGCGGTTTCAGCGATGTGGCGTTGTTCGAGATGGGCCTGGTCTTCCGGCCGCGTCCGGAGAGCCCGGGGACGGCGCCTATCCTGCCGGTGGACCGGGGGCCCACGGAGCAGGAGCTGGCCAGCCTGGAGGCTGCGTTGCCGGATCAGCCGCTGCGGGTGGCGGCGGTGCTGGCCGGTGACCGTGAGCTGCCGGGCTGGTGGGGCCCGGGCCGGCTGGTCGGCTGGCCGGACATCATCGAGGCGGCCCGGGAGGTCCTGCGAGTCAGCGGCGCCCCCTTCGAGGTGCGGTCCGACCAGCACGAGCCCTGGCATCCTGGCCGGTGTGCGGCCCTGTTCGTGCAGGCGGCCGACGGCCGGGAACGGCTGGCCGGGCACGCGGGCGAGTTGCACCCCCGGGTGACAGCCGCGTTCGACCTGGCCCCGCGCACCTGCGCGATGGAACTCGACCTGACCGCGATCGAGACGGTGGCCGCGCTGCTGGCCCCCGCCCAGGCGCCGGTGATCTCCCCGTATCCGGTAGCCACCCAGGATGTCGCCCTGATCGTGCCGGAGACGGTGCCCGCCGCTGACGTGCAGGCCGCCCTGGTCGCGGGGGTGGTCGGCAGTGATCAGCCCGACCTGCTGGAGGAAGTCCGGCTTTTCGACGTCTACACGGGAGCGCAGGCCGGCGAAGGACGCAAGTCGCTGGCCTACACGCTGCGGTTCCGCGCTCCGGACCGGACGCTTACCGTCGAGGAGACCACCGCCGCCCGGGACGCCGCGGTCGCGGAAGCCGCCCGCCGGGTCGGTGCGGTCCTGCGCGGCGGATCCTGACCGGCTTGTCCTGCCCAGCGTGTCCCGTAGCTGTCGGTGACGGGGTCCACCCGGTACGGGCGACGTGCAACCGGCTCATCACCGGCCCCCAAGGCACCGAACCGGTTGGGCGGGGGTCGCCGATGAGGGCGTCGATCGCCTTCAGCAGCTCGCCCAGCCCCGCGGGATCGTCCAGGTACTTGCCGAGCGACAGCGAAGCCGGTAATTCGATGACGACCTGGCGCGGCATCACCCGGGCAGCCCAAGACGCCGCCGCACCTCATCGGTGGTTAGGTACTCCTCGTCGCCACGCCGGTCGGGGATGCCGAGGATCCGCCGTGCCCGCTGGTCTGACAAGTCACCGGTCCGCCCGGCCGCTTCGAATAGGTCCAGTTCCTCGATCCTGGCTGCCTGACGGCCAGGTGCCGACACGCCAGCCGACCGCTGGTCGTTTCACATTCTTCGTGGGCGCGGCCACCATAGGCGGGGGCCCGCTGCGGCGGCGTCGGCGCGGTCTTTCGCTCAGTCCCGCCTAGGCGCCTCAGCCCGGCGCAGGCGTGCCACCAGGGCGGACGGCTGCACGTCCACCGCGAACGGCCGCCGTGCGGAGAAGACATCGTCGCCGGTGACCTTAGCGGCGAGTTCGTAGCGGCCGTCGGTGAGTTCGAAGGCCGTCAGACTTGGCTCGGCCGGATCGGGCACGACGATCCAGTACGCGTCTATGCCGAACCGCTCGTAGGCCGCCGCGGGCTCACCAGGAGCACCCCGTCCACCAGCTCGTATCGTCGGCCGTCATCAGGCATCCGGTCCAGGTCCGCGACGGTGAATGCCTGACCCGGCGGCGGCCAGGTCCCAGTGACGCTCATGACTGCCATGGTGCCTCCTGTTGGTCATGACTGTCACCCTGACGCGGCTACCAGGTGCCGATGCCGAGTAGGCAGGCCAGGATATCGAGCCGGGTCTCAGCGGCGACGGACCCGGCATCGGTCTCGTCGCAGTAGCGGAGCTGGCAGGACCGCAGCGCGACGTTCAAGTTGAGGTCGTGGCCGATAACCCTCTCCCAGGCTTCGGTGGACCCCACGATGTCCCAGCCGGATTTTTCCTGGGTCTCCCGGCTGGCCGGGGTAACGGTGCCTGCCTTGAGATCAACCAGCCAGTACTCGGCGCTTGCGGCATCCCGGCCCGGTACGGCCACGGCGACGAAGCTTTCCGCCGCGTGCGGCCCCCACTTGGCGGTCAGATCGGCCTTTGCCGCGGCCAGGCCGGCGCGAAGCTGGTTGCCTAGCAGGCCCGTGCGTGTTCTGGCGGGCGGCTGGCCTGCACTGTCGGTGGTCACGCTAGGTATTATCGGGTCACCATCGCCATCGGCTCGACTGGCCTGGCCTGCACCAGGGAGGTCCGCGTCGGCGCTGGGCACCCGCAGATCGCCAGGTGGCGCTGAGGTTCCCCAGGCAGCATCGACGGGCAGGTAACCCAGCTTGCCGGCCAGTTCGTTCACCGCAGCCTGCACCGGCGGGGCGATCATCGCGGCCGGGACCGACCAGCCCCGGCCCACCGAATCATTGGTGATTTGCGACGTGCGCCAGATCTTGTAGTCACCGGGCCCGAACCGTTCCCGCTCGCTGGAGAAACACGCCGTGGAGATCCCCGGCGCCGGGCTAGCCCCGAGGAACGAGAAAATCCGGGCGGCCGTTTGTTCCGGGTCGCCCACGAGATCTTCATACCGCACCCGGTGGCACTGCGCAGGGAAGCGCTCCTCAACCGCCAGGGCCATGGCAGCGTTGTCGGCCCAGAACCTTGCCAGGGCCAGCACCACATTCCCCGGTGTCTCGGCAATGTAAGGGTCAAACCCAAACCCGCTGAGCCCCCACGGACACGCCTCGATCCCCGAGGCGATCACATCCATCGGATGCCGGTGCAGGCAGATAAACCTGGCCTGCGGGTAAACCCGCATCAGCAGATCGGCGTGCCTGGCGGTTCCCAGGCTCTTATCACAATACCGCCGCTTTCCCTTCCGACCGAGGTACGAGCCGACCATCAGGTCCATCATGTGCCGGATTCCCGCGATGGCCGCCTCCGGGATCTCTGGCGGCTCATCGCCCCGGTTCGCCGACAGCGGCGCTCCCTCAATCAGCGACCATACCGTTGCGAGTTGCGAGCACAACGTGGGCAAGTTCGTCTCCGGCGGGCACGCCAGTTGAGGGTGGGCATCCAGCAGGAAACGGAGCAAGGTAGACCCGGATCTGCCGTGACAGAGCACGAATACGGGCTTGTTAACGGAGACTTGCTCCACGTCCTGGGATGCCGATGTCGGTCTGAGAGCAGGCAAGGCCACCTCTTGTGCATTACGGAACGACCATGGAGACTCACGAGCAGAAAGCACGCCAGAGCAAGTTCCTTGCCACCGAGATTGATTTCGTGTCTGCGGGATACGCCGCCAAGGTGAGGCGCTAGTCGCCGCTGTGCCCGGCTAGCCGCTTCAGTTCGCTCATCGAGTGGCTCTTCGTGGCGTCGAGGCCATAGGCGTCCCAGTCCCTGACCGTGCGGACCCGGAACTGGTCGGGTCGGACACCGACCGCCGCGATGAGCACTGTCTTGCCGCTGACGCGGCCGCAGGCGACGGCGAACCCGTCACCTACGGCCACCTCGGCTGGCGTGCTTCCTGCCTCCAGGACAGGGCCCGGTGACCATAGCTCCTCCGTCGAAGCGATCCTCTGGATCTCTTGCTGCACTGCTTGCGCTGTACCAGGCCGGTCGGTAATCGGCAGGGCATTGCCGCCGAGGGCCAGGTGTGCAGCGGATAGCCGTGCCCACTCCCTGTCCGGGAACCTGCCGGACGTGGCTACCAGGGCGGCAGCCTCGCCTGCAGACCACGCAAGGGAAACCTCCTCGGCGGGCTCATCGACAGGCCCGTTCCAGCCGTTGAACCAGCGCCGCGGTTGACCTGACTGAAACGACTCATCGTCGAATTCAAAAAGATCGAATCTGGGCGGAAAATAGCGGTGCATCATCGTTCAAGCATAGTAGTCTTGGCTGCAGAGGGTAGCGGTGTCGGTATCATTCGTGAGTGAGATGCTTATCGTTGTCTGGGATTTACTCCCGGTATTGATCTCGAAGCTTGCGCCGGAATATCGTGAGGCATTGTATGGGCTGCTGAAGCCCTTGTTGTTCGCCGAGACATACACCAGCCCGTACGGGTCGTCCGAGGGCAGGAATGCCTCCAAGTCTACACCTACGATCCTGACGTCGACGCCACTGCGCCTAAAAGTGAAATGATCTCCGCATGACGGGAACGGGGCGTATGTGACTGCAGGTCTTGCGACGAGGGCTGCAGATGACGCGGCGCCGGTGGCTGCCGAGGCAGGTGCCACCAGAGCCACTGATAGGGGAAGAAAGATCATCGCCGTGAATATCGCGTTGCGAAGCGCGCGCATGATTAAATGCCTCCTGGCATAACCTGGGGAATTCCGTTTCCGGGCCGGTTACCCTCACCCGCTGGTATATTCGCATACTGGGCCATACTTCACGTCGCTTGTTCCATTCGCCACGAGCGCTTGACAGACCTCGGTGGCGTCATACCTGGGATACGACCCGAAGTAGGTGTGCCCATTGGAGTCGAGACCAGCCAGTCGAGTCGTCCTGGTAAGTCTGCCGCTGGTGTAAAACCTTACCCTTTCCGTCAGTCCCGTTTGCCCACGGTCGAGGGTGGCACCCTGCCAGGCGACACATGCACCGCCGAAGCCAATGCCTCCAAGCAGAACACGATGTGTAGATAGGGCAGATGTCTGGGCATCTACCGGGCAGTCAGCGGCGGCAGCCTTTGGCTGTCCTGGGACACGAATAGAAAGGGTACCTCTGGACTTGCTTGGTGTTGGTGTTGTTGCTGCGGCGGCCGCGGGAATTCCCAGCATGCCAGCTATTCCCGCGGTAACCCCGACTACTAGATGGACTTTCTTCACGAGGACTGTCGTCTCCTTTCGTGGCCGACGCCGAGAACGCCCAGCTCCCTCACGACGCACTCACCGAGGCTGACTGTGGCCGGGCTTCGGCCGGCCCGCCGCCAATATCCTGGCAGCGGTTGTGTTCAAGTTAATCTCCTTGCCACTCGAACTAAGTAACATCGCATCGCACGGCGCACCACGAGTGTGCGGAACTCTGAAACGTCTTGGCGCGCGCCGCACCGGCAGGCGGCCGAGGAAACCATGATCGGGATCTCCTTTGCAGCGCGAGCGGGGAGTGCCGGACATTTTCGTGGCGGGCATGAAGAGCACCCCCCGAGCTGAAGGAGTGGGTGCTGTTCATGCCGCGACTTCAGGGTGGCGCGCGATGCTGTTGGCTTGCTGTCAGCTGGCTGTCAAGGATTCCTGTACTCGGAGTGGGTTGAGCTGGCGGTCTTATCCGGCCGCAGTCCTGCGGCAGATTGGAGCTCTGTCACGCGTGTCAGCGGGACGTTTGAGGATGTAGGCGTATGCGCGCGTACTGGTGCAATCCGGTATGTTCCGTGACAATGGCTCTGGCAGGGTGGTGTGCGGGTCGCACGATGGCGGGTGAGCCGTTACGGGGATGGTGAGGGTGATGGAAGCGTTTAGCAGGGCGACCGGGACTCTGTTAGGTGAGTTTCTGCGTGGGCGGCGTCGTGCGGCGGGGTGGACCCAGCGGGGGCTGGCGGATGCTGCTGGGCTGAGTGTGGGTGTGGTCCGTGACCTTGAGCAGGGGATCAGCGGTCGGCCGCATCCTGGCTCGGTGGAGCGCTTGGCGGCGGCGCTGGGAGTTACCCTTCCGGTGGGCAGTTCGGTGCTGGCCGTTGCCGACGATGGACGCGCTGGCGCGAGCGGGGGTTTCGGCGGGGTTCTGCGGCTGCAGGTGCTTGGTTCGTTGGT
>OBLW0100001851.1_pt1 | contig 17677 bp, 17 predicted proteins | sample 1520161 | NCBI WGS metagenome assembly OBLW01 (sample SAMEA3539309, study PRJEB22396) | soil metagenome | biome: tundra; feature: field; material: soil | place: USA | collected 2010-05 | depth 0.15 m | reverse complement strand
ATAAACCGGTAATTTTAATTGTCGTTTAAAGGTAATTATAATTGACTTTGATCACCCGATCAATGTTTAGTGCCACTATGCAAACTTAAATTGTTCTAAAGTGAAAGGCAACCGCCGAACGGCCAATGGGTCCCATCTGACCTACCCCCCGCCAAGAGGACCCTGCCTGGTGCCTTACAAACACAGGGTACCCTTAATTTCAGGCACCCCTGCCAATTTCAAATATAAATTTTTATTTGGGATTTTTGAAAAGCCCTATATAAGCATAAAAAAAAGGTCCGCATCTGAGTAGATACGAACCTTATTTTTTTACTAATCTAAGTTTAGAAGTTTGATTAGTATATCGATTCTTATTATTTGAAACTCCGTACAGACCCCAAAAGAACCCGAGATCAAAAATATTATATACTTTATCAGATTTAATTTTATAATATGGACCAACGTCTTCCTCTTCTTCTTTAACTGAGAATTTTACCTGTGGGTAATTCTGTGGCATATAATTATTTATGAAATCATTGAATTTTTTATGCTGCTCGTCTTCAAGGAATGAAAGTTTTAATTCAAACATACCTCACCTCCGTCTTCTATCTTTATGGGATTCTTTTTATGGAACTCTAATATAAGCTCCTTAGCTCTTTTGGTGTATTCAAATATTCCGACACAAGGATTTTTAGTTTTGATGAATTGCTCTGCACTTTCGAGCCAGCTCAGTTTTGAATCTTTGTTTCTAAAGGGTTGTTTTTTTGCAACTTCAAGATACTTTTTGTTAACAAAGCATATTGCAAAAAGATCTGTATTCCCCTTTACACCGATATATGCATATTTATGATTAGACCTGCCAAACACATCATTTTCTTGACTATATTCAGTTACTTTTCCAAGAGCTTCCAAGAAGTTTGATGATTTATGGATCTCCCCGTATTCGCCCTTTTTCGTATAGTATTCAGCTATGTGATACTCCTTCCTGTTGTTCATTTTATTTGTCCTTTAATAGTTAATATTATATAAACTATTATCTTTTCGTCAGTCCCGACAAATAAAAATTTATTTTTTTCTTAAAAAGAAGCCAGGCTTTCACCTGGCTTTTTAATTAAATCAGCCTTCTCTCTACGAAAGAAGTATAGGTATCCTCTGCAAATATTATATGATCAAATACATGCACTCCCAATAACTTCCCACTCTCAACAAGTTTTTTAGTTATTGCTATTTCTTCCTCTGACGGTTCATTGTTCCCGCTTGGGTGATTGTGGGCTACTATGATCGAAGCAGAATTCGAAACTATTGCAGAGCGGAATACGCTTCTCGGATCAACGATTGAAGAATTTATATTACCTACCGATACTTTCTCGAACCCAATAATTCTATTCGCAGAACTTAACCAGGCTACTACAAATATCTCAACGGGTTCTTCCTTGAATATAGGTTGGAAGAGTTCAAAGAAATCCTTTGGTGAAGATATCTTTTTCTTTGGCATTTCTGTTAATTCAGGATACTTAATATTTGTCTCCTTAAATTTCCAGCTTAGAGTCTTAAACCGAATAATATTTTCAATCATAGCTGGAACATCCTGCTTACTTTCATTTGATAGGCAGCTCTTAGCTTTAGGTCTACCATATGAGAAATGTACCAAGTGAGGTAGTTGTAAAGGATCCAAACATTCTCAGGCTTCTTTTGTTCTTTCACATATTTCGAAACCCGTCTACCAAGATTTTTCTCAACAGACTCATTTAATACTTTACTTACATTAAGGTTCTGTAGAATCTGAATCCTTTCTGATATTACAGGGATTTGCTCGTATGTAGCTTCGATCTGTGCTTTCAGGTTGTTCAAAGGAATGCCCTTGGTGTGCTTGTGATAGTATTTTGCAAGTACCTTTCCGAATACCATCCCATTAGAACAAATGCCTCTGATGGCCCCCCAGAACATTCTAACGCCCTCTGACGAGTCATAGCTGTTATGTACAAACAAACTGAGAGCGATATCAGATCTCCCGTCAGAAAAGGCTAAGTCAGGAAATGTAATCTGTAATCGCATTTTCTGATCGGTGACAAACGAATGTGAAGGATCTATTATCCATTTTGAATCCAGTTCATGAAGTTGTTCCATTAAAGGTTTAATGATTTCCGCATTACTAACGATCTGGTAAGTATCATTTTGAATTGATATGAGCCGTCCATTATCTTCACGGGAAATCGCCTTATAATGAGGTGCAAGAACAACAGACTTATCTTCTGCTTCAATAAATACTTTCTGTTCAGTAACAGGAAATAGATACTTATATAACTTTTGATCTAATTCTGATGTCATATTAACCTCCTAATCCATTGGCATTTACTTTACTACGAGCAATGAACAGACATACGGCTATTTTATTTACGTCGACCATACCATTTAAGTTTTCCTGTATGCGTAGCGCGTCCAGATAACTGGCTAACATGATATCAAAATAGTTGTCTCTGGCAACAGTATTAGTTTCAGTTTCCGACAATTTTGTGCCATTACCATTTGATATAACCTTGAGATCATATTTAGTAATGATCTTACTTCCTTTTTGTTCAGCAAGTTTAGTAATCTCCACCTTATTACCTTTATGCAGATCTTTCATTTGTTCGTGCAGCTCTTCAGGCGCAAAGAAGTTATATTCTTCATTGTTACCCTGCTTTACTGCATAAAGATAGTATTGCCCATAAGAACTGTTTCCTACTACAGGGACCTCAAATAACAGCTCTAAGCTTGTTTTCTGGTTCAATTTCAGATCCAGTTTCTTCCTGTCCGCCATCTTCTACCTCCTTTCTAAGTTTATATGAAAATTCTTCTCGGCCTTCGATAACTTTCACGCCTTCAGGTACAGGCCGTGTTTTAATGAAGGCTTTTATTTTGCTTAAGTCAGGTTTAACTTGTTCAGGAACAATTGTGAGAACTTCTGGGCGTGCATGTTTTAGAAACAATTCAAGATTTTCAATTTCAATTTTATTTCCTTTACGATGCATTTTTAGTGTACCGTTAGGAAGCTCGATAGTCTTAACCTGTCGTTCTCTTATAAACGCTTCCAGTTTTCTTTCCAACATTTTGCATCTTTCATCAAGGACCATATTTCTGTGAAGTACCCAATTGTTTATATGCTGAATCTCTTTTTCTGCTTCAGAAAAATTATTTGCGATTTGTCCTTGAAGATTCTTTATCTGCAAAAGTATCAGATCATAATAAGCCTCTGTCTGATACATTTCTTTTGATTCCGCTTCTTCCAACAGCTCATCAAGAAAAGTTTTATCACTCATTTTTACCTCCATCTTTTTTACTCAACGCTCCTAAAATTGCCATAATAGCAGTAGCAATTGCGTGTAAAATTTCTAGCATCATATTCATCTTTAACCTCTTTATGTTTTATTATAATTTCTTATTTATACGAAATACAAGTCTTCTTCTGAAATCTTCATTCCGCAGTGTTCACATTTATTATTTAACAGTCCATCAAAGTATCTCGTCTGTCCAAGACACCAAGGACATTGTACTTGGATTGTATCAAGAGATGAACCTCGATAAGTATTCCTATTCCAGAAATCCTTAGCTAAATACCTTTTATATGACTCTACACCGTCATTGTTAAGTACCAGGGCATGATTATTTTCCATCTCATAGAAATGATAACCCTTCTCGCCAATAGTGAATCCTCTTTTGGATTCTGACTGGATACCTAATGCTTCCTGCATTATTTCGCGTTCGCTGCAAAAAAACAAAGTGTCTTCTTCGGTGTTATAATACATGTCTATCGGATTATCTTTCTTAATCAGGATAAGAGTATCTGGTTCAGCTTTGTTAATAATTGCAACTGCAAAGCTTCCTTCGATTTTATCAAACACTCTTTTTATTTTGTCTCCTTTCGCCCTAGAAGAAATGACTGAGAGAATCGCCTCACTGTCTACCTCGCCATCCCTCTGGTTTTTCCCAAATATTTCATGATCATTATGTATTATTCCATTATGTACAATTGCTATCCCATCTTTATTAAACAGTGGATGATTATTATTCGAGTTCTGTTCAGATCCCTGGGTTTTCATCCTGGTATGTAGAATCATACATTTGGGCAGTTCAAGTTCATTCCATTCCTTAGATTTTACAAATTCTGAAGAACGAATTGGAGCCTTTTGAACTATTAGATTATTTTCTTTGATAAATGCAAAGCCGCTTGCATCTCTGCCGCGGCTCTCAAGTAGACTGAACATATTTCCTATTTTTTCTTTGTCGGGTTTCTTTTCGCTAAAGCAATAGAATCCCATTATGCCACACATTGGCACCTCCTATAATTTCTTAATTGATTATTTGTTATACTAAGACGAGTTGCTCAGGTTGTTCAACCTTTACAACCGTAAGCGATTTGATGAGCTGTATAATCTCTTGTCTATAATCTTTTCGGATGTTGTAACTCAACCCCAACCTACGTACCCCTTCCACCGATTTGATTGTGTAATATTTCAAAGATTCAGGAAGTAGATCCTTAACTGTTTGTTCCAGGTCAGGACTAATAGTTATTTGATACTCTTCCCGTTCTTTTAGCCCATAAAGATTTACTGGACTATCAATCAAGCCAACCTTTGTTCTAATTTCAGAAAGGAAAAAATCCTTTGTGTTGATATTGATGAATCTTCTGAAATCTATTTTACCTGATAGCCAGTTTCTGCTTAAGGTTAGAATATATTCTCTATCTGATTCTTCCACAGGCGGATTGTCTGGTGCGTCATCATCATAAGCTTCCTGGTAACAGTCGTTACACAAAGGGTCATCAGAATTATTATACACAACTTCATTACGAGAAATAACAGAGTCACACGCCGAGCAGTAGGTATAACTATCGTTAAAACAATTTTCGCAAAAAGCGTCTTCGTAGGCCCAGCGGACTTCTCCATCTGGTATTACATCATTGCAATTATTGCATCTCATGCTGCTAATCCCCAATTTGGAAGAATGTTCTGGTTCCAATCCAGTTTCTTAGTAAGAAGCATATCTAATTCTTTTAGGCCCTCTTTACAGTCAGTTGGTATGGTATGCAATACTTGATTTAATGACTTTAGAAATGTACATGAGTGCTGTCTGTTTTTGATTTCTACGAAATCGAGATTATCTTCGGTTACACCAAGGACAGCTAACTTTGCTAGTGTAAATGTTACCAAAGTAGTGGTAGGACTTAATAGGAATGAGCCTGGTGTCCTATATTCAAACCCATAATATTTTTTTCTATAACTGGAAATTTTTCCATAACCTGTTCGTTCCCTTTTGCATCTTTGTTCCTTGTCGTCTATGCAGTTTGATAGACTTCTAAGAACGATATCTAACGCTGAAATTATTTTAGGTTCTGGACTGATTGAGAAATGAATGTGACCGCCCAAAGCAAAATCATTAGCGTAGTGTCCACTAATAAACTCCAACTCTGGCTGCTTCGAATGCCCATAAGAAAGTATTTGAAAAATTTTTGAAGAAAGGTCTATAGGTGATTCGGAATATCCTGGACGGACTTCGGCTACAGACGAGCAGCCATCAAGTCCCATAGAACTATTTGCTTTGAAAAAATTATCTGCACAACAAAACTGCCCCTGCTTGCGGACCACTAATTCAGGATCGCAACCTATCGTGAAAGACATAGTAACTCCTATTTAGTTGTTAGTTACTATTCTTATACCAAAAGTTTTTTGTGCTGTTGTTGAAATGCTGAGAAACAAAATGTCCCTAATAAATAGTTATTAGAATCTGAAATTCTAGGAATATAAATTAAAAATGTATTAGTTTTATTTATTAGTATTAAATACTTATCAAACAAATAATAGGTAAAAACATTTTGAGTATAAATTATCGTGAGGACATAGAAAAAGTTCGCCAGCAAATAGCAGAAAAAGATAGAGGATTGGCAGACTTATTCAATGATCTAATAAAAAGAATCATTGATCAAAAAAGGAGAGAAATAATTATTGATAAAGAGGGCGATATCCGATCTAACCCGATCAAAATAACTATAGATGATATAGTCAATTCAAATCGTGGATCTGGAAATATGAATATTATCCCAGGTGAATTTGGGGCAGCTTGTTTTGAGGATTGTGTTTGTTTTGCTTTTGATAAATGGCAATCTTCAAAAGGGTTTCACGGGATTGCAAAAAAAGTAATTGAGTATTGGTTAGCCTGTTCTAAGATAAACAGAAGAACTTTGATAATATCGAATGCTTGGGATGATATTGACTTTTTTGACAAATATAAACGTTCATTTGATAAATACGCTCAAGATCCCACGCATAAGATTGCAATTGTACTTGTTTCTTCAATGGGTATTTCACTTCAATATTTACAATAGGAGTCTATAATGAGAGGGTTAACCGATTATTTCATGAATGAGCTAAAAGGCGGAACACTGAATCCATTATTGGAGTTTATCAAGCATGATTATACTCTAGACCTTGAAATAAGAGAAAACTATATCAATATATATTACAGAGGCGGAAATATATTGCGGTTAACTACTAAAAATAAATCAGGTTTTGAATTTTATTTTGAGCCGAAATATCTATCAACGCCCCCATCCATTGATCCGTTAATTCTAAATAATTTCATAAGCCAAAATGACTGGAATCAATTTATCCCTTTAGCCAAGCAAGCAATGGATTTCTATTTTACAAAATACCTAAAATTGGAACGGGAATACCAGCAATTAGTTGTTCGTGAAAATAACTATTCTTCAATTTCCAACGGAACAGATTTTTTTATAATAGACATCGAATATGATTGCAGTGCACATGCACGTTTTGATTTAATCGCTATAGAATGGACTTCTGAGCGGACCAAAAGAAAATTATTTGGTAATTACAGACCCAAAATAGTAATATTTGAAATGAAGTATGGTGATGGAGCTTTAAAAGGTAATTCAGGAATGCAGAAACATCTTGTTGATTTCCATACACTAATATCAGACACCAAGAAAGTTGGTAAATTTAAGGATGAGATGTTATGCGTCTTCAAACAAAAACGAGAACTTGGAATAATTCCATGTTTATCTGGAGTCCCAAAAACAAACAAAAACGAAGTGAAAGAATTTGAAGACGAAATAGAAATGGTATTTTTAATTGCTAATCATGATCCAGACAGTACTAAGTTACATGCAGAACTTTCTAGTATTCAAGGCCCCGATGTTAAATTTATAACATCCAATTTTATGGGTTATGGCTTGTACAGAGAAAATGTTATTGACTATGCTGATATTCTTCTCAAGGTCAAAAGTCAAAATATAAATTGAAAATTACAATCCATAGAGGAACCAAAGAAATCGGCGGTTCATGTATCGAAGTCTGGACTGAAAAAACAAGAATTTTGCTCGACTTTGGAATGCCTTTGATTGAAAAGGACGGCAAAGAATTTGATTTCAATAAATATAAAAACTTAAAAGTATCTGAGCTAATTAAAAATGGCGTACTACCTGATATAGAAGGTCTCTATACTTCCGCTGAATCTATGATTGATGCTGTAATAATTTCTCATCCACATCAGGATCATTATGGACTATTCAATTATATAAATAAAGACGTGAAATGCTATTTAGGTGAGGCAACACATAAAATTATTGAGCTTAATAATCTTTTTACGTCACAAGAAATTCATATTAAAAACTATTCATACTTTGAGAAAGAGAAACCATTTCGGATCGGCGATTTTATAATTACGCCTTATTGGATGGATCATTCGGCATTTGATTCATATGCTCTTCTAGTCGAAGCTGGAGACAAGAGTATCTTTTATTCAGGTGATTTTCGAAACCATGGCAGAAGGGCAAAAGTTTTCAAGTGGTTTACATATAATGCACCGCAAAATGTTGATAGCCTGCTCCTTGAAGGAACTATAATAGGTAGAGAAAGCAAAATTTTCAAATCGGAAACTGAAATCGAGAATGAACTGACAGAAGTTTTTGCTCAAAAAGGCAAAATCAATCTGGTTTATACATCGGGGCAAAATATCGACAGACTTGTTTCAATTTATAAGGCGTGTAATCATACTGGCAGAATATTAGTTGTTGATGTTTATGTGGCAACTATTCTAAAAGAATTGTCATTATTTGCGACATTACCATTTCCATCGAAAACATTCCAAAATGTAAAAGCGTTTTTTCCGTATTATTCCAGCCGAAGACTGAAGAGGGAGGGGAATGAAAAAATTCTAAATGAATTCAAAAGCTTTGAAATAACAACAGATGAAATAAATAATCAATTAGAAAAGATAGTAATGATTGTTAGGCCCTCGATGCAAAAAGATTTAGAACTAATCGTTGATATTGAAGGCGGAAACTTAATTTATTCAATGTGGGAGGGCTATCTGTTAAAATCAGATACTAAGAAATTCATTAACTATTTAACTGATCGAAAATTTTCTGTTTATAAAATTCATACCAGCGGTCATGCAGATATTAGTACATTGAAAAAAATGGTTGAGGCAGTGAAACCTAAATATATTATACCGATACATACATTTGCAGGTAGTGAGTATAATAAGATATTTTCGGTACCGATAATTGAAATGAAGGACAGAGAAATTAGGCAAGTTTAATCATAAGATAAAAGCCGAGCCTTGTGGCGGTATCCAATCTTAAACATATAAGACTCCGAGTTTGATAATGATACTAGATCAAATAGGAAAATTTTTGGTTAAAGTAAGACGAAGACTACGTAAGACTAGTCAAAATAATTTATGCTAAAGTTTTATTATATGAAAATATTGCAGCAAATAATAGAAATTCCAGCTAATAAGCGCAAGGGACATATATACTATAACTAAAAGTGTAGCCATACAATTGAAATAAATGTGCCTTTTTCTTAAAGGTGCATCAATATTAGTTTCTTTTTCAGTTGAAGAAATATAATTATTCGAAAATTGCACCCAGTGCTGTATTTCTTTATAACTCATTATCACATCTGGTATTGAAATCAGAAGTTGTATAATTATTGAAGAAAAGAAATAAATTCCTAATGCTTTGGATAGTATAACTATTATATTAGTTTGATTAAAGAGCTCTGAGCCTGTTGATATCTTCGAGAATACTCCTACACTCAGAAGAAACATTCCTGCAAGAGTATCTCGAAGTAAACTTGATTGGATAGACCGCAACTTGTCAGTATATTCATCCGCTTGTTTCCTAACATCTAGAAGGAGCGACCTTAACTCTTTCATATAAGAGTCTTTTAATTCAAGCACTAAAAATTGATCTTGTTCCATTGCCTGTTTTAGAGCATTAGAACAATGGATGCAAAGTGACTCAAGGAAACATTCGGGAGGATTGATCTCTAAGGATATTCTATCGACTAAAAGGGTTAATCTGGTTGTAGTTCGTTCTGCATATACCCAGGAAACTGTATTGATAAGATTAGTTAAGTCCTCTGAGCTTATTTGTGGTAATGGTTCTCGAACCAATGGACATTCTATTCGTTTGGTTGCTTTAAGAACAATTTTATCATATGAATAAAATTCTTGGATTAGACAACATGCAAGTGCTATTGCACTTTTTACTCTAATTAACCGAATTATATCTGATTCTTTATTAAAGTGTTCAACTAATATATTGGTAATCCAAACATTTGTATTTCTGTTAGTAATAAAATGTACTTCTCTTTTTATTATCTCATCGGAAGGGAGTTTTGATTCATAAGGCCAAGCTATATTTTTTATCTCATTCTCGGGAGATGTGAGTAATAATTTCGGGCCCCATATTGTTTCTTCAAGATCATTTACAAATATTTTAACTGGAGATAAACTATTTAGTGGGTGGGAAGTATCTAAAACATCATAGTTCTCAATCCATTCTAAGAAAATTGATTTTTTAATAAAAAAGAAATGTTTATACTCTTCCTTAAAAAATAATTTAAGTAAGTTATCCTTAAAAACATATATCTTCCAAGTAAGATTTGAATTGTAAGATTTAATGTCCTGTGTAAAATCATTAAATGGTATAATGTCATTGTCAATACTTAATTCTGCAACTCCAGATTCGATAATTTCTGAAAACTTACAAATTTCATTAAAATATTTTTGCGCATCTTTTCCTGAAATTGTTATCCTATCCCAAGTCTCTACTGAGGTAGGTGAATTAGAAGAAAGTGAATCCAGATTTTTAATTAGCTTATTAAAATCCATTTAAGATACATTCTCAATATTCGTTGTTTTAATAATAATGTGGAACATTTTATCAGATTGGTCTCGGTGTGTTGGTATAGAGATACCATGATTATTAGCTTCTCCATTCCATTCGATAATGACACCTTCTGCAGTCTTCCTAATATTTTTTTTCTGTTTTGGTGTTAAACTGTTAGGTTTAGGAATAAATACTTGACCAGCAATACCATTTTCTTCTAAACATAGGCGTAAAGAACTAGTTAAGGATTTCTTCCGCTCATAATTTTCATCCTTCACAACCATATTGATATACTCATCAGTATCAAAACGGTCATGCGTATTCATATATTCAATAGCTCTGGATTTATAATTTGAAGGATCTTCATTTTCAGGCAAATCATTAGAATTTGATAGAGCCCAATCCCTTACTGCTACTACTGCTTTTTTGGAAAGACGACTAGCATCATCCCTTTCTACGACTCTTAAATAATTCTTAAAGTAGTCAGCAATAATGTCTCCATGATTTCGCTCAAATGCTAAAACATCCCATTCATATGTTTCCGATACATCGATGATCGCAGCTTTTTGTATTGCTTTAGGATCTTCGGTAAATGTGTCAATTATTTCCTCCATGCTAGCTATATTTTTTTTTACAGTATAGTGTAAAACTCTTTTATGATCAATTTTTAACATAATGAGAAGTGGGGTACCATCAGTTATTTCCACTAAAAAAATAACAAAAACACCATCATTTACATTACCTTTATGATAACTTAAAAAATCGGAAGCTAAATTTCTAGATTTTGATACAAAATTGGTTTCTGGTGCTGTAATTATTTCATTAACCAACTGGAACATTGTATTGCTTTCTTTATCTGTAAAGACATACTGAGTGCCCATAGAAGCGTCAATAGCTCTATCTCTAAAGAACTGTTTTTGATCCTCAGTAAGAACCACCTTATCAAGAAATTTGGGAGTCTCTTCGTCAGCTATGATTATATGGAAAATAAAATTTTTAATACATAGGTTTTCTTTGTCAATTGAGGTTAAAACCGCTTCTTTCGCCATAAAACTCCCAAAAATGTTAATTTCTCACATTATACCTTTCAAGTTAACTAAAAATAATAATTGCACAAAGACCGCGGACCGATACTTCTTTAATTTTTCTTAAAGGTAAATGAAAACGAAATTATCTATATTAGCCCTAATTTCTATAGTTTTTATAGATAGGTTAAATTATTTTCCTCACAATTCTTAGAAAAATTCAATGCTTAATGGACATCAGGAAATAGTAGGCTTTATTTGGAATATAGCTAATAAACTTCGGGGGCCTTACCGTCCGCCACAATATCGTAAAGTAATGCTGCCAATGACCGTTTTAAGAAGATTAGACTGTGTGCTTGAGCCAACCAAAGATATTGTTTTAGCTGGGTATAAAAAATTAAAAGAAAAAGGACTTAAAGATAAAGCCCTTCACAGTGCGCTTGCCAAATATGCAAGCAAAGACCGTAAATATCCGCTTTATAATATTAGTAAATATACATTCAAAAAACTCCTCGAAGACCCCGAACACCTTGCTAAAAATCTTGTTACATATATTAACGGCTTTTCACCAATAGCTAAGGAAATTTTCGAGAATTTCAAGTTTGAAGCGGAAATAGAAAAATTGGATAAGGCGAATAGGCTTTATCTTGTATTAAAAGAGTTTGCTGATTTGGACTTACATCCCGATAGAATCCCCAATATACAGATGGGGTATCTATTTGAAGAGTTAATCCGAAAATTCAATGAGCAGGCAAACGAAGAGGCTGGAGATCACTTTACACCCCGTGAAGTAATTAAACTTATGGCTCACATAATTTATACAGGTGAGGAAGACATTTATAAAAGCGGCATCGTACGTTCAATTTATGATCCTACAAGTGGAACTGGTGGAATGCTTTCCATTTCAGAGGAATATATACTCAGTCATAACGACAGAGCAAATATTATTTTATACGGGCAGGAATACAATGATGAGGCCTATGCTATTTGTACCTCTGATTTGCTTATTAAAGATGAACCAGCCGAAAATATTATTTTAGGTGATACGCTTGGTGACGGTAAGACCTCTGACGGGCACAAAGGAAAGAAATTCCATTATATGTTTTCCAATCCTCCTTTTGGCGTTGAATGGAAAGCAGAAGAAGATATCGTGAAAAAGGAACATAAAGACTTGGGATTTGACGGACGGTTCGGTCCTGGGCTTCCAAGAATTAACGATGGTTCGCTTCTCTTTCTTATGCACATGATGAGTAAAATGCATCCAAGGCCTCAGAAGGGCGGTGACGGTTCTAAGATCGCAATTATCTTTAATGGATCTCCTTTATTTACTGGAGATGCGGGCTCTGGCGAAAGTAATATTCGCAGGTGGATAATAGAGAATGATATGCTTGATGCAATTGTGGCATTGCCTGATCAATTATTTTATAATACTGGAATATTTACTTACATCTGGTTTGTATCAAACAAAAAACCGAAAGAACGGCAAGGCAAAGTACAGCTCATTGATGCAACAAAGCATTTTCAAAAAATGAAGAAAAGCCTGGGAAATAAGCGGAATGAGTTTAATGATTCACATATTGATGAGATTACAAGGCTCTATGCTGATTATAAGCATAATGCGAAAGTTAATGTTATTATAAATGGCAAGAGTGAGAAACGTATATGCAATAAAATATTAGATAATCAAGATTTTGGGTATATAAAAGTTGCTGTGGAGCGTCCTTTGCGATTGAATTTTTCCGCGTGTGAGGAACGTATTGCAAGACTGCAAATTGATGAAGCATTTACTTCTTATTCTACTACTAAACCTGCCAAAGGCAAAAAACAAAGCGGAGATTCACAACTGCAAGAAGATGTTTTATTTGTGGTTCGCTCGATTGGAGATAAACTTTATAAAAACAGAGATCTTTTTGCTACTATTCTTGAATTAGCATTTGAAAAGGCGGGAACAAAGATAGATGCGAAGCTAAAGAAAATTATTCTTAACAACCTTTCAGAAAAAGATCCTGCTGCGGACATTTGTCTTGATACTAAAGGTAATCAGGAGCCTGATCCAGATTTGCGGGACACAGAAAATATTTCTCTACCTAGAAATATTCCTTTACCTTTGCCCATCGGATATGACAATGAAGCAAGGTTGGAAGAGTTGGTCGGACTTATTAAAGAGCACTGTGAAGTTTATATGAGTAAAGAAGTTTTACCACATGTTTCGGATGCATGGATAGATTATAGCAAAACCAAAATTGGCTTTGAAGTTCCCTTTAATAGGCACTTCTATAAATATAATCCTCCAAGGGAATTGGAAGCCATTGAAAACGATATAAAAGTAATTGAAAAGAATATTCTTCAAATGCTGCATGAGGTAATATAGTGAAGATTTCTCCTTACACTTCCTATAGAAAAGTTACTCTTCCATGGTTAAAGGAAGTGCCTGCCCATTGGTTAAATTCTAGAATAAAATTTTCTACTTATGTAAAAGGTCGAGTTGGTTGGCATGGACTGAATTCCAGTGAGTTTCTTACAGAAGGCGAGTTCTACTTAATAACGGGTACAGAGTTTATAAAAAAGGAAGTGCATTGGAATAAATGTTATAGGATTTCAGAAGAACGATATGAGGAAGATCCATACATTCAACTCAAAGAGAATGATCTCTTGATCACAAAAGATGGAACGATTGGTAAATTGGCTATTGTTAAAAATTTACCTGGAAAATCGTCTGTGAATAGTGGGGTCTTTGTAACCAGACCCCTACGGAAAGAATATGATACGAACTTTATGTACTACATATTAAGTTCTCAATTGTTTACAGAATTTATCAATATAAATAAAACAGGTACAACAATAAATCATCTTTACCAAGAAACATTTGAAAACTTTGAATATTTCTTTCCTCCTACAATAGATGAACAACAGACCATAACCACATTTCTTGATATGAAAACAGCTCAGGTTGATAACCTGATAGCAGAGAAAGAAAAGCTTCTAAAATTACTTGAGGAAAAACGAATTGCGATTATTACCCATGCTGTTACTAAGGGCTTAGACGCAGATGTTAAAATGAAACCTTCAGGTATCGATTGGCTTGGAGATATTCCTGAACATTGGGATATTAGAAAGGTAAACCATTTATTTGAAACAATTGGCAGTGGGACAACTCCAAAAAGTGACAATATAGAATACTATGATGGAGATATCCCTTGGGTAACAACTTCTGAACTCCGAGAGGAAGAGATCTTTGATACGGTCAATAAATTAACAGATTTGGCTCTGGTTGATTACTCTACACTTCGATATTACAATGTCGGTTCCGTCGCAATCGCAATGTATGGGGCAACTATAGGCAGATTGGGAATTTTCAGAATTAAAGCAACTGTAAATCAGGCATGTTGTGTATTTGATAAAAGTGATGACATCTTCAATAAATATTTCTATTACTGGCTACTAATGGCTAAACCTGTTCTTATTTCTTTGTCATCTGGTGGCGGTCAGCCAAATCTTAATCAAGAACAATTGAAACAGATCAGAATAACTTGTCCAGGGATGAAGGAGCAATTAGAGATTGTAGAATACTTAGACACAAAGATCAAGTATTCGATAGAACTTGAAAATTCAGTTAAAAGTGCAATAGAAAAACTAAAAGAATATCGTATATCTTTAATAACATCAGCAGTCACTGGAAAAATAGACGTAAGAAATTTTGTACAGGAGCCTGGGAATGAAAAAGTACACTGAAATCCGATTTGAAGAGGCCATAGAATTGTCTCTTCTTGAAAGTGGGGGATATGCTAAAGGAAATTCAATAGAATTCGATGCAAAAAGGGCCTTGTTCCCTAATGATGTTATAGAGTTTATTTCTAACTCACAACCAGTCTCCTGGAAGCACGTTTTAGAGTATAATGGAGAAGCTTCCAAAGAAAACATAATAAATGCTTTGCTAGCAGAGCTTTCAAGTAAGGGGTCGTTGTTTGTTTTACGAAATGGATTCAGATTTTTCGGTAGGACTTTCAAACTCGCTTATTTCAAACCAAACACAACCCTAAACCCCGCTGCTAAAGAAGATTACGAAAAGAATATTCTAAAAGTCTATCGTCAGGTTCATCATAGTGAGTCACATCCCACTCATTCGTTGGATATGGTTATTGCCTTAAACGGGATCCCTATAGCCACGCTTGAACTTAAAAACCCGTTATCAGGGCAGACTGTAGAAAATGCAAAATGGCAGTATAAGAAAGACCGTGATCCTCGCGAACTGATATTTCAGTTTAAGAAAAGAGCTCTTGTTCATTTTGCTGTGGATACTGAAGAAGTATATATGACTACAAAGCTTGCTGGAGATGAAACATTCTTCTTACCATTCAATAAAGGTTTTAATCTTGGTGCTGGAAACCCGCCCCAGGAAGATAATTACAGAACGGCTTACTTGTGGGAAGAAATTCTTATAAAGGACAGTTTGCTCGATATTATTGGAAGATATTTGCATCTGGAAGTTTCAGAAACCAAAGTTTATACTGATAAAGGAGTTGTGAAAAAGGAAAAACAAACCATGATCTTTCCTCGTTTTCACCAACTTGATGTTGTAAGGAAACTCATCGCCAATGCAAAAGTATCAGGTTCGGGGCATAATTATCTTGTTCAGCATTCTGCTGGTAGCGGAAAAAGTAATTCGATTGCCTGGTTGGCGTACAGACTCGCTTCACTGCATAATGAAATTGATGAAAAGATTTTCCATTCGGTAATTGTAATTACAGACCGCAGAGTACTAGATAAACAACTACAAGACACCATCTACCAATTTGACCATACTGAAGGTGTTGTAAAAAAGATTGATGAGAATACCAAGCAGCTTGTTGAAGCTATTGCTACGGGTGTTCCTATTATCGTAACTACTCTACAAAAATTTCCATTTGTCCTGGAGTCTGTTGAAAAGATAAATGAAGAACGAAAAGAGAAAAAGAAGCAAGGTGAAATCTCGTTAGATACTCAAAATAAACGTTACGCCGTTATTGTAGATGAAGCGCATTCATCGCAATCTGGAGAAGCTGCTGCCGAATTAAAAAAGATTCTAAACAAGGATGGCATAGAAAAAATTGTACTCGAGCAAATTCTTTCAGGCGAGGATGAAACAAGTCTTTCTGAAGACGCTCGCGAAGAGTTGATACGTGAAATGGCCAAACGCCCTAAACAGCAAAATATTAGTTTCTTTGCTTTTACAGCTACTCCAAAGTTTAAGACTAAGGCCGTTTTCAATGAGCCTGGCTCTAATGGAGAAAGTCCGTTTCATTTATATAGTATGCGACAAGCAATCGAAGAAGGATTTATTCTTGATGTTCTTGAGAACTATACAACTTATAAAAGATATTTCAAGCTGGTAAAATCTATTGAGGATGATCCTAAGGTTCCAAGACGGAAGTCATCAATAGCATTAGCAAGGTTTATAAACCTGCATCCTCACAATCTTCGCCAAAAAGTTGAAGTAATAATTGAACATTTCAGAGCTTCAACGAGATATAAAATTGGTGGAAGAGCAAAAGCAATGGTTGTAACCAGTTCACGCTTACACGCAGTAAGATATAAACAGGAAATAGATAAATACATACAAGAAAAAGAGTATACGAATCTAAAATCTCTTGTAGCATTTTCAGGGACTGTTATTGATGATAAGGATGTTTCGATTACTTATCGAGAAAGTAGCATGAATGGTGGCATAAGAGAAAACGAACTGCCAGATAAATTTGAATCCTATGAATACCAGGTGTTAATTGTTGCGGAGAAATACCAGACTGGTTTTGATCAGCCTTTACTTCATACAATGTATGTTGATAAGCGATTAGCAGGAATACAGGCAGTACAAACATTATCAAGGTTAAATAGAACTGCTGCTGGAAAAGTTGATACATTTGTTCTTGATTTTGTTAACGACCGTGATGAGATTTTTGAAGCCTTCAAACCCTATTACGAGAAGACTATATTTGATGTTGAGACAGATCCACAACTTTTATATCAATTAGAACATACGCTACTTGAATGGAGAGTATTTACTTCCACTGATATAAAAACTTACTGTGAAATATGGTTTAGTACCAAGCCCGAACTAAGAATTTCTGAACATAAAAAATTAAATGCACTACTAGACCCCGCTGTAGAGAATTATAATAGACTCACAGAGGAAGAGAAAGTAACCTGTAAAAAGCAAATGTTTGAATTCAGGAACCTGTACAGCTTTCTTTCACAAATAATACCTTTCTTTGATTCTGATTCAGAAATGATGTTTGTATATATTCGTAATTTGTTAAGAAAACTGCCTAGGAGGGGTACGGCAAATATAGATTTTGGCGAAGAGATTGCCTTAAAGTATTATCGACTACAAAAGCTAAACGAAGGTAAAATAAATTTGCAGTCTGGCGAACCTCCAATTATTTACGGACCAAAAGAAGTAGGAACTGGAAGTGTTAGATCGGAAGAGCACACGTCTGAACTCCAGTCACTTAGGCATCTC
>OBLW0100001849.1_pt1 | contig 17677 bp, 10 predicted proteins | sample 1520161 | NCBI WGS metagenome assembly OBLW01 (sample SAMEA3539309, study PRJEB22396) | soil metagenome | biome: tundra; feature: field; material: soil | place: USA | collected 2010-05 | depth 0.15 m | reverse complement strand
AGATCTTAATTTTGGCGAGTGACAACTCGACCTCGGAGTTTTCTATGGAGTCTTGCTTAGTCGCCTATAGTACTCGGCGACCGAATCCCGATATCCCGACGGAACCGCGTATGGCTTCCCGGTGCGGGCTTCTGTGGAGGCGCCATCGCGCTGCAGCTGGAGTTCCAGCTTGTCGACTGAGCTGAGCACTTCGCGGTGCATCTGTTCCACCATTGCCGGATTGCCGGGGAAGCGGCCAGGATCCAGATGTTCCATTTTCCGCGTCAGTTCCGCTACCTCTTTCGCGGCCTGCGGATCACTCTGGACCATCTGCCGGAGCTGGTTCAGCTCGCGCATACTTTGCTCGAAGCTTCGCTCCGTGTCGGCTGGATTACCGGAGGCGTCTGTTGGTGCCGCCTGCTGCTGCCCGCGAGCCCTCGGCGTGTTGTTGCCGGTATCGAAGTTGTTCCATGCGGTACCGCCTACTGCGCCTCCGCCGGGCCGAGTATCGCCGTTGCCGCCGTTACGCATATTGCCGCCAGCGTCGCCACGGTTTGCCGCGTCTCCGCCGGATTGAGCGCCGTTGCCGCCGCGCTGACCGGGACGATTTTCCGCAGCCGAGTTTTGCTGCTGATTGCTCTCTCCGTTGCCACCAGCCTGTCGACCTGTGCGGCTTGAGCCGCCCGGGTTGCCGGACTGCTGTCCGGATAGCTGACCAATTTGGCGCGTCTGATCTTGCTTGTTCCGTCCCGGCGTTCCATTTCTTTCATCACGCGACTGCGCCATGGCTTCGAGCTGGTTACGCAACCGCTCCACCTGATTGAGCGCCGCAGTCTGGTCGTCTCGTCCTGCGTCTCGCTGTCCAGGCTTCGCCTGGCTCATTCCTTTTTGCGCCTCCTGGAGCTGATGGTCCAATTTCGCAAGTCCCTGCGCGATCTTCTCCTCTGTACCATTCGAATTTGGATTGATCCCGCTCCGCAACCAGTCAGCCGTTCTCTGCACATGGTTGTCGAGATCAGATTCGTCCATCTCTGTGAGCGCATCACGCAATTTCTGCGCAGTACCCGGTTGGCCTGGAGCCATTTCACGAGCGGCATTACGAACGTTCCTCTGCAAATTGGATAAGTCGTCAGAGAGCTGTTGACGCTCCTGCGCCAGCTTATCGCGCTCATGGAGCCGCGTCATCATATTGTCGAGATTCGTTGAGTCGGCGTCGCTCGAATTTGAAGCATCCTGTTGTTTGGCGAGCTTGTCGATCCGACCGGCTTGCGCGCGCTCCTCCTGCGTTAGCCGGCCCGCCTCGCGGGCCAATGAGTCCACCTTGCCTGAAGCGATTTGCTGTTGTGTGCCGGCAAGCAGATTGGAGGCTTCGCGCAGGCGGTCGGCAGCCTGTCGCGAGGCGTCAGTACTCTGTTGCTGCGCGTCGCCGCGTTTCATGGCATCGGTGGCTTGTTGCAGGCGGCTGAGTGCCTGCTCGACTCTCTGATCTCCGGTCTGGCCCGATGAGGAAGCAGAAGGTTGGCCACCGCCTCGCTGACGCGATGATTGCGAACCGGACTGGCTTTGAGAGCCGCTCTGACTTTGCGAACTGCTCTGTGACGATGCGTTCTGCTGTGCGGAATTTTGCTGTCCTGAATCATTGGAGTCCTGCTGGCCTCGCTGGCTGTTTCTCGCCAACTGCTCCATTTGCCGCTGTAGCTGCTCCGCTTCGCGCCGCAGCATTTCCTGTTGCCAGCGATCCTGGAAGCTCTGCTGCGGATTGTGCGCCTGGTTTGCCAGATCCTCCTGGCGCTTGGCCAATGCATCGAGCTTGGCCAGCGCATCCTCTACTTCTTTTTCGAGTTGTTCCGCGGGAGAAGCAGTCTGTGCCGTCTCGTACTGATTCTTTTCCGTGTCTAACTCCAGATCGAAGAGGCTGGCCAGATCCCGGCCCGAGTTGCCGCCACCACCGCCGCCGCCGCGCTGACCGAAAGCCACCTCGATCTTTCGGAACGTAGTCTCGCCGCGCAAAAGTGCCTGGAGCGCCTTCTGCTCCAGTGGAATCGCATCCTTCCACTGCATGCCTTTTAACTTTTCTGTCGCAGGCGCCATGGCCGCTGCGGCATCTTGCATGTCCTTGTCAAAATCGGTGAACTCCTGATTAGCCTCCGAAATATCGCGGCTTTGCATGCGAATGGAGAGCGCCATCACCTGGTCGCGCAGCTTCTGCTGCGCATCGGATAGGAACTGGCTTTGTGCCGCTGCATCCTTCGCCGTCGCGGACTTGCCGTTCTGCTGCTTCCAGGTCGCGGCGATCAGTTCCTTCTCGCGTTTTGAAATTTCGGTCTGATTATTATTTCCGCCACCGCCTCCGCCACCACCGCCTCCGCTTTGCTGCGACTGGGAGAACTCGCGCTCAAACGGATCCACCTGGATGAAGGAGATGTCGGTGCGAGCCTCGCTGTGGCCGTCGCGTGCGGTTGCATAGACACTTACCAGGTCGCCCGGCGCCAGCTTGAAGTCCTCGAGTGGCAGCACATGAGAGCCATCAGAGCTCTTAGCGCCGGGGGCTTTGAGCAGGCTGACATCGTGGTCTGGCCCACCGTTGACTGAGTAGTGAAGATGCAGATCGTTCAGTCCGAACTGGTCAGCCGCCTTCACGCCGAGCGTGACCTCCTCGATCGGACTGGCCCGGTAGTCGCCTGCCGGGCGGTCGAGCGAAACCTCCGGAGGCATCGCCTTGTCGGTAGCGATAAAGTAATCCTCAGAGAGCCGGACCGGTTGACCCTCGTCCGTGGCGGCTACGTGATACGCGCCATCCTTCTCCATGTGGATCGTGCCTTGGTATCGGTTGCCTTCGCCACCTGAAAGACGAACCACATCACCGCCATCAAGCGTCAGCTGCCCATCTTTCAAAGGCCGATCCATCTCCACGTCAATCGAGGCATCTGTCCCTTCGATCGCGCGCAGGTCGCCGGAATGTTCCTCCGTCACCGGCTTCATCCCGGACCACTTTGGATAGTGGTACGTCACATGAATCTCCTTCACGGTGGGCAGATCTACCACGCGAACTTTGTAGTGCGAAGAGAGCAGAGGACCGGCGGCAACATAGTACTCGACATTCTCCGGCAATCCGGAAAGAACGAACTGATAATTCGCTCCGCCGCCCGCGTCGGGAGCAGCCTGCATGGCGACTGGCTCCCATCCCGCCGCGCTTTGATAATGGGCAAACAGCTGCGCCTTGGCGGGCTGCATGCCGGTTACGCGCGCGGTAATCAGCTGATCGCTGTTGCGCCGCACGGTCACGTTACCCGGGGTGACCGTGATCGCATAGAGCGGAACTGCATTTTTCTTCGGCCCCGTCCAGAGCAGCGAAGCGCCGTATCCCAGATACCCTGGCCCGGCGGCAATCATCCACAACAGCACTGCCAGGCAGGCCACACCTGCGCCGCCGAGTGCCAACAGCCGATTGTCCGGAACCAGCAAAGATGGCTCGGTATCCTGCGTCAGCGTCAACGTATCGGCAGCCAGGAGTTCCAGAAATGGATCGTCGCCTTTGCTCTGGCGTTCCTCGAAGGTTGTTAGTCGCTGCTCCAGTTCCAGGTTTGCGGACTCGGCGCGATGGACTGCACGCGCACGCGTAAGGCTCATCAACGGAACCGCTATACCAAATACTGCCACGGAGCCGAGCGCTGCGAAGATGGCCAATCGCGCGACTGCAACGCCATATTCCGGAAACGCAAGCTGATTGAGCGCCAGCACCAGCGCGACTGTGAAAATGAGCGCAGTGCCGGCAAGGGTGGCTGCGCCGCGCAGCCACGCTCCCAGCCTCAGCCGCTTCTGCAGCCGCGCAATGTAGGAATTGAGCTCGCTGTGTTTGCTCATACTTCCTCCCGTTCCGTGCCCATGTATTCGCTGGCAAGCGCCGTCTCAGCCAATGCCACTACCAGCGCGAAGAGCATTACGTACCACCATAGGTTTACGGCTCGATTTTTTGCTTCAACGGGCGTTGCTGCTGATGGCTGCGCCGTACCGCCGCGGGAGCTTCCACTCCAAAGCTGTTGCACGTCCTGCGCCATCGGCCCCAGATCTGACTCCCGCCGATCGGGGTTTACTCCGATGACAGCTTCGCGTCCGTTCGCAAATCGAATTTGATAGAAGCCGGCTCGTTGCAGGCGAATAGACTGCGCCGTCCGCGCATCGCTCAGCGAAAGCGGCCTTCGCCCATCGGGGTCGATCACCTCTACGCTCCCGGCCGATCCCGGCGGTTCGACGCCTGCGCGCAATTGCACAAATGAATCCACCAACCTCGAGCCGCTAAGCCGCTCGCTGCCTGAAAGATATCGGGCCGTCCGGTCAACGAACGCTACGAATACCGGATGCAGAGGTAGATCGTTGGTCAGGTTTTCAAGTCCCGATGCCAGTAGCAACACGTGGCCTTCACCAATTTGTTTGTCGAGCAGCAGAGGCGTGCCGTCCGTCAGCCGTGCCGCAACGCGCGCCTGCACTGAATCAACCACCACTGCGTAGAAGACCTTCACCTCGGCCCAACCACCGTTATCGCGCCCTGGCTGTTCCTGCGCAAGTGGTGGATAACTGAAGTCCACTTGACCCAAGGTCGCCACAGCGCCGTTACGCGCATAGTCATGCGCGTCCCTCGTATTGCCACCCCATAGGGGAATCTGTGCACGGTGTGCTACGGATGTCCCAAGCGCGATGAAAACGCTGCCGCCCTTCGTGACATACTGCGCCAGCGTGTGCTCAAAGATCGATGGCAGTGTCACGGTGTCCGACAGCACCACAAAAGCAAACTTTGACGGATCTAGGTCTGTTGCTTGCTCTGCGGCCACCGATTGCAGCACGAACGAGGCTTGCGCCGCCGCACCGAGTGCGGCCTGAAAATAGACCGCCGATCGCGTATCGCCCGCCGCATGGACAAACAAAACCCGCTCCGGATCGGATCGCCGGACCGCAAATACACTCGCGTCGTCAGCCGGGAAGGCATCGCCACCCTCGATGCGTACCTCGCAGCGGTTGAAGCCATAACCCACGTTAAGCGGTGCAAATTCAACTGTCGCGCGACCGCCGGCTGGCACGTTCACTTTCTTCGTCGCAATGGCCTTCCCGTTCACCACCAGTGACACAGTCTTCGTCGCGTCCGGTGTCCCGAAGCCGGCCACGACCGCCACTACGCGTGATCTTTTCGGGTCCTTAGGATCGGACAATTCAGCCGGCGCGTCGACACTTTCGACCGTCCAGTTCGGTGGGGCCGCACTATTCACCGCGGGGTGCAATGTCAGCGTCACAGTATTCGGTAGCACCATGTCAGCAAAGTTAGCCGGCATTGCGGTGCGCTGCATGTCACTGAAGAGGTGAAGATCAATTGGCCCGTGCACAGTCTCGGTCAGCGTGCGGAGTGCGCGGCCCAAGTCACCAAAGTTTGCGTGTCCATCGCCAGGCTGGACACTCTCCAGCGCCGCACGCAATTGTGCGTCGTCTTCGATCGGCTGTGTCAACACTTCGAGTTGGCCACCGAGAGCGATGACCTGAGCTTTCTGCGCATGCGGTTTTGCGGCCAGCAACGAGAGCGCCTGCTTCCTGGCATCAGTGAACCGCCTCCCGGCGCACATGCTGAACGAATTATCAAGCACGATCAATAACAGCCGCGCGTTCGTATCCGCCGCGGCCCGCCGCACAAACGGATTTGCAAACGCCAGGACGACCAGGAGCATGAGCGCAAAGCGCAGTGCGAACAGGAGCAGATACCTAAGTCGACGGTGCCGCGTGGAACTCTGCGTGCCACGCTCGAAGAACATCAGCGAACTGACTGGCCGCGGCGTGGTCACGTGCTTCCGCAATAAATGCACAAAGATAGGCGCGCCCAGCGCCGCAAGACCTCCAAGGAACCATGGAGCCAAGAAGCCCATCAGTTACCTGCCTGCCGCAGCGTAAGATATTCGCGCAGCGCCGAATCGAGAGGTTGATTGGTAACGAGCAGCTGATAATCCATCCCCGCCGCCCTGGTGCGCGAACGAAGGTCTTCGATATGCGCATCGACCTTTGCGCGATAGGTGGTCTTAACGTATTCGGGAATCACTTCGATCTTTCGATCGGTTTCCAGATCGACGAGGATCGAAGATCCCTTCATCACCGGCCGTATCTCCTGCGGATCGAGAACATGAAACAGCACTACCTCGTGCCCGTGGAATCGCAGTGGCGCGATATTACGCACAATGGTTTCAGGATCCTCGAAGAAATCGGAGATCACGATCGCAATTCCGCGCCGGTGGAGGAAATTCTGAAAGTGCAACAGGGGCTTGGCAAAATCCGTGCGCGCCCGCGGCTCCGCGCTCTCCAGACCAGCGAAGAGACGAGCAAGCTGGCCCGGCCGCGTGGATGGCCGGATGTACTCGCGCACCTCGTCGTCGAAGACAATCAATCCCGCCGCATCGCGCTGGTTGCGGATGGCAAGATAAAAAAGCGATGCCGCGATGTAGCGCGCGTAGTCCATCTTCATCGGCGGTCCGGAGGTGTACTGCATCGAGTTGCTCGCATCCAGCAGCACCGTGAGTTGGCTGTTAGTCTCGCCGCGATAGCGTTTCAGGTAGCAGCGTTCTGTTCGTGCGAACAGGTTCCAGTCCACGTGACGAAGGTCGTCTCCCGGTGTGTAGGCGCGGTACTCCGCAAACTCCTGGCTGAAGCCGAAATCCGGAGAGCGGTGCAGGCCGGCAACGAAACCGTCCACTACCGTTTTTGCCAGCAGGTCCAGCGAGGAGATTCCGGCCAACACATTGGGATCGAGGAACCGCTGCATCAGGCCTCCTTTGGACGCGGCACATGCGCGATGAGCCGGTTAAGAATTTCGTCCGTGTCGATCCGGTCTGACTCGGCGTGGAAGTTCAGCAGAACGCGATGCCGCAGCACCGGCACAGCCAATGAAGTAATGTCGTCGTAGGCGACGTGGTAGCGCTTATGCGAGAGCGCCCGCGCCTTGGCGGCCAGCACAATGAACTGCGCCGCTCGGACGCTGGCCCCATAGTTCGTATATTTCTTGACGAAGTCGGGCGCGTTTTCACTCTTGGGCCGCGTTGCGCGCACCAGGGCTACGACGTAGCGCGAGAGCGTCTCCGCAATGGGTACCATGCGCACGAGTTGTTGAAAGTCGAGAAGATCTTCGGCCGATGTCACGGGCTGCACGTTCGTCACGCGATTCGCCGTCGTCCGTTCGATCACCTTCAGTTCATCTTCGGCATTCAGGTCGCCGAGGACCGCGTTGAACAGGAAGCGGTCTAACTGTGCCTCCGGCAGAGGATACGTCCCCTCGAGTTCGATGGGGTTCTGCGTAGCCAGCACAAAAAATGGCGCCGGCAGCAGGTAATTATTTCCGCGCACAGTACACGCGTGCTCCTGCATCGCCTCAAGCAGCGCGGATTGTGTCTTCGGAGGCGTGCGGTTTATTTCATCGGCCAGCAGAATGTTGCCGAAGATCGGACCTTCCACGAAGGTCCATTTGCGATGGCCGGTGGTCAGATCCTCTTCGATAATGTCGGTGCCTGTGATGTCGGATGGCATCAGGTCGGGCGTGAACTGAATGCGCCGAAACTGCAAGCCGAGCGCATCGGCAATGGTGCGCACCATAAGGGTCTTCGCGGTGCCGGGCATTCCCGTCATGAGGCAATGACCGCCGACGAAGATGGCTATCAGGATCTGGTCTAACACATCTTCCTGGCCCACGATCACCTCGCGCACCTGCTTCAGGATTTCCTCGCGCACAACGTGAAAGCGCTCTATGCGCTGCTGGAGCTGCGCTGCGTCTTCATTCAATCCGACCAGGGATACCATCAAATTCCTTCCTGTTCAGTTCGGTTTGGCTGGTGTTTCCTGCAACTCCAGCAGTAACTTTTGCGCCGGACGGTAGCCAGGTGCGGTTTCAAGCGCGGCCAGCACACTGTCCTCCGCCTTGTCTCTTTGTCCTGCGGCGAAATACGCCTGCGCCAGGCTGAACTCCGCACCCGCCTTGTCTAATGGATTCGAAGCCACAAGGACGTTGTATTCGCGGATCGCGCCTTCGTACTGTTTCTGCGTGTAGAGAAGATCACCCAGCCGCCGATGCAGATCTCCATCCTTGACCGGGTATATGTAGTTCAGACGCGCGAGCGTTTCTGCCGCTTCGGCCCGCTCTCCGGCAGCGGCTTCGAGTTCAGCCAGGCGCTTGAGCATATCCGGCATTTGTCCGCCCGCGTGTTCGTAGGCGGTCAGAATCGCAGCCTCGGACCTGGCATCGCCCATTGCCCGGTCCGCGTTCGCGATCATTTCGTAGGCGCTTGCATTATTGATGTACTCGGGATACATCGCCAACACCGCAGGTCCCTGTTGCAAGACGGTGGTGTATTGCTTTTGTTGCATTGCGGCAACAAGCGCCTTCAGCTTCTCTTTCCATTCGTCGAAGTGCGATGCCTCCACGCCATATTTCTGGTCGATCCATGCGAGAAACTGCTTGTCGAATTCCTCCGCTGAGAGCCCGAGAACCTGCTCGATTACTTGCGGCGTGGGCTGTAGCCGCGCGTACGAGTGAACCATATCAAGCAGCTTGTCCTTGCCCCATTTCGCCATCACGAAGTCGCAAATGCTTCCGGCCTGAAAGTAGGAGACGATCACCTGGGAAGGGTATTCAGAGAACACAAAGCCGCGATCGAGCCTGGTCACCGGCAGCAGCTTCTTGTCGCGGATGGCGACCATCACCTCCGGAGTCACTCGGTTTTTCCACTCAGGCGAACGCTCGCCCTCCTCGTGGACGGCCAGACCCTCAGTGAACCAGCGCGGCACGCGATGATTGGTGGCTGTGAGAATGAACACATGGCTCATCTCGTGCCACAGCGTGGCGCCCCAATTGAAGTCTCCGGGCTGGCGCGCAGAAGGGCTGTCCATTGCCACCACTTCACCGAAGGTCACTCCCAGGGCGCCCAGTCCCGGCATGCCCATCGTGCGCACCGCAAAGTCCTCGTGGTTTGGATAGACTTCAACCTGCACCGGACCGGGAAGCGTCATGCGGTACTTCTTCTCATAGGTGGCCAGGATCGTGTGCAGTTCGGATTGCATGTAGGGCAACAGCTGTGCGGTCTCTGACTTGGTCAACTTCAGAACAGTCGTGCCGTCGCGAATGGTATTGAAGTCTTTATAGCTGTCGAGCAGACGCAGGCTGTTTACTGTTGCTGCGTCGCGAAAATCGTTATTGTAGCTCAGCTCGAGCTCTTTGTACGGTTCATCTTCCTTGCCCAATCGCATGAGATCAATGCCAAGAGCCGAATGCGCCGCCCAGAGGCGCGGGTCGGTCTCGATTGCCTTGCGATAGAACGTCACAGCGTCCTCATAGCGGTAGTGAAGCTCAAGTTGGCGCGCCACGCGGGCATAAGCCTCGCCATAGCCAGGTCCCTGGCCGGAAGTGAGGTCACGGATCTTCGCAAACCATGCATCGGGAGAGCGATCGGCGATAAGCTCCACGCCTGCGTGAATTGCCATCGCATCGAGCGCATCGTTCTCGAGCGCGATTGCCTTATCGGCTTCGGTCACGGCTGTATCGCGATCGTCGTTTGTGAGCGCGAAATCGGCCATCAATTCGTGCGCCTCTGCGAGCTTCGGGTTGAGCCCGATGGCTTTTGCTAAATACTCGGCGGCCTGGCCCTCGAATCCATCTGCGGAGACAATGGCGAGCCCGACATATGCTTCGGCGTTATTTGGGTCCTTCTCGAGCGTTTCATGGAAGAGATTGGCTGCGTCGGTATCGTTGAACCGCTCGTGAAGCAACATCCCCCATCGCACCTTGTAGAGCGCTTTGCTGGCCTCGGGCTGCGTGGCGAGACGAAACTGCTCGTTCGCCTGCGTCCATTGTTCGAGCCCCCAAAAGCCCTCCGCGCGTTCGTATGCGCCCGCGTTTCGTGTGAGCGCGTCGAAGCAGGCCTGCGCTTCGGCACCATGACCATGCTTCCGCAGTGCCCAGCAATCCGACGGTACGGCGGCACGAGCCAATGCAGTGCACATCATCAGCAAGGCCAGAATGGGAGTGGCGCGCCTCATTTGTCCAACTCCCCCTGCACTTTCGCAAGCTCCACCAGTGCATCGGTCAGTTGCTTCTTGTAGTCCGCGGGATCCATTGCCGCTTTCTGGTACTTCAGCGTGTCGATCTTCTGCTCCAGCGTGTCTTTCTGTTCCAGCAGCATGCGCTTGGCCGGGTCGTTGGCCGCCTGCCGGCTTGCGCCCAGTCGCAGCAGCATAAAGCTTGACAGGAACATTCCTTGCCCATTTCCTGCCGCGCGTACTGGTTCACCAGAGCCCGCATCGACGAAAACGGAATGCTCGGTCGCAAGGCGTTTCTGCGAGTCGTAGAACTCCGCGGTCTTTTTTGCGGCGTAGGTGAAGGCCTCCATGGCACTGATAGAGTCGCTCTTGTCTGTATCTGCGGAAGGGTCCTGGAAAGCCTCCACCCAATAGCGCGCGAATACCGTTGCGTTCTTTTCCGTTCCCGATTTCGTGGCCGCAACGACGGCGCGCCCTGGCCGCATCAGAGCCTGGATTGCTCCTCCGCTGGCGCTGGTCGTATCGACGACAAGCTGACGCCGGGCGGCGATGCGGTCACACATCGCGGCGATTTCAGCAGCGGTCAAGTCCGGACCGACCAGATTGAACTTGTACTCGGCGCCGTCAAAGGAGCCGTGGCCGATGAGGATGAGCGCGAAATCGTCGTCGGCTTTGGCGTCGCGCGCTACCGCACTCAGCGTCTCTCTGAGCTGCGCCGCTGTGGCATGTGCGCCGGTCAACGAGTAGACTCGCGCCGCAGGGTCCGCGGCTTTGAATATTTTGTCCAGTTCATTCGCTGCCGCTGTGAAGCGCTGTTCGTAATCCGGCTCGCCGCCGAGTCCGGACACGATGACGTAATACGTCGCCGCGCGTGCCTGCGCGGCGAGCGCGCAAATCGCCGCCAGCAGAGCGCACAGGAGCTTTGGATTCATAGCACACCCCACTTGCGGCGCAGCAGCCACTCAGCGATCGGCAGCCCAAGCAAGCACAGAAACACGATCGGCATATTCCACAGTTCCTTGGTGCTGCGAACGGAGATGCCTGCTTCGGAGTACGAGATGTCCCGTGGCAGATTGTTCAGCTCCGAGGGCGTCCAGTAACGCCCGCCAGTCTCGGAAGCGAGTTGTCCCAACAGGCGCCGATTCTGCTCCGTATGAAAGTTTTCAGCGACCCCGTTTTCGCGCTGAAAAGTCAATACGTCGCTCCCTAATGCCTGCGGTTGATTGCCTGCGGGTTCTGCCGTGATCTCGGCGAGATATGGACCCGGCTTTTCCGCGGTCCATTCCACTTGATAAGTGCCCGGCGTGTCTGCGGATGGCGCCATGTCGATCAACGCACTCACGCCCTCCGGCCCTACGATGTGAGCCGTCACATGTGCGTCCGGTGCGGGCTGGAATTGCCGATCGCGCACCTCGGCTGTCAGTTGTACCTGTCCCTCATCCATCAGTTGGCGCGAAGGCATCGTGGCTGAAATGGGACCGGGCGACTCGGCCACCAGCCAACGCAAAAGCTGCTGCCAGAATAGATCGTGCGATGGATCGCCGAGCGCCTCGCTCATCTGCCAGCGCCATGTTCCGCCGGTCGCCAGTATGGCCGTGCGTCCGTGCCCGTAGTTCTGGGTAACGAGCAGCGGCAACTTGCGATGGCCCGCGTTCAGATCGGCCAGCACAACGGCGCCTGGCTTGGGCGAGCCGGCATCCTGATAGTCGGCAAGATAGGTAAGCCTCCTCCAGCGCTCGGAGTTCTTGTCCGGGTCGTCGAGCAGCCGGGTGATGGGCGAGTCCACGCCGTCGGAGGTCAACTCCACAGTTGCCGGATTGCGATGGAAACTGTGATTTCCCGGCGGCAAGAAGGTCGGCAACAGATCGTTCAGGGCAGACGCGCCCCAACTGCCATCGCTTAGTGACGAGCGGCCGCCCAGGAAGAGGATTCCGCCACCGCGGCGATCCACATATTCGCGGAGCAACTCCTGCTGCAGCGGCGCGAAGTAATCGGCGTCAACCGAGCCGATGATGATGCCCGCATAACCGAAGAGATCTTCTGGCCGCACCGGAAAACCGCCGGCGAGTTCGCCGGGATCGCTGATACCTTGGCGGTACACCTTGTTTTCGCTGGTGCGCAGCATGGAAACCATCTGCACAGCCGGATCATCTTCTTCTGCGCGCCGGATAAACTTGTATTCCCATCGCGGTTCGCCTTCGACATATAGAATTCTGCGCTTCGCATCGCTGACCAGGATGGGACGCGTCACCGAGTTGTTGTTCAGGTCCTCTTCGCCGGCCAATGGTTCGACGCCGAACGTAAGGCTTTTCGCACCGGCTGCCCCGATGGGAAAGAAAAGCGGCTCGGTCTGAATGTGTCCATCTTGAGCCAGCGTGATCTCGCGCTCAGCGAGTGTCTTGTCTGCGTCGCGCACGGTGAGCGTTGCTTTCTGGCCTGCATATCCGTGCTGTATCAGGCTCACAGTCGTGGCGACACGCGCGTTGGCGATCGCACTGGCAGCGATGCCGACGTCTTCAATCTCCACGTCGTGCGCGTGCTCCTCTTTGCCGAAGCCGATGGAGTGCACCGGCAGCCGGCGGTTCCGCAGGGCTTGCAGGGCATCGATTCCGATGCCAGAGCCGCCCATCCCCGCAGTGTTCTCGCCGCCGTCGCTTAGCAGCACAATGGCGCCTACTGGTAAGTCCGCAGTCTCTGTCGCAAGTTGCTTCAAGCCGTTGCCAATGTGCGTGGCCGATTCCGCCGGCGCAATCCGCTCCGGCCCATCCACACGGGTCAGTTCACTGCCAAGCCGATAAACGCGCGTCTGAAAGCGCTTTTTCAACCCCGAAAGAAGGCCGCCATCAAGCGCTGCAAGTGCCGCGGCCTCGCGTGTGCTGCCTTCGCTGTCAGCAATGCTCATGCTGCGTGAGTCGTCAACCACAACGGCGATGATGTTCTGCTGTGAACTTAATTCGCTCACCACCATCGCTGGCTGCCAGAGCAGTAGCAGGATAAGCGCAACCTGCGCCGACTGCGTTCCCCAGATCGCCGAGGCGCGCCAGCTTTTCAGTTTGGGTGTGGCTTCGCGCAGTTTCCAACGAATCAGCAGCGCAAGTCCGCAGGCAGCCGCGACAATTAACACGAGCAGCAGCCATGCCGGCCACGTGCCGAGCAGCACGAAGCGCCCCTTGGTGAAGACCGGACTTGGATACTTGAAGAGGAACTGAAACATGTCCACTTCCAGTCCTGCATGAGCCTTCGTCGTCGCTGTTACAACCATACCGCCTTGTGGCGGAGTTTGAGCGCGGGACTAATGGGTCATGCCATAAATGATGTAATCGAGCCCCACGCGAAAGGCCATCGAAGCGAAGGTCTCCGGATAATTCGGATCGTCAGCCCACTCCCATGCGTCGCCGAGGTGCATATTGTGGCAAATGGCCACAATAATTCGTCCCTTGTCGTCGCGGATGGCGCGCCATTTGGGTTGATAGCCATCCTTCTCGTAGGTGCGTCCGGACCAGACATACTGTTCACCGGGAATCTGCATCTTGTCGTCGATGTCATAAAGGGTATGAAAGATTTCGTCGCTGCTCTGCAGATCCTCGATGGGGCGGTTGGGCAGCACCTGGCGCATGCCGTTCATGAAGTTCTCCCAGTCTTCGGTGCCGTGAAAGTCATCCACCATCAGAAACCCGCCTTTCAGCAGGTACTCGCGCAGCCGCTTGGCCTGGGTGTCGGTAAACGTCCAGTTCTGCACCTGAACCGCGTAGATCCAGGGGTAGTTGAATATTTCATCGGAATCGAGCGTAACGACCTGCTCTGTCGGGCGGCCGTCTATCCGGGTCAGCCGGTGCATGGCAATGAGAAACTGACGGTCGGCCTTGGGATAGTCGCGTGTCCAGGAGTTGAATCCCCAAAAGCCACGACGGCCCTGGGCGCCGTAACTCGCCATGTTCGACGAATATGCCAGCCGCGACCAGTAAAACTCCGCCTTGACGTTCGTAGGCGAGTCTTCATTGCCGAAGCCGAAATCCGCCGTCCGCTGCAAGGCCCATAGTCCCATACAACAGACTGCTGCCGCCGCAGTCACGAGTGTGACCTTTGGGAGCTTCATAGACGACCTCCGCGGCGGGGAACTGCGCGTGAGAACCAGAAACGCTTGCCCGTTAGACGGTTGAAGACTGCTGTTGGTTGCAGCCAGTTTGGCGAAGAAAGCTGGCGCGCTTGTCCGGGCCGTCCGTAGCGTGAGACGATGCAGGCAGCCGCGCTCCCACGGGAGGGTCAAGACTGTGAAAAGACGCGATCTCCTCAAGCTAGGTGGGATGGCCCTGGCGCAGGCTTCCGGAGCATGTCTGCCGCTTGAAGCGCTGGTTCGTGCACAGACCGGAATAACGATGCCACCGCCCGCACCGGCGCCCGAGGGCAACGCGGATTACACGCTTCGGATCGCCCCGGTTACGGTCGAACTCGACCGTTCGCACATACTCTCGACCATCGGCTACAACGGGACTGCGCCCGGGCCGGTCCTGCGCATGCGGGAAGGCAAGCCAGTCACCGTCGACGTAATCAACGACACGGACACTCCGGAACTTGTGCACTGGCACGGGATGTTGATTCCGCCTGACGTGGATGGTACGGCGGAGGAAGGCTCTCCGTTCGTGCCTCCGCGTGGCCAGCGCCGGTTCCAACTCACCCCCGGCCCCGCAGGAAGCCGCTGGTACCACTCTCATGCCATGGCCATGGATGATCTGCACAAGGGAGCGTATACCGGCCAGTTCGGCTTCGTTTACGTCGACGGCGGCAACGATCCCGGTCATTTCGACCAGGAGCTCTTTCTCGCCCTGCGCGACTGGGACCCGTTTTTCACCGCAACCATGGATGACGAAGACGACGATACCCACAATGGCCCCATGCCGGAAAAGCCCACTGTTATGAACACCGGCCCCGACGGCCTTGAGGTAGGTTCCATGACCTACTCGATCAACGACAAGGCGCTTGGATCCGGCGAGCCGATTCGCGTCCGCGAGGGCCAGCGGCTGATGATCCGCTTTCTGAACGCCAGCGCCATCGAGAACCGACGGATCGCACTAGCCGGCCACAAGATGAAGGTGATCGCGCTCGACGGAAACCCGGTCCCTACCCCGCAGATGCTCGATTCGATCTTCCTCGGTGCGGGAGAACGTGTCGATGTGATCGTCGAGATGAACAATCCGGGGATTTGGATACTTGGTTCGACTGAGCAGACGATTCGTGAGTCGGGCCTCGGCGTGGCGGTGGAGTATACCGGTCAGCACAAACAGCCACAATGGATCGACCCGCCCAGGATACCGTGGGACTACACCATCTTCGGGAGTGCCGGCTCAAGTTCACCCACTCCCCAGAAGACGATCGAACTGGTGTTTGAAAAGATTCCCGGCGGGGCGGGCAAGTTCAACTTATGGCTCGTGAACGGCAAGCCCTATCCGCACGAGGATGAACTTGTGCTCCATCAGGGCACGCGCTATCGGCTGGTCATGCGCAACCGCACAGACGACGCCCATCCCATGCACATGCACCGGCATCTCTGGGAACTGGCAGAGATCAACGGCAAGAAAACCGCCGGAGTGATCAAAGATACGGTGATTGTTCCCTACTATGGCCGAGCGAGTGTCGATTTTACTGCCAATCAGCCTGGACTCACGCTCTTCCACTGCCACATTCAACAGCACATGGACTACGGCTTCAAAGCGCTCTTTCGCTACGCGTGACGCGGCCTGTGCAGAAAACAAGTGGCCAACAGTGACTCGAGCGCCAGCTCCTGAGCCTCGCCTTGCGCTTGCCGGGACCCTTGTTCGTCTTTCTGTTTCGGGACTTCAATCTGCCGCTGCATTCCCGCGATTGTTTCCTCCCGCTCGGCGATCTTCAGCTTCAGTTCATCCTCTACTTCGCGCTTGGCCTTTATGTGCACATTGCCAAGCGATTCCCGAATCCGCGTTTCGACGGTCAGATCGAATTCACGCCTCGCGTCATCGAACTCTCGTTGCTTGCGAATCAATTCCGCCTGCGCCTTCTGAGCGTCGGCGAGTTTGCCGTCCTTCGATTCCAGGACCTCTTGCAGTTCGGCGGGTTCACTGTTCTTGCCGTCGAGCTCGTCAGATATAAGTAAGCGCGCCTTGTTTGCCTCTTCGGCAGCGATCGCTTCGCGCTCGATGTGAATCCTCTCAGCGACTTGCTTGTCGATATTCCTTTGGGCTTCGGTGAGCTTCCGCTCCTCATCACGAACGGCAGCCTCCCGACGGGCAACTTCGGTGTCTTTTGATGCGAGTTTATGCTCAAACTCCTGACGCGTGGCTTCGACCAGCGGAGCTGCGAGCGACTCTGTCAGCTTGATCTCTTTGTGGCAATGCGAACAGGCGATGACGGGTTCGACCATTGCGAGTTCCTTTCCGGCGTTTTTTCATCTGAATGGCTGCGACTGTCGAGTGTAAGCAGATTCACGAGCTTTCGATGTGATGGCGGGCTCACATTCAGGGCACGTGGGTTGCGCTGTCCGGCTGCAGTCATGCTTAAGGCGATCACAGTCTGCTCCCGGATGCACACTGCGCAACGCCTGTACGCATTGGCGGGAGCAAATCTAAATCGATGGTGAAGGCGCTGGTCGCCTGCCCCGTGTTCAGAGAGACGACCGTTTACCCCCCGCTGGCCTCGAGTGCCAGCGTCGCCGCGAGATGGCGAAGTTCGCGTCGTTTCAGGGTTGTTCCTCGCCAAAATTACGATCGACTGTCGAATCAGGTACATAGACCGGGCATCCAATTCGGCTCTCTTACATGTAAAACTGACCTTATGCTGCGCTCGTTAAAGCTCTTGCTTCTTCTCTTTTCACGATTCTTTTGCTCTCGTCGAAACCTCCTCCTTGAGAACTTGGCACTTCGGCAACAGCTTGCAGTCTTGGGGCGAAAGCATCCGAAGCCGCGTTTTAGGCTTTCGGATAGATTGTTCTGGGTTCTTTTGCGGCGAGTGTGGTCGGAATGGAAGCGAGTTTTGCTTCTCGTCCAGCCAGAGACTGTGATTCGTTGGCACCGGGCAGGGTTCAAGTTATATTGGACGTGGCTCTCGAGGCATCGGGTCCGCGTGGGAAGAAAGTGCGTCAGCAAGGAATTGCGAGAACTGATCTTTCACATGGTCGCGGAGAATCACACTTGGGGCGCGCCGCGCATTCACGGTGAGTTGAAAATGTTAGGATTCGACATTTCGGAGCGAACCGTACTGCGCTGGATGCGGAAAGCGCCGAGGAATCCCGAGCCGGCAAATCGATGGGCGGCTTTTCTGAGCAATCATCGTGAAGCCATTGCCGCGATGGATTTCTTCACCATGCCAACGCTCACCTTCGGCGTTCTCTACTGTTTCTTCGTCATCGCCCACGACCGGCGGCGTATTCTGCACTTCAATGTGACGAGGCATCCTGCCAGCTCCTGGGTCGTTCAGCAATTGCGCGAGGCATTCCCTTACGACTCTGCTCCCGGCTACCTGATCTTCGATCGCGGTGCAAACTTCAATCAGGAAGTCATCGACACGGTGAAAAACTTCGGCACCCAGCCGAAACGAACCAGCTTCCGTAGTCCTTGGCAGAACGGCGTTGCCGAGCGTTGGGTGGGTGCCTGTCGCCGCGATCTGCTCGACCACG
>OBLW0100001848.1_pt1 | contig 17687 bp, 13 predicted proteins | sample 1520161 | NCBI WGS metagenome assembly OBLW01 (sample SAMEA3539309, study PRJEB22396) | soil metagenome | biome: tundra; feature: field; material: soil | place: USA | collected 2010-05 | depth 0.15 m | reverse complement strand
ACCACGAATTCCGCCATCGGCATATGCTCGCATCCCCTTGGCGAGCGTCGGTGCAGAGAGCGCGCATGCGCAAGGCGCACGCGGCTTGCGTCGGGCGAGTTCCCCGCTGGAGAGCGCGTGGAAATGAGGCGGTGGGTGGTCGTCGAAGTACATCGCGATCACGATGCCAAGGTAGGCGCTGATGCGTCGCATACCTCCGTGTGATGCTCGCCGGCCGCCTCCCCACCACGCCCAGCCCAGCCGCGCGCAAGCACACTCGCTCACCACGCAAGCGATCAACCCACGTGAATAGCTACGGAGAAACAGCCGCCTGGATGGTAGTGACTTCTGCGGGCGGATCGCTAGCGTGGTGAGAGCGCCTCCGGCCCGTGTGGTTCTCCTGCCCGCCGTCCTCGCCGCCGCGCGGGGATGAGCGGTCAACGCCTTCCAGCACAATGACGGCTGTTCGGAGCAAGAGGAGTGGGCATGCGTTGGATGAACAGATCGCCGCAGCCGTCGCGCAAGGCGCGACGAGCGGTGCTGGCCGGTTTAGCCGCACTGGCCAGCGGGGCTATGCTGGCCGGCTTGGCCCTGCCCGCTGCCGCAGCCCCGTCCCAGCCCTTACGGCCCCTGGCGGGGCGCGGCACGCTGGCGCCGTATGCCGTGGAATGGTCCCTGCTGGCCGGCGAGGGTGGCAACGCCACGGCGGACCTCGGGCCGGCGTCCGCGGGGGCACCCGTCAGTGCCCGGGTGTACCTGGCCGGGCGGGATCCCGCGGGGCTGGCTGCCTACGCGGCGGCGGTGTCCTACCCGGGCAGCCGGTGGTTCCATGACTACCTGACCCCAGCCCAGGTGCGGGAACGCTTCGGCCCGACCGGCCGGCAGGTGGCCGCCGTCCAGGCGTGGCTGACGGCCAGCGGGCTGCAGATCACCGCAGTGACCGAGCATGACATCGCGGTGAGCGGGACGGCGGCGGCCGCGCAGGCGGCCTTTGGCACGGTATGGCACAGCTATGAGGTGGATGGCGTCACTCAGCAGGCACCTCCGCCGGCTGCCCAGCTTTCCGCCCCCGCGCGGGTCGCCCCGGCCGTGCTGACCGTGGCACCGGTCGAGACCGGCCTGCCCGGCTATCCGGCCACCGCATCGGGTACTTCACCGGCCGCCGCATCGGGCACGGGGCGGGCCGCGTTCAATCCGACAGCATTGGCTGGGACGGCCGCAGCCATGTTGGCTGGAGCGGGGCCGCTGATAGCGGCCGCCCCGGCCGCTGCGGACACGGGATGCTCCAGTTACTACGGCCAGAATCTGGCCACCAGCCTGCCGCCCGCATATGGCCGGACCGTGCCCTACTACCTGTGTGGCTACACACCGAGCCAGCTCCACACGGCCTACGGGGTCCCCCGCTCGCTGACGGGTAAAGGGGTTACCGTCGCCGTGGTGCACCCCTGGCGCCAGCTGACCGCGGCCCAGGATCTGGCCACCTTCGGCGCCCGGCACGGCGAGCCGCTGCGCCCGGGCCAGTTCACCCAGATCCTGCCACCCGGGCTCGACGCCTCCTGCGAGGGGACCACGATGGGCCCGTTCCCGCTGTCCAACGAGGAGACCGGTGACGTCGAGCTCGTGCATGCCATGGCGCCGGCCGCGAACATCGTCTACGTCGGCGCCAAGTGCGACGACGGCGAAGGCACGGTGCAGGATCTCGACGCCCTGACCACCATCGTCGACCGGCGCCTGGCCACCATCGTCAGCAACTCATGGGCCGCCGTGGCGAGCGACGCTCTGCTGTCCGCGGGGCTGGTGGACTCGTACGAGCAGATCTTCGAGCAGGGCGCCGCTGAAGGCATCGGCTTCTATTTCGCGGCCGGAGACGGCGGCGAGTACTCGGGCGGCGGCTCGCCTGGCGACCCGCCGACCCTGATCTACCCGCAAAGTGACCCGTGGGTGACCTCGGTGGGCGGGACCAGCCTGGCGGCCGGCCCGGCCGGCGACTACGAGTGGGAGACCGGCTGGGGCGACCGGTACGCCGAGCCAACCGCGGACGGCGCCAGCTGGGCAGGCCTGCCCGGCGCGTTCGCCGGCGGCTCGGGCGGCGGGACCAGCACCCTGTTCCGCCAGCCGTCCTACCAGCGCGGCGTGGTACCGGCGGCGCTCAGCCACGCCAGCGGGAGCGCGGCCCCGATGCGGGCGGTGCCCGACATCGCCGCTGACGCCGACCCCTTCACCGGGTCGCTCGTCGGCGAGACCATGAGCCCGGGCCCAGGCCAGCCGGCCACCTACCAGGAGGGACCAGGCGGCGGCACCAGCGCCGCCTGCCCGCTGATCGCGGGCATGCAGGCGGACGCCCAGCAGCTGGCCGGAGGAGCGCCGATCGGCTTCGCCAACCCCGCGATCTATGCCCGGTACGGCACACGCGCCTACCACGACGTCACCGACCAGCCGCTCGGCCCCGGCTTCACGCCCGCCGTCGCCCTGCCGGCCGGCCTCGTCGCGACGGTGCCGATCCTGATTACCCTCGGCATGGACGAGGGGCTCGCCGCCACCCCCGGCTATGACGACGTGACCGGCGTCGGCACGCCGGCCCCCGGATACTTCGCTTCCTACCGCAGGACGGGTTAACGCCGGCCGTTCCGGGCTCAGGCGTTCGCCGCTGAGGGACACGGCGGCTCCAGGTGGCCGGTTGACCTGGCGCGCGGGCACCCAGGAAGGCGGCGAGATATTCGTCGGACCCCTGGCGAGAAGGCTCGGCATCCGCCCGGCCACCCTGCGCAAATGGGAACGCGCTGGCTTGGTCCAGCCGCGCCGCCACCCGCAGACGGGCTACCGGGTCTACAGCGCGTCGGTGCTGCTGGCCCGCGGCGCTGACGCCGGAACCCGGTTTGCCGCTGTTAACGCAGTGCGTAAATGATGAGGGTGATGGGTGCAACCAAGATGCATGCCGGCGAGATCGAGACCGACGCCGCGCTCGTGCGCCGCCTGCTCGCAGGGCAGTTCCCCCACTGGGCCGGCCTGCCGATCGACCTGGTCATGTCCTACGGGACCGATCATGACATCTACCGGCTCGGTGAGCACCTGGCCGCCCGGCTGCCCCGCATCGGGTGGGCCACCGGGCAGGCGGCGAAGGAGGCGCAGTGGCTGCCGAAGCTCGCACCGCACCTGCCGCTTGCGATTCCGGTGCAGCTGGCGATGGGGCATCCGGCCGAGGGCTATCCTTTCGACTGGTCCGTCCATGAGTGGCTGCCCGGCGAGAACGCCAACGGCACCATCGGCGATCTGGATCAAGCGGCCGTCGATCTCGCCGCGTTCGTGACTGCGCTGCGCCAGGTCGACGTGACCGGCGCGCCTCCGCGTCCCCCTCATGGCCGGGGCGGGCCACTCGCGGAAGGCGATGAGCAGGTTCGCCGGTCGATCACGCGGCTCGGCGACCGGATCGACAGCGATGCCACCCTCCGCTCATGGGACGAGTCGCTCAACGCCCCGGCATGGGACGGCGAAGAGGTCTGGGTGCACGGCGACTTGCTGCCGGGCAACCTGCTCGTCGTCGGCGGCCGCCTGTCGGCGGTCATTGACTTCGGTGGCCTCAACGTGGGCGATCCCGCGTGCGACCTGCAGCCTGCGTGGAACGTGTTCGCAGGTGACAGTCGTATGCGGTTCCGGGCCGAACTCAAGGCCGACGATGCGTCATGGTTGCGTGGCCGCGGCTGGGCGCTCTGCCAGGCCGTCTCGGCGCTGCCGTACTACTGGGACACCAACCCCGGGATGATCCGCCAGGCCTTGCACGCGCTGGGGCAAGTCCTCGCCGGCAGCTTCCCCTGACCGACTCGGTTGTCCGGCATAGTCGGCGCACCGCGCGCCGGGCCTGCGCGCTGATGGAGCGGCTGTTATACGGATGAACCCCGGCTTAATTTCTCGTGCGGGCCGGCCGGGCGTGAACCGGATGGCCGCCGGATGCGTGTCAGGTGCGGAGCATTCTCACGAAGAAGGGGACGTCATGGTTCGCTTCAAGATCGGCATCTGGGTCGCTTTATCAGCCGCGGTGGTGTTCATCGCCAGCCCGGCGCTTGCGGCTACTGGCTGGGCCATCGTGCCTGTCCCGCCGACCGGGCAGAACGCATTCCTGTCCGGGGTCAGCGCGGTCAGCGCCTCCGACGCCTGGGCAGTCGGCAGCGAGAACGCCGAGCTCAACGGCGTCGGCGCGAAACCGGTCATCGACAGCTGGAACGGCACCGCCTGGTCGCAGGTGAGCACGCCAGCGACTGCGGGGAATACGGCCAGCCTGGCCGCGGTCAGCGCGAGCAGCCCCACTGACGCCTGGGCGGTGGGGCGAACGCAGGTAAACCGCGAAGATATCGCCGGACTTACCATGCACTGGAATGGCACGGCCTGGACAACGGTGCCAGCGTTCAACTACGTGTACGAGAACTCCCTGATCAGCGTGGCCGATATCAGTCCTACCGACGCGTATGCGGTCGGCAACAGCTCGTCCACGGCCCAGGGCTTCATAGAGCAGTGGAACGGCACCAGCTGGTCACTGCCCACGCTTCCGGACCCGAATAATGGCCTGAACACCTATCTGGACGCGGTCTCCGCGTCGTCCGCCAGCAACGTGTGGGCGGTCGGGATAGAGCTGACCGGGACCACCGCGGCGAACGAGCGGTACCAGACCTACTCGCTGCACTGGAACGGCTCGGCCTGGGCCATCGTGCCCATGCCGCTGCTCACCGGCTCCGATCACCTGTTGCAGTACCAATTCAACTCGATCGACGCGATCAGCCCGACCAACGTGTGGGCGGTCGGCGACAGCGGTGACAACGTCGGCGAAACGGGTACGCCGACCGCCACCGTGATCGAGCACTACAACGGCACCAGATGGAGCGTGGTCCCCAGCCCATCGGTCGGCACCGCGCCGACCCTGACCGGTGTCTCGGCCAGTTCCGCGAGCAACGTGTGGGCCGTCGGCTACGACACGCCTGCCGGGGCGACCACGCCGCAGACCCTCACCCTGAACTGGAACGGCTCGGCCTGGTCCACCGTGTCCAGCCCGGATGTGGGCAGTTCCAGCGCGCTGGGCTCGGTGTCGGCGCTACCTGGCGGCGAGGTCTGGGCGGTCGGACACAGCGGCGTGGCCGGCTCCTTCAACCCGCTGGCCCTTGAGAACGGCTAATTGGCTGGCCGTGGGCTGAGCATCAGCTCAGCCCGAGCCCCGCGCGGCGGCCCGGGTTCCCGGCGGGAACCCGGGCCGCCGCCGTGGCTGAGCCGCCACCCCCTCGCCGCCATCCGCGACGCTCTCACCGGCAGCCCCAGATGCCGCCACGCCCAGCATGATCAACTAGCCAGATACCCCTGACTGGTTACGTGGAAGAGGTTGACAACACCCGGCCCTCATGTCGTTTCAGGCTATTTCCCCAGGTGGCACTGCACGCTTGAGGTCGGGATAGCGTACATGGACTATGTTCTGCTCTTCTGGTGCCCCGTAGAGTTCAGGATGCCGGTAGTATCCCTGTTCCTTCACCGGTTTATCTTGCTCGACTGGAATGCGATGCGCGGCGGCCCAAGCATCTTGGCGGATGCCGCTCACCTGCCACGAGACTTTCATGCCAGGGTGACCCCCGGCGATCTCGAATTGATTGGTGGAGATTTCCTCGGAGATGTAGAGGCCGGGAGCCGCAGTACCGATAGCCGTGAGTTGATAGCGGAAGACCTTCGAGTTGCCGGACTACCTGGGATAGTGGTGCGGTGGCGTTGATCTCGATGGTCGCGGTCGCGCGCAGCAGTGGTTCTACCTCGGCGAGGTGCCGCAGGATCAGGGCTCGTTCGCCGGGGTGTCTGCCGTACGGGTTGCTGGTCCGTGCCGCGATCCTGGCCAGCAGGACGTCGGCGGGCGCGCTGAGCAGGGCGATGTGGTCGAACTGGGAGTAGAGCTTTCCCTGGTTGGTCTTGCAGCCGGCGACGAACAGGTGGCCGTGCTGGTGGCTGGCCAGCAGGGCCGTGATGGCGTCCTCGCGCCAGATCCAGTCTGGTGAGCCGTCCGGCAGGGTGACCCAGTGGCTCCATTGGTCGGTGTCGGTGTCCACGACGCGGTGACCCCGCTCGCCGAGCATCTGGAGGGCAGCGGACTTGCCAGTGCCGGACATTCCGCCGAACAGGACCTTTCGGCATGATGCTGAGGTTACGGGAGCCTTCGCCTCAACCACCGCCCGCAGCCGAGCCAGCTGCTCACGCTGCTCCTCGTCCCCGCCAGGCGGATCGCGCTCATCGGACAAGCCCCAAGCTTGTCCAACCTGAACTACAACTTCAAGTTCCCGATAGTCGGCGGACCGGGGCCGCCAACGCCGACCTCACCCCCCTGAATGGATACCTCACGACGGCCATGGTCTGGCTGTCTCACTGTCGGCAACCAGCATTTACAAAACCGGTTCTTGACCAGCGCATAGCCAGGCCCACGGATGATTACCATGGCCTTTCAGCCCCGGTAACCCGACTTCTCGCGTGCCGGTTCGATGCGGAATGCGGGGTAGTGTGCCGCAATGGCCGCGAACTCGGCCAGGGGTGCGTGTCGGTCGACAGGCACGTGCGGCCGGGCTCCGGGTACTGTGGCCAGATACCGCTTGAGGATCGGTGCCCGCTCGTCGACCGGCACCTCGACTAGGCGGCAGGCTCGGGCCCGGCCGTGCCGGATGGTCACCAGCCCGTCGGCCGCCCGTACGTTGCGGACCCAGTTGCAGCTCTCACCCAGCATCGGTACCAGATACCAGTCGCCCTGCCAGTCGGCCATGCCCAGCGGGAACCGGGTCAGCCGTCCGGTACGGCGTCCGGCGACCTCAAGTGTCACCCAGCGCCGGGGAGCCATGCCGACACCGAACATGGCCGCCCACACCCGCGCGAACCGGCGGGCCACCGCGTTACCGCGTCCCCCTGCGTACATCACGCGAACGGCGTTCTCGGGCAACGGCCAACTCCCCAACTTCGCCATCACGTCCTCCTCAACCGGTCCGGCCCATCCAGACTTCAGGGTTCGCGATCCCGGGCGGGAAATGCAGGGTCCAAGGTCCCTGGTCAGCCCGACCATTCAGCCTCGATAGTTGACAGGCTGCTGAGGTTCGCCGCACGCATTTCGGGCCTGGCCTCTGGCCTGGCCCTCGCCGTCAGGCCCGCCGGGTCGGCGAGGTTGCGGCCCGGCTTCCCAGCAACGCGGTGGCCTGGGGACGCTGATCGCTGTCAGGCAGTTTTGACGACAGTGCCGGCTCCTTCGAGCGCTGCTACTTCCTCGGCGGGCGCGGTGGTGTCGGTGACGAGGGTGTGCACGAGTGCGGAGGGGCCGACGTAGGCGTGGGCGGTGCGGCCGAGCTTGCTGCCGTCGGCGGCGGCGATGATGCGGCGTGTGGAGGCGATGATCGCCTTCTTCACCGCCGCGTCGTCGAGGTCGTAGGCGGTCAGGCCCTCGGCGGCGCTCAGGCCGCAGCAGCCGACGATCGCGGTGTCGAAGCGCAGCGCCGCGAGGGAGGCGAGTGTGAGGGGGCCGGTCAGGGCGCCCTCGGCGGCGCGGGGCCGTCCGCCCGGCACCATCAGCGTGGTAGGACCGGGAGCGTCGCTGAGTACGTGAATGGCCTGCAGCGACAGGGGCATCACGGTGACCTGCCGTCCACGCAGCAGTCGGGCTACCTCCAGGCAGGTGGTGCCGCTGTCGAGCAGGACGGTCTCGCCGTCAGCGATGAGCCGGGACACCTCGGAGGCGATCCGGCGCTTCGCGTCGGCCGCCTCGTGAGCGCGCAGCGCGAAGGGCGGTTCCTCGCCTCTGAGCAGCAGGGTGCGCGCCCCGCCGCGGACGCGCTCGAGGGCACCGTGCGCGGCCAGTGTGTCCAGGTCACGCCGGATGGTCATCTCCGAGGCGCCGGTCAGCTCGGCGAGTTCCGGGACCGTGGCACTGCCCGACTCCTTGACGGCCTGGGCGATCAGTCGGTGCCGGTCTGCGTTGCTCATGCCGCGATTGAACACCACCCAGAACGAACATGCAAGCTGTGCGCATGGGCGCTTTCCAAACACCAAAACTGTTCGTTATGGTGGTTTGCATGGAACGTTCACTCCGAGCCGCCCGTGTGGCGACCTTCGTCTACTTCGTCCTCGACGGCACCCTGATGGGCATATGGCTGGTGCAGATCCCCGTCGTCGAGAAACGCGTGGGAATCAGCAACGCGACGCTGGGAAGCCTGCTGGTGCTGCTGGGCCTCGGCGCCTTCATCGGCATGCAGGTCGCTGGCCGACTGGCCGACCGCGTCGGCACGCGCGTCGTGCTCCCCGCCGCCGGCGTGCTGTGCGGTGCGGCCCTCGTGCTACCCGGCCTTGCCCGCGATCCCTGGGCGCTGGCAGGCGCGCTGTTGGTCTTCGGCTTCGGCAACGGCTGCCTCGACGTGAGCATGAACGCCCACGCCGTGCACGTGGAGAAGGCCTACAACCGGCCCGTCATGTCGGCCTTCCATGCCGCGTTCTCCGTCGGCGGGGTCATCGCGGCGCTCGCCGGAGCGAGGGCCACGAGCGCCGGTATGAGTCCCGCCACGACGCTCGGCGTCGCCGGAGCCGCGGGCATTGTGATCGCCCTGCTGCCGGCCCGCAGCCTGCTGGCGACCACGCCGGCCTCCCCGATCACCGCCGCGTCCGATTCCCCCACCACCGGGCAGCGCCCGGCGGACCAAGGGGCGAAGCCGCGCACCCCTCCCGCCCGCATCTGGATCCTCGCCGCTCTAGCACTCATGTGCATGCTGTGCGAGGGAGTCGCCAACGACTGGAGCACCCTGGACTTGAAGACCATGCTCGGTGCACCGGCGGGCACCGCCGCTTTCGCCTACGGCACCTTCGCAGCGACGATGACCACCGGCCGGCTGCTCGCCGATCGCGTCTCCCGGCGGTTCGGATCGGCGGCCGTGCTTCGCTACGGCGCAGCCACGGGCGCCGTCGGAATCACAGTCGTGGCCCTCTCGCCGTGGATCTGGATGGCCCTGGCGGGCTGGGCGCTGTTCGGCCTGGGCCTGTCCGGCTGCGTCCCCCAGTTGTTCAGCGCCGCCGGGCACGCCGACCCTGCCGCCGCCGGCACCAACGTCTCCCGGGTCGCCGGCCTCGGCTACCTCGGGATGCTCACGGGCCCGGCAGCGATCGGCTGGATGACCCGCCTTGTGGCGCTCAACTACACCTTTCTGTTCCCGGCTCTGCTCCTGGTGATCGCTGCCGCGACCGCCGGGATCCTGCGTTCCGGAACCGAGCGCGAGCCCAAGCCCGGGCCCAAGCCCGAAATGGCGCAGCGCCCCTGACCACCCGTGAGGCTTCCCACGAGTGGCCCGCCCGCCTCCAACGATCCCGTCTGAGCAAGTTCGTCGCCACAACGGAAAGGAATCCCCATGTCGACCGGCCAGCGGATCGTGCTGTTCGACCTCTTCGGAGTCATCGCCCTGCACCAGCGCCCGGGCGCCCTGGCGCAGATGGCCGCCTCATGCCACGCACCCGCAGACGCCTTCACCGACGCCTACTGGGCCCTGCGCCCGCCCTACGACGCTGCGCGGCAGTCCGCACCGCAGTACTGGACGGCGGTACTACGGCGGCTGTCACGCCCCGTCGATACCGGCACGATCGAGAAACTGCGGCGCGCTGACATCGACAGCTGGTCACGCGTCGATGACCACATGGTCGCCTACGTGCAATCCCTGCGCAGCCGCGCCCAGGTCGCCGTGCTCTCCAACGTTCCCGCAGATCACGCGGGCGCTTTCCTCGCCGCCCAGCCCTGGCTGCAGAACCTTGACCACGTCGCCTTCTCCGGGAGGATCAACGTCGCCAAGCCGGAACCGTCCGCGTTCCACCACTGCGTCACCGCCATGCACGCCACACCCGCAGACTTCCTCTTCGTCGACGACCGCGAAGAAAACGTGCGCGCAGCGCAAGCCGTCGGTATGACCGGACACGTCTTCACCGGTCTCGGCAAACTGGTGAAAGTCGTCAACATCTGGCTACCGACCAGCCCGGCGTCACCCAGGTCGTCCCAGCGCTGAACAGGGCTGAGACCAGTCGCGACCCTCTGTTTCCGCTGGTCATGCACGTCTACAGTTCTTCGGCGCCTACTACGGCGACCCCATCACCAAGGAACGACCCCGCGAACTCTGATCGCGCAAGACCCGGACATCACGGTTAACCTCGATGAGCCCTCATACCTGCCGATGCCAGTTCGCCGCTGCCGCTACAAAGCCAACACCACCGATAAGCGCTTGCTGACCCGGCCTGCCGAGACTTAACTGAACGCCATGTCTGCCCCCTCACCGATCTTCGTAGCGGGTACGGGTCGTTCGGGAACATCGCAGCTCGCGGACATTATCGGCGAACACCCGCAGATCCACAGGATTCCGATCGAAACCCATTTCATTGTCGATCCGGGTGGCTTGCGAGACCTGGCGGATGCACTCACGATTCGATACGACCCTTACGTCGGGGACGACGCCCTCCGCAGGCTGAGCGACATCCTGACGGTGCGACTGGTCGGCAGGCGCGACAGAGATCGTGGTTATACCGTTCCCGCGGCCATCGGCGAGCGGCACTACTGGGACGCGGTGGGACGGCTGTGGCCGGAGCTCGTCGCGAGCACGTTCGACGAGTCCGTGCCTGCGGCAGGGTTCGGGCATGCCGACTGGCCTGCCGGGCCGTTCGAGCCTCAGAGTTACCGGCGGGCGGTCCCGAGGTACTTCAGCGATCGGCGCGAACTGCTCGAGATCCTTCGTCGCGCAGTCGACACGATGTTCGGCGGAGCAGCTGCCGACGCGGGAAAGCCGACCTGGTGCGAGAAGACACCGTTCAACCTTCTGTGCATGGACTTCCTCTGGGAGCTCGTCCCTGAGGCGACCATCGTCCACATCAAGCGCCACCCGGTCGCGGTGGTCGCGTCACACGTCGACCAGCCATGGGCGCCGCCCACGGTCGACGGCGCGCTCGCATGGCTCAAACCGGTCTATGACCGATGGCTCGCCTGGAAGACCACGGTCGATCTGACGGGCAAGCGATATGTCGAGGTGAGGGCCGAGGATCTCGCAGCCAACTGGCCCGAGCAGCGCCGCGCCCTGTTCGAACTGCTCGGTGCCGACGACTTCGCGACCAGGTCGACGTTCCAGTCACACAGCCTGGAAAATCGCAATGACCAATTCGACCGCGGAACCCGCGAGTTCGTCGAACGAACACTTGACGGTGTCATCCCAGCCATGGGGTACGCGTAGAGGCCCGTGCAGAACGAACGCTCTCTGAACGCGCCGGAACAGGAGGAAGGTCCCACGCCCTATCGGCGCGTAGCCGAGCGTTCAACTGCCACCGCTTGCTCGGCGTGATGTGCATCCGCGCCTGCTGCGGGATTCCCTCCCTGATCTCCGACCCGGCCCAGCTACCCGGCTCTGAGGCCCCCAACTCTGTCGTTCGCCGGTGACTCTTCCTTTCCCTGCGCCCGTCGTCCGTGGCAGCCCCCTCCATGCTAGAAACTTACGCTAGCGTAACCTACGTAATCGTAGCTAGGAGGCTTCATGCTGACGCATGACACCAGCGCGCTGCCCGCCCTCATCCAGGGCGGAATGGGTGTGGCCGTCTCATCCTGGCCTCTGGCCCGGGCCGTGGCCGCTACCGGCCAGCTCGGCGTCGTATCGGGCACGGCGCTCGATGTGGTGCTCGCCCGCCGTCTGCAGGACGGTGACCCCGGCGGTCACGCGCGGGCGGCGATGGCGGCCTTCCCCGTCCCTGGCGTCGCCAGGCGTGTCCTGCGCCGTTACTTCCGCGCGGCCGGCCGCGAGCCGGGGATGCCCTACGCCCCGGTACCCAGGCTCAGGCTGCGCCAGGACCAGCACGCCCAGCAGCTCGCTGTGGTGGCGAACTTCGCCGAGGTCTGGCTGGCCAAGCATGGCCACCACGGCCCGGTGGGCGTGAACTTCCTCGAGAAGGTCCAGATGGCAACGCCTGCCGCGGCCTACGGCGCGATGCTCGCCGGCGTCGACGTGGTGCTGGTGGGCGCCGGCATCCCGCGGGAACTTCCCAGGCTCCTCGACGCGCTGTCCCGGCACGAGCCGGTGAGCCTCCCGGTCGACGTCATCGGCGCATCCGACGACCAGCGGCATACGGTGGACCTCGATCCCGTTGCCCTGCTCGGCAAGGCCCTGCCGCCGCTGCAGCGCCCGCTCTTTATGGCCATCGTCTCCGCGCACGTCCTTGCGGAGTACCTCGCCCGCGATCCGGGGATCCGCCCCGATGGGTTTGTCATCGAGGGACCACTGGCCGGTGGCCACAACGCCCCACCGCGGGGCCGGCTCGCGCTGGACGACGACGGTCAGCCCCGCTACGGCCTGCGCGACGACGCGGACCTGACCCGGCTGGCCGCGATCGGACTGCCGTTCTGGCTCGCCGGCTCCTACGGCACCCCGGCAAGGCTGCAGGAGGCTCTTGCCGCCGGTGCCGCGGGCGTGCAGGTGGGCACCCTGTTCGCCCTCAGCCGCGAGTCCGGGTTGGACCCCGACCTGCGCTCACGGCTGCTCGACAAGGTCCGCGACGGCACGCTGCACGTGCGCACCGACCCGGCGGCCTCGCCCACGGGGTTCCCGTTCAAGGTGGCGCAACTGCCAGGCACCCTCGCCGACCCGCAGCGTTACGACGCGCGACCGAGGCTGTGCGACGTGGGTCACCTGCGCGTGCCCTACCTGCGGCCAGATGGTGCCGTGGGCTACCGCTGCCCAGGCGAACCCGCGAATATGTACGTCCGCAAGGGCGGCGAGGCCGCCGAAACAGCCGGCAGGTCGTGCCTGTGCAACGCGCTACTGGCCAACGTTGGGCTTGGCCAGACCCGCCGCGCCGACAGCTACACCGAGGATCCGCTGGTCACGCTCGGGTCCAACCTCGACGGTGTGCGCGCGATGCTTGAGCGCCACGCAAACGGCTGGTCGGCCGCCCAGGTCGTGACGTGGCTGCTCGCCCGCTAACCTCGACTCCCGATCTACGGGAAGAAGGCTCTACCGGTTTCGCGCCAAGGCCGTGATCACCGAGCTACGGGACATCCCTTTCGGGTTACGCAACATTATTCAGCGCAAGGACAGTAGGCGGCTGGAATTGAATCATACCCAGTACCGGAATAGACGAGCAGCTCTTGTGCGATAGTAGAATTCGCTGCGGAACCTTCCAGTCCAATACCGGCTTGAAGATTAGCAACGATAGCAGTGTAGCTATTACCACTAGAGGTGCCTGGTCCGCCGAGGAGGTTATTCGAAAGCACCGCTAAGACCGTGCTGCTTCAGCTTGGGCGAGAGGTGAACGACAGGGCAGACCTGCCCGCCCTTGTCCGTCAGGCCCAAGAGGCGCTTGCGCTGGCTCCTCGGGCGACTGGCTCGGGGCCTGACCGTACTCAAGAAGTGAAACGCATCCTCGGTGGCCTTATGGCCATCACAGCTGGGCTTGCAGAGCTGCGGAACAAAGGCTATGGCACCGGCCACGGACCGAGCGGCGAACGGGTCGACCTCCCCCCTCGCCATGCCCGCCTGGCCGTGAATACCGCCATGACTTGGTGCAGCCTCATCCTCGATACGCTTGCCTCCCGAGGCCCCGGTGGCGGACCGAGGCAGATGTCGCCCAGCCAGCATCGGGCAACCTGTAGGCCATGGAGTGGATGGAGGCGAGCGCTGGGCCCGGCTTCACATAATGTCAGTTAGCCGGAAATCTTCCGCACGGCGAACCGACCACTGAGCTTCGCTGCGGCGATCGTCGACGTCCCGACATCAATACAGTCGAAATCACCTGGTCGCCCTCGGCCAACGTGCCAGCCCTCGACACGCGTGTGATCGCCGATTCTTCCCAAATGGCTGGCCGAACTATCACGTGCGCGATGATGATCGGCGCCCGGATCAGCCTGTTCGCCTCCGCTAGCTTGGTCAAGTCAAGGTCCTGGATCGATGTCGTCTTCGCGTAGGCGCTGCTGTAGCTCGGTTCTGGTCGTGAAGGGTCGGCCGGCTGCTTCGTACTTGGCCTTGGCCCGTTCCAGATAGGACTTGGCGGTATGGAAGGTCACGTTCATTTGAGCGGCGGCGGCTGGTTTTGTCAGGCCTGCGCCGAAGAGCCGGCACATGGTCGCTTCCCGTTCTGACAGGTCAGGGCGGTTGATTCGCCGGTCACGGCTCATGGCGAAGGCAAGCTCGCGCGTTGCCGTGTGCGTCCCTGCAGCGACTTCCCGGATCGTCTGGGCAAGGGTAGCGAGGTTCTTGGTTGTCTTGGTGATGTATCCCTTTGCCCCGGCTTCAAGGGTGGTGAGGATGTACTCCTTGTCGGGGATTACGGAGACAACGAGGACTCTGTCGCCGCGCCGCACAAGCCGCGCGACGTTCTCTTTGGGCTGTGTACCGTCGCGGAGGTTCAAGTCGAGCAGCACCACGTCGTTCCTGGCGTCGAGCGCCAAGTACTCCGCGACGGTCGCGGCGGTGTGGGTGATCTCAATGTCGGGGATGCCTGAGAACCACTGCGCGGTGGCCTCCAGGAGCATTTGATCGTCGTCGATGGCGCCAACGCTGATCATCGTTCCCACCGGATCTCCACGTAGGTTCCATCGCCTGGGCGGCTGTCGACGTGGACCCGGCCGCCGATCTCCTCTATTCGCGTGCCCAGTATTTGGGACAGCCCGAGACCTGGCGTCGCTGTTGCGGGGTCGAACCCACGGCCATGGTCGGTAACGGTAACGCAGAGGCTGTCGGAGCCCTCGCCTGTCGCGACAACCCATGCATCGTTTGTCCCGGCGTACTTGAGGACGTTGTTCAATGCCTCCTTCGCCGCAAGTGCGATCGTCGTGATGACGTTCTGAGGCAGATCGGTGGGCACCGCGTCGAAGCTGTCGTCGATGTTCAAGCCGAGAGCGCCCTGATCGGCGATCACCTCCGCGAGCGCAGTAGTCAAACCCGTCGAGCTGGCATCGGTGAGCGAGTGCACGACCGCGCCCAGGTACTTGGCGTCGCGGTCGCATCGCGCGCGCAGTTCTGGGGACAGGAGGTCCGGTCCGCGCCCGATCAATGTCAACGTGGTCAGGACGTTGGTGTGCAGCATCTCGTACTGCCGGACCCGCTCTGCCATCCGGGCCTCCGCCTCCCGTGCGTCCAGTGCCTCAGCAGCCGACTGGTCGGCCTGGACGGCCGACCTCACAAGCCGGGCTACGACAAATGTGGCTGCCACGGTGAACGCCACCCCCGACCCGATGACGCCTAGGAGTGTGTTCACATCGGTGCGGCCAACCACATCTGCCCAGGTCCCGATCACGTAGCAGTTGATGAGGAGTGCCCCTGCGCCGATGCCGAACCATGCCCCGAGGTAGACCGAGGCCAGGATGGCTGCGCCCATCGCCGGGCCGGGCGTCCAGTTCTGCCACGTCGTGGCGAATCCCGGCTTGCACGCCAGACCCACGATGAGCACGCAGCCCGACGTGACGAGCACGTCGGCGACCACCCACGCGCGGGAGACGCCGTTGCGTCGCATCGCGGCGAGGAACAACCAGGCCACCCAGCACACATAACCGATGTAGAGCCCGACCACCAGCGCGGGGTCGCGATAGGTGTTGGCCCATCGCGACGAGGCGGCGACGGGTAGCCAGGGCAGCGTCTGCGCTGCCCTCACCAGGGCAAAGGCCCGCACCATCCAGCGCCGAGTCTCGGCTTCGACGCTGCCTGCCCGCATGCTTTCAAGGACCATCTCACAAGCATCTACCTGCACGCGCATCGCGGCGACGGTCGTTTGACCGGCAAACAAGCTCCCAATCCCCGGGATTGCCGGTCAGTCGTCCGTCGCGGCACCCGGTCACCGACCGCGATGCTTCCAACCAGCCCGCACCGCGCGGGCTGACACAGCGGAGGAGATGAAGGGAAATGGCCAGCAAGAACCGGACGGACAAGGCCACGCGCTATGGCGCGACGGCCAGTTCCATGTGGCGGGGAGGTGGGCTGCGGTGAACGACATCGTGCTGTCGCGCACGCATCAACCGGAGAAGGGTGTGGTGTTCATGGGCATGCCCTACGGAACCAAGCCACTCAATGGAGTAGACGGTCCCACGTGCGACTTCGACAGGGTTTATAGCATCCTCGAGGCCACAATGCGAGCCGAGGGCATGCGGCCGGAGCGACTCGATGGCCTGTACGGCCCGACCGCAATGATCGACTTGATCTCGCGCTCGATCCAGCGGGCCGAAGTCGTGGTGGTGGACTTCACCACGAAAAACCACAACGTCACATTCGAGCTCGCCATCGCGCTGATGTTCGGCAAGAAGATCGTGATGATTTCCCAGGACATCGACCACGTCCCATCGGATTACCGTGGGCAACGGATCCTCACGTACAGCCAGATGTACGACCCGATGGAAGCTCTGAAGGAGTCGCTCGTGGCGCAGATCAACGCCCTTCTCAGCGAGCCCAGCAGCGAGCAGACCCTAGGTCCTCTGCCAAGCATCGGCCGGGTGGTGAGCGCACCGGCGACCGTGATGCAGGTCGAACGCGAGTATGCCGTCGTGCGCATGGATGACCCGACTCGGCCGCCCGCGGTGCTGAGCAACGCCGACGTCGATCGCACGCGGTTGATCCCCGACATGGCCCGCCGGTTCAAGGTCGGCGATCGCGTCGAGGGGGCGTTCGTCGTCGACACGATCAAGGGCAGCGTCACCTACACCCTGGTCGCTGGTCAGGAAGATCCCTGGCCCGCGTTGGAGAAGCAGTTCCCCGTCGGAAAGATCTTCACCGGAGTGGTCCGCACCGTGCTCGCCAATGTCGGTCCGTTCGTAACTGTGGACGGCGATGTGAATGGCCTCATCCCGGAGAGGACTCTCCCAGGTCCTATTCCTCCGGCGGGAAGCCAGGTCGAGGTGAAGGTTGCCAAGATCGACCGGGCGAGCCGCAGGATCTCGCTCCGGCTCAACCGCGTGGTCACCGCCGTGACTGACGCGGGGGACGCCCAGCCAGCCAACCCCCTCGTGGGTCAGCACGGGTACGGGCGCGTGGTCAAGGCAGTGCCTTTCAAGGACGGTCGTGGCGGGTTCATCCTGCTGGAGATCCGGGGGAGGGAACGCCCGGCGATGCTGCTCTGCAAGGACATGACCGACGAACTGCGCGAGGACCTCAACAACGGGCAGGTCGGCGTCGGCGAGGAAATCTACGTCGAAGTGGCTCACGTCGACGAGGGCCAAGACAGGGTGTATCTGCGGGAGCTGCCGGAACCCCAGGATGAGTCCGACACCGCCGTTTCAGCCCATCAACCGGCTGCGTGACAATCGCAGCAAGGCTACCGGCTGCGTGACAATCGCAGTAAGGCTAGAAGAACGGGGAGCGGCCTGGGATCACACCCGGGCCGCCCCTGCGTCGACCGGCGATTCGCCGAAACTGACCCAGGGAAATGACCGGTCGTGCCGCCGCTCAAGAGATGACGCCCTAGCCACGACAGGGAGATGTGCCCAGCGCCCCCGCCGTCGATTCGTCGAGTCGCTCGCTTGGCACAGCCGCTGCTGGCTGAGGCTCATCGGATGCGCCCTTCTCGGCCGATGACCAGGCCCATCCGCCTTCAGATGCAAGAAACCAGAAGCGCGAGCGGGGCCGGGTGTGCTCGCACCGCAATCGGTCCGAGCTGATCTGGGTGCAGATCACTGGGTAAGCATTCACGTCCCTACCCCGGGCCCTGGGAGTTCGGGATTTCTGATAGGG
>OBLW0100001845.1_pt1 | contig 17697 bp, 17 predicted proteins | sample 1520161 | NCBI WGS metagenome assembly OBLW01 (sample SAMEA3539309, study PRJEB22396) | soil metagenome | biome: tundra; feature: field; material: soil | place: USA | collected 2010-05 | depth 0.15 m | reverse complement strand
TACGTCCAATCGCCCGTAGGCAGCTTCAGCCCGAACGTAATACCCGTCGACATATCGGATGAAAATCCGGTGTAGCGGCCCTCCAGTCGTATGTCGCCGAGCGCGCTGTGACGGTAGGGCGTCACGTCGGGGGTCCCTGGCGCCCCGATATCGGTGCGAAAGAGTCGGTCCCAATAGGGAATCTTCAGTGACGTGCCCCAGTCATTGTTGAACTGGTAGTCGATGCCCGCGCCACCAAAATTAGTCTGGATCTCCTTGTCGGTGTTCGCAGAGGCTGGCGCGTGGCCCGAGCCAACCCAGTTCTCCGTCTGATTCATATAGTCATCCTCGAGGTACACCCTGCCGCCGGGACCATTCGGCAGCATGGTGGCCGTCCCGACGTCGAATACTCCGCAACCGCACGCGCACGCGAAGCTCGCCGCGGGGGCGAGCCCGAGCAGCAGACTCAATCCCATCGCGGGCACTGCACGTCCCAACACAGAATCACTCGATGTGCGAATAAACCCCGCACGCAAGCCAACAAGATCGGCGATGGCGCGGCCATCGCTCTGACGTGAACTAAACATATGAGTCTCCCCACGAATGCCATCGGACAAGCCGACGCGCCGACGGGTGTCATGCCCGTGGAGGCGTTCTATCAGCGATCAATTCAGTGAACGCAATGGGGTCAGACTTCGAGGGGCGGCCCACGCGGCGACTGCGCGCGCGGTAGAATCTCAAAAGAGACAACTTGCGGCGCCGATATCGGTGATGGCGCTGGCGGTTGAACCGTCACCGGCACATCGGCCAATGCCGGCAGCGCAGCGAGCGTGGGACTTGCCCCGTAGGGGCAGGCGCCGTGGTCTTGATGGACAGGCGATCGGTTTCCCCCAGGACTCGGATCACCGCCAGGGTGATGCTGCACAGGCACACCCATCGGCATATCCATGGGCATGTCCATCGACATATCCATAGCCGTCGATGGAGCCGGCGCATAGCCCTCGCACAGCGTGAGCTGCACGCGCAAGCCCGGCCCGAACGTCGGCATGAACCCGAGCGGGATCAGCGCGCGCAACAGCAAGCCTGGCAGCATCATAGCTACCCAGCAAATTCCGCGGTTGCGACCCCACCGGATCAAGTGCCTGGCCTCCAATTACGGATCACTGACTGCGCCGACCCGGTTGGCATCATAGCGAAAGGCGCGCAGAGCTGGAGGGTGCCATTCACTGCGATCACCGCCCGGCGCGTCAACGGCGCCGGCACTGGTGCGAACATGGGCGTAGAACGAATGCGCTGAGCGAGCCTATCAGTGATGCATTCCCGGCATACTTCCCATGTCGTCGGAAGGGCCCGGGGGGCTAGCGCTCGCGGCGCGCACATCGAACAGCACCTCTAACGACTGCCCGCCGGCAAAGTGCAGGGTTATGGGCACATGATCACCCGGATGCAGTGCGCGCTTGGGTTGCATGAGCATGATGTGGTAACCGCCGGGTGCAAATCGCAAACTACTCTGCGGCGCTACCGTAAGGGAGCTCACTGCTGCCATTGCACTCACCCCATTCTTCGTGTGCGTTTGGTGGAAGCTGACTTCGCCGAAATCCGGGCTGTCCGCACTGATCAAAGCGAGCGATGCGGCGCCGGCGTTGGTCAACGTCATGTAACCGCCGCTCGGCACATTCGCAGGCAGCCACCGAATCCAGGCGTCTTTCACTTGGACGCTCTGGCCGATCTCAGCAGCGAACGTGGATGCGCTCAATAGGACGCATATTCCGGCGGGTAAAATGATTTCAACCAGGAATTTAGCCATCGCATTGCGACCGATTGCAAATTTCATAGATTTCTCTCGCATTCGTGTTTACGCGCGCCCCGCGCATGAATTGAAGCCGCCGAATTGCGCACTCCGAGTCAATGCGCGAAGCGTGAACTGAAAGAGATCAGTTCAAGCGAAGTCGGGTGGGGCGCGTGCTTGCTGGGTGCGCTGCAGCCGCATGCCCAATCGCAACGGTTCGAAACGCGCGACGATCCGGGTGACGATCGGCGCGGCTGGCTGCAGTGGTCTGAGATCAGAGATCGGGCCAGCAGAGGAAGCCATTCCAAACGGGCAGTGCTCAAATTGGGACGGACTGCCCGGATGCTGCTTCAGAGCATGCGAATCGATCGGCGCCAGGAATCCCGCGCGGCAGATTTCCAGCGTAAACGGCCGGCCACTCGCCGGCATGAAGCCGACGGGTACTAACCCTCGGAACGCCAGCGCGACCAGCAGGATGCCCGTGAGCCATTCACGCTGACTTCGATGGAAAAGACGTTGGCGCATACGCCTCTAGGGCATTGTAAATCGCATCGCGAGTGTAACCCATTTCAACGACAGCGCACTGAGATTGACTCGGTAGCGAGCGTAAATGATGCATTCAAAGTAACGCATTGACGACTTTTTATGATCAGTTAGGGAGCGAAATGTGTGCCTGTCTAGTATCGGGTATCAGGGGGGTGCTATGCCCCCATGAAGAGCCCCGCTACTACGCGGTCGAACTGCCGCCGTAGTACTGCAGCGTCGCGCAATTGTTTAGAACGCATCCGAGATTGCCGAGCCTGTCATAGCTCCACTGCGATGCGGGCTGCTGCTGAGTGCACGCGCAGTTGCGCTACGGTCAAACACTAGCCGGGCCGGCTGATACTCCGATCGACATCGCGTTATAGTCATCAGGCCATATCAAACACGGAGATCGCAATGGATCGCTTCACCATTTCACTCGACGAGGAGCTGGCCGCGGCATTCGATGAGCTCATCAAACAACGTGGATACACGGCGCGTAGCGAGGCGGTGCGCGACATACTCCGCGATCTCTTGCAACGCCGAGACCAGGCTAGCGACAGCTGCGGATTCTGCGTTGCGAGTCTCTCATACGTCTATAACCACCATGAACGACAGTTGTCCGATCGGCTGGCTAACCTGCAGCATGATCACCACGATCTCACGGTCGCGACCATGCACGTGCACCTCGACCATGAACAATGCCTTGAGACCGCCGCTCTAAAGGGTCCCGCGAAGACAGTTCGGCAATTCGCCGAGAAGATCATCGCCGAACGGGGTGTGCGTCATGGTCAGCTGAATCTCGTCACTGTCGAGTTGGGGGAGGCGCATAAACACGATGGTGCCCGGCATCGTCATCTGACACCGCGCCATTAGGCCGGAGCGTTCCTTTGCGGCCAGACTCAGTCCGTGGGACTCCCTCGGCAGAGCTAGCGCTACGCGGGTTGATTGCCGCGACTGCACCGAGACTCTCTGTAACTCATTAAAACTACTAACAAAACATGCCAGTGATCTAATGCGGCGCCGTGGACTTACGCCTGTACACGCATCAATCGATGGGCCCCCTATAGCCGCTCCTTGGCCACGACGTCTTTGAATTGGCGTTGCTCGCAGATCCTCGCTGGCCAATGAGTTGCAGCACGGATAGAGTATGAAGATAATAATTTTCTTCATACACTAGCTGCATCCAGTCTCGATCTGGGCGCGTATTACTGGTTGAATTGATCAGGCGTTGGGGAGCGACTAGTGACGAATTTCGCGTGGCCCGGCGAGCTCACCCGGCATGCCAAGCTCTTGGCGACGCCTGCTACGCAACGGAACACACTCAACACATTGCTGTGGGGTGTCGGCGCGGCGAGCGCCTTGTGCAGTGTGGGGGCCCCCAACGCGGCGCCGGCCGAGACCAGCGCGAATTCCACGACCAGCGATACGGGGCAAACGCTGCAGGAAATCACCGTCACGGCCGAGCGCCTGGAGCTGCTGGGAACGGCTGCGAGCGCCAGCGAAGGGGTGGTCGCGGATCAGGAGCTGCAGCTGACACCGGCGTACCGCCCGGGTCAAATGCTGGAAACCGTACCCGGCTTGATCGTGACCTTGCATAGCGGTGAGGGTAAAGCGAATCAATTTCTGATGCGTGGCTACAACCTGGATCACGGCACGGATCTTGCGATCTACGTCGATGCCATGCCGATCAACCAGCCGACCCATGCGCACGGTCAAGGTTATACCGATCTGAATTTCATGATCCCGGAGCTCGCGGACGGGCTCAGTTACACCAAGGGGCCGTACTACGCCAACGTGGGGGACTTCGGCGCGGTCGGTTCGGTGCGCGCCAGCTATCGGGACACGATTGCCGATCAAGTCTCCGCGAGCGTCGGCACGCTTGATTACCAGCGTATCTTCACCGCCGGCTCGGAGGCGCTCGGCGATGGGCACCTGTTAGCCGCGGCGGAAGTGCAGCATTACGATGGTCCATTCGAGAACCCCGATGCTGCGCGCAGGGAGAACGCGGTGCTGCGCTACAGTGAGGGCGATGAGCACAACGGTTATTCCGTGACCGGCATGTTCTATTACCAGCTGTGGAACAACACGACCGACATCCCGATCCGCGCCATTACCGAGGGCCTGGTCCCCAATCGCTTCGGCACGCTCGATCCGACCGACGGCGGGCGCGCGCAGCGCGCGAGCCTCTCGGTGCAATATCACGAGACTCTGGGGGACGGGCAATTCTCGGCCAGCTCGTGCTTCATCTACAATCAACTGCATTTGTACAATGACTTCACGCATTTTCTGGTCGATCCGGTTCACGGCGATCAGGAAGATCAGTTCGAGAATCGCCGTGTGCTCGGCGGCGCGGCGAACTACACGCTGCCGGTCCCCTTGGGCGCGATCGAGAACGACATTTCGGTCGGAATTCTGACGCGTTACGATCTGTTGGGCGTCGGGCGCCTGCCCAGCGAGGACCGCGTGCCATTGCCGCCGCAGAATGATCCGCCCGCCTTTTCCAATTCGGATCAGGTGTATCTGTTCGCTGGCGCGGCGCACCTGCAGGCGACCACGCACTGGACCTCGACGCTTCGCAGCGTGCTCGGATTTCGCGATGACTATCAGCATGGCACCGACGTGGACTATCTGGCGGCATTACACGAGGCGGCGGGGTATACCAATGGGGGCACGGCCGCCCAGTCGCTGCTCCAACCCAAGGGCAGCCTGATCTATACGCCGAACAACTACCTCGAGTTCTACTTCGCCGCCGGCCAGGGATTTCACAGCGCCGATCTGCGCGGCGTCAATCAGGACAGGAGCGTGGATTTGGGACTTCCGAACACACCATTGCTCGCAAAGCAGGACGGCGAGGAGGTGGGAGTGCGCGCCGAGATTCAGCGCAATATCGCCTTTACCCTCGCGGTGTATAACTTGTGGCAGCAGTCCGAGACCATCATTGATCCGGACGTCGGTGCGGACACGGCCGGCCCCCCGAGCCGCCGCTACGGCTATGAAATCAACCTCACCTACCAGATTCGTCGTTGGCTGGAGTTCTACGGCAGCTTCTCAGGCGACCACACGCGCTTCACCCACCCGTTCGACGACGGCACCGGGCACCTCGGCCACTACATCACCGATGCACCGCTCGCGACCGGCTCCGCGGCCCTGTATCTGACGAATCTGGGCCGCTGGAGCGGCGGCCTGAACTATCGCTATCTCGGGAACTACCCGCTCTCCTCCGGGCCCTGCGCCAACTCGGCCGCCGTGCGCGATTTCCCGGGCGCGACGTCCTGCGCCAACGCCCCGACGGCCCCCGGTCAGGTCAACGGCAAGGGCTTCGGAGAACTGAACGCCGACATTCACTATGCCTTGCCGTCGGGCTGGATCACCTCTGTCGGCATCTACAATCTGCTCAACACTCACGCCGCAGCGGCCGAGTTCTGGTATGTCGACCGGCTCAACTCCGAGATTGACACCTACCCGGGCGGGCGGGCCGATGTCCACGAACACCCGCTCGAGCCCATCATGGCGCGCTTTACGATCTCTAAACAATTCGGGCTCTGAGGCCACCCAGACCCCGATACGGAGCGCTGAGACCGCATCAATAAATCGTTGGTCGACCTTGACATGCTCACTCGCGGCTGCGGCATTGGACTGCTTGCGCGCCGCGCCTCGTCAAACGATGGCAGCTGCCCGTGCGCGCCGCCGAGGCACTGCTGTACCACCTCCACCGGAATGATCGGCGCCTGCGATAGCGCGACATTCTGGCGCACGACGTTCCGCAGTTGGTGCACGTTAGCTCCCACCGCTTCGCGTCATGCTGCCGACGGGACCGACATCGCAGGCCGCTCGTCCATTTGCGCGAGCGCGGAGGTAGCGTACGGGAATACGCGATCGGTTTCGGTCTTGACCACGGCGTAGCACTCGCAACTGAGCGTTTCGAGTTTAGGCCGGTCAATCACCGTGATTCGGCCGAGCGAGTATTGAATCACGCCGAGCTTTTGCAGCTTGCCCGCAGCCTCGGTGACGCCTTCGCGGCGCACGCCCAGCATGTTACCAATCAATTCATGGGTCATCGTCAAGGTATTGTTCGGCAGGCGGTCCAGGGAAAGCAACAGCCAGCGGCAGAACTGCTGGTCCAAAGTGTGGTGCCGGTTGCAGACCGCCGTCTGGGCCATTTGCGTGGTGAGGCAGCGCGTGTAGCGCAACATCAGCATCAGCAACTCGCCGTGGCGATTGAACTCGTCTTTGAGCCGAGTCCGCGGCAATCGGTAGGCGCTGCCTGCGCTCTGCACGACCGCCCTGCTCGGGGTGATTTCGCCCCCCAAGTACAAGGCGACGCCGACAAGACCATCGTTTCCCACCACGGAGATTTCCGCCGTCGCTCCGTTCTCCATCACATAGAGCAGCGAGATGACGCAGTCGGTCGGAAAATAGATGTGGCGCACGGCGTCGCCAAGAGGCAGCGACACCAGTTCCAGATAAGGAGAAAGACGATTCCGAGCCTCGGCCGACAAGGCAGCCAGGAGATGGTTCCCCTGGGGGGTGGGCATATGGGGCATCAGTTGACTGGTCGAATGCACGTGAGGAGCTAGGACCGCGGTATCAGACGGAATATAGTGACTCTGTTTTAATGGCAATGTACGGTACCGAACGCAACGGACACGCTGGCCGCTCGCAAAGGAGCCGGCGTTGGAAGTCCATACGCGCTCATTTCATTCATCGGCGCAGCGCCGCCCCGATCTGATGATTCCTTCCTCGGCATCGCCTGAATTAGTGGGAATTGATCAGGCGAATGCCGTGCTCCTGACACCGAATTCAAGCAATTGGCGAAATTCCGCGGCCGGCACAGGCCGACTGAAATAGTACCCTTGACCCTGAGGACAGCCGTGCTCCTGCAGGATTTCAAGTTGCTCTCGTGTTTCGACCCCTTCGGCCACGACCCGCATATGCAGACTTCTTCCCATAGCGATCACGGCAGTGACGATACCCGCATCATCCGGATCCGTAGTAAGGTCGCGCACGAAAGACTGATCAATCTTTACGGCGTCGATCGGAAAGCGCTTCAAATAACTCAAGCTCGAATAACCGGTGCCGAAGTCATCCAGCGCAAGTAGCACGCCGATCTCTTTTAGTTCCTTAAGCACCTCCGCAGTGGATCTCGAATCCTGCATCAGGAACGTTTCGGTCAGCTCAAGTTCCAGATAGCGCGGTTCCAGGCCCGTCTCCCTCAGTATTGCGCGTACGCCCGAGGCGAAACCGGGGGCACGTAACTCCACCGAGGAGATGTTTATCGCGACGCACATCGGTGGCAGACCCGCTACCTGCCAGGCGCGGGCTTGGCGGCACGCTTCGCTTAGTACCCAGCGGCCGATCGGTACAATGAGGCCGCATTCCTCCGCAATCGCGATGAATTGCCCCGGGGGAACTAGCCCGCGCTGCGGGTGGTGCCACCGGATGAGCGCCTCGACGCCTGTCATTCCGCCGGTCGCCAGATTGATTTTTGGCTGGTAGTACAACAACAATTCCTGCCGCTCGATCGCATGGCGCAAACTGCCCTCGAGCGACTGCCGCTCGATCGCTTGTACGTTCATCTCCGACTTGAAAAATTGGTAACTGTCGCGCCCAGTCTCCTTGGCGTGGTACATCGCAAAATCCGCTTTCTTCATTAATGTCTCTGCGTCCGTCCCGTCATCGGGATACGTGACAATACCGATGCTCCCGGTGATATGCAGTTCATGCTGGTCGATGAGGTGGGGCTCGCGCAGCGCCTGGAGTATTTTTTCGGCAGCGACGGCCGCATCCTGTGCGTGCTTCACTTCCCAAAGCAGGACCACGAATTCATCGCCCCCCTGGCGGCTGACGGTGTCCGAACTGCGCACGCACGTGAATAGGCGCCGCCCGACTGATTGCAGCAAGCGATCGCCGACGATGTGGCCCAATGAGTCGTTGATGTGCTTGAAGCGATCGAGATCCAGGAACAGTACCGCCAGTTTTCGCTCGTGACGGCTGGACAGGGCTATTGCTTCGGTCAGTCGGTCATTCAACAACACACGATTGGGTAAATCGGTGAGGCTGTCATGTTGTGCCAGATAAGACATTTTAAGTATCATCGCCCGCGCCACACTGACGTCGTGAAATACCATGACAGCGCCAGTGACCTGTCCTCGACGATCGTGTATGGGTGCGGCGGAATCTTCGATGGCGGATTCCACGCCGTCGCGCCGAATCAGGATGCAGTTGGGAGTAAGCGCTACGATTTTGTTTTCCCGAATCGCCAAAGCCATCGGATTTGCCGCCGTTTCACGGGTCGCGCCATTGACGATTCGGAGGACGTCCTCAAGCGGATGGCCTATCGCCTCATCCTTCGACCAACCTGTCAGGCTTTCAGCGATTGCATTGAGATAGGTCACTTGGCCAGAAATGTCCGTGCTCATGACCGCGTCCCCGATCGAGTTGAGCGTGACCTGTGCGCGCTCCTTTTCTTCAAACAACGCTTCGGAATTTGCCGCGCGCTCGATCATGCTCCCCACGGCCTTGGGCAATAGGTAAGCGTCGAGACGGGCTTTAAAGAGATAATCCTGTGCTCCACACTGTACCGCCAGCTTAGCGGTCTCCTCCTCTTGCGGGGTACATAGGACCAAGATCGGAATCTGGGGCGCGACGCGAAACAGCCGATCGAATGTCTCTATTCCGCGACTGTCTGGCAGGAACAGGTCGACCAATATCGCCGCGGTACCGGCGAGTCTCTCCAGGCCCTCAGAGCAGCGTCTGACCCATTGGACTTGGAAGGACTCATCGATGGAGTTACTCAGAGCGTCGAGAATGGCCTTGGCAGCCGCTGCATCGTCCTGGATGAGAAGTATGCGTTGAGACATAGAGATCATTTTCCGCGCGTCAAATTCTCTGTGGCGAACAGTCCATCATCTTCACGTGCAGCGGTATGTACGGGATCGCACACACATATCCGCGCGGCCGCAACGTATTCTCTTTTTGAGTGGTGCGTCACAGTCGCAAGTTCGGATCGCCATATCGGTAAGCGCGAGCAGCGTCCCGTGTGGGCCGCTGTACCGTGCAGCGCAAGGCCGCTGTCACGGGTGCTCCTTTGCTAAGCCGACTTTGAATGAAGCCGTTCGGGCGTTCGCAAGCCGGGGCGTGATCTGATCGACGCTTGCTAACTCTCGCCCGCTCTATGTGGGAGAGCGCACTGACCTGGCCGCCAGCTCCCGTCACCTTGCATTCAATGCAAAGTGCGGCCAATGGCGTCTGGTAGGCGAATGGATCCGGAATTCGGCGAAACTACGCAGACTCGCAAGCTCGATCTTGGGATCGCGCCACGGATACTGCTCGTGGACGATGATGAACTGGTGCTCGGGTACCTGGAATCATTGGTGAGGGCTGCAGGGTTCGAAGTCTGCACGGCGCCAGGCGGCTTGGAAGCCCTCGCCTGCCTGGCGCGTACCTTTGTGCCAGTAGTGATCACGGATCTGAATATGCCGGGCATGGACGGACTGTCGCTATGCCGGGCCCTTCGGCAGCGAACGTGGCCTGGATACATCTACATCGTGCTGCTTACGGCCCAGAACGCCGAGCAGGATATTCTGTCCGGTCTCGATGCCGGCGCCGACGATTATCTCAGCAAACAGACATCGTCGGCACAGTTGCTCGCGCGCTTGCGCACCGCTCAGCGCCTGCTGACCCTGGAACAGTCGCTAAGAGACGCCTTGACAGAAAAGCGCCGTCTTGCACTAACCGACGCATTGACCGGCGCACCGAACCGGCGCTACTTCCTGCCAAGGCGAAGCTAAAGGTGGAACCCTGCCCGAGTTGTGACTCGACGGAGATGCTGCCGCCGTGGCGCTCGACGATTTTCTTGCAGATGGCCAATCCGATGCCGGTGCCGTCGAACTGTTCCCGTTTGTGCAGCCGCTGGAACACGCCAAAAATCCTCTCGAAGTACTGCGGCTCAATTCCCAATCCGTTGTCCTGCACAGAAAATATCCATTTGGCCCCGGCATTGCGGGTAGCGGCAATATGCACTTCTGGGATTCCCGGACGCTGGTACTTGATGGCATTGCCGACCAGGTTCTGAAACAGCTGAACTAACTGCATCTGGTCCGCCAGGACGGTGGGGAGGGGATCGTGCGTCACGCGCGCGCCGCTTTCTTCGATGGCGCCACGCAGATTCAGGAGTGTCTGTTGTAGTGCGTCCTCGCTGGAAGTCTCGGACAGCTCCTTTCCCGCTAACCCGACGCGCGAATAGGCAAGCAGATCCTGGATTAGCCGCCGCATGCGACTGGCCCCATCCACTGCGAAGGCAATGAACTCGTCGGCGTCGGCATCCAGCTTTCCCCTGTAGCGTCTGGCCAGAAGCGCTGTGTAGCTGGCCACCATGCGCAGCGGCTCCTGCAAATCGTGCGAGGCAATGTAGGCAAACTGCGCCAATTCCTCATTCGAGCGATTCAGCTCTGCCACCTTCTGCGCCAGATGCGCATCGGCCTTCTTGCGCACACTGATGTTGCGGATTGCCGCCGTCACCAGGATTCCTTCGGCGCTCTCCAGCGGGCTCAGCATGAGTTCGATCGGAAACTCGCTGCCATCCTTGCGCCGCGCCGTGAGCTCAATCCCAGTGTCGATGCGCTGCGCGAGCGCGTCTTCCGCGGATCGTAGACCATCGGAAACGATCCGCTCCGCGAACCCCTCCGGGATGATGTTCGTCACCTTCTGGCCCAGCAGCTCATCGCGACGGTAGCCGAACTGCTTCTCCGCCTGAAGGTTCAGCAAAACGATTTCTCCGCCCTGGTTGACGACCACCATGGCATCGGGAGCCGCTTCCAGCAGCCCGCGGTAGCGGTAGCCGGGACGAACTCGGGCGGAATTCATGGTCATGGATCTCCTGAACCGGGCAGCATCCACTTACTTGCCGCGGCAGTATGTACGGTGCAGCACATGCTTTTTCCGAACTGACGCCGTGAGATGCTGGTCACTTGCACGCATCGCAACATGAACCGTGCGTCGGTGAACCCCTAAACCCCGTATGGCGGCAGCATGGCGGTTCAACCTTTCGGGCATTGACCCGCGGCGGAATAAGCGCCATCCGCCGGGTACAGAGCGATCAGCTTGCGCATCACGCCATTGGTCCAGCCAAAACCATCCTGCAGGGGATACTCGCCACCGCCGCCGCTGCGGCCGGTAGTGACTACATCGTATTTCTCGACCAATTTGCCGCTCTGCCGATAAACGTCGTCGACGTTGATCATCCAGCGGCAGGCTATCGTTTCCGCCAGCGAGGTTTGGCCGTATTGGCGCAAGCCCGCGATTGCGATCCACTGAATGGGTGCCCAGCCGTTCGGCGCATCCCACTGTTGGCCGGTGTCGAGCGGAGTCGTGACGACGCCGCCGGACTTGAGCAATTCCCGGCTGGCGGTCTTCGCAACCGCCGCCGCTTGGGACTCGGAAGCCAAGGCCACGAATAGCGGGTACAGGGTTGCGGCCGAGAGCCGCGCTACAGGAGCCTTGTGGGTCCAGCGATAATCGAGATAACAGCCGCACGATGCGTCCCACAGGTAACGGTCGATGGCCGCACGGCGCGCCGCCGCGCGGCGCGCAAACTCGCTGGCGCAGGCGTCGTCGTTCTGGCGTTGGCAGCCGACGCGAATCGCATTCTCGAGCCCGAACAGCAGGCTATTGAGATCGATCGGCACGATTTCAGTAGTATCGATCGTGGCGCGTGTATGCCCGTCGGCGAACCAGCGCGAGCTGAAGTCCCAGCCGCTCTCCGCGGCGGCCCGAATATCGCGGAACAGTTGCTGCCCGGAGCGCCCACTCGCCTGTGCGAGCTCGCTGTCTTCCCGATAGGACTCATCGCGCGGAGTATCGCGATCATCCCAGTAGCGATTGAGGATCGACCCATTCGGCATTGCGACCACGCGCCGGTGAGCCGTGCCGCGGCGAAGCCCGCTGGCGCCTTCCATCCAAAATGCATACTCGCGCTTGAGCTGCGGCAGGTACTCAGAGAATGCGCTGGCCGAGTCATCGTTCGAGAGCAGCCCGACCATTTCGAAGAAAAACGGCGGTTGCGAGCGACTCAGATAATAGGTGCGGGCGCCGTTGGGAACATGACCGTAGGTATCGATCAGGTAGGCGAAGTCACGGACCATATCGGCGACCAGATCGTGGCGTCCGCTCTCATCCAGGCCCAGCATCGTGAAATACGAATCCCAGTAGTAGAGCTCGCGAAAGCGCCCGCCCGGGACCAGGTAGGGCTGCGGCAGCGGCAACAGTGATGAATAGCGCGGCGCACTGATCGTGCTGCGGGTCAACGCGTCCCATAGCCGATCGATGTGGGTAACGATGGAGACTTGCTGGGGTGCTGAAGGCGCCGAGCCGGCCTCTTCGGGCAGCGAGAAATGCGCATCGGTGAAGCGCTTGAGCGCCTGCGGCGAGTCCGGGTGCGACGCGTGGTATTGAGCCAGGATGTCAGCTGGCGCGGCATTCGGTGTCGCGTCCGGAAATGCCTTTCCATCCGCATAGATCGCTGCGGTTTGAACCGCGGCGAACAAGTCCTTGAACAGCACCTGTGGCGGATCTGGATACGCCGCGCCTGGCGGGGTTCGCGGGTGCGTCGAAGCGATCGGCAGCAGCGCTAGAAGCAGCGCCACCACCGCTCCGCCTCGGCAAACCCTAGGGGGCGCTTTTAGGTCAACGCGCATACCAGGCATCGTAATCGAACTCGCGAAGAAAAACCGCAGGCGATCAACCACTTAGCGATTTAATGTCCGACTTGCCGCGGCGGCGGATCGCGGCGTTGCGCACTGATCTGCGGACGACGTGCCGACTTGGGAGGGCTCCAGGCTCGCGCACTGCAGAAGATCTTGCACGCACGGACTTGTTCCACAGCCGCTGTTGAAGTTGCCGGCGGATTTCCTGGGCTACCGGCTTACCACGGGTCGTGATCAGCGACACATCGGCTTTGCCCAGAAGTATGCGCGGGGCTACGGGTGGAAGAGCTGCTTCATCGTCGGTTATTACTTCGAAGTGGTTGCCGACGGTCAGCTGCAGGCTTTCAAGGCGGATCCGAACAACAAGGGTCGGTACCTGCGAACCGGCAATCTGGTGGACCATTGTCGCCCCGATCATGAATACCGTGAGGCTCACGTCGCTGTTCGGAGGAGCCTTGCAGGACAGCCTCATGGGCGTGCGCCCGGAGTGTCAAAAGCTCATGCGCGAGACCAACAGCTTCCTGCCGCTGGCGCTGCCGCTGCCGCTGCCGCGCTCCCGACCGGGAGCGCGATGAGCGCATCGCCGAGCGCAGGTGCGCTACGATACGCTACCGTGCTCGCGGGCATCCGTAGGGGGGCAAAGGTGGCGGGACTTTACTTCGAGGAATTCGTTGTTGGCCAGAAATTCGTGCACGCGATCCGGCGCACTGTGACCGAAGCCGATAACGTCTTCTTTTCGGCACTGACCCACAATCCCGCGGCGCTGCATCTGGATGAGGAATACTGCCGAACGCACAGCGAATTCGGTCGGCGCGTGGTCAACAGTGTCTTCACGCTCGGGCTGATGGTCGGCATCTCCGTCGGTGACACCACGCTGGGCACCACGGTCGCCAATCTGGGCTGGGACGAAGTCCGCTTCCCCAAGCCGGTGTTCCACGGCGACACGATTCGGGTGGAAACCGATGTGCATGAGCTGCGCGAAAGCCGCAGCCGGCCTCACAACGGCATCGTCGTCTTTATTCATCGCGCCTTCAACCAGCGCGATGAGCTGGTGGCCAGCTGTAAGCGTTCCGCGCTGATGCTGCGCAAGCCGACGTAGGCTACGCGATGCGCTCGCTGCTCTTTGTTCCGGGCGACAGCGAACGCAAGCTCGCGAAGGCCGCCGGTGCGGGCGCTGATGCGCTGATCATCGATCTTGAGGATTCGGTATCGCCGGAACGCAAGCCCATGGCGCGTGACCTCGCGACGGAATACCTGGGCAGCTGCTCCGAGCGCGGCGCGGTGTGGGTGCGCGTCAACGATCGGGGCAGCGGCGAACTACTCAAAGATCTGGCCGCAGTCGTGCGCGCGCGGCCCGCCGGCATCGTGCTACCAAAGATCCTTGGGCCCCAAGACATCGAGGCCGTCGCGCGTTATCTTGAGGCACTGGAAACCTCACACGGCCTCGAATCGGGCGGGATCGCGATCCTCGCTCTGGTCACGGAAACCCCGAGCGCTGTCTTGCGCATGGGAGATCTGCTACATGTCTCCTGCCCGCGCCTGCGGGCGATTTCCTGGGGGGCGGAAGATCTCAGTGCAGCGCTCGGCGCCGGCGATCCGCGCACCAGCGGCGGCGCCTGGCGCGCGACCTACGCATACGCGCGCACGCAGTGCCTGCTCGCCGCGCATGCGCTGGCGGTCGAAGCGATCGACAGCGTGTATGTGAATTACCGCGACTCAGAGGGACTGCGACAGGCCTGTGAGGACTCGCGACACGATGGGTTCACCGGCCGCCTGGCCATCCATCCAGACCAAGTGCCCCTGATCAACGCCGCCTTCACACCGAGTGCGGCCGAGCGCCTGCTGGCACAGCGCATCGTCGATGCGTTTGCCGCAGGCAAAGGCACCGTCTCGCTGGACGGCAAGATGTACGACCTGCCCCATTTCAAGGCGGCGCGGCGCTTGCTGCGCAGCTAAACCCCATAGGAGAGCTGCACTTGAGCACCGCGATCAGCCCGCTAGCCGGCAAGCCGGCCACCACGTCGGTCCTGACCGATATCCCAAAGTTGCTCGCTGCGTACACCGGGTTGCAACCCGATGCGGCGGAGCCGACGCAGCGCGTGGCCTTCGGCACTTCGGGTCATCGGGGCTCCTCGCTCGAACGCAGCTTCAACGAATGGCACGTGCTAGCCATCACTCAGGCGATCTGCGAGTACCGTGCCCAGCAAGGCATCGATGGGCCACTGTTCATCGGTCTCGACACGCATGCCCTGTCGCTGCCGGCGTTCCAGAGCGCTTTGGAAGTCCTGGCGGCCAACGGCGTGGAGACGTTGATCTCAGCACGCGGCGAGTACACGCCGACGCCGGCGGTCTCGCATGCGATTCTGGTCCATAACCGTGGCCGCCAGAGCCGCCTGGCCGATGGCATCGTGGTGACCCCATCCCACAACCCGCCCACTGACGGCGGCTTCAAATACAACCCGCCCAACGGTGGCCCGGCCGATACCGCCATCACGGGCTGGATCGAAACGCGGGCCAATGCGCTGCTCGAATCCCGCATCAAGCAGGTTCGTCGCCTGCCGTTCGAGCAGGCGATGCGCGCTGCCACGACGCGCGAGCACGATTTTCTTGATAGCTACGTCGCCGATCTAGGTAACGTGCTCGATCTCGAGGCCATCCGCAGCGCAGGGATTCGCATGGGCGTTGATCCGCTCGGCGGCGCGGGGGTGCATTATTGGGCGCGGATCGCCGAGCGCTATGGACTCAATCTCAACGTCGTGAACGAGCAGGTCGATCCCACCTTCAGCTTCATGACGCTCGATTGGGATGGTCGCATCCGCATGGATCCTTCCTCGACCTGGGCCATGCAGCGTCTGTTGGGGCTGAAGGATCGCTACGATATCGCCTTCGGCTGCGACACCGATCATGACCGCCATGGCATCGTCACGCGCAGCGCCGGACTGCTGCCGGCCAACCACTATCTGAGCGTCGCCATCGATTACCTGTTCCGTGAGCGGCAGGGCTGGAGCCCGAATGCGGCGGTGGGCAAGACCGTGGTCAGCAGCTCGATGATTGATCGTGTGACGGCCAAACTCGGCCGCAAGCTGTACGAAGTACCCGTCGGCTTCAAGTGGTTCGTCGATGGTCTGCTCGACGGTAGCCTCGGCTTCGTCGGTGAAGAAAGCGCCGGCGCCACCTTCAGCCGCCTCGACGGTAGCGTCTGGACTACGGATAAGGATGGGATCGTGCCGGCGCTGCTGTCGGCCGAGATCACCGCGCGCACCGGCCGCGATCCGGGCGAACGCTACGCCGAGCTGGCGCGCGAGTTGGGCGAGCCGGCCTCCGACCGGGTCGATGCGCCGGCCACGCCGGCACAGAAGAAGCGGCTATCGCAGCTCTCCCCGCAGCAACTGCACACGACAGAGTTGGCTGGGGAGAAGATCGACAGCGTCCTTGATCGGGCACCGGGCAACGGTGCGCCGATCGGCGGCATCAAGGTCATCGCGGCCAGCGGCTGGTTTGCAGCGCGCCCCTCGGGCACCGAGAACATCTACAAGATCTACGGCGAGAGCTTCCGCGGCAAGCAGCATCTGCGCGATATCCTGCAAGAAGCGCAGGCCATCGTCGATGCCGCCCTGGGTCCGTAGCTATCCGCTGAAAGGGCTGCAATGAAAGTCAATTCGAAAGATTTCTGTGTGCCGGAAGGGGCGGACGTCAAGCTGCGCAAGTGGCCCACGAACATCAAGCCGCTGTACGCATCGAAGCAGCAATACCAGGAGCTGCTCCAGCAGCATGTCGAGCAGTTGAGTGAGCAGCAGCAGCTGCTCTACTCATCGAACACTCAGGCCATACTGCTGATCTTCCAGGCACTGGATGCGGCGGGCAAGGATGGTGTAATCAAACACGTGATGTCCGGCGTCAACCCGCAGGGCTGCCAGGTATTCAGCTTCAAACACCCGAGCCCGACCGAATTGCAGCACGACTTCCTTTGGCGCACGACCCGTGATCTGCCGGAGCGCGGGCGCATCGGCATCTTCAACCGATCCTATTACGAGGAGGTGCTGATTGCGCGCGTGCATCCTGAGATTCTGCGCAACGAAGGTGTGGCGGTAGCCCCGCTCGATGAGAAGGCGATCTGGCACCAGCGCTATCAGTCCATCGTCGAGTTGGAGCGGCATCTGTTCCGCAACGATACCCGCATCATCAAGTTCTACCTGCATCTGTCGCAGGAGGAACAGCGCAAGCGCTTCCTGGCGAGGATCGATGAACCGGAGAAGAACTGGAAATTCAGCCTGGCGGATATTGAGGAGCGGAATTTCTGGAAGCAGTACATGAAGGCCTACGATAAATGCCTGAGCGCGACCAGCAGCGAGTTCGCCCCTTGGTACGTCGTTCCGGCCGACGACAAGGACAATGCCCGGCTCATTGTCTCCAGAATCCTGCTCGATACCCTCCAAGGCCTCAAGATGAGCTATCCGGAAACGAGCGCCGCACGGCACCGCGAGTTGCAGGCCATTCGTAAGCGGCTCACAAAATAAGCACCGCCGGGGTGCTGAGGGCTCAACTCGCGGCCGCGGTCACGAGCTCCGGGCCGTTGTTTTTGGGCGAGTTGACCCGGACGCTGACTGGCCAGGCGACCATGAGCTCGGCCGGATAGGGCTGCAGAACCGCGCGCGCGTCAGCCGGCGAGCCGTTCAGCCATGCGTCCATCCCGGTCACTGA
>OBLW0100001844.1_pt1 | contig 17704 bp, 9 predicted proteins | sample 1520161 | NCBI WGS metagenome assembly OBLW01 (sample SAMEA3539309, study PRJEB22396) | soil metagenome | biome: tundra; feature: field; material: soil | place: USA | collected 2010-05 | depth 0.15 m | reverse complement strand
GGAGCAATCGGAAACCGCGCCTGTCCTGCCGTCATGCCCGTTAACTGCTGTGCGCCCCGCACCGAGTCCGGCATATCCTTGTCATAAAGCTCGGCAAGCTTCGGCTTGTAGTCCAGCAGGTCCACCTGCGATGGGCCACCCGACATGAAGAGGTAAATGGCCCGCTTCGCTTTCGGAGCAAAATGCGGCAGCTTCAGGGCATCCGCCGATGGCGCACCCGGCTTGCCATAGGCAGGCGGATGAGCATCTCCCCGCAGACCGCGACCGCCGAGCAGGCTGGCCGCTGCCGCCCATCCCAGCACTTTTCCCGCGCGACCCAGAAAGTGCCGGCGCGTCTGCAACGTAGCCCACTCCCTTTTCAATTCCGTCGGGACGGCGAGGTCCATTACGTCAAGGCAGTGCTCAGTATCTGTACAAAGAGGATGTTGTTTCATGCCGTTTCCCTCATCTACTTCGTCACCATCTCATCCAGGTTCAGCATTTCGCTTGCGACCATGGTCCACGCGGCCAGTTCCGGCGCCGGAATTGCCGAGTCACTTTTCTTCTCGCCCACGCTCACCAGATCATGTGCCGCCTTTGGATCCGCCGCGTAATGCTTCTTCATATGCTCCAGTGAACCCTCCAGCACCTCGGCCATTCGCGGTGGCGGATCATGCGCCAGCAAAATCCGGCTCATCAAATCGATGCGCTGTTCCGGCTTGGCTCCGCCCTCTTTGATCACCCGTTCTGCCAGCGCTCGCGCAGCCTCAACCCATTGCACATCGTTCATGGTCACCAGTGCCTGCAACGGCGTATCCGTCCGCTGGCGCCGCGTGCACACAACATCGCGCATCGGCGCATCGAACGCGTCCATATCCGGCATCATCGCCATACGCTTCCAGTAGGTGTACATGCTCCTCCGGTAGAGCGCGTCCCCCTGCTCTTGCTCATACACCAGCGTGTCGCTTCCCCCAATGCCCACCTGTTCCCACACGTTCGGCGGCTGATAGGGCTTCACGCTCGGCCCGCCAATCTTGTTCACCAGCAGCCCGCTCGACTGCAGTGCCACATCCCGCAGCATCTCCCCATCCATGCGAAAACGCGGCCCATGCGCCAGCAGCAGGTTTTTCGGGTCCTTGGCAAGCTGCTCCGGTGTTGCCTTCGCGCTCTGCCGGTAGGCCGCGGACATCACCATCAGCTTGTACAGGTGCTTGATGTCCCACCCGCTTTCGCGGAACTCCACGGCAAGCCAGTCGAGCAACTCCGGATGGGTCGGCCGCTGGCCGACAATTCCAAAGTCCTCCGTAGTTTCCACGAGGCCGGTCCCGAACAGTTCGTTCCACATGCGGTTCACGGTCACCCGCGCCGTCAGAGGATTCTCCGCGCTCACCGTCCACTTCGCCAGCGCCAGCCTGTCGTGCGGCTCTCCCTGCGGCAAGGGCGGCAGATAATGCGGCGTATTCGCTTCAACTCTCTCGGTGCGCGCCGTATACACGCCGCGCGTAAGCACATGCGCATACGCTGGAGATTGCTTCTCCCACGAGACAAGTGTCAGGTCCCCGCCTTCTGAAAGCTTGTCCAACTGGGCGTCCAATTGAGCGATTTGTGCGGAAATCGCCTTCGCCGATGAGTCCACATTGTCGAAGTAGAACTGGCTCACCACGTGCTCTTCATCGGCATTCCACTTTCCGGCGGGCTTCGCCGCTACCTCGGCTACATAGTCCTCGAAGAGCAGCCGCTTGGCTTCTTCGCCGCTCAGTGCGCGCCCATACAGGCGAATGTCCTGGTAGCGTGTTTCGCGTGAGGGATTCGCGTCCGGATAGCGCGAACCAAGTTCCATCGGGGCATTGGTACGGATGGTCGCCTGGCCAAGTGTGTCGACCACCACCTTCGTCTTGACCTGGGATCCATTTACGTAAATTCGTATGCCGGAGGCTTTACCCGACCCGTCGTAAGTAAAGAAGATGTGCCGCCAGCGTCCGTCCGGACGGAAAGCGTCTTCTGTTGAGACCTTGATCGCCACAAAGGGCGCTTTATCCTCTACGGCTTTGGGAGTCGCAGGCTTTGCTTCCTCCTTCTTCTTCTCTTCTTTCTTCTTCGGCGCTTCCTTTTTGGGCTTGGCTGGCGCCAGATCCTTCGCCGTCAAATCAGCCGGCGTGGGAAACTGGAAAACTTCTTTGGGCTTGGGCGCTGCTTTCTTCGACTTCTCATCTGTGCGGAATCCCAGGTCCTTTGGACCCTGATTCACCAGTTCGACACTGATGACTCCTCTCTCTGCAACCAGGTCCCATCCCCGGTTATGTTGTCCTGCATCCATCTTCGATAACAGCGACCCAGTCTCATTGTCGAGGTTGTAGTTGGGCGCAGAACGGAGCATGAACCAGCCGCCGGACGAAAATGCCTGGTTCCCTTCGTAATCGCCTGTCTGGCCGAGCACGATGTGCGTGTTCGTATCCATGCGGAAATCGGGCCAGAGCCAGGTGGTCTCGCCCCATTGCGGCTTCGATTTGCCGATGGCGAAGCTGGCCGTCTGCGCATGGGGCGCGCTGTTCTTCAACACCTCGCCTCCGCCTTCATCAAGCCGAAGACGCAGCACAAGCTTGTCGCTGGAAACCGGCTGCGGCAGGTTCTTCCGCGACGCAAGCCATCGCTCAACCAACATGCGCTGCTGCAGGCGCATCAACCGCAGCCGCTCAGCAAGCTCGGTTCTCTGGGCCCACACGCGGTTGTATTCATTCTGATTCTGCGCCTTGGGGATGCGCGCAACCGGCGTCCAGACCGGCCGGTCGTCATTAAACGGCTTCTCCTCAAGATTGTTGAAGAACGCACTCAGCGCGTAGAAATCCTTTTGCGTGGTGGGATCGTACTTGTGATCGTGACAGACGGCACAACCCACCGTGATGCCCATGAATGTGGCGCCGTAGGCTTCCGTGCGCTCCCGCGCGATATTGACGCGAAGCTCCTCCGGTATCGTTCCGCCTTCGTTGCTGCTTACTCCAAGCCGCACATATCCGCTCGCAATCAGGGGATCGAGACTCTTTGCCGGCAGAAGATCACCTGCAATCTGTTCCATGGCAAATTGATCGAATCGCTTGTTGCTATTAAACGAGCGAATCACAAAATCGCGGTACAGCCAGATATCGCGGCTATTGTCATAATGCAGCCCATACGTATCGGCATAGCGCGCGTAATCCATCCAGTAGCGTGCTCGCTGCTCGCCAAAACTCGGCTTGGCCAGCAAGCCATCCACCAGGCGCTCATAGGCATGGGGCGAAGAATCCTTCTCGAACGCGCGCACCTCAGCCGGTGTGGGCAGCAATCCCGTCAGATCCAGCGTCACGCGGCGAATCAGCGTTTCCTTGTCCGCCTCGGGCGAGGGGTGCAACCCTTCCTTCTTCAGGCGCGCCAGGATGAATGCATCGATCGGCGTCTTCGCCCATTCGTCATTCTGCGCAACCACGGGCAGCTGGGGCCTGATGGGCTTGCTGAATGCCCAATGCGGCCGGTACACCGCGCCTTCCTTGATCCACTCTTTCAGCGTGGCAATATCCTCGGCCTTCATCGGCTTGGCCTCGCCCAGCGGCGACTGCGGCATCAGGTAGTGCGAGTCTCTTGACTCAATCCGCTTGATCAGTTCGCTTTTTTCGGGATGCCCCGGCACAATCGCATCCGGATGCCCCGGCCGCTTCTTGAACGCCGCCTCGCCCAGGTCCAGTCTCAACCCAGCCTTGCGCATCTCGGGGTCCGGCCCATGACAACTGAAACAGTTGCTGGCCAGAATCGGCTGCACATCTTGATTAAAATCAATAGCTTGGGTACTATGAGTGACGCTCTTGTCCGCTTGCCTGTCGTGGCAGCCAACCGCGGTCGCAAGTATAGCCCCAATAAGGCACATCGAGGGTGCCAAAGCGATATAGGTCGATTTTGATCGAACTAACCTTTTTGTCTTGGCAGGGGTTGGACAGATCGTCGCCAATTCGATTCACTCCTCGTGTTTTGCTCCCGAACGCTTGCCGCTCCTCCAAGCTCCACGATGGTAACACTCAGGCACAACCTCTTGACACAACAAACAGATAGCCTGCGGATTGAACTCCCTTTCCGCCGGCGTGAATTGAGAATCAGGTTTCTCCCGGCCTGCCAAATCCCAACCGCGGCAGGAATCTGCTACGGCGCGACGGACGTTCTGCCCTAGCGAGCCCATCGACGCTCATTGAAAATGGATTCTGATAAGCGGGTCAAGCGATCAGGGTGTGTTGCGCCGCCGGGGTGCCGAGGCGGCTGCCGAGAGTGATCGAATCGTTCCCTTCCCCGACCGACCCGCCGATTCTGTACCTCCGGTCTCGCGATCAAATTCCCGTCGACGGATATTCACTCTATGGAAGCAACCTCTCCAACACGCGGCGTTCTCACCCTCGCCTACGGCCACCGGCGCTTTGTTGAGCAGGCGAAGTCCCTGGGCATGTCCCTGCAGTTGCATGCACCGCATGTGCCGCGGGCCCTCGTCACCGACTCCACTGATCCGAAGCTGCGCTCCACCTTTACCCAGGTCATCCCTCATCGTCCGGAATTCGGTTCCGGTGTCCGGCAAAAGCTCTACCTTGATCAATACAGTCCCTATGACGAGACCTTGTTTATCGATAGCGACTGTCTCGCCCTGGGCAATCTTGATGCCTTCTGGACAGCATTTGCGGGCCAATACTTCGGCGTGCCGGGTTTTCGATATTTGCGTAAGGGGTCGACCGACCCTTTCATCGATGTGGACTTTGTGCTTGACCACCTGGGCCTTTCCGCTTTGCCCAAATTCAATGGCGGGACTTATTACTTCACGCACTCTTCAGAAGCCTCAGCGTTCTTCGAATCCGCGCGCAAAATTATGGATGACTGGCGCGAGCTCCGTCTCGTACCGTTCCGTCGCAACGGGCCCAATGATGAATCCGTCTATTCCGTGGCCATGGCGATACACGACGTGAGCCTCACCTATATGGGTGGCGGCGGCATGTGGACACCCTGCGGGTACCGGGGCAAGTTAACCCTCGACGGAATACGCGGGACATGCTCCTTTGAGAAGGAAGGGGAAATCCGAACGCCGGAAGTCATCCACTTCCCGGGCGAATATATCTACTGTTTCCCTTACGTACGCGAGTGCGCCAGGATCAGGAAGCAGGTTGGCGAAGGACGACAAGGTGCCGCCGCGCTGGTGCGCTCCTACGCACTATCGGTCCTCTGGCAGTGCTCCCGCAAATCGGCCTGGCTGTCCGATCTGGGCAGGCGTTCCATCCGTGTCTATCGTGCGGCGACACGCTCCCTGCGTATGCGAAGTAGCAACTCATAGCGATCGTTTGCCGAGTAAATCAATACATTGCAAGCGTTACGTGAACTCGGGCGTGGCCCATGAAGCTGCTAACGGTCGCGATCCTGACCAGCACCTGTCGCCGACACGATCAGGGACCCGCAACTGTATCTCACGTAGTTGCTGACGAACCTGCCGCATGTTCGCCGAAGTGATCTGCCCAACCTCGCTCCCGGACCAGTGAACTATACGCTTCATCTCGTGCTCCGAGACATTGTTGTCGATACCGACCGCACCAATTCAGGGCAGAACACGTTCAGCTTGGTCCACTGGCCCGGGGCATCGTTCAACGCTTTTGCCATGGAATGCTTAGGAGCGCTTTTTCACCGCGCTTGCCTTCAGGCGATGCGCTCCGCCCTCACGATCTCCTGCGGAAGGGGGCCGTCGCCATAAGCCCGTTGCCCCAGCAGAGTCCGGGGCTCCGTTTCCCAGAGCGCACATTCTTGATAAACAGATTGCTCGTTCCCAGTCCCGAGAATGGGGAGAGAACACCAGCCAATGCCACGATCGCGGCGAACGCACCATAATTGCTCGGCCCCAGAATGCGGGCGATTAGTACAAAGTAAATTGCCTGAATGAGCAGCCTCAGCCCCTGGCCCGCCGTCAGGTGGCCGGTGTCTCTCGCAAAAGAGCTGTGCTTAAGTCGCTGGAGTATGCGCATTCACTTTCCGCCGAGGTCGAGAGTTGCACTTCGCATTCAAATCCTCAAGCCGCGTCCGCAAGCAGATCTTCTGATGGAATCCATCTTTCTGCTGGCTTGATCGACTGCAGCCGCATCAGCCCAAAACCAGGTCGCGTGCGCTCCAGTACGCCGCCTCGAGCAGCACTTGGGTCCTGGCGCGTACAGGAAGTTTGGCCCAGAACGCTCTCGTCAGTTCCATGCATTCCGGCTCGAATCCGCCTGACATCCAGCACATGCCGAGGTTCCTTGAAAACAGCCTTGCCCCCAATCGCTGCAAACCAGGAAAACGCTCCCAAAGACAGATGCCCGTCAACACTCCGGTTTTGCTCATCAACTGTTTCTTCCCCGACGATCGATCCGTGTAGAGGTTCGACCCGTGAATCCGCTGCAGCGTCACTTCATCCGCGATTCGCCATCCCTCTGCCAACGCGAGTGCGCTAAGTTTGATATACCCGTCGCTCGTGATGCGGATAAACTCCGGCATTGGCAGAATGCGCGCCAGCACCTCGCGGCGGATTGAAATGCCGGAGGTAATCGTTGGCATGTTAGGTGGCGCGCCTGCGGCCATATCGCGCCGAAAGTCCACTCGACCTGCGTCCCACTTCGCAACCAGCACGTTTTGCTCGCCCGTTGTATGGTCAAATTTGCGTACCCTGTCAAAACACCACCCGATTTCGAGATGCTCTTCGAATACCTTCACAATGGTCTCGACTTTTTCCGCGGCAAAAATATCGTCGGAATCGAGAAAGCAAATAATTTCTCCGCGGCTCTGGGCAAAGCCAACATTAAAGGCTGAGGACTGGCCGCCATTTTCCTTCAAGACAGAAACGACTCTGTTTCCATACGACGCTAAAATGCCGCGCGAGTCATCCGTCGATCCGTCATCGACGACAACCACTTCAATATTTTTATAGGTCTGTGATAACGCGCTGTCGATTGCCTCCGGAAGAAATCTTCCGTAGTTATAGTTGTTGATCAAAACACTGACGAGAGGACGATTCGACAATGAGCTCTCCTTGCATAAATCCGCGCTTCAAGATAGCGACGATTCCACAACCTCAATCATGGGACCGCGACGCCAGTGGAACAAGAGCAGACGACTGCCAGGATTTGAACGATCGCCGCAGGCAGAAATGGCAGAGTCCTGCCATTTCCGCAAGAAGACGCTCCCCTCAAAATGGAATTGCGCTCGGTTTGCCGCACTTGTCCAGGTGTCTCTGGCGACCTCCTATCTGGAGGCGGCTTTCACTTGTGTTCATCCATATCGCAGCGCAATCGCGGAGCAGAAGAATGAGTCACAGCTTTACTCATCTCGTACTGACCAGATTCAATACCGCGGTTGGTTATGCTCCGTCGGCGAAGCGACTCGATTCCGGCTGGCTGCGCATGCGATTGGCTATGTTTGAGCGCTATTGCCTTCCTTCCATGGCCGCCCAGCGCAATGCAATATTCCAGTGGATCGTGTTTTGCGATGCGAAAAGCCCTGAATGGTTCCGCGAAAAGATGGCGTCTTTCGGGCCGCTTGTGAAGACCATTTATGTCGACGGATGGTTGACCGACGAGCGCATCGCAGGCAGTGTAGCGGCTGCCGATATGGTGTCCACGCCGTACCTGATTACAACCCGTTTGGATAACGACGATGCGCTCGCGAGTGGTCACCTGGCAATCGTTCAGTCGGAATTCCAGGAGCAGGACCGGGAATTCCTGGAATTCCCAGTCGGCATTCAGTCTTTCCGCGGACACCTGTACAACGTGTACTGGCACTCGAATCCTTTCCTGTCGCTGGTCGAGAAGGTACAAAAGGCCAAACGGTTCACCACAGTGTGCTGCGTTCGACACGACCGTGTGCGCAGTGCGGGCAGAATCCGAAGTCTGGTCCGATCCCCGCAATGGCTGCAACTCATTCATGGGGAGAATATCGGAAATTCCTTGCGTGGCTGGCCGCGGCTCCGCAGCCGAAATGCCCCGGACTTTGAAGTACTCTGGCCGGCGGAGCATCCGTCCGACTCCCTTCCCCAACGGTTCTTGTTTACCGCTGCAGCGTATGGTGAGCGGGCGAAAAGCTGGATGACGCGACGCCTCAGGCCCGCATAAATTGCTAGGCGAGAACCCCGCTCAATTGGACCGATCCACAACAACCGGTTCGAGATCGTGGGCAGTTTTCTGCCGGTAGATCGGCAGCAGTCACCGATAGGACTAAGAACAATATTTCTTTAATGTTAAAGAGCACTTGCGATTGTCGATCCCCATTTGAGAGACATGCAGAATGCAGAGATTACAAACCGATGCGAGCTTGATTCCTGATCAGATTTGTGGGTCCAGTGATGTAGACAAGGAATCAATCGCTCTCAGTCAAAATAATCGATACATAACCTATGGAAGGCTTAATCAGGAGGCAGATTCTTTCGCAGGATATCTTGCCGCGCGCGGCGTCGCACCCGGTGGCACGGTCGCCATCTGTCTCGAGCGCTCGTTTGAAGGCATCGTCGCTGCTCTCGGCACCATGCGGGCCGCGGCAGCCTACGTGCCACTCGATCCATCCTGGCCCGAGTCCCGTTTGCGCTACGCCATCGCCGATTCGGGCGCGTCTGTCTTGGTTTCCAGTGCCCCTTTTTTCGATAAGCTCGGTCTCGACATATGCGGCATAGACCCTTTCCGCGATGCGGAGGCGATCGCTGAAAATCGCCAAAGGATCTCCCGAACCGTTACGCCCCACAGCCTCGCCTATGTCATCTATACTTCCGGCTCTACCGGGGTCCCCAAGGGAGTAGAGATCACGCATGCAAACCTGGCGAACCTCACCAACTGGCACCGGGAAGCATTTCGCATCACGCCCTGGGACCGTGCGAGCCACTTCGCGGGACTTGGGTTCGATGCAGCCGTTTGGGAAATCTGGCCGAATCTCTGTGCGGGGGCAACGCTTGTGCTCCCCGACGATGCCGTGCGTTGGTCTGCGGAGCTGATGCAGCAATGGTTGATCCGCGAACGGATAACCATAAGTTTCGTCCCAACGATTCACGCCGAATCAATGATCGCTATGCAATGGCCCACCGATACGGCGTTACGCTATCTTTTGACCGGCGGCGACACGTTGCAGAAGTCTCCCCCCAGCGGTCTCCCCTTCGATGTAGTCAATAACTACGGCCTCACGGAATGCAGCGTCGTAAGCACCTCAGGAGTACTCTCTCCCGACTCCGATGAACGACCATCCATCGGGCGCCCCATCGGTGAGACAAGCATCTATCTGCTGAACGAATTCGGCAAGCCCGTTCCCGGTGGAGTTGCTGGAGAAATCTACATCGGAGGTGCAGGTGTTGGCCGTGGCTATCGCAATCTGGATGATTCCACCGCTCAGTTTTTCCTTCCTGATCCCTTCAGTCGCACTCCGGGCGCCCGCATGTTCCGCACCGGCGATCGCGCCATCCGATTGCCGAATGGAGAGTTGCACTTCCTCGGGCGCCTCGACCGCCAGATAAAAATTCGCGGACAGCGTGTCGAGCTGGATGAGATCGGAGCTGTTCTGTCTCGCCACCCGGGCATAGAATTCGCCACCGCGATCACACGGCCCGCAGAAACAGGAACACAGCTTGTCGCCTGTTTTCTTCCGAGGAAAGGGCTGCCAGACCCCACCGCGAACGAGTTGCGCACCCACTTGCTCAATACATTGCCCGACTACATGGTTCCGTCAACTTTCATTCGACTGGAGAAGGCGCCGCTTTCAGCGAATGGGAAACTTGATCTAAAGGAACTCGACAAATGGACAGAACTGAATTCCCGCGAGACAACCTCAACAGAACAGGCCCTATCGCCCATCGCCGAAAAGCTGCTCGCGCTTGTGCGGCAACTTCTCGAAAACAATGCCGTCACCGCGGCGGAGAATTTCTTCCTGGCCGGCGGCCATTCCCTTCTGGCCATGCAGCTGCTGATCCGGATTGAGGAAGCATTCGGCTTGAAACTGGCTGTTCATCAGCTGTTCGAAGCACCCACTGTCGGAGATCTTGCAATCCTGATCGGCAGAGTTCTCGATGAGTCGCGCCTCGCCAACATCTGGAAGCACCTCCTCGGTTTGCAGGAAGTGGGTTTGGACGACGACTTCTACTCTGTTGGCGGCAACCCGAAACGCGCAGCTGCTCTGCGCAAACACATCGCATCCGAATTTCGATGTGAAATCACAATCGCCGAGCTCAATAGCAACCCCACCATTCGCCGCCAGGCCGAATTGACCCAGGGGCACGCCACAACTCAAAACACTCTGCCGCCCGGCATGCTCGCGCTGCGGCGTTCGGGTTCCCGCAGCAGAATCTTCTGGGTGCACTATCTCAACACCAACCTGGCCAGAGTCATCGGTGATGATCAGCCCTTTTTCTCCGTCACGCTTACTCCCGATGATGTCGAGTCGCTTGGCGAAAACGCAACCCTCAAGAGCATTGCCTCTTGTCTCGCCGCAAAGATTCAGGCCACTCAGCCCTCCGGCCCCTATATCCTCGGCGGCCTCTGTCTCGGCGGTGTGCTCGCCTACGAAATTGCATCGCAACTCCGGGCCGTTGGTGAGGAGGTCAATCTCCTTGTGCTCATTGACCCGCCAAATCTGGTCTGCGCAGAAAATCGCAACTCACTCTCGGCTAAGTGGACATACTTCCGCTATTTGATGAAGAGAGCGGAGTGGCTGGGTCCGAAAGCGAGCTTACTCTACCTTCACGAGCGAATCGTCAAGCATCTGCCCTCCTCTTTGAAGCGATCGTTCAACATTCCAAATCCCAACGCGGCTCAGCAATTGATCGAATCTGCTGTCTATTCCTACGGCCCCGACAGGTACAACGGGAGGGTGCTTTTGCTCCTGGCAGCGGGTCGGATTTCTCATGCAAGCTCGCTCGCAGGTAGGCGTCTTCTGGTTCCCTTCATCCTTCACACCCAATACATCAACGCCTACCACCGCGAGTTGATGGATTCACCAAACGTGGAGGAGATTGCCCGCGCCATCGTTCATCACCTGTCCTTTAGCGATCACAACAATGCCGCATCCTCTTTCCGCAACAATTCCGGATCAGCCGGAGCCACGAACCGCGGCGACATGAAGTTGGATGTTGCTCTTCAGCAGAAATGAGCACATGCAGAAACTCCAGGACGCAGCCCCAACTGCACCCCGAAGACACGAAAAGGTGGTCGATGAAGCAGACGACGATACTCGAATCCGGCACAAATGCAGCCACCGAGGAGGAGCGCAACGACTTCAGCCTCATCCGAATGCTGAGTCCGGAAGTCCTGGCCGATCCGCATGTGTTTTACTGCGGCTTGCGGGATTACGATCCGGTGCACTGGGATCCCTACATGCACGCGTGGGTCGTCACAAGCTACTCCGAAGTCATGAGCGTCCTCAAAAACTTCTCCGCCGATCGCACTCCCGCGCCCGCCTACCTCGATCGGCTCGGCCTCTCGTTCATGAAGCCATTTGCCGAGGTCATGCTGAAGCAGATGATGTTCATGGATGGCGCCACGCATGCGCGTCTTCGCAGCATCTGTTCGGCCGCTTTCACGCCGCGAAAGGTAGAGGAGCTTCGCGCATCCATCGCGACGACCGTCGACGAGTTGCTCGATAAACATATCGCCCATGGGCAAATGGACATGATCGCCGACTTCGCCAATCCCCTTCCTGCGATCGTGACGGCAAGGCTGCTTGGTATACCCACAGAAGATCACGAGCAACTCCATGCCTGGGTTCTCGATTTGGCTGAAGTTCTCGGCAATTTCCAGCATCATCCGGATCGCGTTTGCGAAATTGTGCAGAGTCTCGAAGATCTGAAGAATTACATCGCTGCCAGGATGGACGAGCAGAGAAAAAATCCATCCGACGGCCTGATTTATTCCTTGATGACCGCGGAAGTTGATGGGGCGCGCCTGTCGGATGATGAAGTCATCGCGAATACCATCATCACGCTCATCGGCGGTCATGAGACCACGACCAACCTGATCGCAAGCGGCTTCCTTACCCTCTTGCGAAACCCCGCTTCTCTCGAACAACTACGCGGCCACCCCGAGATCGCTGCCTCCGCTGTTGAAGAGATGCTGCGTTACGAATCCCCTGTGCAACACACAGCCCGGATTGCGCCAGCCGACACGGAACTGGGCGGGAAGACCATCCGGAAAGGCTCAAGAGTCGTCGCGGTGCTCGCCGCCGCAAACCGCGACCCGAGCCGCTTCCCCGATCCCGACCGCTTGGATTTGCTTCGTTCTGACAATCGACATCTCGCGTTCGGTTGGGCCGCACATTTCTGTTTCGGCGCTCCCCTTGCCCGTATCGAATGCCAGATCGCCTTCAACACGCTTCTGCGCCGGCTTTCAAATCCCGCACTCATCGAGCAAAAGTTGGAATGGCGGCAAAACGCCGGTCTCCGCGGCCTCACCGGGCTCAACATCCGCTTCTCCCCGGGTCCAGCTCAGGCTTGAATCGCCGCTGAATCTCCGGATGGTCCAACTCCTATCCCGCACACGGCCACAATCCCACCTCCGCTTTCCCCTCACCACAGCCCATGGGGTATAGTGATCCGGTAATCGAAAAGGGAAATCCTGGTTTCAATTGAACTTTGCCCCGATGTTCAATTCAAACCAGGCGTCATCCCCTTCCCCGCCGAGGAGCAAGCATCAGTTGAACGTCCCTCTCACACCCCTCCGCTGCCTGCGTCACGCCGAAGAACAATTCCCCGGCAACACCGCAGTTGTGTGTGATGGACGGCGGTTCACCTACCAGCAATTTGCCGAGCGCGCCGGTCGCCTCGGCGGTGGCCTGCTCACGATGGGCATCAATCCCGGCGACCGTGTGGCGTTCCTCAGTTCCAATTGCCACCGTCTCCTTGAGGCCTACTACGGGGTCTTGGAAGCTGGCACGGTTCTGCTGCCTTTGAATATTCGTCTCGCGCCGCCGGAGCTTGCGTACATCCTCAACGATGCTGAGGTGAAGATCCTCTTTTTCGAGAGCCAATTCCTTCCGGCTGTGGAAGCCTTTCGGCTGGCGGCTCGCTCCGTTGAATCCTTCGTCCTCCTCGACGCAAACCCCGAGGCAAACTGGATGGCGCCCCGGAACTACGAAGATCTCCTCGAGAGCGCCAGCATCCATCAGCGCGACGTCATGCAAGTCGACGAGAATTCCCTCGCCGAACTGTTCTACACCAGCGGAACATCCGCCAATCCCAAAGGCGTGATGCTCACGCATCGCAACATCTATCTTCACGCGTTGAATGTCGCCATTGCACTGCAAGTCACCGGCGAAACCGTGGAACTGCACACCATTCCGCTTTTTCACGCAAATGGATGGGGCAAGGCGCACACCACTACGCTCGCCGGCGGCACGCACGTGATGATCCACCAGTTCTCTCCGGCAGAAGTATTTCGGCTGATCGAGCGCGAGCACGTGCAGTGCTGCTGTCTGGTGCCCACCATGGCGGCCGCGCTTCTCAACTCTCCTGAACGCGATAAGTACGACTTGAGCAGCCTGCACAGAGTCATCATCGGCGGTGCTGCCTCCTCTCCCGTTCTCGTCCGGGAGGTCGAAGAAAAGCTTGGATGCGCCTGTATCTCCGGCTACGGCCTCACGGAAACTTCGCCTGTTTTAACGTTCTCTCCTCTCAAGGCAAACATGCAGTTGTCTGAAGTTCAACGCCACACGCGTCAGGCGATGGCCGGGTTTGCAATTCCCGGCGCGGAGCTTCGCGTAGTGGATCAGGACGGAGCCGACGTGCCCTCCGATGCCAAAACCGTCGGTCATGTCGTAGCCCGGGGCGACGGCATCATGCATGGCTATTGGCGTCAGCCTGAGGAGACGGATCATGTCTTTCGCGGCGGCTGGTTCCACACCGGCGACTTGGCCACCATCGACGTAGACCGCTACATCCTCATCGTCGATCGCGAGAAGGACATCATCGTCAGCGGTGGCGAAAACATTTCATCGCTGGAGTTGGAGAAAGCGCTCGGAACGCATCCCAGCGTCTACGAAGCTGCCGTCATCGCCGTCCCCCATGAAAAGTGGGGCGAGGTTCCCAAGGCGTGCGTGGTATTAAAACCAGGCTCATTCGCCACCGAAGCCGAGTTATTTGAGGTTTGCCGCTCCTGCCTGGCGCGTTACAAGTGTCCCCACTATATTGAATTTCACGAAAGTCTGCCCAAGACCGGCACGGGGAAAATATTAAAAAGGGAGTTGCGCAAAGAGGCGCGTCCCGCGAGCCAATGACTCAAAAGTTGCCGCTAGATTGGAGTTGCGGGGAGCTTGCGGAAGGTCTGCGATGCTATCGTGCTGAGCTGTTCTTTCTTGCTCACGAGCACTGGGAAAGCGTTTGGTTGCGGTCCCCAGAGCCGGAAAAGGCATTCCTGCAATCTCTCATTCAAACCGCGGCGGCATTCCACCATCTTCAAACGCAAAACAACATCGGAGCTGCATCGTTGCTGCAGAGCGCGCTGCGACGCCTTGAACGATTGCCGCCTTCCTTCGGCGGAATCGCCGTCGCGCCGCTGCGGGACGAAATACGCGCGTGGCTGCAGGCACTAAGCGGGCAAAGCGCGCCGCCGCACCTTCCATTCCCTGAAATCCAAAACAATATCTGAATTCCCCAGAATCCCCCAGACAAGCTCAACCGGGCTCCGATCCGGTCGCAAATGGCAACCCCAATGCTGAGCCCCCATCTCAAAGACATGGCTCTCGACACCAAAGAGCTGACGAAGCCCATACACGTAGAGGCCGCGGGCCGCAGCCCGTAAAGCTGAAGGAACCCGTCCTGATCACGGCCGCCAGGCTCAGCGCGTAACCTTGCGAAGGGACAACTCCCGCCCATGCCGGGCCCGCCAATGCAACCAATTCTTCGCTGGCGTAGGCTTATAGTCAGGGGGGTGCGATGAGAGCAGCCGTTTTCTCCCACGGTTCGACGACTCCCGGACATTGGCTTTCGATCGAGAATGCTCCGCGGCCTCAGCCTCAGCCCGGGCACGTCCTCCTCAAGGTCATCGCGTGCGGCGTCTGCCGAACCGATCTCCACATCGTCGAAGGCGATCTTCCGCCCATCCAGCCCCGCATCATTCCCGGCCATCAGATCGTCGGCGAAATAGCCGAAGGCGCCACCGCCGATCTCCCCATCGGAACCCGCGTCGGCGTCTCCTGGATGGGCGGCGTCGACGGCGATTGCTGGTTCTGCACCCACGGCATGGAGAACCTCTGCGATTACCCCACATTCACCGGCTACTCCGTAAACGGCGGCTACGCCGAATATGCATCCGTCCGCGCCGACCTCACCATCCCCTTGCCGGCCGGCCCCGATAGCTCCCACATTGCCCCCCTGCTCTGCGCGGGCATCATCGGCTTTCGCAGCCTTCGCGTGGCCGGGGTGCAGCGCTCAGAGCGCGTAGGCCTCTTCGGCTTTGGCAGCTCCGCGTCGCTTGCCATCCGCGTTCTGCAATCATGGAATTGCGAAGTCTACGTCGTTACCCGCGGCGAGTCGCATCGCAAAGCCGCCGAATCGCTGGGCGCTACCTGGGTCGGCGCCGAAGACGCAAAGCCCCCAGTCGAACTCGATCGCGCCATCACCTTTGCTCCCAGCGGCAAGGTCGTCCTCAGCGCTCTATCTTCCTTGCGCAAAGGTGGAGTCGTCGCCATCAACGCCATTCACCTCGACCAGATGCCTGCCTTCGACTACGACAAGCTGCTTTGGGGAGAGCGCCAGATCCGCAGCGTTGCCAACATGACCCGACAGGATGCGCGCGACTTCATTGCCCTGGCACACGAACTTAATTTCCGTCCCCGTATCGTCACCTTCCCGCTCGAAGATGCCAACAAAGCCCTCGAAGCCGTGAAGCACGAAACCGAAGATGGATCAGCCGTGATCGTTCTCTAAGAATTCAAGATCTTCATATAAAGCCAGCAGCAACCGGCTCTCGTCGTTCGCACGGAGGGGCTTCAGCCTCAAGAAAATCGCGCAATGAGGCCGAGGCCTTTAGGACCGCGAAAAATTCATGTCTTGTGTCAGGGCACGACTTCAGTCGTGCCGCAAGAGCCTCGAAATAGAGAGGGCTTTAGCCCCTGCGTTGCGCTCTTCTCCCATCGCATCCCTTATTTCGCCGCCTCTTCAGCCCCACGAAAATCGTGCAACGAGTCAAAGGGTTTTAGCCCCAGTTACCCTACCGCCTGCACCGTCCCCTTGCCCACCAGTGCCTCCACCCGCTCCACCCAGCCGCGATCCGCCGCCACGTTCATCCCCTCCGGCTCAAGAATCACCTCATACTCATCGTCTTTCTTGAGATGAATCATTACCTTGCCCGGTCCCGGAGCCGCATCGGCCGCACTCTTCAAGGCCGCCAGCAGTTCTTCAGTAGCGAGTTCTATATTGATGCGAATCCGCACTCCGCCCGGCAGCTTTACCTGCACCTCTTCGAGCGATTGAATCGAGCTGATTGAAATCTTAGGCGCCGCATCCTCTTCGCCCATCAGCACCCCGCGCACCAGCACCGGCACCTCAATCTTCAACAGCCCCGCCAGCCTTTCGTACTCCCGCGAAAAGCAAATCAACTCAATCTTGCCCGTCGCATCTTCCAGCGCCGCTTGCGCGTATAGCTTCTGGTCGCGCCTGCTTTTCTGCACGCGCAGCCCATGAATCATCCCCGCCACCAGGATCTCGTCCGCCGGGTCCGTCTGCGCTCCCCATCGCCTCTCCGGCGGCTTGCGCTCCAGCGCCTCGGCCACTGAAATCACGCCCGTCAAATTCCGCAGCTTCTCCGCGTACTTGTCCAGCGGATGCCCCGACACAAAGAACCCCAGCACTTCTTTCTCATTGGCCAGCCGTTCGCCCTCTTCCCAATCGGGCACGCGCGGCAAATCGTCCCCGTTGCGCCCGCCGTCGCGCCCATGCGCCGGCCCTTCGTCGAAAATTCCAAATAACCCCGTCTGTCCCTGCGCCGCGTCGCGCTGCGCTTTCACCGCCCTTTCCATCGCCTTGTCCACTGCGCTGAAAAGTTGCCCACGCTTCCCCAGCGAATCCAGTGCACCCGCCTTGATCAGCGACTCGATCACCCGCTTGTTCATCACCCGCAAATCGACCTTCTCGCAAAATTCCCAGAAGTTCGAGAACCGTCCGCCCACCTCCGCGCGCGCCTTGATAATCGACTCAATCGCGTTGCCGCCCACATTCTTTACCGCCGCCAACCCAAACCGGATCGCCTGTCCCTCGGGCGCAATATGCGGCGTAAACTGCGCTCCGCTCACCTGCACATCCGGCGGCTCCACCGCGATCCCCATCTCCTTGCATTCGCCGATGTACTTCACCACGTTCTCCGGCTTCGACGTTTCACTCGTCAGCAGTGCCGCCATAAATTCCACCGGATAATGTGTCTTCAAATACGCCGTCTGATAAGCCACCTGCGCATACGCGGCCGAGTGCGACTTGTTGAACCCGTACCCCGAGAACTTCGCCATCTGGTCAAAGATCTCGCCCACCGCCGCTTTCGGATGCCCCAGCGCCGCAGCTCCACTCATGAACCGGTCCCGCTGCTTCGCCATCGCCTCGGGATCCTTCTTTCCCATCGCGCGCCGCAGCAAATCCGCCTCGCCCAAGCTGTAGCTCGCCAGCACGTTGGCGATCCGCATCACCTGCTCCTGGTAAACAATCACCCCCAGCGAGTCCTTCAGAATTCCCTCAAGCTCCGGGAGCAGAAACTCCACC